>Ga0307981_1003676_pt1 | contig 11347 bp, 6 predicted proteins | sample OrgLakmetagen987_FD_201849 | JGI IMG/M metagenome (GOLD analysis project Ga0307981, IMG submission 201849) | Saline water microbial communities from Organic Lake, Antarctica - #987 | ecosystem: Environmental > Aquatic > Non-marine Saline and Alkaline > Saline | place: Antarctica: Organic Lake... | reverse complement strand
GGACTTGGTCCTCTCACTTTTATGGTTTAATCTAGTAGACAACAGATTAGAAGTCAACACCTTTGGAATAGAGGTACGAAGCACAGCTTCTTTCGAGCATCCTAGTGATAGAACATAGTTTCAACAGACTGCTCTTGATGGTGACACACCACACGTGTTGTAAGGCGATGACGCGAGAAAATCTCGTTTCTACGTGCTTCTTCGTGTTAAAAGACGGACCGAGTTTTTTCGCCCTGATGGAGCTAGTAGACTACTAGTTAAAGACGCTAATTTGTAAATAGGCGTTAATTCCGGATGTCCCAGTACCCCTTTGCTCAGCAACCATCTCACATGACGCACGAGGCTCGAAGCAACTCATGGCGGTGAATTGATCACGAGTCACAAGCAAGCAAATAAAGTGCTGACTACGACAGTCGGCTCTTTGGCAGCAGCGAAATGGATCCTTCGTTTGTGATTTTATATGGATAGCGTTAAGTCCTGGGGAGATGGCGTGGAAACAGCGTTGACGGCTCAGCCTTGCTGGTGGGGTTTCGTTTAGAAGATAGATGCCTGTGTTTGCGAATTGCACTTGGTGTAGTCGTAGACGAGGAACATAAGCCGGGACAGGCGTCTTTGTCTTTACGGGTTGACTCCCGGTACTGGATTTCGACGTGTATAAGTAATTTGACGATCGCTTGACCTTTGTTCATTATCTCTCTGTGCATGGTCGCCTCTGATCTTCGTGGGGATAACATGAACGTGGGCATGTCGAACAAGACTCTAGAGCGAACGCGCACTTAATGTCGACTGCATGCTGTGCTTAAATACTTACAGAAACATTTTGTCAAAAACTTAGGGAAGCGACTCCTTGAAACGATCAATAGCCGCTTCCAAATGATGGGTTGTGCGTGTGTTTTCTTTAAGGGAGGCCGAGACTGTTCTACTGGTCGAGATGAGGTAGTCTTGGTGCTGTGTCTTTTCTTCAAGGGAGGCCGAGACTGTTCTACTGCTGGTCGAGATGAGATAGCCTTGGTGGCTTCAAATTGGACGTGTGCCACCATGCGCGCATGGATCCGACTCGGGAGAGTGATGCGAGCACAAGCGGAAGCGATTTCTTCTGAAGTGCTCACCCCGCTACTGGCCATGTCGACGACCAGAGTCCTGACCCTGTGATTATCACACCGACAACCCGTCCGCTGGATTTGGGAGATTAATCGATCGAGGCCAAAGTGTAGCTCGTTGTCGAATAGGCCAGCCTTGACGACGTGGTGGGAATACCGACTGGGGTCTTCGAAAGCCTTTTGAGCGGCACGATCTCTGTTACAAAGGTCGTGCGCAGCCTTGAAAGCTTCGTCGTTGAGATCGAGGAGTCCGATGTCGCCTTTTGCTTCCTCCGCCATTGAACACCGCTCACGTGACTCTGAGAGTTCCTGTTTGGTATACCAATATTCAATTCGCTCGTTTGGGGTAAAATGCCTTCGGTTTAGGACAGTACATATGACTGTGGACACCTCGGGAGAGAAACGTAACCTCAAGTGTTGCATGGTCAGGTTCTTGAAGGGAAGCTTGTACGTCCTGGGTGGAGTATCGGCAGCGTTCGCCCCAGTATCTGTATCTGTATCGGAGGAAAGGCACATGTTGCTGTTGTTGAGGGTAAACAAGATCACTTGACAAAAGAATGACTAAACGAAAGACTTGAGTCTCGGCGAACATATTTTTGAAGTTCCACGGTATTTAGGCACCTCAGTCCCGAATAAAGTTCGCTATGGTCCATACAGCTTGACCGCTAGCTAGGCCCTTATGTAATCCAACGACGCATCAAAACTGGTAGTGGAACTCCTTACTCTTTTACGAGTAGACCTGGGTGCAGCCCCGAATCAGAGACTGCAACCGGTGCACTGGCTTGCCTCTGACATAAGTATATTTCGACCTATTTGCGGTAGTTTCCCTATATATAGACCTCTAGACGACTAGACCAATAAACTGGATAAAACTGGAATGCTTCATTCAATCAGTACAGTACTGCCAAGTAACTACTAGTACTGCGTACTGTACCGGTACTGTATTACGTAACTACTGGCAAAAAAGGTCGGCCATAAATGTGGTTTCTGTTCCTGGGAGGTTGCAAGGTGCAGCCACGACCCTGGCGGCTACGGAGGTCCGTGAGGTCCCGCGTCCGGATTTACAAGCCTTGTAGTACGAAAGTACTTCAAGAATGGTGGTGACTACAACTTCTCTGAAGTTCTCTGAAGTCACAAAACATCCATCAACACAGTATTAGAGTAGACTAGTTGGGTCTGTGCATGTTTTCTACAATTATATTGACGTCACTCTGTTGTTACATCATGTTTATTTTGGTGTATCTCGGGAAATATTAATATTATATACTGACAATACTCTTGCTCATGCGGAGAACGCGGCTCCAGTTGGATTGCTTGACGCGTTTCGAGGGTGGTAAGTCTATTACTACTGCGTTTGAAAACAGTGTATTCTCAATCGATTGCCATGGTCTCTGCTGTACAATATCCGTCGCTTGTCTGGGATACGCCAGTGCTTGCTCATGGGCGTGACCAACCATGCGTGCGTAAAATCGGCTTCTTATCGAGTTGCGGGCACAAATCACGCCGAGATTGTCCCACGAGCTGCTTTCTCTCATCCTCAAGACGATACGTTTGTATCTATTACAATCGGCTCGGCGTTCCAAACGTTGGAACTGGGACACGCATCGCTCTAGACCTGAAAGGAGATCTCCACTTTTGGCCCATATCTCGAGCCTCTTGGTGTATTGACTCGGATCTTGAAGCAAATCGTTGACGGCGTGTTCCTTCAAGCGCTCCACGTCCCGAGCTGTTTTGTACGAGTCGTCAATGAGATTTATACGAATGCCCTCGCTTTTGTTTCGTGCGGCTCGGACAATGATACTGGCCCTGGCACGAAAGTGTTGCTGATCACTAGCGCTCCACCAGTAGCTGGCCTTTTCTTCTCGAGTAAAGTCGTCCAGACACAAAACAATGCCAACGACCTGGGAGACGGCGTCGGGGTGAAACCGAACTCGGCGTCTGCGTGTGGTCACGTTAACGACGGTGGCGGAAGCAACCATGCTCATGGGAGGTCCTTGTGTTTGTAAAATTTCGGTAGGCATGCCCATGTTGATTTTATGTTTCTCGTTCGTTGTGTTTGTATGGGGTGCACTGTTGGTGGAGTGTTAACGTGTCTTGGTTGGATGGGCGATCGTGGATTTTGTGACCGGATTCAAACCAATCGAGGGAGAACGTTAGGAGAAACACCGAGAAACACAGCAGTGGGCAAAGAACACGAAGTGCAGGACTGGCATAACCCGGATGAATATCTATGAATTATATGCTACATTTCTCTATTGCCGGGTGTCCCAGACCCCAGATGACCTGGGTCATTCTTTCCCGAACCATCGGCGGTCATTGTGACCCCGCTCAACCAATTCCGGAGAATGTCTAGTCTAATCCCTGGTAATTGTTTAGCGGAACAATCTTTTCTAACTTTCGGATGTGCCCATTCAGCCAATCAACTCAGTCAAATGACAAAGCGGAAAAGCAAACGGTAGCAAGTGACAAAAGGCTCGTGATGTAAAGAACTTTCCGCTCTGTGCGTCCAACCCAGTGAATGTTAAACCAACCTGCCTGTTGCACGCGATGTCTCAATACGTAGTTACAGAGCTGCATACCGTACCGTACCGGCCTATATTGTCTAGTTGTAGAGGATACGGGGCTCTGTAGGTTGAGACTCGAGATTGGATGAATGCATCAACTCCCGTTATAATTGTAGCTGCTGTAGCTAGCAGCAATGAAGAGGGGGAGGAGGAGGAGGATGAGGAGGATATGACTGCCTGTTTGCGTGGGGATGCTTCCTTGCGCCAATAGAAGCAAAGACGTAACGATCTGTTTTCTTGACCTTGAGTCACCTGGTCGGGGTGAGAATGAATCCCATCTGCTGCTGCTGCGACGCGGCGTACTAGTGGTAGTATATTAGTAGCTAGTAATGGATACGACGAGCACCACCCACATCTTGTCCTCGCTCATGTGCGCCGATCGATCGATGGATAGGGGGACGCGCAGTAATCAAAAGTTCACACTGTTCATCTCTCCCTTGCTTGCAGGCGAGAAAGTTGGCTCACAGCCAAAGGCATACATTGTTCGCATAGATCGAACCAATGATCTAGCTATTTTTGGGGGTAAAGGCAAATCCCGTGCAGCTTGTGGTTTGATTTTTGATAGGCCGCGCCGGACGATGCACCCAGCTGCCGTTGAGTCGGTTCGTGGTAAGACATGACAAGTACTCTTTCTTGTACACTCGATGCGATGATACATAGAATTTGAGACGCGCAGTGTGGGCGAAAATAAAAATAAATCTTGCACGATCACCAACTCTTTCATGTGCTTCCCAAGCGCCAACATCATGGTCGACATGATCGAGTCGCGCCCGGACTGCAAGCGTTCAACGCGCTACTCACACGTGACATCTGTAAGACTTACCGTCCAAAAGGTAAGCCTCCAGTGCCTGCTCTTGCGAACCACAATTAACTACTTACATTGAAACTCAGAGGATCCAAGGAGGCACCCCTCGTTTGCATCTATAACCATTGCGGCAATGGCAAACCCTTCTCCCGTCAACGCGCAAACAGCTTCTTCCTCCTCCAATAAGAAGACAAGGATGAAAAAGAATGGCGAACCAACAGCGCCCACTCCGGCTGCTGCTGATGCTGCTGCTAACGTCACCAAGGGCAAATGGGCATGGGCCAAAAGTCATCCCCGTCTCGTCAAGCGGACCTTCGCGGCGGCGCTCGTCGTGGTGATTTTGCTAACGGTGATTCTCACGACGATTGCCGTCAATAATAAAACGACGTCCACCTCTTCCACTGCGAATGCGTCGTCGTCGTCCAGTAATAACAATAACAACGAGCCCAGCGATACGGGACTGAACGCTACCCCCACCGACTCTACTCCTACAGCAAACGAGGGCAACAACGGAGACAATGCTACCAACGATGTAACGCAAGCGATCGACGAGGAGTTTGCGTCCCGATCCTCTCCATCACCGACTGCGACGCCCACTACATTAACTCCCACAGTTATCTCCACCAACGTTCTTACGACTCGCAAACCAACACTCAACCCTTCTGCGGCACCCACTTTGGCACCCACGAACCTTCCCACAACCCAAAAGCCGACGGACCAACCCACCCGAAACCCTACTAGCACTTTGAAACCAACGGACGATCCCACTGCCACGCCGTCGGATTCGCCATCGACCGGTCCAACGGAACCACCCGTACAGGTCACGTTCAATCCAGGGCAATTGACAGTGGCCGAAAATGGACTCCTCCTATCAACCGGTCTCACTGCAAAGGTGGTGGCACGCACCGGGCAAGCCGTACCGACGATCACGGGACCTTCCGTGGCGTTGTTTCACGCCGCGCCCGATTTTGGTGCCACGTACGCTACTACTACAACAGACAGCAGCAGTAACAACAACAATGATGATGGTTGGATCTATGTTAGCAATTCCGAAGTCAGGGGCGACGTGCGCGGCCAAGGCGGTGTCGGTGCCATTGAGTTTGATTCCACGGGGCGTGTGACGAAATATAAAATGGTACTGACGCAGACAACGGGGAATTGTGGGGGCGGGCGCACGCCGTGGGGCGCGTGGATCTCGTGCGAAGAGATCGGTGGTGGTCGCAACTGGCAAGTGGATCCGACCGGTGTGCGGCCAGCGCGACCCATTACATTGGGCAACGATACGGGAGGTGCGTTTGAATCATTTGCCTACGATGTCCGCAATCTACAGGAACCATACTTTTATGTCACGGAAGATGTAACACAAGGAGCCATGCAACGATTCACGCCCAGCAATCCTGATTGGGACGATCCGTGGAATATGCTGTACGGGCCAGGTGTGACGGACTACCTTATTTTGTATCCCATTGCATATGGAGCGGACGGATATCCCGTCCGTGGGGTCTTTTCGTGGACCACCAGCAGGGGTGCTGCCAAGGAGAATGCGGCCCGCTTTTATCCCAATAGTGAAGGTATCGACGTGTGGGAGAACGAACTGTTTTTTGTGGCAAAAAGGCTCAAGACCATGTTTATTCTGAACCTGGACGACTTGACGTATACGAATCAAACCACTAAAAGTGGTTTGTTTGATGGCACTCCCGATCAGCTGCAACGCATTATTGGCCACGACACCAAGGAAATGCTCTACTTTACCGAAGAAGGTGGACGAGACGCAGGTGTTCATTGTCGAAACGAGCTCGGGCACTTCTTTACGCTCTTTGAAGCAACGGATTACGAAGACGAAACCACGGGTCTTGCCTTTTCGCCAGACGGTCGGCATCTGTATGTGGCATACCAGGACACGGGTATATTGTTTGATATCACCCGAACGGACCTTCAGCCCTTTCAGGCTCAGACACTCAACCTCAAGTATCACGCCACGGAAAACAACTAGTCGAGGACTACACATACTTTGCATTATGCAATGCTGATACATCAGAGTTTTGCCTGGAAAATTACTTTGACAGGTGGGCTGGAAAGATCAGTTCCGTGTGAGTACTCACTATAGACTATGCATAACAAATAAAAAGCAACAACCTAACTCTATAGCTAGACCAAGCTTCACTTTTCTGAACAAACGTAAATACTCTCCCCGTGCAATATATTGCTGTATAGACTATTATTTTTGGTTGTACTATTACTTTTCGCATGCAACCTTCCTTTTTTATGATGAGAACATGCCCTTGGCTTTCTTCACGGGATAAATGTGCGCCTGTTTAATTGAAACCACGCATTCCGGTCCAGCATTCTTGACCGCGTCAAAGAACTCATGGCCCTCTTGGATCACACCAATCACATTAGGATTTTTGTTGCCTCTTGTAGGCTTGATACTCTTGGGCGATACGAGCAACTTGGGCTCGACATTGTTCACCAGCAGACTACCATCCTTGGTACGCTCCATTTCGAGTCCCTTGAGCTCCAAAAACTGATCCACCAACTTGTCCACATCCTTGCCTTCCAAGTTCATGACAATCTTTCCAATCTTGTCGCCATCTAAATTAATGACAATCCACGCAAGCCGCGGCGCCGGGATATTATCCGTGTGCTTGATGAACTGGCCGCCAAGTTTATCAAGGTCTTTGGAAAAGACCCGGCGCGAATAACCATTGCCCGTATTTTGTTTGAGTCCATTCTGAATGGGTTCCGTGATAATGGCTTGGTCGTCGGGAGCTGCATCGGCGGCCATGGCCCATGCGGGTCGTTCCCACTGGTGCTTTTGCTTGGCTTGTTCAGAATGTCCCTTGACTGGAGACAAATCTGGAGGAGTGTAGTTTTCCTTGGCGTTCGTGGGCTCTGGTGACGGGGGCGCATTGGCTTGAGCCTTGGGCTTGGCGCTCATGGGCAGGGGCTCTGGTGACGGGGGCGCCTTGGCTTGAGCCTTGGGCTTGCTGACGGGTGAAGTGTCCGCTCCGGGGGAGTGCGGGCCTCTGACCTTTCCCTTGGAGCCTCCCATCCAGCCAGGCTTTTTCCACCCCTTCTTCTTCTTGGGACTTTCTGGCGAGTCAGTGACGACGGGCTCATTGGGCTGCTGCTGAGCAGCAACATGTTTGGGAGCCACGTGTTTGGCAACCACTTTCGGAGTAGGCTTGGGAGTCGACGGGGAAGCCACATGTTTGGGAGTAGTAGGTCGGGTTGCCACTACAGTAGAAGGAATGGCGACAGCAGCAACAGAAGCGATGGCCTTTTGCTCCTCAGCCGTTCTGGCAGCCACTTGGACGGCTTCAATCTGTCGCTTGAGGTCGGCGATGCGCTCCTCTTGCTGACGTCGTTCCTCCACCCCGGCATCTTCCTTCTCTTCTCCTTCCTCCTCCTCGTAGTACACTTCTTCTTCATACTCTTCCTCATACTCTTCTTCTACCGCGGTACCAGCGGCCGCTTCTTCTTCGAGACGCTCTTGCTCCACAAGACGGTAACGTTCTTCTTGCAAGTTTTCTTTGCGATGAAAGAGTTTCTGCAGAGACTGCTCCATCAAGGAAATCTCGCTATTCACGTCCTCGAGTGCGGCATCAATCTGCAATACAGACGATACGGTCGTCATGGTGGCTGACTTGGATGATGGTTTTACAGTAGAATGGCTGCGTTTGTTGTGACCAAAAAGTGGTCGAGGCGGAAATAGTAGCCCTTCAGGTTTGCTTCAGCAAGACTGGATTTTACATATTGGTTCGGGTCATAAAAGCCTGCGGAAAAAATGCGCGCGGAGTCGAAGCAAGACACTCTCGAGGTGATGTCCGTGTCCGTCGGGGAAGCAAAGATACAGCGAGAGGTTAGGTGGTGGTGTCGGCGAGATTTCTCTCGTTTAGGTACGTAGGTACCAGGGTACTGTAAAAAGAGAATCTAGTTCCACGATACTGTAGATACGTTCGATACTGCAGCCAGGCGGGAACGTTTGAGCAACGGTGCTGGGCAGTAGGGCTGGATATGTTTTGAGCTAGCTGCATTTATTTGTTCTTCTTAGTAGTCTAGAAACTAGTTCAACTCATATCCGTGCTGATTCATCATATACACCACAGACCACAGACATCAAACCACAAATCAGAGTACTCGACTTTTTGTTTCACTGTTCTATACATATATTTTACCTACTTCCAGGCGTTGCTCAAGAATGCGCAGCAACCTCTATGGTAGCAGGGACGATCTCGTTAGCAATCAAACAAGGCAATTTTATATCACCGCTCTCAATCGTTGTGCGGTCTGGCTTGATTGGGGCCCACTCGCTGCCGTTGCTGATCATTTGCCAACTGCGCTCGAGCTGACGTTTCGGCAACCTTGAGGACACCGTACACACTCGCGGCGGCTGCACCGTAAACAGCCATCAAGTAGGTTGCCACAAAGGAAAAGGCTGCTACTGCTGCCGCCAGAAAGAAAACCGCAGCCAATAACGGGTTCGGTTGGTAACTTCGTACCACAGCCCACAAGCCCACCACAAACATGACGAGTGCCATGACCAATCCCACGCTAAAATTCAGTAAAACTTGCATCAAGAGCTTGAGACCAAATTCTATCCAGCTTTCGTCTCGACCCCTCGCCATGGACCGCATCCCCATGAACATCATGTCCCACGTACTTTGTCGCTTGGCAAAGGTTTTACCGGACGCAAAGTATTGCCAAAACGAGTCCTTGACTTCACTGACGCCCACCTCACTCCACAAACCGGCGCCCGCCTTGGCATCGCTCATGCGAGCTTGCCCTTCTTTCCGAATGGCAGCGAGCTCTTGTTCCGAATCTTGCATGCGTATTTTCAAGCGTTGGCACATTCTATCGCAACTGAACCAGCCCTTGGAGGCCTGATAGGCTTGTCGAGTCCGGCCGTACTCACCAGCGGCATCGTATTCAATTTGCAAGTTGATCGTGTTCATGATATTGTTGTATTCCTTCAATTGTACTGCGGTAAGCTGCGTTCCCGATCCAACCAATAGCAGGATCAACCATCCCGCGAAATAACTGCCCGTTATAATGGGATTGCGACGGACAAAGTGCTTGGCGCCATTGACAACCAGAGCGCCAACTTGGGCTGGTTCGGGTAACACGGCGATTTGGCGGTTGTTGTTGTTGCGATTCATAATTGCGCTTTGCGTTTGTGTGCTTTGCAGTCTCAAACAGCGCTTTTTGGATTGGAAGGTCTTGGTCGTGCTCTGTTGGGGTCTAAACACCGGTACCGTGTGGCGATCCCATGGAGATTTATATGTTATGCGGAACGTCAACGAACAGTCGAACAGTATAATATTACATAGGGGGGCGTTTTCTCCTCGTCGCTTTTAATGAAACGTGGAAGCTTCTGGGGAGAAGTCACCACGACCCAAGATAGTGCCAGTCCCGTTCCGAAAGAGAATTGTGGATCGGATAGTCGACCGTTTTGCTTGTTGTGTTGACCATGGCGAGGCCCCAAAGCGTAACGTTTGCTTTGGGTCTGCGTTTCTCTACGACTTTTCTAGAACTAGAACAAAGGCTAAAGTCGACGTAGTCTATTATTTAGGAGTTGCGCTAGGAGAACCATGTCGCTGGTACAAGAAGCAAGCAAGAATGTGAAAAGTGACAACTACTACCTACTAGCTAGACTAGTATAGTAGCAGACATCAGCGAGGCAGTAATATCGTTTGCTTCTGTAGATACTCTAGTAGTCTAGAATAGGTATCTTGGCTAGTAAAATGTTGAAATAACAAATGCCTACTCGCATGAATCGCGGATCATATAGCTCTCGTGTCGTCTACGCAGTGAAAGAACAGTGGCTTTATTTGTCCCACGGAAACTTGAAACCAGGCTTCTTGGGGGCAGCAGCAGCAGCCGCGGCAGCTCCCTTTTTTGCGACAACTTTTTTGCCAGCAGGCTGCTTCTTTCCAGCGGGCTGCTTCTTTCCAGCAGTTTCTTTCTTGGCGACGGGTCCTTCGTCTACCCACATGGCATTATCTTCGTCCTTGCGATTGGTAATTTCCCTGCCCTTGCCCTCCAAAAAGCCATTCGCCAGCGACGTTGTGACACGCTGCTGGGAGGGTTGGACAACAAAGGCGCTACATGACGCCACGACGAGGCAGAGAAACAGGGCAAGGAGCTTGTTCATGATGATGATTGCTGCTGGTAAGGTATGTAGACTACGGTACGGTGCAATGGTGAAAAAGGTTGACATGTCGCTTCGGATGCAGTCCGTTCTTGTTCTTGGCATCCGTGACGTCTTCTTGAAGCGATCCTATATCTTGAGCTAATTCGCGCTATTTTTGAAATTTGAATATGTAGTTTACAAGCTACATAGACCATTCGTAATGTAGAACGGGAATGAATCGAATGCCAAGAGCTAATCACAGTAGACCATCTAGTCGATACGACGTAGGCGGAAGGAATACGATAGTCGTAGTAATATAAATAATGTTAGAAACATAACACCAGAAGCTCTCGCCGGCAGTTGCAGCGCAGCAGAGCATCAAAGTGTAAGAGAGAGAGAAAAAAGACCTCGGCATCATCCTCTCATCATTCACAATCGTCGTCGTTCTCGATCCTGCTCCAGCAGTAATCGCTGCTTCATTCCGAGTACGAAGTCTCTTGCGTCCCAGTAACCACCCAAAGCTGGTGGAAAAGCGTCCCTTTCAAAGCCGTCCTCTTTCAAACTCAGATAGAGTTCATAGGGTTCTCCAAAGCAAGTGTGTAATCAACCGCTGTCGGAGAGCCTTGCCCATGAACACGAGCACAAAGGAGTTCCAAAGCAGACCGTACGTTTTTGTAGAAGGTAGACATCGGTGTATAGCATTGATTCGTACTAGAAGCGCAGCCTTGAGCATGTAAAAAATAGC
>Ga0307981_1003674_pt1 | contig 11348 bp, 11 predicted proteins | sample OrgLakmetagen987_FD_201849 | JGI IMG/M metagenome (GOLD analysis project Ga0307981, IMG submission 201849) | Saline water microbial communities from Organic Lake, Antarctica - #987 | ecosystem: Environmental > Aquatic > Non-marine Saline and Alkaline > Saline | place: Antarctica: Organic Lake... | reverse complement strand
AATCTTTGACACGATCCTTGACAAAAATGTCCCAAAATGAGTCAATTGGGTTGACGTTAGGTGAACGCAACATTCTCTCAAAGCCACATGCGATTCTCGTCACAAAATGTCTACATTCATCAGCCAGTACTTTGAAGTCACGTTTTTCTTCATCGCTTGTTGCACTTGCAACACTAGCGGCTGCGTTATCATGACATCTGTAAAGGACATTGCTCATCTCCTTGACAGATGCTGGAGTCAGCTTGTTGAGCACGGAATACTCGTGATCTCCTTCTATCAATGACAAAAGGAGAGAGGAGAGATCCTCCAATGCTTCGATGCGATCTTGTACAGTTGTAATCTCCTGCTCGATTTCATCATCACCATACGGATCAATGGGTCTTGGGGGAGAAATTCGTTCTAAAAATAACCCCGTTGCCAACACAACCATACTTGCATTATCGTCATGTTGACCTGCATATTCCGTAATCACCTCGTCATTGACGGAAGGGGTGGAAAAGGTGATCACATCCATGAGTGCACGACAAATTCCTTCCTTTGTAATTCCATGGGGATCATTTGGTGGTGGAGTGAACCTCACTGGATAATATACAGCCGCAGAATCAAATATTGCTGTATAAGGGAATCCCTTCAGGCTTGCCGCTTCACCACTCTCTCGTTTTGAAAGTTTATGAATGGTATCTTCAACGATTGGTGCAAGAACTGACTGCACTTGAAAGAGCAACCGTAGCATTTGAACAAGACAGCGAGGATCGGTTTCTCCTATGAGGCAAGTTCCAGCGAGAATGGCAAAATCCACTAAATGATCAGAACACGACGATGAAATGAGAAATTCTTGACTAGTTTCAAATCCATCCTTATCAGACTGAATCCCTTGCAGAGCTGACTCAAGAACCCGAAAACAAATAGCTCGTTTCGCACGAGGGAGGAGTGATAGCCCCGAGAGAAGCGTTGTTTCCTCTCCTCGTTGACCTTCATCACCATCAATGTAATCATCGTCATCGTCCTCTTCGACACAATTTTCCAATGATGTGCATCGTTTCTGAACAGCCTGCGTTGCAGTAATAATCCTGAATTTAAGAGAAGAAGAGAGTGATACTTCAATTTGATTCAACGGTATTTGCAATAGAGCGCTTGTACACTTGACGGCCTCATCTCTCACGTCATCACTCGTCACTATGATTAGTTGATCATCATGAATATCTTGAGCATCTTGCATTGTTGCATCAAATGTTTCATTATCGCCATTTCCACCGTTATCAATCATCGGCCCACAGAGTTGTGAGAGGAATTGTCCAATAGTCCTTGACATTTCAATAGACAATGAACGTCGTGTTCGTCCGCCATCACCATCACCATCACCATCACCATCACCATCACCATGATCGAAAGTCTGCAGAGATCCAAGTAAATATTTCAATGCAAGGAGTTTGGATTTATTGGAAGATTGCTTTGAGGAAATTGGTTTATCACCAATGGATGCGAGAAGTAGCGCCAATTGTTTTGAAGGAGATGATGCGCTGGTGAAATATTCATGAGCTATTGAGATGGCTGAGGATTGGGTAGAGGGAGTCGCGTTCGTGTTTTGATCGAGGCAGTTACGCGACCATAGCAAAAATGTCTCTGAGGTGTCCTCCATGGTACAAGATTATAATAGCGAGCAGTTATATGTTTTTGCTGAGTGGAAGGATTGATGTGTATGGTTTCAATTGTTTAGCTGGGTGGTTGTGCTGGCCTCTGGCCTGTCTTTTTGTGTTGTTCTGAAAAGAAAGCAGTGGACGTCTATGCTGCAGAATGATTGAATATCATATAATCAAATAGCCAAGATTTAGATAGTAAATCCAGTATAGTGTAGGTGGTTATCACAGGAGCCTCTCACGTTCCAGACCAGGGTTCGAGTCCCTGTACCGGAAGCCTTTTTGGACTTTTCTTTTTCTGTCGGAAATGTAGTGTGCATTGGTTGGGCTCAGTGCTGTTGGCCTAAATAGTAATAATACATAGACAGAGTAGAGCAGAGCACCGCCTCCAATTTACTAAGGTGGGTAGGTTCGCTAAGTAGATTAATGTTTCGCACGTATTTCAGCGCATCCTTGCGGCATGCAGCATTGATCATGTCCGTTGGCACATCTGCTTAATCTGATCCCGCTTCTATATTTGTTTATTAAACGTGTTAGTGCTCTGATCCAGTTCAAGGAGAGTCCAAACAAAGCAGGTCAAAAATAGAGCATGCTCGCACAAGTGGTAAAGTTGTCGTAGGAAGGATAATTCATAGAATTCGATAGTCCAACCGCAATATTTCCCATCTGAGACTGATCAGACCATTCTTGATCGCGGGTATTTATTCAATAAGGGAAGAAAGATCTTGACCATGAATACAGCACCCTTGCAACAACTGCAAAGAATATTGAGAGGCAGATGACTTTTCTTCTTGTTTTATCTATCCAAATCTCATTCGCACAAAACTTCTTTTTAATACCTTCTTTTAGCAGCATTTGAAATTCATCTCGGGTTTCTACAAGGCTTGCAATATCCTTCCCAAGCTCGACAGCATCTAACATTGCTAAGTCGGCACCTTGATTTATTCGACGAAAGCCGAAGTCATACCACCTATCATTCACCCACCGAGCATCTCCCACCAGATAAGTACCAGTTAAAGCCGTTGTTCTGCATTTCGAAAGGACGCCATCTGCTCCGACGACACAATCATATTGTCCAGACATAGTTGAATGTAAGCCATTTTTTGAATATGCGTTGGTGATCGCGGCATGATGAATATAGAAGCTTTCAGAGTCATTTCGTTTCTCCAGATTTGTCACTTGTTGGCCACAAACTATATTGTCCTTCACTCTTTCCCACAATATAGTAATGATGCCTTCACGGGAGAGAGGAGATCCATTGTTTATTGATAATTTTTTTTCTAGTTGGAGGGCGCTGAGAACCAAATGCAGTGATGGGACGTTGAATTCAGACCCGCCAGTGATATATGTAAAGGGTGGATGCTTGCTCTCAAATATTGTGTATGGTATATCATTGATGTGCAAAATATTGGCTAGCGTCAAACCACCATAACCTGCACCTACAATTGCAATATGCGGCTTGTTTATCTTGTGACGATGAGGACTAATAGTAGCGCTAGGAGAGGAATCATCCACTATTTCCATGGCTGCTCATGAAGGTGCCAAAATGTGGAGTGGCACGTAGCGGCATGTAGCATGTATTTAGCTATCTCCACCATCGAGTTGTTGGTCCAATGATGCGTTTATCACTAAGTACCTGTTTATCATATAATTTCCGGTTTTTTCTGCATTTCCATTCCACTCCATCATCAGATCAGGCGAATTATTATCTCCACTACTGGTGGGCGGGTTACGGGGGTGGGGGCTGGGGGTCAGTCTTGTCGATTCCAAGAATTCTTAAACCTTCTTTCTTTTTGCTTTTTGTCATTTATTATGTTGGCCTCGGAAATCGGAAATCAATGATGAGAGATCAGAGATCAAACAACACCCGCAATAATGATAATCATATCACCTACAACAATAAATCATGAGCACCATCACCACGAAAGATGCAGACAATAGTAAACATCAGTGCGCCGCGTGCGGTGATAGCAATGATAGCGGCGGTAGCCTCAAGGCTTGCACAGCATGCAATCTTGTGAAATATTGCAATAGAACGTGTCAGGTTGCGCATTGGCCAGCCCACAAGAGAGCATGTAAAAGACGTAGAAAACATCTTGCTAAACATCACTTCTGTGCTGCGTGCTGTGATAGCGATGATGGCGGTGGTAGCCTCAAGGCTTGTACTGGATGTAATCTTGTGGAATATTGCAATAAAATGTGTCAGGCTGCGCATTGGCCAGCCCACAAGAAGGCATGTAATGAACGCGTTGCTGAATTGTTTGATGAGAAATTGTTCAAGCAGCCTCCGCCAAATGAAGATTGCCCTATTTGCAATCTACGACTTCCAATCGAAGAAGATCAAAAGGGGTACCAGACATGCTGCAGTAAAATGCTGTGTGATGGTTGTGTCTATGCAAACACGGTTGCTGCAGCAGATACAGACAAATACAAGTGTGCCTTCTGTCAAACTGAAGCACCTTCATCAGATGAGGTGCGGATTGAAAGACTGAAGAAACGCGTGGAAGCCAATGATGCACAGGCGATGTTTGATCTAGGGAGTTATTATCGACGTGGTAGGAGGGGTTTGCGAATAGACCGTGCTAAGGCATTGGAGCTCTTGCATAAATCAGCAAAACTTGGAAACAATATTGCACATTTTACTCTTAGCCTTGATTATCAAACAGGGGATATCGGAGAAAAAGATACAAGAAAAGCAACATATCATAGACAACTTGGTGCTGTGGCTGGGAATGTAAAGGCAAGGTATGATCTTGGGTGTGATGAGGCTGTGGCAGGCAACGTGGATCGTGCATATAAACACTGCATGATTTCAGCCAATGACGGCTATGATTTATCTATGAAGGCGGTTCAGAAGGGATATAAGAATGGTTTTGTAACGAAAGATGACTATGCAAAAACTATTCGTGCATATGGTAACTCAATTGATGAAATGAAAAGTGACGATAGGGATAAAGTTGCTGCTGCCGCCATTCGTGCTACAAAGGGCAGCTAATAGGGATAGATCTGCTCTCTTTCGTGCTTCAAGGGGCAGCTAATACGTTCTGACTAAAGCAATAATACATCTAGATAATAAAACCAAAATAGATTAGATTTAACATGGAAATTTCATATCAACATGGGGTGATATCATTTCAGCAATATAGTAGCGAGGGTATGTGCTTTTTTCGCATTATTTGTATTGTTGCTCCAAGAATTCTTGAACCTACTTCCTGTCTAATAGAGCATTATTTTCAATGTGGCCTCTTGCCTCGGACATCAATGATAATGATGAGCAAGATATCAACTGCGCAAATCATGCACATACACAATAACAATAAGAGGAGTAGCAGAAGGCAGAAGTAGTAGCACTACCACCAACACGATGAACTCAACGTCCTTGATATTAACAAACTATCTTGATCAATTAAAGATCTTGCCTGACAAAGGAAATACTCTTCAAGCTCAATGGAGAATGGCCAAGACTTCCTCGAAGAATCATAGGGATATGATGCTGAATTACGAAGAAGTCAAGAAAACGCTCGAAGGCACTGAATTCGAAGAATACTTGAATTAAAGAGTCCATGGATTGTATTTAGTGCAATAGTAGCTAGATATTACTAAAGTAAACATGAATAATCATGCTAGTAACTTTCAAAGCATGCAGGTTAGCTAGCAAGGGTGTTAGTACTTTTTATATTTCATAACACCATCATTGCACTACATCATACAGTATTCAAAGACTTCTAACCACACAACTTGACAATGCAGTGCCGAGCAACACCGTTTCCTGTTTCTTCTAAAAGCAAGACACAGCAAGAGAGAGAGAGACAGATCAGAGATCAAACATTATATTTTTTCCTGTTTTTTCTGCTTTTCCATTCCACTCCATCATCTTCTGTCATCAGTCATCAGTCATCAGTCATCAGGCGAATCATCATTATTATCTCCACTACTGGTGGGCGGGTTACGGGGGGGGGTGGGGGTAGCAGTCAGTCTTGTTGATGATTCCAAGAATTCTTTAACCTTCTTTCTTTTTGTCATTTATTATGTTGAATGTGGCATCGGGCCTCGGCAATCGGAAATCAATAATGAAAGAAAGAGATCAGAGATCAAAGATCAAACAACACCCGCAATAATAATAATTATATCACCTACAACAATAAATCATGAGCACCATCACCACGAAAAATGCAGACGATAGTAAACATCACTGTGCTGCGTGCGGTGATAGCAATGATAGCGGCGGTAGCCTCAAGGCTTGCACTGCATGCAATCTTGTGAAATATTGTAATAGAAAGTGTCAGGTTGCGCATTGGCCAGCCCACAAGAAAGCATGTAAAAGACGTAGAAAACGTCTTGCTAAACATCACTTCTGTGCTGCGTGCTGTGATAGCGATGATGGCGGTGGTAGCCTCAAGGCTTGTACTGGATGTAATCTTGTGGAATATTGCAATAAAATGTGTCAGGCTGCGCATTGGCCAGCCCACAAGAAGGCATGTAATGAACGCGTTGCTGAATTGTTTGATGAGAAATTGTTCAAGCAGCCTCCGCCAAATGAAGATTGCCCTATCTGCAATCTACGACTTCCAATCGATATAGATCAAACTAGGTACAAGTCATGCTGCAGTAAATTTCTGTGTCGCGGTTGTGTCCATGCACACTCGGTTGCTGCAGCAGATACAGACAAATACAAGTGTGTCTTCTGCCGCACCGAAAGATCTTCATCAGATGAGGAGGATATTGAAAGAATAAAGAAACGCGTTGGAGCCAATGATGCACAGGCGATGTTTCATCTAGGGGGTTATTATCATTGTGGGATGTTGGGTTTGCGACAAGACCACGCTAAGGCATTGGAGCTCTATCATAAATCAGCAAAACTTGGAAGCCCTTTTGCACATTATAATCTTAGTGTTTGCTATCAAAATGGGGATATCGTAGAAAAAGATACAAGAAAAGCAACATATCATAGACAACTTGGTGCTATGGCTGGGAATGTAGAGGCAAGGCACAATCTTGGGTGTGATGAGTACAATGCAGGCAACGTGGATCGTGCATACAAACACCTGATGATTTCAGCCAATGACGGCTATGATAAATCTATGAAGGCGGTTCAGAAGGGATACAAGAATGGTTTTGTAACGAAAGATGACTATGCAAAAACTATTCGTGCATATGGTAACTCAATTGATGAAATGAAAAGTGACGATAGGGATATGCAAAAACGATTCGTGCATATGGTAACTCAATTGACGAAATGAAAAGTGATGATAGGGATAGATTTGCTGCCTAGCTGAAAGGTACCACAGTTCTGGTACTTGTAGTCGCTTCACAGCTCACAGCTAGCCAGGAACAAAGTCAGGATTGGCCTTTCTAATTTCCTCTGGCATATTGCGCACCCAAATACCCACATCTTCATCATAGTCTTGACACTTTACAACACTATATTCGTAGGATGTCTTGACAGTTAGGTCATATTTGTTTTGGCCGAACAACTTTCCATTCTTGACGTCGTTTGTAGAATCATTTTTTGTTTCCGCAATCTCTGTCTGCTCAACGTGTTCTGCCCATATCCTTCCCATGTCTTCATTGCTGCGCGACGTCCTGAGATTGACGTGAATTATGGGACTGCCATCTTGGGGGGGGTGAATTCTGGTGAAGGGTTCACATGTGGCTGCAAGTTCTTGGATTCTACAAAGTGGTCTCAGATCCATTCTTTTCAATTCTTTATTGTCCTATGATTCCATTGTGGTAATAGAATTGAGGTTCTGTACAAGTGCTAGACAAGTGCTGCATCACTTTGATTTTATTCAATGAGATATTAACGTGAATTACGTATGTACTGGTAATGCCAAATCAGCCTCTACATCTACTTCAAATATAGTTGATTTAAGTCTAGAACCTCAAAATGGCGGCAAAGAGTGTTTCTGAAACACTGAATAGCTGAGGAAGGTTACCTGTAAACGCACGTACTTACGAACATCAGGTGTTAAAGATAGATAGTAAAGGTGGTCAAAATGTTCCTTATTTGAAACTTAATCAGCTGAGGTGGAAGGTCTAACCACGGATCCAGACTTCCAATCAAAGATGATTTGATCCCATTTATCTTCAAGCTCGATTGCAATTTCAGCTTCAGTACCCTTTAAACGTGTTCGAAGATACTCCGCAAGTCTTGGTGTTAATGGCAGACCAATGGTGTCAAGCGATTCGCTTGCAAAACTAAAGGCTTGATCTATGCATTTGGATGCAATGTCAATGGCAAGCTTTCTATCTTTGTCATTGGATTTCTTGGAAGATGGACTTCGGAGGTCCCCCTTGCCGTCTTTTTCTTCTAGTTCCTGGATGGTGATTTTCTTTCTAAGTTTTCCCGCTGCTGCATATTCTCCCATTTCTTCAGCGGCTCTTAATTGTTGCTTTAAGTGAGAAAGATCAGCGACAGTCTCGAACTTGTTGATTTGATCAGAGATCTTGTTGGATATCCCAATCTCTCTTGGAGAAAGCATCAAATTACCAAGAATTTTCGAACCAAATACTGCAGCAAATTTCGAAAGCTCCGAATCACACCAGAGACAAGTTGCAGCAAGAGCATTAGAAGGGACGTTGCTCAAGTTGCTTCCAGTATTGATGGAAGAACTCTCGGAATGGTCGTCCTGTAGGCCCAATTTTTCGTTATCAGAAAACAAGTCGAGAAAACCTTCGACTGACATGGCCAATGCATTGAAAAAACTATGGCTAAATTGTGCTGCGTAGATCACGATATCCATGTTGTTTGTAGCATTTATGTTACAGATGGGCCGTTCGTGAAGACTGTATTTTAGAAATAAAGAAACGCAATGTTTAGATGACCGTTTTGGAATCACCACTGGGAAATCAAGCCAATATCAGCAATATAATCTTACCATTCACTCAACAACAACGATCTTCTAGTGGCATATGCCGACGCTGCATCTTGGGGTCGTCCAAGTCGCACCAATAAACGCAAAGCAGTCGAATCATCGTTCAACGCAATCGGAGAAACAAGCGGTGCCATTGCTGACAATGGGTCAGCTCTCTCCTTCTTTGTAGTTTGCTTCAAGGCTTCATTCTTTCTACGCAATCCTTCTGAGAGTCTCTCACACAATCTTTTTAAGAGATCTTCGACAGTAATAAGGATACGTTGCATGGATGCTAATTCTGTCTTTGAAAGTTTCTTTTCCGTCAGTTTTTCATTCTGTTGCGAAGTTATCAGGGATAAATTAGTTCAATGGAACGAATAGATTCTGTTGTCGGACTCGTTACATAAAAATACAAAGAATGTCAAGAACAATCAACGTACCGAGTTAACAATATCAGCTACTTCTATCTTGGCCTTGAGCAGCAACTCTGTGGCATCAGTGTAGCGACACTGCTTAATTAAAGCTGTCAATTCCTCTACAACGTCATCCAGCCATTTTGGTATTTCGATCGTGCTTGAGCTCTTCTTGCTACGTCCAGACATGGGCGACGTTGCTCCCTTGCCGCCGCGCAACCTACTAAAAAATCTCTTTTTGCTGATGGGAGATTTTTCACTCTTGATTTCATTATTTGCGTCTCCCTCCTCCTCGTCAGAACTATACCTAGTAGTCTCATCCTCGGTAACAGCTTCATCGGCATCATCGCCATTGGGAGGTCCCTCTCCAAAGTCCAAATCAAAATTGACCTGTTTCATGGACTCAAATGTCTCAACTCGTTTTGTTACCAAATCTTTAAGAGAAGCAATCTCTCGTCCCATGATTGTCATTTCTCTCGAAGCTTCCACAAAGTACTCATACTGCTCTAAAACCGCTCCCCTCAGCCCTTTCTTAATACTCGTTTGCCATCGTTCCAACTGTTGACAAATGTCAGCTCCTTCGTGTTCATTATGATTTTCAAAGAATTCATTGACCCAATCTTCTTCTTGAAACAACGTCTTGGTTCCAAATGTCTGAAGCGCCTTATCGATATCTGTTTGCTCTTCCGTTTCTATGACACCCGCCAAGACAGAAATTTCACCTCCTACTCTGCGCGAAGGCGGGGCAGCTCCCTTCTTCCCACCTGTAGTTCCTGAATTCAGCGTACCTGTTCCTATCTTGGCTCCAGCGGGAGGGTCTGGAGCTGTACCGGCTGGACGAAGTTTTGTATCTTTCTTGTAAACATCTGCCCTAAACCTAATTGCATCAGCCCATGCATCCCTCTGTCCCAATGAATCCATCACGAGGTAGGCAGGGGCACGTCTCTTTGCCGTAACAGCAGCTGCACCCGCTGCTTCTGTTGCAGGATCCTTTTCTTTATGCGATACCCTGGCAACATGACGAATCATCATTTCATATCCATTCCTGGCCTCTGTATTTGCATGTTCCCTAAATGCCCTTCTTCCACCAGGCGGGAATTCCACTGTAGTTCTTTCCAGCGGTATAACACCCAATGGCACATCATGGAACTTAGCCTCGTGTCGATCGAAGGTGGCTTGATCATAGTTCGTATCAACGTCTTTGCCATCATAGTAAAAAATGAAACTTCCCCTCAGACAGAAAAATCTTTTTGGGAATTTTGGAGGGGCATCGTCTCTGATTGTCATGGCATCGTCATCCATTTCAAATTCAAGGTGTCCATGCGGTGCATCGGGAGGAGGGGGTTCGGGCATGTTATCATAGTCGAGGACGCGCTCCATGTCGCTCGGATGAAATGCGCGGTGGCTCGATTCGCCGATTGTAATGTGGGGGAGAAATTCACCATTGTTCTGGGGAGATGGTTCATAGGTTACTTTTTCGAATTGATATTCTTTGCTCATGGTGAGGTGATTGCTTTGATATTGCTATTGATATTGCTATGCAAGATATATGTACCTACCAGTACTGTTGTTGTGTACAATTATTGATTATTTATTGTTGTTGTTTGCATTGCCCTGCTTTTCATTGCTTTTGTGTCGTCTTTTGTGTGCGGCTTTTGCTCTTTTCAGAAAACTATAACCTATTACCGTAAATAACATCATAGCATTGGGCATTGGTTGAAAATATATTACATACGATAGGTATTATTAGATAGGTGCATCTCATTATTCATAATAATAACTAATAAATATGAATTGTACCAGTATAATTCAATAGAGAAAGAGGCGACATGGACGTGGAGATATAATTTACAGGACAGAGGTAGTGTAGTGGGTCCTTTTGGACTTTTCTCAAGATCACGCTGTTGAAACAAAACTTTGCGAGATTCTTTATGATGTATCTCTAGAGCTATCCTGAAACTTAGCTCGACTTTTCTCATCCGATAAACAAGATAAATAGCGAGCAGTACTAAGCAAATATCATATCCTACAAACTTGTCCAAGATTAGATAGCGAGAATGCAACTTTTGATATGAATAACAAGAAACAAGACTACATAATAGCGTGAGTTAAAATTCTCCGAGTAAGATTCGTGAGGAGGAAGTTGATTTCGCTAGGGGCTACATAGGAGGCGCATTCGCTCAAGAAAAAGAGAGTACATAGAGCGAGGAGAAAATCAGTATTCATAGAGCACACAATTCGACCAACTCGATAATCATAGCATCAAGCATTCAGCTTTTGACGAACGTATCAACACGTATATCCAATTACTATGACGGACCTGCTATTAAGGAAGCTCATTCCGATAGTTCTAGCGCCTGTCCCTGTGAAGATACCAGTGGTTTACCTTCGACATTGTAAGGTACGGTAATACTGTAGGCTTCGATTGATTCGGATTGAAGAAC
>Ga0307981_1003671_pt1 | contig 11352 bp, 7 predicted proteins | sample OrgLakmetagen987_FD_201849 | JGI IMG/M metagenome (GOLD analysis project Ga0307981, IMG submission 201849) | Saline water microbial communities from Organic Lake, Antarctica - #987 | ecosystem: Environmental > Aquatic > Non-marine Saline and Alkaline > Saline | place: Antarctica: Organic Lake... | reverse complement strand
TCTCAGCTAATTCAACTTTGGAAGACTCAGAAGTGCACGATGATGATTTTGATAATATTCCTACGACATTCCGCGTAGAAACATACCAAGAAAGTAAGAGGACCCCGGGAGGACCCCGGAAACCGCGAAAGGAGAAAAAAGTCCAAACGTGACCAAACTCATGTAGTAAAGGTGCACTAAGAGCACCTTACAAGAATCAAAAAGATCAGATGGAAGTGGGGAGATGTCAATTACATAGTAAATGAGTAGAATGCTGAGTGTCAGTTTCAAGAGTCTAAAAAAAGTGTGTTTTTTTTGTTAATTAAAAAGGACGTGTTTACAGGACCCATGGGTCCGTGAAGGACCGATGGGTCCTGCCGTCCCGAGGAGGCACTAGAGGATGCTAGCTAGCATGCATGCCAGCCACCAGAGGAGGAGGAGTCGTCATGCCATCTGTAAAATCCACAATCCTAGTTAGTAGCAAGAGGCACTACCATTTACTTACATATTACAGTTACTACATCATAGTGCAGGTACCTACCATTCATAGCAATAGCAAATAGAATACCATCCATCACTTATCACTTATCATCGATCAATATGAAAAGTTTCATTCAAATACTGCTTCTTGTCAAATGCACGCAGAGCTTCGCCTTTTCTCCTAGTTGGAATCAGAAATATGATGCTGGTACAATCCATAAGATGTCATCTTCTCCTCTGCACATGTCTCTACGGGACGAAAGCCAAGAACGATCCTCTACTCATCCCCCTCCTCCCTTCAAAGCCTTTCCTGTCATCAGCAGAATCGCAGGAATTGAATGGACAGGAGAATGTAGATATGTTGGTGCTGATCTAGTACCTGCATCACAATTGGAGCTGAGTGGCGGGGTAAAGTATGACATTAATGGGACTACCGTAACACTATCTAGCTTTCTTACCTTCCCCAACGGAAAAACAAGAGAAGTTGTCATGCAAGGTGATAAAGACATCAGTTCTACTTCGACTTCGATGATTCTGCGTGCGGTAGAAGAAGGAGGCCCAATATCTATGAAAATTACTGAATTAGCTCCTGATACGATACTCATTAACGAAGTCGAGGAAGCTACTGGAAAAACAATTTTGACTGCTAGCGTATCTCTAGTTAAGGGATCCAAAGGTATGGAACTTGTACAAGTTTCACACGAAGTTAGCGATGGTGGAAAAGATGTTATTGAAGGGCATCAAGTGTGGAGACTCAGCGGCGGATCCATTAAGTTTGATGATTTTGACTTGAGACATGGAACAGGCTGGTGATAATAACGATTTTGATACTTCTTCGTAGTAACTTTTTTAATTATGTAGTGCACATGCTATGATAATGTTAATGCGACTCGTAGAATTATGCTCTGCTGCAGCTGCTGTATTCGTAGGTATTACTAATGAACAACAGTAGTAGTGTAGGTACCTACTGTAGGTATGGTACATAGGTACATGAAAAGATATTCATATCATTTCTTTCAAGATTTTTTTGAAATTTCGCATGGCCTAACATGGTTTGGATGGATGTCACACATCACCGTTGAGGTGGTGGTTGAGTTTGGAGGGTGTCAAGAAAAAGTCAAGGATCGGCGGAGCAAAAATTCTATTTCAGATGAACACAAAATATTCATTAAAATTGAAACTGAAACTCGAAATTAAAGCAAATAGAATCCTCCTAATGAAACTTCAAATTGTCTCCCTTTTCGCTCTTCTTGCAGCTACTGATGCAGGAGTCACTTTTCCAACAGTTGCTGTAAGTGTTCCTAGGATCTGACAAATGCCAAATGTCATGTATTCTGTTACATGTTACATGGTATATTATGATGTCACATACTCACCATATCTTACTATCACTCATGCTTGACTATGATAGGTGGACCTGAAGGGATTACAAGGTGGAACTTCCGGACCTTTCGAGGGTCTTGACCCCATTGTCTCTTGGGGAGCGTCCACTTCTGCCCTTGGCTGTGATTTTGAGGTAAGGAACAAACAGATATTACGCGCATGTACGATAGATGTACTACTGCACTATAGATTAATGCAAATGCAAATGCAAATGAAATTGCAAGCAAATAAAGGTCTCACGCACCTAAATTGCTTCCACTTCCAAATTTAATCAGGCTGGAGCAACTTCGAGCATCAAGCCAACGCTTGATGTACTAAGTTTGCCAAAGTCGGTCTGGGGAAAGGTTAAAACAACAGCTGCTGGATGGAACCTGTCCTCAAAAACAACTGCTGCTCTCGATGGATCCAACAGTGTTAGCTGCAATTTTGCTGCAAATAACAATGATTGGGACACTTCTCTTGAACTCGATTCCTCGGATGGATCCCAAAAGGTTCAATTGTGCAAGGGATTCGAAGCCATTGGAGGAAGAATCTCTGTCAATCCTAGGTACACTATCCAAACCTCTGACGCAGATGTGATTCTTGGATATGATACTGATAAAACCTCCGTCACAGTTGAAGCTTCAAAATCCAGCCAAAAATTGACTGTAGCGCAGCAAATCACAGACGGGCATCGTATCACTCCCAGCGTTACCTCCAAGGGTGATGTATCGGTTGCATGGAGAAAGAGTCTTGATGGAGGAGATGCTGTTACAACTACTGTCAATAAAGATGGTGGCTTGAGGGTCGATTGGGAAGATGGACCATGGACAGCCACAATTCTAACTGCCATCAATGATAGTGCGGTAGATGTGAAGGTCAAGAGAAAGCTCAACTTTCTCTAAATGTGCTCGGGGATGTGAGAAAGCAGAGAAATTGACTCCAATAATATTATAATGTGCTCCTCCCAGTATAGTACGTATAGTTGACTGAAATAAACGAATATCTCGAATACAGTATTCAAAACTATAGTACCATAGCTTATTTAAAAACGATGGCGCTTGATATGCTACAGTTCAAATTCCGTGCAGTGAAAAACAGCTTTTAATTTAGCTACAACCATATCTGTTGCCGGTAACAAACCATGGCAGATCCCTTATAGATATATCCTCATCCCCGCCGTGACACTGATTTAAACAGCTTGTTTGAGAGCCTATGATGGGTAAATTACCATCTACGCTGCACCAGCAGGAAGGTTCCCTGGAATAGCTTCCAAAATAGTTCAATATAGATAATACATCCTTGGATGATACTGAGGCTTTCAAATGTTGGAATGATTTGGGTTGCAGTTTTGGCTGGAAAGGAATAGTTAAATTGCTCTCGGATAGTCTACGTCTGTCCATTGCAGGGTAGTGTTGGTTCACAATTGTATCATTTGCTGAGTTCCAATACGTTCGTCGTCGCCGGGGTTCATCCCAATCAGATTCAACACTGCCATCATCCTTCATGACAATCTCTGAGAGTCTCCTAGGCACCTCTTCTCGAGGGTCTTGCTTTGTTTCCGACCACGTAGACTTGACTAATGGATACATTAGGGGTGCTTTCCCGCCTATTTGTGTCACCATGGAAGAAACAAACAATGATGTCAGTTCCAGGATAGTGCTGTTCGCGTTCGTGTCATTTTCTGATGCACTTTGAGCGGTCATTGATCCAATCAATTGCCGGAGTGCTGCAAATTCCTGGTGCCACATGAAACATAGATAATTGCGGTGCAAAAACATTCCAGAAAAGTTCATGATCGAAATATGACTCTCTTGGCTGCCTTTTTCAAGGATGTCGTTGCAGATTGGGGCGAAATTGTTGATAGTTGTAGCTGAGATGTCGCTAATAATATTCTTTTTCGTGTAGTCAGACAATCCGCTGTATTGATAGACCTTATTCCCTACGAGTGACTGAGGATTTTGTCGAATAAGTTGGAACCCGACTTGCAGCGTATCTAGAACACCCATTTGGTTGATTCCACCCTTTTCTTTCCTAGTGATTGGCATCGATCCATCCAAGTAAAGGATGATGTCATGACTTATATGTTTTACCAAAGACTCATGAAAGGGGTGAAACAGACTGTCTTCAACGCTACCAGTGTGATTTTCAAACTCTGATTCATAAATCAATTTGATAATCTTTTCTTCTTGCCAATTTAATATTCTTCGGCCATACATTTTGTCTCGATTTAAATGTTCCGCAGCGCCGTGATAGATGACAATCACATCCAGTGTTCTGGTGTTAGATTGATTGTCGGGTGCAGCAACATCATCTCTCGAAAGTAATGACAATAGATTCATAAACAACATTCTATGCGGAGCATTGTTGTCACGAGTAGTGGTCGTATGGAATATAACAACGGCGGTGTACTCAGTGGTACATAATGTTTTGGGTGGCAAGTAACATATTGGAGTTGTAGCACTATCGTTGCGCATCATGGTGCGATTCAAGAGTGATGATACATTCAATGACGAGGATTCCTCAGTCAATGCTTTTCCAGTAATGCTTGTATCAACATACGATGACGTTGCGTTATTCTGTTGGCCACCACCAGCAGCATGACATTGCTCCTTGCTTTGTTTAGCTCTCTCGTAAAGTTGAGCGAGGACGAATTTCTCCTCGTGACCTCGCACCCCTGTACTGATGAACACGTCAGTGCTACTCTTCTCCACGGGGGGTTCATCAAATGATAAAGCAAAGGAATCGTGGTGGTGGAAATGCGTAGCTAGCGTATCATTATAAGATCGGTAGTTCAAGACCAATGATACACATGCAATGCAGAGATAACAGATTTTCATGCATCGATTTGTCATATTCAAACATCGTTTTCTCATCAGGAGATAGATTGCACTTGCACTCATGTCAGGATAACTTTGATTTATTTCGCGGTGGAAGTATTCTAGTACACAACAGTAGTACACAGACCACTCATTGTTCATTTCTGATCACTCACTACCAACTACCATCTGTAACATACCACAAACAATTTATTATTGTCAACTAGCATACTATTTGAACACTTTATGTCTCATGTAGGTACTTACCTAAAAGTATGCCGTACTTTTGTGCAGGTTTTTGGTTTTTGATGATGAACGAGCGATGTTCCCAGACATACGACACGGTTTATCCGATTAGTACAATAGCTATTTGTACCATAACCTACATCGAAACAACTTCTCTACTCTAGAAGAAGAAAACTGCAACCAGCAACAAAAAGGTATCGTACGAACCTACATAGAGAAGAGTAGAATAGACAGAGATGCTCTTCTACTCACTATGCTGAACTCTGCACTCTGCTCTAGTTAATAGAAATTGACTGAACTGCAATTACACTACGATTGCAAGGAAAGCTTTGATCAGCTTAGAAAGTTTCTGAATTCGATGGTTATTGTTTCTCCTCTGTCACTTTTCTTTGCATTATTATCGCCACTTAAATTTGCTGTCCGGCGCTCATCTGATCAGGCTATTCGTCCTCTGATATCCTCGTCGCTCAACATGAAGAATATCATCGTCGTTGGAAGTGCTAACGTGGACCTTAGTGTCTATGCTCCCTCCCTTCCTGTAAAAGGTGAAACGATACTCGGTGACGAATTCAGTACCTCGCTTGGGGGTAAAGGTGCTAACCAGGCTATTGCAGCTGCTCGTCTCGGCACATCAAAGTCAGAGTCAATGAAATCAGTTCATATGATTTGTAAAGTTGGAAATGATTCCTATGGCAGATCTCTCATTAGAAACTTTGACCAAGCCGGTGTTCGTTACAGTGCTAATGATATTGTGACAGATTACAAGCAAACTGGTATCGCGGCAATTAGTGTAGACTCGGAGGGAGAAAATACAATAATTGTTGTCCCTGGTAGTAACCATGATCTCACAGCTGATCATGTTCAGAATCAAATATTAGAAATATTCAAAGATCATGGTAGTGGAAGTATTGTTATGACTCAGTTAGAAATCAACCATGATGCTGCATTGATGGCAATGCAGATGGGTAGACAAGCTGGAGCGCTCACAATCCTCAATCCAGCGCCTGCGCAAAAATCACTTCATGAAGACTTTTTCAATTGCGTAGATATCATTATACCAAATGAAATTGAGATTCGATTGCTCATACCGGACCAAGAAGGGAAATCGATTGAGGAGCTTGCAAAGAAACTGCTGGAAAAAGGAATTCGGAAAGCTGTGATTGTTACCTTGGGTGCAAAGGGTGCCATGGTCGTTGAAAGAAAGTATGATTCGGATGAGGTTGACATCACTATGGTTTCCGCACCAGCAGGGATGCAAAAGTGTGCTGATCCAGTGGTTGATACGGTTGGTGCTGGAGATTCTTTTTGCGGATCATTGGCTGTCTATCTTGCATCTGGACTAGGAACTACCAATGCTGCGATTAAGGCGTGTGGTGTTGCAGGTATTTCAGTTCTGAAGAAGGGAGCACAAAGTTCTTACCCCCAAGGGCACGAACTTCCAGATTGTTTGCAGTTGGAGTATGATTCTACGATTGGTAATAATAGTCAGACGCAAAAGAAAGTTCTTACCTTTGTGACAGGTAACAAGAAAAAGCTTGAAGAAGTACAAGCTATCCTTTCCACGGAGGAAACTGAGCTGGCTTTTGTCATTACAAATAGAAAAATCGATCTTCCTGAGCTGCAAGGGGAGGATCCAGTGGAAGTAGCGATTGCAAAATGTAAATTGGCAGCAGAAGAAGTTCAAGGCCCTGTCTTTACTGAAGATACCTCACTTTGTTTCAATGCTCTGAATGGAATGCCTGGACTCTATATCAAATGGTTTCTCCAAAAATGCGGACATGTAGGTTTGAATAGCATGCTTGACGGTTTTGATGATAGAAGTGCTTACGCCCAGACCATTGTCGCATTTACAATGGGAGTTGGTGAGGAAATTCATGTCTTTGACGGAAGGACTGATGGAGAGATTGTTGAAGCGAGAGGGCCTCTAGACTTTGGATGGTAAGTTGAAGATAATATTGCATTACTCCAACATGGATTGCGAACTCATTGTGCTCACATAATTGTGTAATCATATACTCGGACAACATTGAATTTGAATTATTCATCATTCTTTACCTTTTTGAATTTCACATAGGGATCCAATCTTTAAGCCTTTCGAAGGAGGAGGCAAAACATACGCTGAAATGAGCAAGGAGGACAAAAATAAGATATCGCATCGTGGAAGATCCTTTGAAAAATTCAAAGTGTTTTTGACACAGAATAAAACAGAGCTAAACAGGGAGACTCGCTGATGACTATCACTGGTTTTGTTGCAACTGGACATTAAAGAATACAATAAATGAATATTAAAGCAATCGCCTCATTTAGAGTAAAACTGCAACTGAGGAAGAAGATTAAAAGTTTGTTGAAGGTAATGGAAGTATATTAGCTGAAAGAAGGATGTCCTCTTACAAGAGTATGGTTTCTAGTAATTGTAATGGTGATTGATGTCACGGCTCTGCTGTTGTGTATTGCGTCCGCTTGATGGCATAGTGTCAGGATTTTCTGTGATATCATATTTTCCAAATTCTAAAAGTTGGTGAGTACGATATGGTTTTCCGCTGTACAACAAATTGAAATTGAATTTGTGATGACTTGAGGGTCACAAACAAATCAATCCTAAAATCTGACCATTTGAAAAGAGATTACAAGTTGCACACGTCCATATCCCTCTTAGCTGAGAGTTTAAAATAGGTCTCCTTGCTAATGAATGGCAATCCCTGGCTACGAACAAAAAAGATACTTTCACCTGGCTTGCCATTTCAGAGTCAATATGCCATGGTCGGTATCTACATTATTATCTTAGAAGCCAGTGAACAAAGATTAGGAAGAGACACCCTCCCCTCAATTTATTCACCATAATTTGGACGAAATGTTTTAATACAATCTGTCATTTGTAATTTCCTGAGCTGTTTATCAATTCCTGTGCGCTGTCCAAAAGTCAGGAATTGAATCCTCTTCGTTGCCTTGAAGAACGATAATAGGAGAAGCAAGACACTGATAAGACCATTTGATCGGAGGGGGGTAGTAGTAGAAGCAGACATCCCATAAGACTGCAGGTGAAAAGGAAACGGCCATGCATGCCACCATTCTGTGCCCATTGAAACTGCTACCGAGTATAAAACTTTGTCGTCAACCGACAAACAGTTGATTCCGTGAAATGATAGATGGACATTCATTTTTGTTTAATGTCTCGCAACTCACTTAATATTACGCCCAATTCCTTTGTCTTGCACAATTTATTGTCGCAAATGAGTATTGGTCGTCTATTGAAAAGAGGCATTACATTCAATCGCATAACTGAACTAATGTGTCCTTTGCCAGCTTGGATTGTTCCTGAAGTTTATTTTCTAGTGTACGAATCTTCTCATCCGATTCTAGCTGCTTCCCTTCTGTATAGATTGATTGAAGCGTTAATAGTCAGTAAACATAGTCTTGTGCCCGTGATCAATGATAAAAGCTCAGTGTACGAATCTTTACCTAGAAGCTTCTTCTCTTCATGAAGAATCTTGTTCTCTGTTTCCACCTCGTCTTTATCGTTGCTGACATTAATCAACCTACTACGAATCAATTGATTGGAGCATGTAGCTTCTTCTTTGGCCTCGGCTAAGTCTTGTCGCTGCACTTCTAGTGACTTTGCCATCAACGCAATATCGCTTGCGTCGTTCCTGATTTCTTCGTCCTTCTCTCCTAACAAATCAGTGTAATGTATAAGCAATTGACGAAGTTTTCGAACTTCTTTCTTGTATGTCTTCTTCCCTTTCAAAGCTGCCTTTAACTTTGACATAAAGTTTGCAGATTGCTCGTGGGAAAGAGTTGACGACAAATTATCGTTCTGGCATTTTTGCTTCAATAATTTGAGATTCACTTCACTGTTTTCATCATTTAGTTTTCTGATTTGTGATGAGAGTATCTCTTCGCGACTTTGGTGATGTGTCCTCTCCTGCTCCATCTGTTTTGTGACATCTACATTATGGCTTACTTGCTGGTCGTATTTCTGGAGGAGTGGTGCTTGTCTTTCTTCTATCATTTGCGTTGCTTTGATCAATTCATCGTTTTCTCGATGCGCCTTTTCAAGTTTTTCTTTTAGTTTTACAACTTTCTCATCTTTGACATGACAAGAATGTTTTAGTTTGTCTACCTGATCTTTGGAAGCATTGATAATGCTTGAGCCTTTGCTGAGATCGCGCTGTTGCTTTTCTACAAGGGCTCTATCGGCCGCCGAACGTTTTGCTGCGCATTTGAATGCATCTTTCAGCTCTTCTATGTTCTGACAATGAATAGACAAAGATTTGAAAATTTGAGCAAAAATGGGAGCAGAAGTAATTCTGCAGAGACGAATAAACAATTGCAAAAGAAAATATGAGCTCACTTTCGAATAATTGGAGTCCGCTTTGTCTCGCTCTATGGCAAAAGTGGCACGATACTCTTGCAATTGTTTGCTAAGTTCTTTCGTTTCAACTTTCTCAGCGTTAAGAGCATCCGTAAGTCCCTTTATATGTGTTTCTAGTCCTTGACAACAGCAATACACTTCCTGTAGCTGGTCCCGGCATTTGACATGCGCGGCTTGATCTCTCTCACTACTTGTCTGGTATCTAGTGTGTATAGCTTCAAGTTCGCTGTCTGCAATTTGTGCTAGGTGTTCTATTTCACGCCTTCGCTTTGATTCAAAGCGATGTGTAATCTTTTGATGCTTTGCCTGCAATGCAGCTAATTCAGTTTGTAAAAGGCAGATCTTGTGGTCCTTTCTTACTAGAGCTAGATTTTGTGCTTGATTCTCCGACTTATGCTTCCGTTCTAGATCTTCTCGAGTCGTCAGAAGTTCCTTTCTCATGACTGTCGTCACTTTGATGGATTTCTGGTTCTGTTCGTTTAATTCCTTCGTCATAGCAAAAAGTTTCCACTTGAGCACAGCAACCTGTAAGGGATGGTTGGACAAAGCTGATTCTATCATAGAGGTGAACTCTTCAGCTGTGCGTTTTGATGGAATCAAACATTCGGCAGGATGCGGTAATGACAGCGGGCTTGTACACACGCACTTTTCAGAAATCTCTTTGACACGTACTATATTTTCACTATTCTTTTGAAGAAGTTGCTTTGTCGCCTGAGCTTGCTCTTGTGCTATCAGTGACATTGCTTTTACTTGGTATTCTATTTGATTCAGTTTGTGCAGCGATATCGTACTTGCTGCACGTTTCATATGTAGTTGTCTCTCTACTCGATGATTGCTTGTCAACGATCTGTCTAATTGCATTGTGTCTAATCTAGTTCTTTCAGCATAAGAGGGCCTCATTGAGTGTTTTTTTCGGTCTAAATCTGTTTTCCTCGGCTTAAAATCTGCAACAACGGTATCGTCGTCAATAATAGTGCTGGTGGAAATCTCAAATTCACGACTGATCTTTACTTCATCCAATACGTCCAGATCTGGCAAAACTAAAAGTAGTGTTACCATATATTTCTTTTGATGGCAAACTGGATTTGAATCACTGCCATCTTTGTTTTGCAAGCGTAGATTACGAAGACTGTTCCCTTTCTGCTGCTCGCATTTAAATGGTGACATAATATCATTGAGTGTTCGGATATTGTTAGCAACCAAACACAATGTTTCTAAACAAGGACACACGTCAAACAATGCTTTGGGCACTGTCTTAAGCTTGTTATGAGAAAGCAACAATTTTTTCAGTCTATGTAGCTCCAAAGATTTGCTTCCGTTAGAGAACACACTAGAGAGAGAGGTCAACGCATTCGTAGATAAGTTGAAGAATTTCAGATTTTTGGTAATTGACAGGATAGAAATGGGCCTTATAATTCTCTCATTGCATCTTGTGGTGGGTATCGATTGCTGTCCAAGAGAGTTTGAAGACACATCGAGGTCCAGTAGTGTCTCAAGATACAACAGCTGACTTCTTAGATTTGGATCTAGATCTATGTTAAGATTTTGAAGCTTGTTAGCATGTAAATTCAAGGAATTGCATTTATGCTCGTACACCTCCTCAACAAGACCAAATGGAATCGAAGGTCCAAGACCACAATCGATTCTAACTAGCCGTGCCTTCTGATTCAAATATCGGTTTACATTGGAATCATTTATTCTTCGTTTGGACAAGTCTCCTTCTCCAAAATCTGATGAAGGTGACATGACTGGATGCCTCCTCATCGTGCCAGGAATAGTGCACGCGCCCCGTCTTTTAATTAATATTTGAAATGATGAACTGGGTTGTATAAATTCCGATCGCAGGCAGTCTAATTGTGCACAAAACAAAAGTTACAAGCACAATAAAAATAGAAGATAAATTGTAACAGGTCATAGCTTTGCAGGTGAATGTTAATGTTAATGAATACGCATGATGTGATGTGTATAATGACGACCGACTTGAATTCCCTGCCAAACAATGCTATATCTAATCTTCTGTTCGTCTTGATTTGTTCATTACGATACAAAAGAAGTACTCACAATATGTTTCTTAAGGCAGCATAACGAATAACC
>Ga0307981_1003670_pt1 | contig 11353 bp, 12 predicted proteins | sample OrgLakmetagen987_FD_201849 | JGI IMG/M metagenome (GOLD analysis project Ga0307981, IMG submission 201849) | Saline water microbial communities from Organic Lake, Antarctica - #987 | ecosystem: Environmental > Aquatic > Non-marine Saline and Alkaline > Saline | place: Antarctica: Organic Lake... | reverse complement strand
CAATTTGCGTTGCTCATCCTTTGACAGCACATTGTCAGATGTTTAGTAGATGATGTTTATGGTGTTGATAGCGGGTGGTGTAATCATACTATTAGATGTAATCATATTCGTAGCGGGTGAGTATTTTAATTTTATGTTGGTTGTGCATGTTGTGCGTTTGTTACTGTTTGTTAGCATATTTTTTAATTTTTAAATATCTTCGCGCCCACCCGTCACTTCCAAGAAGTGAGAGACGCACCTCGTAAGTAGCATATATGTAAGTAGAGTATGGTAGCATGTAGTAGCATGTAGAATGGTTCAATTCCTTTTGAATAAATCTTTTACACAAGCATTTGTGAGTATTGTAGTATCATGTCACATGGGTACTACTAGTACTACTGTTGTAGAGTAGGTATTGCAGTATTGTACGTATTGCAGCAACTCCTCTCATCGACGTCTCTTATTTTCAAAAGTTCATTCCCACGACCATCAGCCATCAGTGACGACTTATTAATTAAGAACTCCTCTCCCTTTATTCTTTTTCCTCTGTCAAACTAGAAACAAGTTCGAGAGCATTCGTACTCACTGATCATTGATCATTGCTCACTGTTATTTACTACTACTACTATCCTGTAGCGACTCCATCTACAGACAATAGACAATATCACCATCACCATCACCATCATCGAGGAAACTCCTCACAGATCCTCCATCTCAATAAATCTGTACACGCTGCTAGGTATAACAGAAGATAATACTCCGATCAACCTTGTCAGTGCTTTCTCCAAACAAAGCAACAAGTAGCAAGAGTTATCTACAAGAACTCCAACATCAACATCATCCACATTATCAATCAAAATGTCCCATCCTTCCAACACAATCCTCTCACAAACCGCTCAACGAATCTTGCACAACATGGACTATCTCCTGGACGACCACGACTGCAATGATGACAATGATGATGATAATAATGATCATGATCCCATCAACCTCATTACCCCACCTAGATTCCGTCAGCGGAAAACAAAACAAATCCATCATGACAATCATGACCAGCATTTCTCCTCACCCTCTTCTCGGGATGATTCTTATTCCCTATTAGACACTTCCATGGACGACGACCCAAATAATTCAAATCAGAAGAAAACTTCTCCAGGGCTCAGCACGGCAACTTCACCAACTCACACCACCATGACGGATAAAACAAGCAAGGATGATACCATTCGAACAACTGCAACTGCAACTGAAATATATACTTGTCCCGAACGACAAGGACATTCTCAATCAGACCATCTTGGCGACCGCCATACCACCAACAACAACAACAACAACAACAACAACAACACCAACAGTAATAGCTCTCATCCATCCACTAGCAATGCCAACAATAACTCCAACTCCAATGCAACACTGAATCCCAGTGGTATGGTAATTCACACACAATACGCAAAAGAAGCAATCCTAGACCCTACATGGCTCGATTCAGATGATGAAGAAGAAGAAGAAGAATCAGACTGTCATGATAAAGAGGAGCAGGAAAGTCAACAAGAAGAAATGAACAGTATCATCGATATCGATACTGCAAGATCGGCCTCCTCCAATTCAAGGTCCAGATCCATCGGAAAAACATGGAGTGTCGGAACGGGGACGGGGACGGGGACGGGAAGTATTTGCAGTCTCTCCGTCGGAAGCTGTGGATTGGGATTGGGAAAAATGAGTCTGACGAGCGATGGGAGTGTCATTTCTTTATCCGGTTCGGAGGGGAGTGGTGTCAGTCTGGGCATGAGCGTGGGTGTGGGGTTGGGGAAGAAATGGGGTGGGCATTCTCATTTGCCTTCGGGTCGGTTTAATAGGGTCATGTTGAATCATATTGATGTGGTGGATATGGGGGTGGAGAGTGTGGGGAGTGGAAGTAGTAGTGATTATGATCATGTACTTGATTACTTGTATGATCTTGATAGGAGGGATTATGATCTATCTGAGGATGATGATACGGATGATGAAAAAGATAATGATGATGGTGAACATGATGATAGTATTGTTGATGGTACTGTTGCTGATGATGACTATGCTGATGGTTATGATGATGATTACGCGGATAATGATGATGATAATGATGATGAGAATAGTGATGGAAAAAGTGATGGAGCATACCTACCTCCTCATCTAATGTCTCCACCTCGCTTGAGCCGTAAAGTGGTGAATCATGATGATGAAGAAGGTGACAGTGACATATCTGTCGATTCTTCTATTGCCTCGCAGGAAAATATTTCATTCAAGGAAAGCATGGAGCCACAGCAAGCGCAAGGGAAAGTGGAAATGATGCCAGAAGTCATGGAAATAGAACAACCTGAGACCCCTCGAAAGCCTCTGGCATGCTATCAAGAGGAAGGTGGGACAGTGGTATCTCCAGTGTCATCATTATCAACGATAGCAACAGCAACTACTACTACATCAACAACAATCGAGTACGATAGTGATTCAGCATCCGGCTCTGAAAGAACAAACGTGTGCTCCAATTGTTCTCCCTCCGCCCCTGCTGCATTATTAGATGAGCAAGCTGGGATAATTAGAGGTGATCTGATCTTTTCCATTTTGGACTGTCCGGGAAGTAGAACTAGAAAGAAGCGTTTTGCTAAAAAACATGAGAAGGAGGGATATCAATGGGGAGCTCATGCGGCCAAAGGAGCAATAGCATGCATGAGACTACTGAGAAAAGACAGCAACAGCCAAGTGCTCGTTGACCAAGACCAAGTGAATCAATCCTCCATATCGCCAGAGAGGTCGGGAAGAATTCTTGGAAAAGAGTCTGTGGATGATGATGAAAAGTGTGATAATTGTCAATCGCCGGGATCGAGGTCGCTCATCTCTGGTACCTTCAGTGCCGACAGCGTTGCCAAGAGTCCACATAGATCTCAGCGTTTGGAGCATCTAGCCCTAGATTACTTGCGAAAGGATGACCATGACAATGCCTTGTCAGCTTATTTTCGGATGCAGACCATTCACGTAGAATATCTGAACTGCTGCGAAGAAGGTACTAGCAATCATCAAGAGCAAGAATCATACATGGGCACGATACTTGTCAACATTGGGATCATATATCTATGCAAAGGTAAATACAGCGAAGCTCTAGAATGCTTTCGAAAAGCTGAACAAAAGTGCGCCATCGCTGTGGATTGTCGCCAAGTTGGTCAAGTTGTAAGTTTGTCAATTATCCATCCGTGCAGTGCAGTGTATGCATTCCAGTATACTAGTCCACGTCATTTATATCGTGCTGACCAATAATATCTCTTGTCAACCAATAGGATGTAAATATATTGAAAGCAAATGCGTGTTACGCTCTTGGACAGTTTGGAGATGCTCTGAAGCTGTGGAAAAAGTCAATATGTCTAATCAGGAAATCTAAAGTACAGGACAATCAAGTGATGGCTGAACTACTCAACAACCTGGGGTGCGTCTACTTTGAGATTGGAACAGAAATCAAAGCGTTGAAATATTTCAAGGAATCTATGCAAATCCAAAAGAAGGCCTTGTTTGACAATGTCTACGGCGGAAATGATTCCCTGCAGCAGCACCATTTACACAGGCTTGCTTCGACGAGAGCCAATATTGGTTACATTTATATGAGAATGAAGAAGACTGATCGAGCGATTGAATACTTTGATGTATCCCTATTAGATCAGAATCTCTGTCTGGATGCTCACCATCCACTTGTCATGAGCACTATGGAGAACCTTGCAATTGCATATATGAGAAAGGGAAACAAGGATAGTGCAATCCAGACCTACTCTAAAATGTTGACAGCCCAAATTGAAACTCTTGGAGCTGCGCACCATGAGTGTGTGGCTACTCTCACAAAATTAACTCTACTTCAATTGAAAGGACGTGAGAAGGCAGGAAAAAATTCATGCGTGAGGAAAATTCAAGATTGTCTTCGTAAGAATGATCCTTGCCAAAAAGAAAGATTTGAGAAGCTGCTCAAGGTCTGCAAAGTGAGTGGATTGAAGACTATCACCGTTATCGGAAAGAGAAAGTAATTTTAAAACTCCCTGAGGTAACTCTATTATAATATTTCAGTTTGAATTCATCGTCATGTGTTTATTGTCTCTTGCCATACTATGATTCTTCCTCCTCATTCAATTCTTGAATATTAAAAGTTCCTATCGCAAGCTATAATAGCAAGCAGAATGTTACTATCTGTTTCACTTTCTCAGCACGCACAGTGAGAAAATGATTTGAATAATGCATGCTGCAATGGACACCTTCATCATCTCATTTTTTAATTACTTCAATGAAAAAAGATAATCATTATAGCTTCAACCCCACAGGATTAGTTTAAAGAAATTAGAGCATGAGTAATTCTGGCTTGTTCAAATAATACCGAAGAGCACTCAAGAATAAACCGACCGTTGGTTCGTCAATAACCCTCCTATCAGCACTCAGTCTAGCAGTCATTACATTCCGCACACCAGGTTGTTCTTGCTCTTCCTTGTTCTCATCATACGCAGTGCTGACAACAACTTTTTTCACTCCACCACCTACCGCTAAAATCGCTGCTTGAGGAGGATTGATGACTGCACTAAATTCGTTGATCCCGAACATGCCAAGGTTGGAAATACAGAAACTTCCACCTTGATACTCTTCCGGGGCTAATTTTCCATCTCTGGCTCTGGTAGCCAAATCCTTGACCTTGGCAGAGATATCACTCAAACCGAGTTTATCAGTGTTTGGAACAATCGGCGTAATAAGGCCGCCGGGAGTTGCAACGGCTACACTGATGTCTACACTTGGGCTCATCCTGACTTGCCCATTGATGTAACTCGAATTGACTTCAGGAACATCCCTCAACGCCAATGCACTTGCACGAATAATAAAGTCGTTGACGGAAACTTTGACATCCATTGCCTTCAATGTCTTTCGGAGAGCCATGATATTATCCAATTCGATCTCCGTTGATGCATAAAAGTGTGGAACGGTAGATTTGGATTCCGTGAGACGCTTAGCGATAATCTTTCTCATATTATTATTCTTGATATCTGTGAATGTTCCCGAAGCTGTAATGCTAGGAATGGTAACATCAGAAGGTGCACTGGGGATGGAAGTGGGAGTAGAAGCTGAAACGGGTTGAGGAGTAGAAGCAACTGATACTGGTACTGGTACTGGTGCGACTTCAGTCTGAGTGCTGACAACAGCGAGTGCTGGAAGCTTGACGCCCTCCTTGAATGCTTGCAATACATCTCCTTTTGTGATTCTACCTCCCTTGCCACTTCCCTTCAATCCTGTAGCATCCACACCTCTCGATTGACTCAAGTGCCTCGCGGAAGGCATCAAGATATGTTCTAGCGATACGGTCACCTTGGCATCCTGGGCAGGAGCAGGAGCCGGAGAAGAAGAAACATCAGAACTTGAGGCTGCAGGCGCAGGTTCATCCACAGTAAAATTAGCAAAAGCTGCCACATCGTCCTCCTCTTCTACAACGACACAAATTGGTACACCGACAGTAAGATCTACAGCATCTTGTCCTTCATAAAGAATTTTGGCAATGATTCCATCATCCTGTGCTTCGTAGTCAACAGTGCTGTGAAAGATATTCATATTGGATTAGATGTTTTTCAGAAAATAAATCTTTTTTCATCGTGGCAAACTAACTTATTAGGATTGTGCAACTCAATTCAATTCATTTCAATTCAACTACTCACGCTTTATCAGTTTCAATCTCGCAGATAACATCTCCCGCTGCAAACGAATCACCATTTCCAAGATTCCACTGTGCAATAGTACCAGTCTCCATAGTTGGACTTAATGCTGGCATCGGATAGAGAGTGTGTGGAGGATAAGATGAAGATGATGATGAAGAAAGAAGAGCTCTTGAAACATTCTGCCCGGCTCGTCTTTGAGCAAGGAAGAAGGAAGACCGCTGACGGGCCAGTAGTGATAGAATACGTTGCTGCTGGAATGCCATTGCAGATAGATGACAAAGTGATGGGTGATTGAATGGCAGTGGATGTCTTTTCCCGCATGTCGCTTGTCGCTTGAGAGGAGGTCGTTTTGTTCTTTTTGGTGGCTGTTCCCATCATCTGCTGGTCTGCATTTGATAACGGCTATTGGTAGTATAATAACGGCTTTACCACAATCCGTTTTGTTCAGAAAAATACAAATCTATATTCGAAATTGTGCAAGGCAACATGAACATGCGAATGCTTCTTCAACACGGCATGAGAAGTGTGAATCAAATCAGAAAATATATTAACTGTATGGATCTTTCGTAGGATCTTAGGGTCATAATTCATCTGATTGCCGAGTTGAAATGCATCTACTAATAAATAGTTTTCATCAAATAATATCAAAACTGGTAAAAAACATCTACAGATTACCATACCTAGTGTGAATTACACGTACGCGAAAAGATCTATACACCGTGGTCCAGACATTCCAAAGCTTGCCTTAGCCTCTCAGCAGCCAAGGTCCCATCTTTTTCATCCAAGGCCATGAGAGCAAACGTGGTCAGCTCCTTCGCGTCCGATAACGTGGACTTTTGATACTTTTTGGGGGCGCGCGACGACGTGCCAAAAAAGGAAGACATGAGTCCTCCAGCTGGAGGAGGCGCTGGTTCCTCATCATCGGATGAATCAGATGGTGCAGCTTGGATGGGAGGAGGAGAATGGACAGGAGCCATTGGTGGAAGATTAAATGCAGCGCTATCAATGGGGTAGGGAGGAGGAGGACTGATATTTCTCATGGATCCATCTTGGGCGACTTCGAGGCCCTGCTCTACATTGCCACCTTCTTCTTCTTCTTCAATCTCGAGGTCTTCGCCATACCCGCCAGGTTTCACTTCACGACCTTCCTTGATCGCCTTCAGAATCTCAGTCGCCTTCCATTTGGCGTAAAAACTCTTCTTCTGCTCCTCCACAGCATCCTCACCTTCCATCTCCTCCTCATTCTGGAATTGAGTCAAAATATCTAAAAAGGAAGCAGCAGCGTAAAAAGTCCTTGCAGTGGCTTTGCCACTCTTTCCAGCGCGATCGTCTCCATCGGCCTTATCAAATATTTTGATGGCGAAATCCCGGCATATCTTGTACTTTTCGTCCTTGCTAAAATCACCCATCTTGGATCTATGCTCTTCCAAGGTAGTCAGAATATCTCCCAGACATTTCTTCGCTTCTGCCGTGGAAGCGAGGGGTATTCCTGTCTGGACACCATGCTGACGACAGTGATATGCAACCAAGATTGTTTCAGCGGTTGGTTTTGATTGCTTCGATAGCTCTTCAGCGCGACGGATGTACTGTGTGATCTTTTTGAGTTCGGGTGGAATTCTTAGTGCCATACTTGCTATTGATAATAATTTGAACAGTTTGGTATTTGAGTGGGCAGAGGAATCTGTTGTCTTCTCGCGTTCTGTTATCCTAATTTTGTTCTTTGGCGATCTCGCATCTCGCATCTCGCTTCTTTCCTCCGCACGATCGGTTTGCTCTGGTTTGCTCTTGTTGGAGATCTTTTTCTCTGAAAAGAGCATAACCTCATGACTATAAAAATAGACTTGACTAAAAGTACTTGTATCCAAGTCACGCATTTTCTCCTCCTTCTTGTCGCTTGCGACTTGTTTATGAGTACGATGGTACCATGTTGTGGTAGGTATGACTACACCTTATCACCATGCTAGGTACCTACCTCTAGAGCATGTACTACTACTGTTGTAGCATGCTACTTAATATTATTATGACGAAAGTACGATGCTCTGTTCTTTCCTGCTGTTTAATTTACAATCTTTTCTCTATACAGAATCAAACCACTTTCTTCTTGGCAGCCAGTGACCAATGTGAGCAACTTTGATGTGCAATAAATAAACAATCATCCTCTTTTATATTAATTTTACTAGACTAATATGCCAATAAAGTGTTTCCACCAAACCACTTTCGAATGGTATACACCTGATAACCGCTGACGACAATGTAACAGATCGTCTCAAACAAGGATCCAACAACCATCCTCGAATGACTGTGTTCATTCACAGCCTTGTGAACTCCAAGTCTATGCCTTTCGTTCACCTGCTTTTCTCTGATCTCATTCAGGAGACGGTTCATCTTGCTAATCTGTTCCTTTGTCTTTTTTAAATCCTCTTCCTTGACATTTCCTGCCTTTCCGCTGGATCCAAGTTTGGCCATGAGCTTCTTCTCGTTCATGAGCATATCGTGGCGTTCGTAAGTTTGAATGTGTTCAGTTTTCACGTTTGGCTTTCCAAGCTCTCCAGATGAGCGCAAGTCAAATTCAATTTCAACCTGCGAAACACGAGTAATAAGAAGTTGATGGAAGCACAGGTAACAAACAAACAGGGTGTTAGCTCAAGTAATGAAGTAATGATGGTGTTCAAAAGTGACACAACATGAATTGATGCACATGAATGCAAACGTACCGGAGCATAGCTTGCATCAACACAATATCTGTACCACCCCTCTTCCTCAATCATATACGTCTTCTCAACAGCCTTTCCATCATTCATCTGCTTCATCTCGGATTCCTTTTTCATCTTTTTCTCTTTCAATTTGTCCAAATGTTTCTTCCCCTCCTGCTTCTTTTGTTTCTTCATCTTGGCTAATTTTGTCCTCTTCAGTGCCATCTTTTGTTGCTGCTTCTCTCTCTTCTCTGGTTCGGACATGGCATCCCGCTTTTCTCTGTTTTTCCTCACTTCCCCGATCTCAATATCATCCATGGCATCATCTTCCATGAATTCATATTCGTCATCATCGTCCATATAATAATAATCCTGATACATGACGTCATCCATCTGATCATCCTGTGATTTCTGCAACTGCGCGTCATCGTCCCAATCATCATCGTGCATGGTAGCTTCATCAGTGAAGATACTTTCGAAATCAATCTCCTCCGTCTGATCGAGCTTGAGTCCCTTTTTATCTTTCCCTAGTTTATCCAAGCGCATGGCGGCAGCCAGGACTTCTGCGGAGGAAGAGATGGCTCTTTGTGCGATGGGACCTTGGATTCTAGATTTCACTTTGAGGTCTTCGCCGGAAGTGATGAATAATGAGGTTGTGATGTATTCATTGGTTTGGAGTGATGCGTAGAGGCATTCGGTTGTTCCCTTGGGTAGATGGTGTTGGACCGGGATTGCGGATGTGAGTGTTGCCGCTGTGATGAGGGTAAGAAATAGTTTCATGAATGTCGGTTGCCTGGATTTCATCATTGGTTAGCTGATTTATGATGATTCACGGATAGAAGTCTCGATGAGTCGGTGAATGGTGTGGTTATGGTAAAAGTATGTCTGGTCTACCGTTATGATACAGTAAGTATATAGGTGTGGTAGATATGGTGGATGGTGGTTTGATTTTTGGGCGTTGTTGGTGTTGTTGTTGTCGTTGCAATGACAACGGAGTATTTTGTGTGAGATTCAATTAGAATTATTTAGTGGTCCCCTTTTATCCTCCCCCGCCGGGGGGCAAACACAAAATCTGCATCCGAGAAAAGCCTCAGCTAAAATGATACCATATCGTATGGTAGTATGAGTATGATGTTGTAAGTATCTATGTTGTTGTATGTATGTTGTATGTTGTATGCTGTTGTATGTTGTATGTTGTATCATGTATGTATCATAGTGCACAGTATTGCACAATCCTCGTATTGAATGTTATTGTAAGCTCCATCATCCACTATCTCACTATACTAAGTACCTACCTCTAGGTACTATGCTTCACTTGACATATCGGTATCCTGCATCCTAATACGCCTATCATACATCACTCAACACCATACGAGATCATACAGCATCACACATCATGGACAAACTGCTAATGGGAAACACTCTCAAGAATCCAGTAACTGATAAAGAAACAATCACTGGAACACTATCATCGCACCCTCGACAGCCTGAAAGCTCTGCACCATCCTTTGCGTTTACCTCCTGTCAGGGATGGAGAATCACACAAGAAGATGCACACTTTCACCAAACCAAGCTTCACATTCCTGCTGATTCCTCGAGTCATGACAATAAAAGAGATGATGATGGAGAAGACACTAAATATTTACACGAGCACGCCATGATTGGTCTGTTTGATGGGCACGGTGGATCCTTCGCTGCCGAATATGCAAGCCGGAATTTCTGCTCCAACTTCTATCTGCAGCAGGAATACATTGATTATTGTAGGAAATATCTGGATAGGCAGAGGAAGATGCAGGGGAGCAGAACAAGGAAAAAGAAGAAGGGCAAAAAATTACGCAACAAGGACGACTTTTCTGTGTGGACCAAGAAGGTACAGGTATTGGACCAAGATGGAAGTCTACTGGAGTTGCTCAAGAGAGCTTTGAAGAAGACGTTTCTAGAGGTGGATAGGAAGATGCTTGTGGCAATGAAACAAATGACACAACATGCAAATGCGGTGGTGAAAGTGGATGATTGGAAGTTGACGGACAGCAGCTTTGATCTGATGGATGCTGGATGTGCAGCTCTGGTTGTACTGCTGACACCCAATCACATTATTTGTGCCAATGCGGGAGATTGCAGAGCAATTCTATGCAAGCGGCCGTCATCGGTGTTGCAAATGAAAAAAGCTGCGAGGACCCGTCCTGACAAAAAGTCAATTCATAAAAACGAGAATAGGCCGGATGTGATTCCATTGAGTTTTGATCATAAACCTGATAATCCGGCCGAGGAAAAGAGGATCGTACAGGCTGGAGGGTCTGTTTCGGGTGGAAAAGTTGATGGGATGTTGGCTTTATCGAGAGGGCTGGGTGATTTTTCATTCAAGGATCACGAGTCTATCCTTAACTTGTTGTCTAAAGAAGGCATGAGTAGTTGTAATGGATCAAAGACAGATACAGGATGTATTCCACCAGAACAACAAAAGGTCTGCCCGTTGCCAGATTTTGTTGCAGTAGATCGTGATGAGATGAATGAACTGTTTCTCGCAGCTGCATGTGATGGAATATGGGACGTTGTCACGAATGGACAATGCGCGAACTTGATTTCTACAATATTTGAAGACGGCGAATCGGAACTTGGTGTGCTATCAGAGGAAGTAATCAATGTTTGTCTAAAGAAAGGAAGCAGAGACAACATGTCAATTTTTATTGTGAAGTTTCGTTCTCAAGAAATAAGCAGCTGTGGCAGGATTGGAAGAGGCAGCACAGCTGCAAAGCTGAACAAGAAAATGGAAAGGTACAACTACAGTATATGACTGCCAATAAGTGGGAATTACAGACAGTAGATCATAATAATAATAACAACTGAAATATTACATATTTACTTAGTATATTGTAAAATGCCCAAAAGAGTTTGAAATCGCCCACAACGATCAATGCTGATTAGTACCTTGGGGTGGATTATAATTATAGTTTAATTGGTAAAAATATTTGTTCTTGATTT
>Ga0307981_1003666_pt1 | contig 11366 bp, 5 predicted proteins | sample OrgLakmetagen987_FD_201849 | JGI IMG/M metagenome (GOLD analysis project Ga0307981, IMG submission 201849) | Saline water microbial communities from Organic Lake, Antarctica - #987 | ecosystem: Environmental > Aquatic > Non-marine Saline and Alkaline > Saline | place: Antarctica: Organic Lake... | reverse complement strand
TTCTCGACGACAAGCTTGTCGGTGGCGCAACAAGTTTGATGCGTTTCGCATGAGGAAGGTTCTTGTCGCCACTGGTGATGCCCTGCACAGGTCGGCCCTTTTCTTTTGCTCGGGTTGCAGCCTCCACAATGGCATGCACGTCCACTTGCGCATCAAAGGTGTGAAGGTACTCCTCCACGTGCTGCATAGCTTCCGGGCCGGCGATTTCAGGAAAGAGCGGCACAAAACCAAAGGCTCGGCGACCCATGGTTTGCTGGTAGGCATTCTGGTCAAAGTAGGATGTTACTTGTTGTTTGCAGTTCTCCAACGAATAGTAGCCGTCTGTGGATAGCTTGTTGAAAATGGCTCCAAGCACGGGTATCTCCTTCATTTCAAAATAGGTAGCATTCAAGTTAAAGGCATCCACAGCTCCACCAACTCCACCGCCTCCCACCAAGACGACGCCCATTGGTTTCCTCTCGTAATTGCTGCCCTGATCAGTATCGACTGGATAACCACAAGCGCGAGAGACGGATGCGTTGTCTGTTCCACAAATGGATCCAACTGCAGGGAACCCCACCCCATCCACCAAGACGACCTGTTTGCCGGCCGCCACACGATCAACGGACAACCCGCACGCTTGCAAGAGTTCGGCAGTAGACGCAGTTTCCCCCGCCAAAAAGGCTCGCGTGAAACCTCGGTAATACACCAAGGGACCCACGGGGACGCACGCAATGCCTGCGTGTCGACACCACAGTTCAATCAACTGGGTCGATTCACTCTGTGTAGCTGGTTTAATATAGGCCAAGTCTGCCGCATTGTAACCTGCTTGCAACAAACAACCCAGAATGCCAAGGCAGACGCTGCTCTTGCCGACGGAAGAGCGGTCTCCCGCCACAAAGATGCGCAACGCAGTGCCACTGTCTACTGTTGCTGTATCAGTGACATCCATATCCAAAGTAGTCGCCATTTCTCGTACAGCCGCTTGCACCGTGGTGGAAATGGGGCCCGTCTCTACACCAGGCCCGCCTTGGAGGGCTTGCCGAAGCAGCTTGTTTGGAATATCGGAAACGTAATTCCAGACCGAATGCTCCATGTTGGAAGTCTGACCCACCACTACCAGGACGGGAAGTTCTTCGGGTGGCAATGGAAGTTCGCGAGCGTTGGCATGGTCGTCATCACCGAGACAAAGGTTGAGGGATTCTTGTGTTTCGTCAACTTGTACGGTACCGCCAAACGATGTACACAGTAGATTTACGGTTGCCTCTCCAACCAAGCCAGTCAGGAGCTCTTGTTCTCGCGGATACTCGTGTCCACGCTTGTTCCAGGATGCGTGCAACAAGATGATTCCAATTGCGGCAGTGGCATTCGACTGTGTACTACCGGTACTGCTACTGCCATTCTGTGTAGGTAGCGACAGCTGCGCTGGGGTGATGACACGGTCAAGATTGCAAACCTCCTGCACCTGTAGATTGCGTAGCCAAGCTACGGTCGTCGTCGTTGATCTCGCATTTGATCCATTCATAGTCGAAGGATCCATGGTGTGACACAATAAAGGGTACCTGCTTGGTGCTCTCGTTCTTTCTATGATAGGCTACGATGACATGGCGGTAGAGGCTAGAGACTAGAGGGTACGAATGTCACATGCCACCAGATTTGATTCTTGCGATCTTCTTGCTGCCATACCGGTACCTGTACCGTATGCGATGATGATAATCGATGATGTCTTCGCGACTCTGATCGACTCGTCCGACTCAACTTCGTCAAGGTGAAATTGGAGACTCACTAGATAATTACGGTTGCTTGAATGCTACTAGCTAGACTAACAGCTATTATAAAGTCGTGGGAGTCGATCGGCGTACTGTACGACATAGTCTCCAGCACAGTCTCCCTAGAAGAAAACTGCAACAGCACGGCATGATTAGTGCCATGCTGTCACACCACACACGGGAAAGCCAGGAGGGTAAATCGAGCGAGACAGTGATTCCAGCGATGGGGAGCAGAATGGTGATGGTACAGAGAGTCCGCTTCTCTTTGCGTGGCACCGGCGACCAAGTGCAGCAATCAAGTACATGCAATCTTGAAAGTTTAAACTGAGCGATAGTCCTTTGGAACTCCACACAAAGAACATGTAGGACGAAATATGTTGCGCAGGATAACAATTGAACCGGGATCATCATTGGTAGAATTGGGGGAAAGACATCTGCCAAATAGTGTCTTGGCAGCCATTGTTGCGCAATGGTTTGTGAGCGGATAATAAGTAGATCATAACCCGAGCACGAGGCAGGTGCTCGGAAACAGTTCTCCTTTCTTCTCCTCGGGTAATCGTGTCGAGCAGCACGAAGTGCGCTTAATATCTTGCATGCGAAGGCGCGTCTAGTGTCTAGCTCTGTCTACAAGCTACGTTCTTCTCGGTTTCTCGACGTCTCTCCCTCCCCGCGAGTGCTCAGCTACCGTACCACACTTGAAGGTAGAAAGTATCATAGCTTTCGTGATCTTACTCCGACTCGTTCGACTTAATGTCGAAAACGAGCGGTTTTTTTTTTGATCCGTTGCTTGCTCCACTCCCCACTCGATCGATCATCACCGACCATGGCGATCGCGGCTACCACCTGCACCCCACTCCTACCCTCGTGCACATGATAGCGCTTCAACTACATGCTCCCATATTCTCTTAGGCATCCCATTTACGGGGGACAGCTCAAGAAACGAAAACAAGCCTCGTTAAGTCCGGCAGAAGTTCGAAATGTGTACAATGGTGGTGGACCGGTGCAACGAGCCATTGAACAGGACTTGTTAGCACTCCTACCTGCATTTGAGAGTCAATTGACTGCTGATATATCATCTGTCATATCAATTGATACCATGCCTCGACCAGGAACGGCCTTTAGAGCCTTTCGAACTGTCTTTGGGGGCGCAAAAGTCGCTCTGCTGCATACGCGCTTGATACCCCAACGCTGCGACCCGACCGCCTACTCGCAGCTCCTCTACGCGTCCTGCCTTTCCCTCTTGAAGCAAACTCTACAAAACTATGATGATACAGCCGATACAACAAACTTTCCTTTGATGAAAGCCGCACACGCGGTCTTTTGTCTCTACACCTCATACGAAACCAATCCACTGCCAATAGCGCCCTCGTCGGACAAGGACAAGTTGGCCATGCTGCCCATGGCCCAATCGAATCGCGAAAACTCTAAATTATTGCACCGAAGATCCTTTCGGGCGGATATTCGTATCGATCCAGCGCATTACAGTCTCATTTTGCAAACTAGAGACACGGCGTTATCCATAGCGGCCGATTGTCAAGCTTCCGATGTTGGCAGCAAGGACGAGGAAGTGCGTGACGACAAGTATCGTCAGTATGCGGTCGCTGCCGATCTGGTAAATGTCCTGGATCGCCTATGTTGTCACTTGGAGCCAAGTGCGTACACTGGACCGTGCAGTGCCGAAGGTCTGGCGGGACACGCCGACTATCCGTTTCCCATTAGTATGCAGGCTCGAGCCGACCACAAAACGTTTACCGAACCGCCTGATGTTACAGTACAAACGGCAGCTCACACTCTCGACGAGGTTGTTCCAAAGAGCGCGCACGAATTTTCAGACGAGTTGCAGATCCAGCTGAAGCATTATCTTTCCAGCCGACGAGCGATCCGACTGCCTGCTGTTCAAATAAACCTTTCGCAGCAGTCGAAACGAATCCGACAGGCTCTCGAGCCAATGTTTCAACAGCCCGAAGAGGGTCATATCGACGCGCTGATACAACTTGCTGATAGCATTTCCCAAGAAGATGAGTCTGCAGGGCCAAGGACAGCACGAAGAGTCGCGTTTGGTCCAATGATGGCGGACGCGCCCTCAGTGACCAAGGAGACGGTTGTGGAAGATACCACAGGTGTTGATGGAACGAGTCAAGAAGAGAGTGCGTCTACGGAGCAAGCAGCTATACATGCGGACGATTTCGTGGCGATACAGAAGCGATCCTCTTATCAATTGGTTCTGCCAGTCGGCATGTCAGCTACAATGCAGGAAAGTATACAAGCTGCTGTGGAGACTCTGCTGAATCGGCACGGAAGCGTTTTCAATTTTTCCATGCCGCAAGTTTCTCATTCGATACAGGGTGATGTGTCGACGACTTGGACGAGGAGTTTATCTGTCGCTAGCATTACCACTGCAGCGACCGGCGTCGAACGAAATGCACTGCGAGACCTCTTGTCTCGAGTGGAAGAGGAGCAAGCAAGTCAACCAGCAAGCGTTGCCACTGCAGTGACCGGCGTCGGACGAGACGCACTGCGAGACCTCTTGTCTCGGGTGGACGGGGAGCAAGCAAGACAACCAGCGAGCGTTGCCACTGCAGTGCCCGGCGTCGGACGAAATACGCTGCGAGACCTCTTGTCTCGGGTGGACGGGGAGCAAGCAAGACAATCAGCGAGCGTTGCCACTGCAGTGACCGGCGTCGGACGAAATACGCTGCGAGACCTCTTGTCTCGGGTGGACGAGGAGCAAGCAAGTCAACCAGCGAGCGTTGCCACTGTAGCGACCGGCGTCGGACGAAGTACGCTGCGAGACCTCTTGTCTCGGGTGGACGAGGAACAAGCAATTCAACCAGCGAGCGTTGCCACTGCAGCAACCGGTCTCGGACGAAACGCACTGCTAAACCTCTTGTCTCGGGTAGACGGCGATCAAGCAACCCAACCAGCAAGTGTTGTCACTGCAGCCTCCGGCGTCGGACCTACGCTGCGAGACCCCTTGTCACGAGTGGACGTGGAGCAAGCAAGCGGCGTCGGACGAACTGCACTGCGAGATCTCTTATCTCGGGTAGGCGAGGGGCAGACAACTAAACCAGTGGGCTCTGGCTCTAAAGAGTCGCCGCAAACAAACCAAGTGGACTTGTTTTGGGGTCGAGAGGGTGAGGACGGGATTGATGAGATTACAGCAGGCAAAGGGACTATGACTACCAACGGGGGCGAGTTGTCAGACCTCTCTTCAGACGAAGAGGCGGCTTCGGTGGCATTATCTACCGTAGGTAGGCGAGCACTTACAGATCTGCTTAGCACAGCTCACCAAAAGCATACTTGTAAACGAAAGAAGTCCGCAGAAAGATTGAAGTTCTCGGCCAAGAGACAGGAGGCGCTAGAATCCATCGTGGACAGCGAAGGGAGTAACGACGACACAGATGCCGAGTCTGCACAGAGTGAACTCGCCTATCAGGGTAAAGCAGCGCTTGATAGCCTACTTGAGCTAGCTGCAGTTGGAGGACGGAGGTAGCTAAGTGGAATGCGTCAAATGCGATGAACTAGCCTAGTAACAAGGAAATCGAATATTGCACATCCTTTTGATGCTTCTCTCAGTGTGCATCATGGCGAACTTTCGGAGGAGAAAGCTTAGGCAGGAGGCGGCGACGTTGAAGTTTAAATTGCTCCCAATTCAAAGACTCGGACAACATTTTGTATTCCCTTCAGGTCATGCTCCCCGCGACTAATCCAGGCTTCGCTTTCGCCATCTCGAGAAACAAACTCTTCGGTGGCCAGAACCGATGCACCCATTTCTGAACAGAAATGTTCGACACGAGAGGTAACGTTCACCGCTGTTCCAATGACAGTGAAGTCGAGCCTTTGTGATCATCGCTAAAGCCACATGGGTGTTTCGTAGGTTGTACCCGTCAGCCTTCTGCCATGATACCACATGGGTAAACCATAAATATCAGTGAATCCTTGTTCAAAGCAATCCAGCACTGATTGCGGAAGCGAGGAGGCGTCGGTCTGGCGATACCGCACAAAGGGGCACCTCTCAACTCTATCTTGAGAATGGGTTCATTGAGATCCGAATTTTAATCTTCGCTTGAAAGATCTTCTTTTCAATGCCCGCATCAGTATATAGGTCAGGACTTTCGTACTTCCATAAATACACGCCCATTTCTGCGTGTACCAAACGGCTGCCGATGAAGACACGATCGATAGGAATATCGCACGTCTCAGCTCATGGACGTACATTCGCATAAATGTTGGTCAATGCGGGCGGGCGGGCGGGGGACCGAAGGCGGCGAGGGTGATTATTTAAAAGGGGTTCGAGATAGCTCAATGTTCATAACAAGGTACCGCTACCAATCTAGTGTACAGTACAGTAAAGGCTTTAAATCAGCTCGATGAAGCCTTAGAATAATTGTAGCCTTAAACTCTTCCTCTACCTATGACAAAAGGAAGCGCGAAATCAATCAGATTTAGGTTGGGTTCCAGAGATCGGCCTAAGCCTTCCAAAACCAGAGTACTAATCACAATGTTCGCCATGGCAGGATCAATCTCGACCCCATGTACACGGCAGAGGTCAAGTACGCGACTGAGCAGAGATCCGATTCGTACTGCGCCCAGTGTCAACCCCTCTTTCCGACGATCGTGAAACTCGGATACCAATTCATCAATACCTTTGGCAAAGGCGTCAACGCCTCCTTCCACCTGACTACATCGCTCATACTTGGCACGTTCAACCATGAGTCTACCAGCGCTGTCACCCTGGTTCAATATTACTGCGCGGAAAAGATCAAGCAGGTTTCTATGGTCGGTCGGTGAGAGGGAAGTAGCAAGACCGGCGTCCAAAAAGACAATGGTTCGCTTCGTCTCTTCTCGCACACCATCTGCACTGGCAGTTCCCCACCAAGATAGCGATGGTTTTACTTGAACCGTCGACGTTTGGACGAGCACATTTCCCGGGTGAAGATCTGAATGAACAAAGGAGTCAAAAAAAACCATTTTTAAAAATGCCCTCAACTTTGCGTAGGAGGGTAGGAACGATCAAAACAAGTGAGTGGGGTTGAGGTCGAGTGAGAGGGCATCTTCCATTCACTGGATTGCCAAGATCAACTTACGAGTGGAGCAGCCAACTCTCGCCTTATATCGGTCCCTTTCTCTGAATTGTCTCGAATGAAGTCGGCAATTGGTCGCGCGTCAGTAACCAACTCTTCTACCAGTACATTGGCATGCATCCAGTCCTCAATGGGTCGCGGAAAGAGAATGGCTGACTTGGCCTCTTGTTTATCGTTCTTGTAAAAGTTGGATCGAAATTGTTTGAGATTCTCGCCTTCTTCCCGGAGATCAGCCTGTCGACGGAGTAAGGAACCAAAGTTGAACGCGGCACGAGGTAGATTGAGCATTTGGACGCGTTCACTGGGCAACGAATGCAACATATTGGCCACGGCTTGCATAAACTTCAAGTCGCGCTCCACCATGTATTCGAATCGCGGGTGCAGAACCTTGACAGCCACTGGTAAAATTTCAGTCGCACCAGTCTGTGCGTTGGTTGTAGAGAGCGATCCTTCATAAACTTGAGCCGCCGACCCGCAGCCAATCACTTTGTGGCGATTGACGCGCAATCCTTTGCTCTCGTACGACGCAAAGGCGTCAGTCAAGATGCGATCGGTAAACTTCCAGGAATGCACGTTGCCTCGATCGTGCAACTCTGCCAAACGATCGCAAACATTGGGTGGAAATAGATCTCGTCGCGTCGCCACCCACTGACAGAGCTTGACAAAGGCGGGCCCGAGCGATTGCATTGCCGAGGTGACGTACCACCAAGTGGCATCCGCCACGATATTGTTGTTGTGTTGGAGAAAGGGTTCCGCCAAGACGGATGCTGGTGCCATGACTAATAAAGGTGATAATCTAAGCAAGACTTCGGTACCGCGAATGGAGATCACGAGGGCTTCCCAGCATTTGTGTGCCGCGCGCCGGAGCCATCTCACGAGACGTGCTAGGAATCGTTCGTCGTTGGCATCCAAGGTAAGGGTACTACTGCAAGCCAAGATTGTGTTTGAGGAGGAATCATCATCGTCTGTGTAGGGTATCCGTGATTCTACTTGCAATGTACCTAGCGCATCGCCACAGCGAATAGAAGTCAAGGCGCACCATTGTCGGCGTGCGATTGCTGATGCCAATGGCCGTTGCGGGGCAGTGGTGAGGAATCTTCTACTATGATTGGTTTTGAGATTTCTAATTTGCGGGTAAGACGGGATTCTTGCAACTGGTACTCTGGAGCGTAGGTAGACTGCTTGTCCCGTCCATGAGGATGCCCCTTGGCTTCGCAAGGCAACGAGGGAGGCCATGGTATACCGGTACAGGAAGAAAAAATATACCGGGTCGATGATGGTCGAGGCAGTCGAGGGAACGTGTGACGTGGAGTCAGAAACCTATCGGTATCGGGTTCGCGTCTGTCAGCGTCAGCACAAACTCCTCCCACCCTTCATTTTTCATTTTCTTTGTAGGGAACCCTACTTGTACGGTACTCCTACTCGTGTTGTTGCTCTTGTCCTTATTTTTGTTGTTGACCATGGACCGCAAGAGACGATTAGACCTGGGAGAGCCCGGTCAGTTCAATACAAAGGCCAAGGAACATACCTCGGATGACTTGAATCCATGGACTGGAAAGCCGTATTCGGCACGATACTATTCTATTTTGGAGACGCGTCAAAAGCTTCCCGTCTACCATTTCAAGGACAAGCTCACCAACGCCATTAAAGACAACCAGATCATTGTGGTTGAGGGAGAAACGGGATCAGGTAAAACGACGCAGATCCCTCAGTTCTTGTTGCAGACTGGCCTGGTGGAACCTGGTAAAAACCGCGCAGCCTGTACGCAGCCTCGTCGTGTCGCTGCCACGAGTATCGCGGCGCGTGTCGCTGACGAAATGGACGTTGAGCTTGGCCAAGAAGTCGGTTACACCATTCGATTCGAAGACGTGAGTCATCCCAAAAAAAGTGTCCTGGTATTTCTTACAGATGGAATGCTCTTGAGAGAAGCCATGTCGGATCCCTTGTTGAAACGATACTCGGTTATTTGTCTAGATGAAGCCCACGAGCGTACCTTGGCGACGGACATGTTGATGGGATTGCTAATGGAAATATTGCCAGAGAGAATCAAAGGATCACAACACGGAGAGCTCAAGATTGTTGTAATGTCTGCGACACTCGACGCGGCAAAATTTCAAGACTATTTCAACAAGGCGCCGCTCCTCAAGGTTCCCGGTCGTACCCACCCTGTCGAAGTCTTTTACACGGCCAAGCCAGAGCCGGATTATGTCGAAGCAGCGGTGCGAACCACGCTACACATTCATGAATGCGAAGGACCAGGAGACATCCTTGTGTTCTTGACTGGAGAACAAGAGATTGAACAGGCGTGTGCAGATATTCGAGACAAAGCGGCAGTACTTGGCAAGGACATGCCGGAACTCGTCGTCTACCCGCTGTACTCGTCGCTACCCCCGCAGCAGCAGCGCCTAATATTTTCTCAAGCTCCTGGTCCACGTGTCCCTGGTGGTCCGCCGGGACGCAAGGTGATTGTGAGTACCAATGTTGCCGAAACGTCGCTAACGATTGACGGAATTGTCTACGTGGTGGACCCGGGCTTTTCAAAGCAAAAGGTGTACAATCCTCGTATCCGTGTCGAATCATTGTTGGTCTCGCCTATCTCGAGAGCGAGTGCCCGTCAGCGAGCTGGTCGAGCCGGACGAACCAAGCCTGGCAAGTGCTTTCGCCTCTACACGGAACAGAGTTTCCACGAAGATTTACAAGAGACGACCTATCCCGAAATCTTGCGGTCGAAAATGAGTAACGTTGTTCTCACGCTCAAAAAGCTAGGCATTGACGACTTGGTGCACTTTAATTACATGGATCCTCCTGCTCCCGAAACGCTCATGAGAGCGCTCGAGCTATTGAATTATCTCGGTGGTCTTGACGACGAAGGGGAGTTGACTGAGCTGGGATACCAAATGAGTGAGCTTCCCCTTGACCCACAATTAGCAAAGTTGATTCTTGTAGGTCCTGACTACGGGTGCTCGTCTGAGATTGCGACTATTGTCGCGTGCTTGAGTGTACCGCAGATCTTTATGCGGCCTCGCGAGACGGCCAAGGCTGCCGATGCGGCCAAGGCGCAGTTTGTGCACCCGGACAGTGACCACATTACCATGCTCAACGCTTACGCTGCCTACGATGCTACACCAGAGAGGGAACGAAAGCAGTGGTGCTGGGACAACTTTGTTAATGATCGAGCAATGCAGAATGCATTCAATGTTCGCAATCAGTTGTTGGGGATTATGAGAAAACTGGACCTCCCGTTGGTTTCGTCGGACTCCAAGGGCGATGGCTCGTTCGCTTTTACTGATATTCGACGAGCCATGACCGCCGGCATGTTCATGCAGGTTGCCTACCGACAGCGATCCGGAGAATACTTAACTGCAAAAGACAACCAGCTTGTGAGTATTCACCCGAGTTCTGTCGTCATCAACCGGCCAGAATGGGTTCTCTTTGAAGAGTTTGCCTTGACGACCAAGAACTTTATTAGGACCGTCACCGCAACGAATGTTGATTGGTTGGTGGAAATGGCACCGCACTACTTTGACTTGGAAAATTTTCCGGAATGCGAGGCCAAGGCAGAGCTGGAACAAGCCTACGCCAGACTTGCTCATTCGCGCCGCAAGTAAAAGAAAACAGCATTGCCTATCAACATCGACGACATTTTTTCTGACCTCCACACTCTACCGGTACCAGGTACCGCCCTGGTACCTTTAATACTGTGATAATAGGCAGGGCCACTATTATTTGCTATTTACGTCGTAGACCAGACGATGCCGTATCCGGTTGGATGTGGCCAACTAGGAGTAGGTTTCAGGGTTCCATTGCTTCCTTTGTTGATCCCAGAGCGGAGCGATTCGCCATCGACAACATTCCCCTGGCACGAGATAGGTTGAGACAGAATACGAGCTGGCTAGAGAAACAGATAGGTTGAGACAGAATGCTACCAGGTACTTGCTGCAATACCGTTACTGGTACTGGTCGCCAGATAGTATCTAGAGATACTACTGGTAGACTTCACTTGCCGCGCCATCAGGTGTCTCAACCAGTATCGCGTCCTGTAAAGAACACGGGACGACATACGTACAGTATTTAAACTGTAGTACGTACGTAGTCGAGTCGGCAGCAAATCCGGAAGAAAACAAAGAATACGGTACAGTCCCGGGAATTAGGTTTTCGCGAATTCCACATAAGCTCACCAAAACGGGATAAGCCGTAATTTCTGTCGTTTGAACAGCTGCCGGAGGTTTGGCCGCTGTGGGATAGAATGTTTAAACAGAATCAGTCATCAGTGACCGGATAAGTCGTAATCGTAATGCCTTCCATAATCTATAAATAATAAATAATAGGCCCAAAACAACTTTACTGATAAATAAAATTGTCTTCATCATCTGTACAGTACTATAGTAAAGTACCATAGAGTAGTCTACTCAGTATAGCTAACTAAGTAAACGGGGACTTACTACTGTACGATACGATGACTTACGTTGCCCAGCAACTTGTTTGCGCGTTATTTTTTGTCAGATTTCGAGGTATGGTAAACAATAAATAAATG
>Ga0307981_1003663_pt1 | contig 11373 bp, 8 predicted proteins | sample OrgLakmetagen987_FD_201849 | JGI IMG/M metagenome (GOLD analysis project Ga0307981, IMG submission 201849) | Saline water microbial communities from Organic Lake, Antarctica - #987 | ecosystem: Environmental > Aquatic > Non-marine Saline and Alkaline > Saline | place: Antarctica: Organic Lake... | reverse complement strand
TATCACGTGCACCTTCACCATCGTCTTGCGATCGATTCTCGAATCGAGCAAGGATATCATAGGCGTTGACAATCTGTAGAGAGAAAGGGCAGGATGAGTCAAGAGTATTCGAAACAATACGAGTAGCCAATACGACATTTCGCGTGTATGTATCTTACCTGTGAATGGTACTGAATCTTTCGCGACAACATCTGAACGTTTGGATTTGACTGTACGGTACCGTCGATACCTTTCACAGCCGTCCCCAAGAAATCCTTGCAGTAACCTAGCGCTGCCTTTTGAAAGTCAGAGCCGTGGACTCCCATTTTCTCTTCAAGAACACTAGCACCTGCAAGGCGATCAAGAGCAGTAGCCAGATCAGCAAGCGACGATATCTCCCGTAAGGCCTTGTCAACGTCCACCGCACGGCATTGTACATTTGTCGTCGAGAGTAGCTGTTGCAAGTGTTGCAGCTGAAGTATGGCCTCTCGAGATGAAGGCGTGGAAGGCGTTTTCATGACCACTCGTTGTCGCTGGTCACTTGCACAAAGCGATTCCAACCCGTCGGCCTTGATCTTTTCCGTCTGGTTGAACGATGTGCCCGGCACGTTGGAATGCACGAGATAACAGGATGCACCGGCCGTTGCGTTTAGCCCCAAATAACAAGGGACGACCTGAGCGTCACGACCGACCTGTACCGAGCATAAACGAGATCCATGGCGGGCGCGCCATACTTCGACTACCCTTCGCTGCCGCGAATGAATCACCAAGTACATGGCCGACTTCATTGTGGAACCAGAGTCTTCCTGTTGCGGTGCTTCAAGCCAATAGCACGAGGCGTCTCGAAATCCCTTCCACATTCGAACCACCTGCTTGGTCGACAGATCAATCAACAAGACACGGCCAAGATTGTCAGCAAGCGCTGCCAGATTTCCATCTGGATCTACCGAACACGACTCCACTTTGCGTGGCATGTCGTGTAGTTCATGGGAGGCAAACAGACCGACAGGCGCTTGCGATAGAGACGGAAGTGGTAATTTTTCGTGTTCCTCTTCCACACTCTCTTCCATGGCGTCTTTTCCGTCCGGCGCAGCAGCATCGTCGTCGCTCACCTCTTCTGTAGTAGCACTTTTTCCACCGAGCCAACCAAACATGCCACCAACCAACGCCTTTGTTCCTCCCACCACGGCTCCCAACACTATATTGCCCGCGGCCGATGTGCCATTCAACATGGCTTGACGACTAGTGCCGCCGCTACCAATTCTGCTGCTTGGATTTGAAATACGAAACTGGTTTTCCGACGTGTAAAAGCAAACGGTTGGAAAATTGTCCTCGGTAGCGGCAGCTTGGGATCCAAACACGAGCGCCTCGTAGCAAGCCTCGTCGTGCTCTTCCATATCACCTTCCTCGGGGGACAGATCCGGCGACGTTGTTAACGATACAGCATCCATCGTGGCGTCGTCGTTAATGCCGTCACTAACCAAGGCAGTAGATTTCCAAACCGACAAGGGTGCCAATGGCGAAGGAAAATAGCGCGGTAGCGGCTGCACCTTCCAGCCGACAACACTAAACGGTAAGTGCGCTTGACAGCGCACCAGTGCGGCACCCGGACCTCTCAGGGCCGTTTCCAAAGACTGTTCTGCCGCCGCACTGCTCTGCCACACGCACGGAAAGAATCCAGCGTGGTGCAAGCGCACCATTGTTCCATCCGCGTAGGCAACCCAAACGTGGACCGGCAATACTGCTGCTGCCATTGTCGTGACAGCCGCCGCCGACCGAAAGGGCGATAAACTTGTCACGGCACCTGTAGGTTGAAAGGGAACGTCCGTAGTAGACGATTCCACAACCGTGTGTAGATCACAGGGCAGGACGCGAAAGAGACTGGCGCTGTTGTCGTTCCAAGTGAGTCGTCGTGTGGTCCACGAGGTGCAGTTCAGGGAAACTTCGACGGAAAAGACACGGCCCTGATTGGTACCCAAGACGACCGCGAGTCGTTGATCCACCATACTGGAATTGTCGTTACTTTCTTGCAGTAGTGAGGATACCGAGTGCGAGTCCAGCGCCAGAACGGTCAAGCACGTGATGGCTTCGTCCAAAGTGGGAGCGTGCGAGGAGGATGGTTCGTCGTTGTTGTTGTCGTTGGGTGGAAGAATGGTGCAAATATCCATGGGCGCCGTGTCCGAGTAATTGTCGGGTAATCCTGCTGGAACAAGCAATTGGGCAGCAGCACAGTGTACCGTATAGGCCACCATCCAGACGGGCTTGGTCGTATTGCTGGTGGACGATGCCAGATCCATGAGGTGCAGTTTGGGCGGATCGGGGTGGCCGAAACTCACGGTTTCTTCCTCTCGCAGATTCTGGTCCTGATATGCTGCTTCACAGTCGGCCACATACTGCAAGAGCGCTCCACAGTCGTACAGTTCTTGTGTTGCCGATGGCGATGGCGGCGGCGGCGACGGCGGGGACGACATTGTGCGCGTGACGGATTTGTCGTTCTGTTGGCGTGCGCCTTAACACGGTGCAAGTGCAAGCGCTTGTCACAAAGTGATTCGTTTCTAGCGCCACGAAACGAGAACGAATATTAATGTAACGCTTCCAAGATTGCTCGCACAGGACGTTCGAACTATGCTGTCTCCGGTACAATGGTATCGATACCGGTATGGGTCTCATAAACTCACTACTCTATCAATTAGCAATGAGACGGTTGACGCGGTCGTCGTTGGATCCAGCAGATTCCGAAAATCAGAATTTTCCGTTTCATCTCCAACGGAAACAAAAATGTCAATAGTCATCGCCAGCCGGGTCATTTTGGTTTCACGCATGTTTCTCTCACAAATCATAAGTCACTATTAAGACGAATCGACCATGGCACCACCACCTTGCTGGACGGCTGCTCTCCATTGATCAGCTCCATCCTTCGATTGATTGATGCCGCTGCTTAACCGTAATCGTCCTGGCCTTCGAATCGAGCAAAACGATGACGTTGTGCATTCGGGAGGCTCCTCTAGAAGCAATAGTAGTGCGAAACTGGCGGCAACAAAGAAACAACCCAGTCAATGTCAATTTGTACAAACGATGATGCGATTGGCCGTAGTGGCCTTTATTGCCATGGTTCTGATCGTATTTAGATCGTTCCAGGCCCCAGATCCAGTCGAAATCACCGCCGTCACCGTCGCTAGAACCATGCTCAAAGGCAACACCGACAGAAGGACTCTGGCAACGGATCTCGGAAGCGACGCAACGCTCGTGTTGTACTTGGAACGAGCTGCCGCAGGAGCACCAGAGAATGCCATTGCCCTCGGACCACACGGCATTCAAATCCAGTCCAAGAAAAAATACAATACCAACTGCAAGAATCTCCGCGTCTGGGTTCGTTTGGTCGGTAATGTTTTAGTGCATGTCGACTTGATGAAGGAACGAATGGACAACAACAATAATAACGTCTCCTCGTGGGTTGGATCCTTCATCGTGCCTGTACCCGGCTCGTATGCGGTCGATGCTCGTTGGTATGCATGCCAGCAGGGAAATATTGCAGAAACTACCTGGCAATCGCTACTACTGCGAGAACCACTGATACTGCAAGCGGTCGGCTCTGTACCACAACCAACGAAAAAGAAGAGTCGTTCCATGTTTGCCCAAGGTAGCTACTGGACGGCATCGCGATTGATTCCGATTCAGACGGCGAACCTGCATCCCTTGCCCGATTATATTTGGATGAATCCGCAACTGCCCGCCCAAGAGCGCAACCTCCTATCCACCAACGACACTATCGTTTTGAAAGAAGGTACGGTACGACAACCCAGAGGCTTGTACCGATTTAGCGAATTGGGCAATGGCGAGTTATTGTGTTTCATTGGTAGCGCCTCGGCGGCACACATTCGCAGTGCGTTTCTACAACTCTTGCCGCAACTCTTTCCCCGACAGCGCCCCTTCAAGTTTCATTACTACAATGTCACTTCCCTGGTTCGTCCCGATCAGTACTGGGATTGGGAACAGAAGGAAAAGGTGCGCAAGTGCAAGAATATCTTGGTGTCGGTCGATGAACTGCAAGACCTGTTCAGTCAAGACCAATACAAAAGCCAAGCCGTGCAGTTTGTCGAGCACTTGACCCGCCTCATTCCCGACGAAACCTTTCCCATTTGGATCTTCACCGTGAATGAACCAGCCGCCAAAGCTTCCAACTGTCACACGCCCTCGCTGCGCCAAACGACGAACCATCCATGCAATGACGTGTGGAAGCACTTGTTTCGACGCGCATCCCGACAGTTTCCGGCTCGCGTCAAGCTTCTGGACAATACCGACTTGACGCTTCCACATTTTGACTCGAATGCGGGTTCAGCCGCAGCAGCCGATATCCTGGCCGTTATTGCCTTGCGCGTCTACGTCTTGGTTGGCCAGCAAGTCGCAACATGGCGCACCATGGGCCAAGTCAACGGAATGTACACCAGCAAGAACGGGACGACGATTCCAGCCAACTTGAACGAGCTCGAGCCGTACGAAGCATGGAGTTGAGTTAACTGCTAAAGGAGACGTCACAACAACAGTGGCAACTCCAAGTCGACCTTTCGTTTTGGTTGGTCGCCAATTCTTTCGAGCACCGTTGGAGGCACATACTTGAAGGACTGCACCAACACGACCATGCCCGTTTTCGAGCCAGCAAGCTTTGCAACTTTCTCCTCCATGGCTTTGGCTAGAGGGAGACTACGAGATGTGCGCGAACAAGAGGACGGCAGGAAGGCGGTCCTCCTCGGGGACGAGTACGCGCCCGTGCCCCAACTTCGGGTCGTAAGTTCGGCCTGAGAAACTGTCGCAGGCTTGGTCGCGTTCGTAGTCCATACTACTACTAGACTACTCCAACAAAGTTTGTTTGTCAAAACTGCGAGCACGTGATTGAAACCTGTAAACTACTACTGAAAATGAGACCTGAATCAAGCATTGTGCTGAGTGTTCTTGTCACAGATATATTCTGATATGTATCGTTTGTCATCAGTCGTTTATTGGTGAAGTGTAAGGTTCATGGTCATGGTCGCCTATCTCTTCTTTTCTTCATGGAGTTCGACAGTACCTCTACCTGGTACAGAGAAAGTTGGAAAAGGTACACGTTATGAGATGTCGTCCGGCCACCTTCATTGTTGATCTGGACGGGAGAATATGAGGTGCCAGTCCTGCGCCAGGACAAATTAGACGATGCAGGACACAAGGAAATATCTCCATCCACTGAAGAGGATTCAGACGAGGTATGCGACCGCATTCAAAGGGTCCGGAAGGCCTTTACACTGCAGGTTGAAAACTACCAAGAAGACGAAATGCAGGCTTTGGTCTTACCAAGACTACCGAAAGAAGCAATGTTAGTCCATCAGGCAGAAAAGGAGCTCAAGGAGCTGCTTCCTATTTTGTTTGTTTTACGATACACGGAGGGGGCTTTGCAATTCCTGGACTTGTTTTTCCACTTCTAAACTTTAATGCAAGCTACGATGGAGATGATGATCTTTTCTGGTGCACACCATCGGATCTCATTTTATCGTACTGTCTGGTCTTCTTCGCCGCTATCATTGTTTGCGGCATTGTTGTATCCCAAGACAATTGGAATACCGATTCAGACGCTGTCGTGGTGGGTGGTGAGCAAGATGCCCCAGAACTATTGGATGATAACAAAACGGTAAGCACTGACGACACGATGAGTGTACTCACAGACGACAGCCAGTGTTGAGAGTATGGCGGGCATGGACGCATCGTGGACACTTTCCACGCGCGGAACCTGACTAGTATATGATCTGGTGTGGCATTCGACTCTTGCCTTTACTACGTTCTCTATTAGGTCTCGTTCAGTGAGCTGCGCAACGGAAACATGCGATATATCGAGGTCGCCTTTGCCAAAGTACAGTACCGTACGTATCGATTAGACTCGCGTCGCTCGTCAGTAATTCTTAGAGCCATGGGTTAGTACATGTGAACTGTATACTGTTTGAAAGTGAACCTTGCAGATGGCTTTCACCACTGGCTACTAGAATAACTAGTCTTTTAGACTTCTGCATCCTTTGAGCTAGAGAGGTAGTAGGCAAGGCAGTGTAGAACCAAGCACGGTACGTACGTACCAGTATCGTACGTACCAGTATCGTACGGGAGGAATCGGGACTCACTCACGAATGAGACAGAAACGGACGCTGTTCGACGAAAACAAAAAAAGTGATGCGTTTGTTGTTCCTGCCTACTGCCGATGTAGAGAGACCTCGACCTCGACGAGCCTCGAACGCTTCATTCACAATGGCAACGACGAAAGACATAGGCGACGACGACAAGAGATCTACAGAGCATGACGACCATGAGAGCCTTACGAGCTCTATTAATGCTCTCCATGGCACAGCTCGCTCTAGCCTTGAGCCTTCAGACGATACATTCTCGAAAGACTATTAGTATACACTCGTCGTTGGCTCGCTGTGCGCCGCGAGTCTCGCGTAGCTCAACGAATAGACACCTCTGTTGGTCACTGAGATCCTTGGCGTCTTCCCAAGACTCTCCCAATGGCTCTACTAAAAACTCTACCAACGGCTCTACCACTACAGATCTACAGAGTGAGGAGTCCGGCAGCAGCAGCAACGGCAACGGCTTCGACAACAATCAGGACGAGTCGCTTCCATTAGATGATAACGAGTCCAAGGAGACGCATCTAGAGCCACCCGTTCCGTCGAGCACGCTCAAGTTTCGCACGACATCGTACGATCTCACGCAGGCGGCCATTGTTGGAGCTCTCACGGGCTTTTCAGTAGCCCTGTTCAAGCTATCCATTGAAGCCGTGCGGGAATTCTGTTACCAACAGCCCATTCTATCGATAAATCCGCTCTTGACTGTATTCATTCCAGCAGCTGGTGGGCTGGTGGTCGGGACTCTCTTGCTGCTGGGTGCCTTTCCACCGGGATTGCGGGGCACCGTCAAGGAAGTGGACCAAGATCGCGGACCCGGCCGCAACAGTCGCATGCGAATACAAACGCAGCTCAACTTTTTGCGCAAGTCCGTCGCGGCGATTTTCACGCTGGGTACCGGCTGCAGTCTCGGTCCAGAAGGCCCGTGTGTAGAGATTGGCATGTCCATGGCACGCGCTTGTATGGATATATTTCCACAGCGTGACATGACGCGGCGCACCAATTGGAATCTATTATTGCTTTCGTGCGGCGCTGCAGCGGGCGTGGCCAGCGGATTCAATGCGCCCTTGGCGGGTACCTTTTTTGCCATTGAAATCATGCAAAAGGCGTTTGCCGCCGTGCGAGACGAAAGCAAAAACAACAGTAACGACAAAAATAGCAATAACGCGATGCAAAGCATCTTGTCCACCACGGAAAACATTACGCCCGTGCTCTTGGCATCCGTGTTGGCGGCTCTTATCAGTCGAGCGCTCCTCGGCAATCATTTAGTCTTGACGCTCACCAACTACTCGCTCAAAACGCCGCTCATTGAGCTGCCCTTGTATCTGCTACTGGGAGCCGTGTCTGGCTTTGTCGCATTTTTCTTTAGTCGAGTTGCCAACCTGAGCAAGTCCTTCTTTGACGGTGATTTGGGTGCCGACAGTGTGCGATCCGTCATGCATTCACTACCACCCACGGTCAAGCCACTCATGGGGGGTTTACTGTGTGGTATCGTTGGATTGTTCTTTCCCCAAATTCTCTTTTTTGGGTACGAAACATTGAATTCCTTACTGGCCAACACGACGCTGCCAACAACGCTGCTTCTTTCGCTCTTGTTCGTCAAGACAGTCATGACTGCCGTCTCGGCTGGATCGGGTCTAGTGGGGGGAACCTTTGCGCCCGCGCTCTTTTTAGGAGCCATGGTGGGAGCGTCCTTTCACAATATTGTGGCGCTTCTCTTTCAACTCGTCATGCAGCTGGGAGGGACGGGTGTCTTTCAAACCCCGCTGCTGGAACTGGCCGATGTACCCGCCTACGCCATGGTGGGTGCGGCCAGTGTGCTGGCGGCTCTTTTTCGCGCTCCGTTGACGGCGAGTCTGTTGCTATTCGAGTTGACACGCGATTACGATGTCATTCTTCCGTTAATGGCCAGTGCGGGGGTTGGCTCTGTTGTGGGTGACATTTTGGAAGAAAAGTTTGAGCTGGCCCAGGAGCGGCGCCAACGAAGGAGGAGAGACCAAGACTCGGTATCGTGGGGCGATCTTTCGGACTGGACCGGCAAGTGAGTGTGAAAGTGCAGCAAGAGTATTATAGAGATTGACTACTACTAGACAAACAAGACCGCAGTATTCGCTCTAAAACTATAGGTAGACGTACTGTACCGTTATTGCAAGTATGTTGTGCGTGATTGATCGATTGCACTACGACGACGTTACCTCTACTTGATTCCGTCGCAATCGCCCCAGCAGTTCTGGTATCAGCTTGGCCGCCCCCGGTAGCGACATTGTTTCCGCTTTGACTAGCAATGTACTGTAGAGGGTCGAATCCATTTTGGAACATACCGACAGTAACGTCTCCAAAGCATCGGCGTACACCACCATCAGCACGGACTGTCCATTATCTGTACCGGTAGTAGAGTTGCCTGTCGTCGCCAGAGTCCGGTCCGTGTGCGTTAGCGCCTCGATGTATACGGCAACGAGTCGGGCCAGGGACTGCAAAGCCGCATCGGTATCGTCGTTGTCGTCATTCTCCTTCTTGTTTGCTTCAATCACACGAAACGGAAACAAGTGCCGCGTGTGTCGCAAAATGCTCGCCAGGAGCTGTAAAGCGTGTCGACGGGACGCGTCTATGTGACTGCTGGATATCTCATGATGATGATGATGGGTAAGCTGTGGTTCTTCACAATGACGCACCATGGCACACACTAGCGCTAATGAAGCAGCATTGCTCTCCACCAAGTCCACCACAGTCACGGCTGGCAAGTGGGCCATCCAACTGGTAAACCAGTGTGCGTCTGGATCTTGTTCCAGCATGACTTGCGCAAACGCACAGGGATAGACCACAGCACTCGTTTCACTACTACTGTCCGTACCACAGTACAGTTGCCAGACGGCACGACCAATGGATTCCACGCGATTTACATTGGCGTCGGGCCCGCCCCCACGGGCCAGCATCCAATCCAACCACATGGTGCCAAAGAGCGAGACTACTGCGGTACCATCACAGTGCTGCTGCTGCTGGTCCGTCGGCGAAATCGTTGGAAGTAGTTGCACAATCGTTGGAAGTAGTTGCACAATGTTGCGGCAAAGGTCGATTTGCGCAGCCGTGTATTCGGGTGATCGCGACTGTTCAAACAGCGTTTGGTGCAATTGGATAAACTGCGTGGCAACAGCAACAGGCCCATTGTCAGGAACAACCTCGTGTTGCAATCCCTGCTGCAACAACTTATTCACGGGTTCCCAATCTGGATGAATGTCGTCCACGTGTTTTACTTTTAATAGCAAGTGGAGTTGATCGAGCTGCGTTGGTTCTTGTTGAATGCGATCCCACGTGACAATGGAGGCCAGCAAGCCCGAGGTGGCGGTAGTGCCAAAGAGATGCATGAAATTGATGGACTTGTTGCCGACCGTAGCAGCTAAATTCGACAGGGGTTGCAACGTGGACTGTTGCGACTTCCATTGCTGGATTCCTAGCTTCATGACTTGTCGGAGGGCGTCTCGATCGTTATCCCCGTGTCGTTGCGCTGCGAATGGTCGAGCCTTGTACGTTTCGTGCAGTTCCAACAGCCAGCCTTGGACTTGCTCGCAATCCAACGACGCATTGTCGCCATGGGGATAGTGATGGAGAAGGTTTTCCGCTAGACTAATGGAGAGTGTCTGGACAAGTCGCTCGTCGTCGAGAGTAGTAGAGAGAGTTGTCGACGTCGCCATTGTGGTCGCTGGTTCGTTTTTGTGGTTTTATGAAAAAGAGATCTTCTATTCCCTACTGTAAGTCATGCGCTGATTTGTCACTGTGACGAATATGATACCACACTACTGTCATAAAGACATTGTCTTCCGCGCACTGCAGCGACCTGCACATTTTACATACATCTAGTTTACAATATATAGTCTAGTGTGCTTCATTCCTTTTCCGTTATGTCCCGCTCTTCCCGTCCCTTCCCTCTAAAAAATCCCGGCCAGGCTGCACCTACCTCCCCAATATATAAGTAAACCGACTCGAAAGTGTTGACTTTGCTGTTGTTGTTGGACCGAGGTGGTCAATTTATACATTGGAGACGAGGGTGCGGCCTTCCAGGGAAACTTTGTTGAGGACCCGGCGGTCCAAAGTCTCCCGCGTAAACGCTGCCAACTCGTGGTGTATGGTCTCTAGTTCCATCGAGGGATCCGGATGCTTCCGACTTTTAGGCTGAAACAGGTGCAGTTTGAGATAGAACAGGGAAAAGGGGATCCTTATAGAGTGGTCACGGTGTCCAGAATAAAGCTCCCAACATCGGATCCCCTTTTTCAGTGGTATCTCACCAAACTGCACCCGTTTCAGCCTAAAAGTCGGAAGCATCCGGATCCCTCGATGGAACTAGTAGAGAGTACAACAGAGCAGCTTGTAGGCTCGAGGAGATACTCTCTGAACTTGTTAGGCGACTGATATTCCTCCGACGAATCCTTGCGTCGACGGAGAAAGTCGACTGTGTTGCACCAGGTGAGGGTAGTACGAACCCTTATACTACTCCTCGTGTACTACTAGGTCACGGGGACCTGCATAGAAAGGGAAAGCACCGAGGGACGCAGCTCTCGGGATGAGTCCTCTGTTTCACTTGACCAACTGCTGCCGCGGTATGAGACTGTTGGGAGGAGCGGCGAACCGCTTTCGATGGAAACTCAGACTTTGCCGTGAACCGTGAATCAAATTTGCAGGCGTTGAGGCAATGATAGCATACGTATCGGTAGACAGATAGCGAGCAAAACTATCAGATTTTCCTGTGAACCAATTGTTGATTGAATATGCGCATCGCCAGACAAGAGTGAAAGCTAATAACGCCAGGTCAGCTTCGTTGAGCAAGCTCGAGCTGTAGTCTACTACAGTAGCTAGCATCATCCACCGTCCGATGGAGGGACAAGAGCTAGCTAGACGACTCACTCGCTCACTCCTCTTTCGGCGTCCACCTCTAGATACCGGTATCCACGTCTTTGATGCTGCAACAAAGTTCCCTGTGTGGTATGTAGGCATCGCACGAGTAGCGGAGCAACTGTAGTCCATTCCCTATTCATTGGTCCCGTTCGAAACACAGTATATCGTACGAGTTACCTGTATCATCTGTTTCCTTTTCTCATTTTGTCGTAGCAGACAAACTATTTATGAAGGGCCATAAAGACAAGCGCAAAGAGTACGTCGTAGAAGACTAAGAAACCGAGCACACGCCACAATAAATACGTTGTCACAAAAAGTCACAGCACACACCATGGTAGCCTCTCCGACTGGCAGATCGTCCGCTCCT
>Ga0307981_1003660_pt1 | contig 11376 bp, 9 predicted proteins | sample OrgLakmetagen987_FD_201849 | JGI IMG/M metagenome (GOLD analysis project Ga0307981, IMG submission 201849) | Saline water microbial communities from Organic Lake, Antarctica - #987 | ecosystem: Environmental > Aquatic > Non-marine Saline and Alkaline > Saline | place: Antarctica: Organic Lake... | reverse complement strand
CAATGGTACGAAGAAAAAAAGGCGGAAGAGAGTGGCGACCGCGCTGTAAGCAGCAGCAGTTGGGGCTTTAGCAGCGAGGAAGGCCTACCTCTCTTTAACACAGATAGCATTAGCTGGAGCGGCATGAGAGAATCCATGGAGTCGCAAATGCCCAAGAAAATCATGGGTATGGGATATCAACAGCGATTCAAGGTACGCATGTACGTTGGAGAAAGTAACGACAGACTGCACCTGGGCATCAGTCGCGATTGATTCTTGTTCTCATCGTGTGTATACCGCGGCCATCCTTATCCCCCACACAGGTGTTCTGCGCACTCTTGTTTCTATCCGCAGTCTTCTTTGGACTCGCATTTGGCGTGGGCATGCCAATGATTGCGGTTCGACCGCAAAAGTTCGCATTGTCGTTTACTTTTGGTAGCCTCACCTTTATGGGGTCCTTCGGCATCTTGAAGGGACCCGTCGAGCACCTTCAGTCCATGTTTCAAGCCGACAGACTCTACTTTACCTTTCTATACTTTGGGTCTATGTTCTTAACTCTCTACGCCACCTTTTCGTTCGGTGGTGCCTCGGGATACCTGCTTGTCATGGCAGCATCGGCTGCACAATTGGTTGCACTGATTTGGTATCTAATTTCGTTCCTTCCTGGCGGTGCGTCTGGGCTCAAATACATATTTGCAGCTATGGGGCATGTGCTAAAACCTCTTATTGTTGGTTGTGCGCGAGTGCAAGCAATGATTGTCACGAAATGTTTCGGAATGATGACGAGCGGAGCAAGTTCCTGACCCGCCGCGACCCTGAGATCACGGTAGCAGCCCTCCATAACTACCTGTCTTTGTAAAACCATTCGCACAACAAAACAACGTTTCTATCAAACGATGAGCTTCAAGTATATGCTAGCTAGTTAAGCAATCGAAGTAGGCTCAGCAGAAGAATTATTTCTTGGCTTGGGCCAACTCAGCGCGCATGGCGTCGATCGTCTTCTTGTAGGCTTCCTTTGTGCGGGGCTCCTTGAGGATGGCACTTCCGGCAACAATCATGTCAATACCAGCTTCCGCAACCTCACGGATGTTGTCGACTTTGACTCCACCATCAATCTCCAGGCGGCAGTCGATGCCACTATCGTCAATCATCTTGCGGGCCACGCGAGCCTTGTCCAAGACGCCAGGAATAAAGGCCTGTCCTCCGAAACCTGGGTTAACACTCATGAGAAGGATAATGTCCAACTTATCCAAGACAAGCTTGGCGACATCAAGAGAAGTGGCAGGGTTGAAGACGAGTCCTGCCTTGCAGCCACCGGCCTTGATGATTTGCAAAGAACGATCGACGTGGTTGGTAGCTTCCGGATGAAACGTAATGTACGAGGCACCGGCATCAATAAAGTCCTGGATGGCAGCATCGACAGGGGAGACCATCAAGTGCACATCGATGGGGGCGGTAACACCGTGGTCACGGAGCGCCTTACAGACCATGGGTCCAATGGTCAAGTTGGGGACGTAGTGATTGTCCATGACATCGAAATGAACGACATCGGCTCCAGCTTCCAAGACGTTGTCGACTTCTTCACCCAAACGAGCGAAATCAGCAGAGAGAATGGACGGTGCGATCAAGTAGTCCTTGTCTCCCCATACCATGTTCAAAGCGCTGGTACCGCGGACGCTTTGCGGCTTCTACACAAGTCGAGAGGAGAAAGACGAGAAGCGTGAGGAAAAACTATAACCAAGATTCTTGGATTCGTCAACATCTAGGAACTACGGCCAAACTTACGGGGACGCCAAAAGCGGAAGCCGTGGAGAGCACGGCCGCAACAGAGAGGATACTGAACTTCATGGTGTGTAAATTAGCTTTGGGTCTGTGTGAAAGAAGTGGTCGTCTCGTTGACTCGACTCCATCGTCGTCGCCGTTGGCTATCTTGTACAGTGTTGCACACATCACGTAATAATAGGTCGCGTGCATCACTGACGTACGATAATCCCGAACCCTAAGAAACCGACAGCAATGAGAGTGAGAGAGCTCACTATCATACGAAGTAAGCTACTAATCGTAGCTTCCATACCTGGTACTGTAGTATACGACGTAGAGCTATCAAAGAGTATTGTTTGGCAATGTACGTACTATACGATGTAGTAGAAAGCTGAGCTGTATTCTATTATTATGTAGTCCACTACTCAAGTGATCTGATAGATTTCTTAGGCATCAGTCGAACCGTGTGCTGCGGCTCGGTACGGGAGCCTTGTATTCGCTCACATCCACTTGGCTGAACTTGAGATTAGCGTGCGTCTTCAGCAAACGTTGTATATAGCGTTGCCGTTCCATGCTAGCCCAAAACGGAATCTTGTCGAATTCGTAGTAAGGAACTCGAACAACTGTCCATTCTTGCTTCTTCAGCAGTCGGTACTTGAGGACTGTGTGGCCCAACGCTCGCGGGGGCTCTGGTTTTCCCCCGTCGACGGGTGTTTCAACTCGAGTGAAATGGTTAGGGCCATCGAATTCGACAGCGACTCGGACGCCTCGACCACTCTCTACCGGAGTGGTCTCGTGGGTCCAGGATGCCTGTAGCTTGAGAACAATCGCGACATCAATGTCTTCATCGTGCTCGTTGTAGTGAGCAACACCCATCAGATTGAGTACTTGACTCAAAGACCGGTGACGAGCACTGCTTAGTTTGCTCCGTGCTTTCTCGACGACCCATTTGTCCTGAAGGTAATCACGAAACCATCTTGGAATATTTTCCACTGCATTTGGACTAGACTCTTCCAGCAGAAACAAGGCCTGCCAGAGCTGATGCGCATGTTCAAGCTGTATCACACCATCTGTTTCGCAGGTTGCAACAGCATCGTCAAAGATCGTTCTTAATATCTGAACTGCTTCGAGGCTTTCATGTTCTTCAAGCACCGTAAGTGCCCAAGCCACATTGGCCTGTTCTTGCGATCCTAGCCGGTCGGCAGGGGGCGTTCCAGTCTTGAGCTGCGAGTGCAGGCGATAAACCGCCTCTGCTTGAAAAGCCGTGAAAACAACACCTTGAGGAGCTTTCAAAAAAAGACGAGCTTGTGCCCAGAGTAGAATACTGACTTCCCAAGCACGGAACGAGTCCCGACCTTGGCTTGACCTGAAAGGTTTGTCAATTCCATTCTTAAGCCGCGTGAGAGCTTCCTCATAAACGGCCCGAAGCAACGGGAGTTCGTCAATTCGTGCATGTGCCAACGATAAGGCCACCTGTACAATGTCTGCACAGTTCCAATGCTGCAAGGGGCGAGTAGCACCTACGTTTGACGCCCCAACCCTAGTGAAAGATGACACTGCATCTACGAGGACCACCAATCCTTCTGCCAGTCGAAAGTTGTCCGCCTGTAGTGTTCCGAGTGACCACACGAGCTGAGCAATATCCCGACTCAACGCTTGCTTGGCCTCGGCACCATTCTCTCGGAGGCGGCGGCTTGCTTCACCAGCAATACCCAACAAAAGACCCTGCGAGGCTTCCGATTTTGATCGGCCGTGACTAGCAAATGACCAAGCAATGTTCGCCAGCTCGCTCCATTTGCAGGAGCGCACTCGTAAGCTTGTGTCGTTACTTTCTCCGGAAGCATCCCGAGGTAGGATCAGAGCTTGGGCAATGGCGTCAAAGAGCTCGTCAGTAACACTCGCTTCGGTTGCTCTAGCAGCACATTTTTCCGTATCCTCTACATCATCCACAACGGTTGGATTCCACTGCTCAAAAAGAATAAAATCCAACTCTTCGTCAGTAGCTTTATGCGGCAGCTCTCCCATTTTAGGCTCATGCATCCAGCCAGGAGGTCGTTTGCGTGGTCGCAAGATACCATAGGCCCAGCTTACCATGGAAAGCTCGCCTTCTTTGGCTGCCCATGCAGAGTCAAGGAGCGTGGCTTTTAGCTGGACGGCAATCTCGTCAATAGCGTGGTCGATTCGTTGGGCTGGGCTGTCGGCATTGTCGGACGAAAGATCCAGTTTGATGACTTCACCGGCCTTTTTTTGAGAGACAGAAACAAGCGAGCGTTTTTTCGGAACAGGCAAGAGCTGATCGTCTCGGTCGTAGTGCTTGGCAATGGCCCAAGCTGCGTTGCACAGCTGTCTCGCCGATAGGCAATCTTCCTCGACCAGCTGTCGAAGTATATCAATCGCCTGGACAAACAAGGATCGAAACTCATCACTGGTTTCTCGATCAATTAGTTTGGCAGATATTGTAAGTGCGCACACCAAATTGGTAGCGTTGCATTTTTCCGTGGGTGTTCCCAAGAGAGCTCTCAAGACGGCAGTCGCACGCTCGACCGCCGATAGTCGTTGGGATGCTGCCCTGGATGCGGCATCCTTGATTCGGTTTTGTGTCTTTGTACTAGTGTAGTAGCCTGCCCTCCACGGCTGTCGACCTAACATGGGTTTTTCCTGGGTATTATCCAGGAACGTTCTCGACTTTACAGCTGGTTCAACAATTGGTTTCAAGCGAGGCTTGGTCGATTTCATTTCATTCTTCTTTGTATCACCATGCGCACTGGCAGCAGCAGTCCGCTTGAGAACATCCGAGAGTCGGGGCACATCTTTGGGTATTGAAGTTCCTTCCCATTGTACAGGCGTCTGACCTCGAAATCTCTTTCGTCTCATTTGCTCGCCTTGTTGGCGGTTGTTGGGCGTTTTTCGTCGAGCAGTATTACCGCGAGACGCGCGAGGAGGCAGTGGCGACACCGAGGAGGAAGATACATCGGACGACTGTGTCTGGGCGAATAGTCTTGTCCTTCGAAATGATGGACGTTGGTCTAGTGTTAGACCATGAACTAGCGCCGAAGATTCCATTGCGAGTAGCGTGGTAGTGCATGATAAGAGAAACAGAAAGGAAGCGAGCATCGTGCTTCGCTCGGAGAAAGCTCTCGTCAAGTTTGAACTCTTCATTGGTTCTTGCTTGCGCCGTTTTGAGGATCGTCACGTCACGATATCCAGTGGTAACTCGTTCGATACGATTCTTCACTGGAAGTAGCGAAGACGACGACGGGGCAAGCCACTCTTGATGCTTGTCCTGTTACGTAAACCGTTACCGTGCGTCTCTTATCTAAGAGCTGTCACCTGTGACCTGTGCGCAACCTTTTCAAGGCGATACGTTCTTCGCCGTTTTCTTCCTCACTCGTTCCTCCGATCTTGAATTGTTCGCGCGCTTTGGGACTTCAACTTGGGAAGGAGACAAAAATCGGAAGCTGATAAGAAATCATGACGTGTGTGCAAGATATGGAATTCGACCTTTCATACTCAAAAAGTGATTGTCGACAGCTGCCTTTATTCGGCTCACGCGAAAAGACTAGAAAAGAACATCGGAATGAGCTTGACTATAGCCCGATTTAGTAAAGACGAAGTAGATGGCGTAAACTTTATGTCCGCTGGATGTTCCACGATTGTCCGAACTTGTTGACCTTTGGTCGAGAAATCATGGTTGACACTCGACCACAACATAAATCACAGTAGCGCCAACCAGTTGCATACCATTGCAGCGAACAAACCACTCTCTCCTATCTCTTCTAATCCATAACAATCGCCATGAAGTTCGCACAGAATGTTCAGAGAATAAGCTTGCTGTGTGCTTTTCTATTTATGGTGTCGATTGAAGGCTTCAATCCCAGCGGACCTCAACGAGCATTTCTGACGAGACATCAAAATCACGAGCGGCAATCGGTAGCTCTGACAAAGCCTACACGAAGAGCAGCTTCTCTTCAAGCCATGAGTCCACATATGGAACCAGCAGTCCTCTCCCCATGGGAATCTTGGTGCGTCATTCACATGGAGAAATGGTATCGCAAGTCGTTGAGCATCAAGTGTCCCTTCTTTCGACGTCGCGCCGCAGACGCCCTTGACTCGTTGGACATGATCATGCGCTTTCTGGTGATTCGTCACAAGAGTATCAAGCTTCTGGGACCCCCACCAGCTTGGCGGTGCCAAGACATGGCTTGCAAAAAGGCCAAGGGTCTCTCGATTGAAGAAACTGCCGCAATCATTAAGCAAGACTGGCGAGAAGACACACACAAGGGTTACTACATTACTGGCAAACTGAATACGACCATCTACCGCGACGATTGCTTCTTTGATGGTCCTGATCCTGACATGCCTGTCAAGGGGCTGCGCAAGTACTTGAACGCTGCCTCGCAGCTTTTTGATCAACGTCACAGCCGTACGGAACTTTTGGCGTTTGATATTCAAGGCGACTTAATTGTCGCACAATGGAAAATGCACGGGATTCTCATGCTACCATGGCGACCAGTCCTTCCAGAATGGACCGGCACGACGACCTACCATCGAGATGAAGACGGCATGATATTCAAGCACGAAGAAACTTGGGATCTGTCCGTGACGCAAGCCTTTCTACAAACGTTTTGGCCGCAAATGGCAAAGCGCATTTGGGGTAAACATGCAAAAGAGGAAGTGGAAGAGGAAGAGGGATGCATTGTGAGTTAGGGCCTGGTCCCCGCCTTTCGTTAATACTATACTCCATAAATTGTTCCCTGAATACTGTCTGTACTATGCTCTATAATGTAATCTAATAAATTCGTTCTGCTAAGCCTGAGGACCTGGGAATCTATTCGAGCTAGTGGAAGTAGACCATTAGCCGTAGCCTACCCTCACAGAGACTTGAGTCTGTATTGGCGTCTTCATCGTAGCTATGTATGTATTGCAGTCGAGTTATACCGGTAGCTGATGCTGATGGTACTGCAGTACCGTACTACCGTACTTAGTAGTGACGACTTTTCTCGTCCCTCCCTCACCCGTTTTCGTCTTGGGTTCCAAAATAAAGAGCGATGATTATGATTCGATTATAAATTCATTCGAATTTCGTCTTTTTACACTTTGCTCACAATGGCGTTGGTGGTATCATCTCGCCTTATTGACTGCCCCACTGTGTAACTCGATTAGACGAGTGCGATAACCAACCAAGTAGCTTCATAAGGGAACTCTAAATTATGAGTATATCGAACGACAAAGCGAGCACCGCAGGAGAGATTGCTCTGCCCGCGGCGAACTACAAGCTCTACTGTTGGAAAGTTCGTAACGGTTCCGCCGTGCGTGCTGGAGAGACGATCGCTCTGGCGATTCGCAAGGACACGTCAACGACAGCGTCGACGATTGCAAGTGTAGTAGAACCCACAAAAGAAGCAGCTGATGCTCCCTCAAAACACAAACGTGCCACCAAGAGACGACGGCCCGGTGTAAATCCGACCACTGAAACTATGAAGAGTGATGAAAGCAATGGTATCGCTGCCTCCAAAGATGCTGACTTCACTTCTGCTGAAATCGAATCGAAGGATTCAACAGAGCAGCAGGTTGCAATTGTAGCGCAAACTGACGGAATCCTTAGTATGGGGCCTCGCCACTCGAAAGGAGGTATCGAAGTGATTGGCAGTATAGAGGTATGCTTCCATCCAACCGTCGTGGACGGCTTGTGTGCTGTCTGCGGCAAGGCCACTGGACCTACTGATAATACACTCAGTTCTGACTCTAATGGTGATACAGCTGCCAACGGGCCGCAATCTGCCAACACTAACAGCGACGACAACAATCGTAAAATGTCACGTGTGACTGTCTCGGGGTTGACAGTCACGGTATCCGACGCCGAAGGCCGACGCATGGCTCAACACGACAAGCAACGACTCATCAAGCAGCAAAAGCTTTCGTTGGTCCTGGATCTCGATCATACCTTGGTGCACGCCACTAGTGATGTGCGGGCACGTCAGCATTTGGGGCGTGAGGACGTGCGAAGTTTGGTACTGTCCGTGTTGGAAGAACCTACTCCGCATCAGCAGCAAATGTATATGCAGCACTTTGTCAAAATACGTCCACACGTGAAAGAATTCCTGGAGGGTGCCTTGTCACTATACGAGATTGGAGTGTATACCATGGGTACTCGGCACTACGCAGAAAACATTTGCATGTTACTGTCGAGACACATGGTGGGCGCAAACTGCGATCAGGTGGATCTAGAACATTTACGGCATCGAGTCGCACATCTAGAGGCCGAGGTGGAACGCGAAGAGCGATCCAAGGCATATCAAGCCGACCAGATGAAGAAAGCGAGTGATGAAGTATTCGAGCACGCTGCTTTAAAGCCGTCCTCCGATTCCGAGCTCAATGGATCAACACCTCTTGCGTCTGATGACGTTGTGATGAATGGGTCAGGGGAAGATACTACGAAAGCTACAGGATCAAATGGTGAAGAGAGGCACGGCAAGAAACGAAAGCACGTGACTTTTGAAGAGCTGCCGCCAAATTCTAGACAAAAGACAGAGCACAAGACCTCTGCCGATCATCTGGAAGAACTCAAATTAGTGTTGGACGAAGCTGAAAGGATGGAACGTCTCGCTGTGGTAATGCGCAACCGACTATTTGGAAGCCGGGTTGTTTCGAGAACTGATGTTGTTGATCTTGGTCGCGATGTCAAGAGTCTTAAGCGCATCTTTCCATGCGGGGGTACAATGGCAGCCGTAGTGGACGATCGCGAAGACGTTTGGGCTAATGCAGGGGATATCAACTCGGCGAGGCGTGGGGACCCTCCAGAGAACTTGCTGATTGTGCGTCCTTATCACTGGGGTCCATTTGTTGGTTTCGCTGATGTGAACAATGCCTCGGGAGACGATCTGTCTGGAGAAGATCCTAACAATGGGCCTGAAACTGATGATCAACTTGTGAAGACAATGGATATCCTCGACCGACTACACAAACAATACTACTCCCCGAGCAACAACGAGCCAAACCGCCGATCAGTCCCCGAGATACTCCGCGGAATTCGGCACCAAGTGTTGGCTGGAGCAAAACTGGTTCTGTCAGGTTTGGTACCACTGCACAAACAAAACATGGCGGACGGATCTGCCAAGCCCCGTCCAGCTGTCGTGCGATATGCCGAAAGCATGGGAGCTGTTGTAATGCCGAGCGTCAAAAATGGCGTCACACACGTGGTGGCTGCTAAGGACGGTACCGACAAGACGATTGCTGCCCGCAAGCTCCGATCATGCGTTGTTGTCAAGGCATCTTGGCTAATGGAATGCATTTGGTCTCTTCGACGAGAAGACGAAGCGCATCATCTGTTGGGACCGGTGGTGCGTCCCGACCGACCGAGCAACGCTACTGAGGCTTCAATGGACTCCAAAAAGGAAGGTTCGTCTACTAGTAGCAGCGAGGATGATGACGACTGGGCGGCTGCGTTCGAGAGTGAGCTGATGGAAAGCGAATCGTAGTATGACTAGAGCGTCTAAATTAAAGTATTTGAGTAGACTGCAATACAGGTACCTGGTACGCCTGACACTGATTACAGCTGTTTGTATTTTACAAGCTCATGGCTATCTACAACATGTGGAAGGTTCACAAGCAGTCGTCCAAACGAATTCCTACAGTTCTGTACCATGCTTGTGCCCTCGATGCGCATGGCCATGTGCGTGAGCCTGCTGAGGTTCGACTGGTGCCTCCATGCTGCGATGGCTGTGATCGCCATGCGCTGCCTCATCTTTGTACTCGTATTCTTCCATCAAGTACACGAGATATAAGAATCCTATACCCGCGAGAAAAGCTAGCAACTGCGCTAATCGAAAGCCAATCGAGTGCCGATCGTCTTCTAGTACCTCCGGGAGTATAGTGACAGTAGCCAAATAGATGAAGCCACCCGCCGTCACGTATAGGAGGCGTTCACCTACCCATCCTTCCGACAAGTACAAGGCAATAACCGTCCCTGTAAAGGCTGCAATAGCCGTCATGAACTGAGCTTTTACAGCTTGCGATTTGCTGTAGCCTGCTCTCACCAACGTGGCAAAGTCTCCAAGCTCGTGAGGAATTTCGTGACACAAAATCGAAAGCGTTGCCAAGCCTCCACGACTGAGTAGTAATGCCGTCACGGATATCTTGTCTGGAGTATTCGCAAGGGCAAAACTTGTTCCGATAGCGAGTCCGTCGGTGAAGTTGTGCATTGCGTCGGCAACAAGATTGAGTACAATGACGGACGAGTTGGCTATGTGGTGGTGAGAATGTTCCCCATTGCCCGCCTTATCGTGGGGTGAATGCGAATGCCCTCCTCCTAATGATCGTATCAGCATATCTGTCATCAAGAATATTGTAAAGCCTAGCAGTATCATGAGCTCCACCTCTTCAACACCGGCAGTAGCTGACGGTAGAGTGTGCAGAAATACGTCGCCGAGCAAGCCGCCGGCAGCCAAGGCTTGCCCGAGTGTTAGAACCGGTGAAGCTGCTCCTTCACCAACTGCATAACTAGGAAAGGCCAAGAGGATCAGATTCGGCGCCAGACTTATGAATCCTGTGGACAGCAACGCTGCTATGGCAGATGTAGAGGACACCATGGCGCTGATGTGTGGTGGCGCACGGGGAAATGAAAAGTGAAAGCGTGACACATAAAAAAGCAATAATCATCGTCAGAAACGAAGCGAGAAACGAACGCGAGAAAGCGAAGCAATCGCGATCCGGCTATTTCTGGTTTGGCAGGAATTTATTGCTTGAATGTTTACGTAGTCTAGTCTACGTAGTAGTCTAGTCTACATCGAGGAACTAAATGGAAGGTCGTCAGCGTCAGAGAGAGGCAAACGGCCCCGGCCTCCACCGGGACCAGGAGCCAGAGCGACACTCTGAAACATCTGCTACCAATCCTACGGGGGAGGCAAGTGTATCGTATGGATGTTCCATAGGGAGGATTAAAGATGGATACGCTTGGGTTGAAAACGAAGCACTGCTACTAGCTAGAGAGGAGAGAGGAGAATAAACTCAGTCTGTCATCGCTGACTTTAGCAGATGTTTCATGATAATCCCTCTATCTACTTTCTCCTGTCTCCGTCTTCCAAAACCTCGTCATACTGATACGCAACCCCGTTCTCTCGCATGAGTTGCTCGAGTCGTTGCTTGATTGTACCTGCTTCAGAGAACTTGTTCTTCTCCAACAAGCTATTCATTTCCAAACGAAGCGACTCGAGTCTCTCGAGCACTACCTCTTCGCTATCTCGCTCTTGTCCAGCGACTTGAACGAAATCGAGTTTGGGAAGTTTCAACCAAGGCAATGGATCGCTTGTACCAGCAGTGTCTGTTTTTTTATCGACTGGTCGAAAGCCCGACTTTTTAAACCCAGACCCGTCGGAAAGAAAAGCCCCCAAGCCACGATCACCCGACAAGAGCTGATTGATCCAGCCCTGTGCCGCCACAAACAATCCAATTGCTACAGTCAGCAACGCTGGAACCAAATAATTGGAATCTTCCACGTCCAGTATTCCTAGTTGAAGCGTGACCGTGGATCGAACCATTGGCTTGCTCATGCTGCAGTATCCATGTGGATGTGGGACAGTTCGTCGTATCGGGGGTTGCAGCTGATTAGTGGGCGATGATGCAGATCGCGCCCCGGTC
>Ga0307981_1003658_pt1 | contig 11381 bp, 6 predicted proteins | sample OrgLakmetagen987_FD_201849 | JGI IMG/M metagenome (GOLD analysis project Ga0307981, IMG submission 201849) | Saline water microbial communities from Organic Lake, Antarctica - #987 | ecosystem: Environmental > Aquatic > Non-marine Saline and Alkaline > Saline | place: Antarctica: Organic Lake... | reverse complement strand
CTAGTTTAGCGATCAACAATTACGTACAAAAATCCATAAACAGAACAGGCACCTTTGATTATCATTTGTTATGTGCGTGTCAGCACTCAGGATTAGAACGCAGAGCTCCAAGTGGATACTTTGGAGAAATCCGGATGCGAACAGGTTTCCCAGGAAAAGCTTACCGGTAAGCTCCGGGAGCGACCTGGGCCGTCGAAGTGCTTTCGTTCGCTCTGGCGGGGGAAATGTTTTGATTGTCCTGAAACTGGCCCGCTCACTGAAAAACCTGACGCCATGTGAATATATGGCAAAACAAAACCAGGATGTTTACATCGACCTGGCGGCAGTCAATTTGTTGAATGGACACCCAAAGTCAGTTATAGCAATGCAATGATGGCCTTGACCACCAACATTCTGTTCGAGGCATGGATTGACGCTACCCCCTATCGCTGACAAGTTTCGAATTCAACTTGATCACGGCCTGATAGGGTCTGATAGCGGCATTTACGAAAGAGATCCCATCCGGGGCTCTTCGAGGCTGGCAGCCTTTGTCGCTAGGTGTCAGTGATAGCTGCATGGTGATTGTAAATTGGGGATCAACCTTTAGGATGGTCCGGTTCGTATTCGGGGAGCCATACCCCGACATGCGGTGTCAATTAATAGGTGCCACCATGCCCACAAAAAACGCACAGCGTACTGCCCCCGCGTACTAACACTACAAGCAAATTTCTTACGAAAACCTAACCGCTAGCTGGTTTACAGCTGATGGCTGGGAAGTATTTATGCCAGTTATAGACCAAAACTGGAAAACCGATCTTGTTGTGGCAGACGACAACCACTACTATCATTTTACTAGGCTGTGAGAGCGCACCGTGAAGCTCCTTCTCTTTTTACTTGTGACTAATTGGCTGCTCTGGGACATAGCGCATTTGACCGCCTAGTTCGACTTGAAACGTTTATTTTGACTGACGTGCATCAGCTATTTATCGAACTAAATCGGAATCATTTTCATCACTGAGCCTTCGTGATCTGAGTGTGGATAAGTTCAGTAACCTAAGTCTTAAGAGTGAAAGGATCGACCGGTGAAACGCTTTGTTAATGCCTTTTCTACTGTACTGTACTTTTTGTAGCTTGGCCATTCCCGTACTAGGTTTATAACGTTTATGATTTTACAAAAATTACTTAACATGAGTTCAATAGCTCTTCCACAAACTTACCCAAGATATTATATTAGAAGTACAACACCTGCTTAAGAACGAAATATTAAATCATTACGGATTCTACGAAGACTTTTTGCCAAGGAAATTCAAGCTAATTTACGTTGATCTTTATTTTTCTAATTATCCTGTAGCTGTCATAATTCTTGAAATATTTTTTCTACTGCAATAGAAAGTATGAAAATAGAAAGACAAATACCCCCATAAACCATACCGTTTTACCTTTGACTGAAAACTAACTTTAATTCGCTGGGTAAATTTTATGTTTTCCTTTTAGTCGATTATCATCAAAATAAAATGATCCACTGAATTCTATACGACCATAGTGATGGTTTGATCCTATGGAACCGCCGATAACAATTTTCTCACCTAGAAGCGTCCACACTATATCTAAGTCATTCTCATTCAACATTCTTAAGAATGGTTTTTTCTTAATAAGTAAATATGCTTTAGAGTCATTCAAAGCCTCAGCAGCGAAACACACTATATTTCCATCTTTATCTTCATAACTTCCCTCTGCTTCGGCGTGCTTTAGGCCCATCTTGTCAAAGATTAAGAAGCTTGGCTTAAGAAATTTCAAAGTGTCCGTTTTTGATTTATCGAACTCTTCTTCCCATAAGTAACCAATCGAAGTAACATTAACATCAGCAATCTTAGCTCCAGAGTCTTGATCTTTTACCGAAGTCCAATCTGAATCGCCGTAATAGTCAGATTTGAAAAACTGGAATGCTTCAGACCAATAGAACTCTCTATTAAATAATTCGTACCTATCGATTCTTTCTGGCATCCATCCACCCATATAGTGCTGATTTTCTGCCCAAGCTTTAAAAGCTTCAAATTCTTCTGATTTTACTAAATACCCTTTAATATGACACCAAACTTCTTTTCGAGGGTGTTCCCATTCTTCATCACCAATAATTTTGGGCTCTCTCCACGATGGATAACTTTCTAATATCAACCATTCTGTGCCGTTGTTGTCATTCACTTCAATAAAACCATATGGATTACTTATCGTGGTAGACCCCTTAACCCATTCTTTATAAGAACCACCCCAATCGAATATTTCTTCATTAACCCACCACATTTCTTGCTGACTTAGATTTTTTTTCCTGTATTTTTGAGCAAGATAGTTGGATCTATATCTCTTACATATGGTTCCCATGGGCCTTGATATAGACTCTCTTTACGTTCGCCTCTATACCCTTCAAAACGAATAAAATTATCAGCCAGTTTAGCCATGTATTCATAGTAAGCAATCCACTGATACTTCTTACCGATCCGCTCTTGGAATGATTCCCTGCGGCCTCGCCCGGTTCCTATTTCCCTATCAAAATCTCCATGTTTTTCAGGGGCCCAACCAAGCTCTACAACACGTTGAAAAATATAGCGCTCAGCAATTCTCAGATCAAAGTGCTTGTCAGTTTCTAATACGTTATTATTGTGGTCCAAATACGGCTCTATATCTTTTTCAAACTCAGTTAATAAGTCTTTCGACAAAGATTTCTTAAACGCAACCTTGCTGTCAAAGACTTCTTCCTCACTCTTTCGACCTATTGCGACACACAATTTAATAATAGTATCGCCAGACGATATTTCTTTGGCATTGTCATCGTAAATAATAGGGCTTGTAGCGTCATACAACTCTTTCTGTTCATCCATCAATTTACTTTGGAAAATTTGAAAAATCTGCTTACGCTCAATTGGTGTTTCACCAAACTTACAACCTGACCAATCTGAGTGATTATGATTTGTTCCAATTGTATATCTAGAAAAGTCGCCACCACCCATTATGGAACCCCAAAGAGAGCAATACTCATCCTTATCATAAAGCAACTTTAGCTCTTCTTTAGTTGGAATATTTCCAGGCCATTCACTGTTGTATGGAGGCTTAGTTTTTGATACTTCAAGACCTTCGGGTAGTAATTCGAGGTGCGCTACGTATTCGATAATCTCTCTGGCGTAGTCTCGTAAAATAATGTTTGGATATACATCTTCAGAGCCAAACACTTTGGCATAAACTGTTTCAGCTAATTCACTTAGCTCAGCCTGATTATTTGTTCGTAATGTACAACCTAAGGCGACCGCAAGCACTCTTTCCCAAACATAAGGGTCGTCCACCCCATCAAATTTATTTATTATTTGAATCAATACCGGAATTCTTGTATCTAATAAATTAACTAAAGCTTTAGTTGAACAATCTCGCAGTTCCCTGTTACTTGAGGTCAAACACCAACACAGAGTAGTTGCAACTAACTCTATTGAACCATCAGATATGTAGCTTTTGTCCGTCCCATCCCATGCCCAATCTATCAGTTGTCTAAATGTCGAGTCTTCACTGTATTTATATTTTAACTCGGCAGTCCAAAAAGCATCTCGATCGGGTAAGGCGTGCTGTGATAGCCAACTATGTAAGAAGTTAGCATTAAAGGGGTGAGACTCTAACCCTGAAATTGAGATCAATATTTCCAAAAATTTACTAAATTTATTTCTAAACCGCAGAACCTGCTCGTTTATGAAAGGCTTAAGCTTCTCGAGGTCAATGGCGTCGAAATTTCTCCAAATCAAGCTATCAATAAACGCATCCACTAAACTATCATTTTCGCTGAATTCAGGCAGTAGTTCGTAAATCTCCTTTCCATATTTTTCTGGTAATTGAATAGATAGTGCCTCAACAATTCCTTGATTATAATAAAAGTCATATTCATCTCTGAAGTAGCTTTTAAGACGGCCCCCCGCATCAAACTCTTTCTCAATATTTTCAATACCAGCTAGCAAGTACGAAACGGTTAAATGATCGTCAAATCTTTCAAATGTGATATAAACAACTTCCTCAGTGGAGCCGTCTTCATTGCGGACGACGCCTTTAGTCAGCAATCCTTCATCTATCAAAGCACTAAAAAAAGTTTTATCGCTCACATAATCCTGAACGATAGACTGGACAACTACGTGAGCAACTTTAAGAGGAATACTATTGCCACCATTAGTGGTTTTAACCTTGACAAGCTCATTAAGAGCATCATTGACCAATGGAAAACTAGGATCGAATTGGTATTTTTTCGGTGAAGCTAAAGATTTATTTACGCCTTCAACAAAAAAACTTAGGATTTTAGAGATTCCATGAAAACCTACGGGAACTTTAGTTAGACCATTTTTTTTAAGTCCTTCGCACAACAATTTGAGAAATAAAGGATTCTTAAACTCTGGGTTTAAATTAGGTGATGACGGTCTTTCAATATTATAATATTCATAAAATAGATTAACTGCTTCCATCTCTACATTCTTGAAACCTTGGTGCTCATAAGTTTCAAAATTATTACGAGCAACCTGTTTATTTGAAATAGTAATATCTTTGTATGTTGATCTGACTGACATTATCAAGCCAAGCCAATCAAAACGCTTTATTTCATCAACAAAACTGTTGATATTGTCTCCCCAGAATTTGTTACCATTTCCTTCATTGATCGCATCAATAAATATCAGAAATCTTTTTCCTTTTTTTTGACCGTATAAATTTAGCTTTTCAAGAAACTCTGTTGATGTGTTATTTAGTTGTAGTCTTTTAAGAATCTGTACCCAAGGAGAATCATCAGTTGTAAGTTGCGGACCTAATAAAAACAGAGAGGGGTATTCTGCTGCAATTCTTGATTCGATGACATCAGCAAGTAAGTGAGACTTACCAACTCCTGCTTTACCTTCAAGAAGCAGAAATGGATTATTCGATAATTTTACTGTTATAGTTTTGAGGAATGCACGTAAAGCGCCACACTCATAATCAAAATCCCTTAAGTCTCTCAAAGTAGATGAATACTTATCACTAAATCTTGTTGCCTTACCATCTCTTTTTGACTCATTTCTGATCTTCCAAAGCACCGATTCCGACTCAGAAATGGCATTTTGGCAATTGGAAATATATTCACAAAATTTATCAGCTGGAAGCTGGCTCAAGTTAGAAAGATCAATTTCCAGATACAAATCTTTGATATCAGTTAAAAATTTAGAGATCGAGGATAGTTCTTTAGATATCTCATCACAATTGCGGAGCTTATTCCCTTTGACTAGAAATCTATCTATATTTTTGTACAGTATATCATAAAAATTTTGAGTTCTTCCAAGTCCCTCAAATAACTCTGAAATTTCAAGTTTTACGTTTAGTTCAGGAGTATAACGGCCCCCTAAATCAGCTATAGCTTGTCTATTCTTTTTATTCAGCCAATCATCACTCAAATGAAAGGTTAGTTTTTCATCTAGTGATTGCAACACCAGTTTAATCTGAATAATTTCATCGCTGATATCGAATATTTTTTCTTTATAGGCTTCTTCAATGTGGAGCTTTTTTAAGGTTTGGCAGCCGTTTATTTTCTGGGACAACAAACCGTAAAAATCTTCAAGCTGCCCCTGGGTAGGAGGAGCGATATTGGGGTATTCATCAAACTTGGTTAATAACTTTTCTCTATCAGGTAATTCTTTGAATAGAATGTGCTCATTCAATACCACAAACACTGGCTGAGATTGATAAAAAGGAATCTTTCCTTCTTCTATAGGGTATATATTTTCGAACTCAATTGACGTCTCTTCAATGAGTTGATACAGCCTGTCTGCATACCGTTTTTTTGGGAAAATCTTCCGTTTCAACCAACCATAGCTATCTTGAGCTATAAGTTGATCTACAAGCTTTTTTGCTACATAGGCTGATACCATTGTAATTGTTACTGAGTCCATGATTTATCTATCCTTACGCTTTAATCGTTTTCACAAACGATCATGCCTTCTATGAAGTGTTGAATTCTACCGCAAATTTATTCACGAAAACTTTTAACTTCACGGCCTGTCTCGGTATTACTTTTTGAGCTAAAGGGGAGCAGGTCAGCCACGCCTCAATGTCTAGGGGTACGGACCCGATATCGGGCACCAGCCTCAAAATTCTGCGATCCGAGCCAGCGAGTGTAATCAGTGCCGGCATCTGTGACGACTCCAACCGACTCCATCGATCTAAACGCCTCAATCGTGGCATAAATCATGTTTTGACGGCGACGAAATTCCATCAGATTGACTCTTAATATGTTATTTAACTATACAGAATCTTGGTGAGCCTATGGCTCAAGGTCAAGGCACTATGGTGTATGTTATAACCATCAGGTGGTACGGCGAGGGGAGTAATAGGTGCGAAGCTCTCCCTCGCGCGTCACACCATTAAGCAGGTATCGCTTTTGTCAGGCACCAATGCCCGCATGAGCTCCAGTCTTCCTGACCAATGAACTCAATCAAAGCTTACCATTCGTGCAAGTTTACGATGTCAGATATATCTCAAAATCGTGTAGGAGCCAGCCTTGGGTCGTGACGATCCACTTGGTTTTACACCATTGCCACGGACGGTTCTATAACAGCTGTGGACTTACCCCAGTGCACTGGACACTTCTAGCCTATGAGACCCTCCGCATCGTCATTGGCCGAGGATCTCAACCTGTGGTTGGGTAAGCCTGAAGCACTCGCCAACTCCGATCACGCGAGCGCAACCCCACCAAAATAAACGGCACTACGATCATCGCACTGCCCACCGCAAACCAGAGGTCGGGCATCTCGTTGAAACCTATCCAGCCAGATCAGGCCGGTATATTCGGCGCTGCTGATTTGACTGGCGTCGACCTGGCGGTAGGCCAGCAGCACAATGATGTTGTACCCAAGAATGAAAAATGCGGAAGCGGCTGCGGTGAACAGAATTTCCAGGTGCCAGGACGTGCCCTGCTACCAATCCCAAAACGCAAGCAGCCCCGATGCAGGAATTACAAGCAAGTAGTTGAGAAACAGCTTGTGCACTGTTGTCTGGCCTTTTGGCAGTTTGCGCACCATCACCGCATTGATAGCTAGTGTGATCGCCGACCCGAGCGCCGCCATAGCCGCCCAGTTGAACTCCACCGGGCGAAGGATAACGATAATGCCGGAAAAACCACTGCACACCGCAAATACATTCAGGGGTGACAGGACTTCCCGGAGGATAAACACCGAGAACACCATCACCAGAATCGGGGCTGCATAAAATACGGCGTTGGCGTTGGCGTTGGCGTTGGCGTTGGCGTTGGCAGTAGCGAGAGGCAGGTTGCTCAGGGTTACTATCATGCACAGCAGTCCCACCAGGTGCACGTGAGCCCTTATGGCATGTACCTTGATGCCGGCGAACAGGTTGGTTGGTTCGGTCGATTTTTCGAGCCATTGGTATCAAAACATGAGTGTGATGAGGCAGCGCAAAAATGCAAACTGGAGAATCGGCGCTCCTGGCTCCAGAAGTCTGATGAACACGTCGGAGACCAGTGCCATGGCATTGCCGATCACTATAAGCAGTATGGCGCTGTTGACAGTTTTCCCCTGGCATGATGACTTCTGATGTTCCAACTTCGACAGGCGTGAGCTGTATCGCGCCTGGGTGAATGCGACCTAGTACCGCTTGCTGTCTGAAAATCTGGCTCACAACAGCAGATTGACAAAAGCCAAAACGAGATGAAGACAGTCCGAATCTCATGTTAAAATTGTGAGGCACTCATCTTGTTATGACAAAAATAGCCCCCGAGCCTTGGTTGCTCTGGCCTGGAGCAATACCACGCTTCGTGAGATCGAATCTCAGTCTCGAATTGGACTGACACGCGCCAAAGGCTGACAACACGGTCGTAACATTTGACCTATGAGCGGCTAACAGGTTTTAAACTGCACTTATCGTAAAAAGCGACGGGGTAGTTTATGAGAGTAAAAGACATAGCCCGTGCCGCTGGGGTAACGCCCGATACGGTGCGTTTCTACTCTCGCGAAAAACTGCTGGCACCCAGCCGTGATCCGGCGAACAACTACCAACATTTTTCCAGTGATGATTTGCGCCGCCTACGTTTTGCCCGTAAGGCGCGCCAACTCGGTTTTTCCCTGCCCGAGATTCGCGACATTTTGAACCAAGCCGACAATGAGCATTCCCCCTGTCCCATGGTGCGCGGCGTGTTTGAACAACGCCTGGTCGAAGTTGAGCGCCAGATTAACGAGCTCCAGCAGCTGCACCAGCGCATGAAAAAGGCCCTGGACGCTTGGCGAGACACGCCCGATGGCACGCCAGACGGCCATACCATCTGCCGTTTGATTGAACACTGGGATCAAGCCGAACCTGACCTGACGAAGGAACTCTGAATCATGGACAGCACGGCCGCTAACATCAAAAATCGACTCGGCATTGCCGGTGCCACCTGCCAGGGCTGCGCCCATAAAATCCGTGTGGCATTAGAACCTTTGGTCACCGACAGTGCTATGGTGGAGGTGAACATCGAGCAGCAAACCGTCACCTTGCCCCCAGGCATCGACCCCACCGACGCTGCCCGCAGAATCACCGAAGCGGGCTTCCCGGCGCAGATTCTTGATGCCGGATCCACCGTCGCCAAAAGCGGCTGTGCCAGCAAGGCAACGTCGTTCTGCAGCGGCGAAAAAGGTGATGCGGATGAGGCTCCTGTGCCAAAGCCGGCGAGTGCTCCCAGCGATAGCAACGCCAACAATGACAGCAACGCCAACAATACCAGCAACGCCAACAACGACGGCATTCAACTGGCGGTCACCGGCGCCACCTGCGCGTCTTGCGTCAGCAGCATCGAAAAAGCCTTGAAGTCGGTCAGCGGTGTCACCCACGCCCACATGAACCTGGCCGACAACACCGCCAGTGCCAGCGGTCAAGTGGCATCGCAAGCACTGATCAACGCCCTCGAAAGCGCCGGCTACGGCGCCAGCGTGATTGAAGACCCCGACAGCGCAGACGAACGCCGCCAGCAGCAAGATCGCAAACGCCACCGCACTTTGCTGGTAAAAATGGCGATCAGCCTGTCACTGGGTGTAGGCCTTATGATCTGGGGCATGGGTTTCGACTCAATGACCATAGATGCCGGCAATCAGACCATCTGGATCAATTTGGGCCTTCTGACCCTGGGCGTGATGATTACCACCGGCGGCCATTTTTTCACCAGCGCCTGGAAAGCCTTTGCGCATCACAACGCCAATATGGACACCCTGGTAGCACTGGGTACCGGCACCGCCTGGGTCTATTCCATGGTGGTCGCGGTGTTCCCCGAAGCCCTGCCAGAAATGGCGCGCCACGTGTATTTTGAAGCTTCGGCGATGATCATTGGTCTGATCAATCTGGGCCAGGCATTAGAGCTGCGCGCCAAAGGCAAAACTTCCGAAGCCGTGCGCCGGCTGCTGGATCTGCGCGCCAGAACCGCCCGCGTGATCCGCGACGGCCAAGAACAGGACCTGCTCATAGAGCAGGTGCGTAAAGGCGACCAGATTCGCGTTCGGCCCGGTGAACAGCTGCCGGTGGACGGTATTGTGCGCGAAGGCAACACCCGCATTGACGAAAGCATGCTCACCGGCGAGCCCATGCCGGTCAGTAAAGCCGAAGGCGACAACGTGTCTGCCGGAACCTTGAACAACCGTGGCAGCATTGTGTACGAAGCCACCCGGGTCGGCAGCGACACTGCTCTGGCGCAAATTATCCGGCTGGTAAAAAAAGCCCAGGGCGCAAAGCCCTCAATAGGCCGCCTGGCGGATAAGATCTCTTCGGTGTTCGTGCCCAGTGTGATGCTGATTGCTATCGCAGCGGCGCTGGCCTGGTACAACTTAGGCCCAGATCCGGTAGTAGCGCACATGATGGTGGCCGCCACCACCGTACTGATCATCGCCTGCCCCTGCGCCTTGGGCCTGGCCACGCCCATGTCAGTGATGGTTGGCGTCGGCAAAGCCGCTGAATACGGCGCGCTGATCCGCCAGGGTGAAGCCCTGCAAACCGCCGGCAAGATCAACCTGGTGATTCTGGATAAGACCGGCACTGTCACAGTCGGCAAACCCGCGGTTACCCAAGTGCACGCAGTAGAGGATGATGAACTTCATCTGCTGGCCTTGGCCGCCGGTCTTGAACAGCACTCCGAACACCCATTGGCTCACGCCATAATGGAAAAAGTTTGGCAGAACAAACTTCAACCGGCCGACATAACCGGCTTCGACAGCCTCAGCGGCAAGGGTGTAGCCGGGCAACACAACGGCGACACCCTGCGCCTGGGCAACCGGCGTTGGCTGGCAGATGAAGGGCTGGATGTCACCCCGTTGGACCAGGCCGCCCAAAGTATTACCGACAACGCCGGCACCCCGCTGTTTGTCGCTCTGGGCACACGGGTGCTGGGCGTCATTGGCGTCGCCGATGCCATCAAACCCGATTCCCGCGCCGCCATTGAACGGCTGCATCAAGCCGGCATCAAGGTGATGATGGTCACCGGCGATGTGGACGCCGCCGCCAAAGCCATCTGCGCCAGTGCTGGTATCGACGATTATCGCGCCGAAGTGTTGCCGGAAGACAAATCCGAGGTGGTTAATGACATGCGCAAAAAAGGCTATACAGTCGCTATGGTAGGTGATGGCATTAACGACGCCCCGGCTCTGGCCACAGCCGATGTTGGCTTTGCTATTGGCACCGGCACCGATGTAGCTATTGAAAGCGCCGCTATAACCCTGATGCGTGGCTCCCTGCACGGTGTTCCCGACGCCATCGAAATATCCCGCGCCACGGTGAAGAACATTCATCAGAATCTGTTTGGCGCTTTTGTTTACAACAGCTTGGGCATCCCCATTGCCGCTGGCCTGCTGTATCCGCTGTGGGGCATTGTGTTAAGCCCGATCATTGCCGGCGCAGCCATGTCGATGTCGTCGGTCACCGTGGTCACCAACGCCAATCGCCTACGGTTGTTCAAAACCAGTCACACAATAAACAACCGGTCCAGGCAGGAGCCGAACCAATGACGTTTTTTCTGGTCAACCTCACAGGTTTAGCGCTGATGGCCGCCGTCGTCTGGTGGTTCTGGCTCGCCCCAACTGACCCCAAAACACAAAGGTAAAACTGATGAAACAACGCACATTGGCCATTCTTCTTGGTGCCAGCCTCAGCTTTGGCTCGGCTCTGACCAGCGCTGAAACTGAGCACAACATTCACGTTTACAAATCGCCCACCTGTGGCTGTTGCACCGACTGGGTAAAGCATCTGGAAGATAATGGTTTTGAGGTAGACGTCAGCGAAGTCGACAATGTCACACCGGTGAAAATCAAAGCCGGCCTGACGCCGGCCCTGTCCAGTTGCCACACCGCGTTTATCAACGATTACGTGATTGAAGGCCACGTGCC
>Ga0307981_1003656_pt1 | contig 11387 bp, 9 predicted proteins | sample OrgLakmetagen987_FD_201849 | JGI IMG/M metagenome (GOLD analysis project Ga0307981, IMG submission 201849) | Saline water microbial communities from Organic Lake, Antarctica - #987 | ecosystem: Environmental > Aquatic > Non-marine Saline and Alkaline > Saline | place: Antarctica: Organic Lake... | reverse complement strand
CCGGGTTATGGGTGGCTATTATAGTGCCCATACCTGCTTGCGGTAGTGGTGATTTTAAGTAATCAGCGTCAATTTAAATACAGTAGTGGTGAGAGTGTTTGACAGAATGACAGTCGATCCCCTCTGGGACTTGATAGGCACGAGCGGCAACTTGCCGGTGAGAAAGTTCAGAGGATCCCTGGGCGCAACCAGAGATACGAAGAGCGGGACGAATGATCACCATGATGAATCGTAGACTAAGAATGGAGGACTTGTAGGTTGAAAACCAAAGTAAACAAAATAAGTGAGCTTTAGATTACAAATCTACGATCTCTGTTTCGTGGCTGTTCTAGCCAAGGCTACAGGATTCTACTTGGGGACTAATTGTGGAGGAAGGAGTGAACTGGACCAAGGATACTCCATCACTCAACGAGTCCAATGCGAATGAAACTGTTGCAGATCATGGAACTGTTTCATCGGCGTTGGAGCAAACGTGACTCTTTCCCGGGACTCCACTCGGATTCCCGACACTATATATTGCTTATGTCAGATGTAGAGATTGAGAGGCTTTCGCCGCTCTGTACATTTTAATATGCTGTTGAGTTGCGCTCGTATTATAATATTGCAGTTGTTGGTCCTGTTGATACAGTACTGACTAGACTACTGAAATACCGCCGGTAGTCTATGCGTCAATCCTCAAAAAGGGCCTCAAGTGGGCACCAGTAACACTGTTCTCCTAGAATCAAAAAGAAGATTCTACAGTACGTTCACGTTCACCATGACCACCACAATTCTACAGCAACTACTCGTCAGAATTGGCCTAACAACAAATGCCGTCACGATTGGTGCGCCCTTCTGGCTCTTTTTCCTCCAAAGTCCCGCCCTCCTTTCCTTCATGGGACGATCCAAATTTATACCGCCCATGATGCGTCTCACCAAGCTTCTCTTTAGATGGACCCTGGTGGTTACCACAACAGTGACGTTTGTTACAAGCTACGCTGCTGATGGTCCAGTTGGGCTGGCCTTGCTGTCTCTGGCAGCCGCTACCATAAACGCCGTTGCGAGTTCCTTGGGCACTCGCCACCGGTCGGAAGGCTCTCCTGACAATAGAGCAGCAACAAGAGCAATCGCAAAAACAACAAGGCGCTACTGCGGCTGCTAAATCCAATAGCAAGACGCTAGCCTTTGCCAAGTTGTCGGCCGTGTTGGGAGGCGATACGAGCAAGCCGTCCGTCGCCAGACAGCAGCTCCATCAGTGGTTGGTGGTGTTTGTGACTGTCATGCTGGTAGGAGCTGTGGGGCACATGCACCAAACGGTCCACTCCGCCAACTAAACATACACGCTAATAAAGCAACATGGCAGCAAAAGAAACAAATAGGCTATGAATTTCATGCTATACTGCTATAGGCTGGCCTGCCTTCAGCACGGGAATATGCTGAGCAAAAAATCTGTGTGGTGGCGGTCCAAGAATGGGAGACTAACCTTGGAAACTCAAGAAACAAGGCAGATTGTCTGTTCTCTTCTCGGCATTGCCTCAAGATCACAGAGACTCGAGAGACGATAGTCTACCGTAGTAATGACCAATATACTACTACTCTCGCATGCACAATCTTCAAGTGATGAGCGAGCGAGACGATCTTTAAAAAGCGCGCGAAATTGTCGTCTGTCTGTGCGGGAAACGCTCCAACAGAACAGAAAACGGATCACGACGAAGTGCACCATGGGCATAGTCTACGACTACGACATCATACCTGGTACAGTATATACTGGTATTGTCACTAACGGTATTGCGAGCTCTGGCCATGAGAAGTCTAATTCGTGGTGGCGTTCGCACACGTCGGGAGAGAGGTCGATCCTTGGTTTCAAGAGAGGTCGTCGATCCGCGATAAGGTGAACTACTATTGTACCTGCTAGAAGCTACAAGAGGTAACTCTTACCTTCGAAACTTTGTCATTATCCACAAGCAACAAGCAGCACGTATCAACATCGATCATGTGCCGCTGGATCACCGTCCTTTCCTCCGAAAGAGTCTCTCTTTCGGATATTGTCTTAACGCCCTCCAACTCGCTCGTGCAACTGGCGAAGGATGCTTCCTTTCACCCTGGCTACGGCGATGAAAACAATCACGTCATGAACGGTGACGGTTTTGGCGTTGGATGGTACCATACCAATCACGCTGTTCTTCCCAATGTTGTTGCCAATGGCGTAACCGCAACCCCTATTCTTGCCAAAAACAAAAACACCAGGCTGGCTGCCGTCTTTAAGGATACACAGCCCGCTTGGAACTGCTTGAATCTGCGTGAACTCTGTCTGGCTACCTCCAGTGACTGCATTATCGCACACGTGCGTGCCGCGTCCAAGTTTACCGGCATCAGTCAAGCCAACTGTCACCCCTTCAAGGCGGGTCGTCTCTTGTTTTGCCACAATGGACGCATCGACAGCTTTCCGCGCATTCGTCGAGTACGTGAAAAGGCTGCTACAGTATTTAATGTCATGATGTGTCTTGATCATTTGCATCTTACTAACGACCATGTCTTCTCCTTCCTTTCTTTCTTTCACGCATCGATAGGCCATGATGGATAGGTTGACCGAAGAAGCCTTTCTATCGGTTCGAGGAACTACCGACAGTGAATGTATCTTTGCGCTCATGTTGACGTTCATGTCCAAAGATGGCGAAGCCGATCAGCTATCTCCCTTTTCACAGACCGAACCCTTTGGACACAAGCGCATGGTGGCTGCCATTAAAAAGACGATCCGAGCCATTGAAATCTTGCTGCAAGAGGAAGGTTTGACCGATATCTACAACACCTTCAACTTTTCGCTAACGGACGGTGACACTGTCTGTACCACACGCTTTTGCGACAAGAACCCCATCGTTGCGCCTCCGTCTCTTTACTTTGCTTACGGCACCGCGGCCACTCTATACGCCGAGCTTACCAGCGAAGATCCGGTTGCCTACGTGACTCAACATTCGGCGTCAGATACGGAGCCCACAACAGACTCGGAAGCCGAAGGTGATACGTCGGACTCCGAGGCTCTTGTGGAAAAGAATGTTGTCTTGCACCACCACGAAAGTCGCCCCGGCAAGCTCATGCAAGAGGTCAATCCTGCCACGGCGTGCTGCATTGTGGCGAGCAATCCCTTGACGCGCACGCATACTTGGCACAAGTTGCCCGCCAATAGTATCCTTTGGTGTACTCGTGGGTCTCTCCCCGAGTTGCGATTGTTGCGGACCCGGGCTGCGACTGGGTCGATCGTGGTCACGACCAAGTACTAAAGGATTGTAATTGAATACACAACGATGACGCAAATGTACTATAAACGAGTGAATGATGCGAATGGATACATACGCGTTAATTGCTACCACTAGAGACGATAGAGAGAAAGAGTTAACCCATTCCCTGCGCCGTAATATATACTAATCTGGAGGGTAAACATGTGTCGGGCCATGAGAGACGCAGTTGTTGGGAAAGTGGATCTGCCTTTCTAGTGCGTGGGATAAGCAGAGTCGATCATAAAAGGTTCATGTAACGCCTATATATAGATTTATACCAAAGGAAAATAATCACCTACATCATCGACAACAAAAGGGTGCTCCAAGTGATTTGTTATACCACCAGGACAACTGCTTGGCATATTTACGGGGAGGACGATTTTTCAAGCATGGCAATCTTGGCGCGGAGCGGCAAATTAGCCGGGTCGATCTCACTGTCATCTTTCATGTTTTCTTCTTCCATCATGCCGATTTCACGAGTCTTTAGCTGGACCTCGGGAGTAGCAAGCTTGACACCATCAGTCTTCTTTTCGTCTTCCGGTACCTCTTCAGTCTGGACTTCCTCCAGGGTTTCATCATCTTTTTCAAGAGAAGACTTGACCTCGGCAATGACCAAGGCATCGTCCAAGTGAAAGCTACTTTTCCAGGCACTCTGGGGCGCGGAAAGGACAGTGCGGAGGACCTCGTCGACCATATCATCATCAGTCTCGTCAACTTCCTTGGGGATACCAGCAAGGGCCGATCCCATGGCGCCCATCAGCTGGTGCTTCAAGTAGGTTGCTTCGCGAACGAGCTGGCCACGGTTCATGGTCAAATCACGGTGTTTGATGGTAGCCTCATGCTTCTTCGAGGCAACGACGAGATCCTCGCGTTCCTTCTCAATCTTACTGAAAAGATCTCTCTGAAGCTCAACGAGATGGAGAATGTCGGTCTTATCGCCAGCAGCAGCAGCAATCTCGCGTTCCTGCTCTGCGATCTGGTCAATAATGGCCTGCTGTCCCTGGGTCATCTCCTTGATAAAGCCAGCAACGTGATAGAGTTTACTGCTTAGCTTTTGGACGGTAGAGCGAAGCCCTTCACGTTCTGTCTCCAAACTGCGGATCTTGCTATCGATCAAATGCTTTTCGGTAGAGCTATTTTGCAAGCTATCCGCGAGCTGAAGAGCCAACGTCGAGACTCGGCTAGAGAGCGCCGCTTCCTTCTCCATATGTTCCATGATATCGGCCTTCAGCTTGGAAGACTCGGCACGGGCACCCTTCAGGTCCTGCTTCAATGCCGTGAGCTTAGCGCTCTCCACAGCCTTTTCCTCGTTTGTTTCTTCAAGAATGGCAATCGTTGTCTTGGCTTCCCGGAGAGATTTCTCAAGAGCCAGCATCTCCTCCGAAGCAGCCACGGCCTGGGCTTCCTCCTGCGTCTTGGCCCTAGCTGCTTTTTCGTCGTGGAATGACGATACAGTCTTTTGAAGTTCAAGTTTCTCTTCGAGAAGCTGAGCAATCTCGCTCTTGAGTCTGACTTCAACGTCTTCCTTAGACTTACTGGTATCCTTGAGGAATGCATGAAGGTTCGAAATTCGAGTGGCAAGGAAGCGTTCGGTTTCACTACGAGATTCGAGCTGCGACTCAAGGCTAGCAACGTGGTCAACAAGAACCTGGGAATCTTCCTGGGTCTTGACCATGTCATTTTCCATGGAGGAGATTAACTCTTCGAGCTTGGTCCGTTCTTCCTTGGCTTCGGCCTCGAGAATAAGTTTTTCATCGTTGAATTTGCTGTGCATCTCTAAAAGCTGGGAATCAAAATTCTCGCCTTGATTGCCTGCATCATTCTCGTGCTTGGCAAGAGCCTCGACAAGATCGATCTCAAAGGCGATCCGCTGCTGAGCGAGAGCAGAAGCGACTTGGCTAGTAGCTGGAGGGGGGCCAGAGAGAGTCTCGACGTAGGCGTCTCTGTGAGGAGAGGTGGATGCCTTGGCGATATCCAACGGAGTGCGTCCCTTGCTATTCTCAATAGTCACACCCTCGGGAAAGCAAGCAAGAAGCATATTGACAAGCTCCTGCTGGCCGCCCGTACGGAAGACCAAATGAAGCGGAAGCATTCCCTGGTCATCCCTGGCACGGGCTCCCAGAGGAAAGGCATCAAGCACAGCAGTGACAACCGGGGCAGGAGCTCCAAATATCACGGCAGCATGAATGGGAAGAAGTCTCCACCGGATAGATTCACCATCTTCTTCTTTGCGAGAAATCCAGATGCAGGCTTCCTCTGGACCCTGCCTGGCACGGGCCAGAGAGGCTTCCCAGTCCTGGCGTTGGAGGGAGAGAAAGAGTTCAGTCGGGCCATCATCAAAGTCGAGCTCGTTGGGAAGCTTGACGATGGACAAAGTGTGCTCATCCTTTTCGACGACCTCTTGACGGACGGGCTCTTCCAAAACCATTTCGATATCCTTGCACTTGGCGTCCTGTTCAACCAAGACCTGTTCGATAACTTCAGTCTCGACTTCGGTCTCGGCTTCGGCACCCTCTCTTGCATCGTCGTCGTCAGAAGGTGCAGCTTCTTCTTCATCAGTAGGCGCACCATTGTCAACGTCTCCTGCAGTATCTCGCTCTTCATCCGTGATCATGAACGCTTCACCGTCGACGATGGCAATCTGAACCTCCTTGACGCTGTCGCTGTTCTTGGGCGTCGCGTTGGGTGCCCACGTAGTGGCAGCATCGGCCGTCTTTGGAGTGAATCCCCAGTCAAACATGGTGTGATAAGTTTGTTCGTTGGTGGTCGTTTAAAAAGCTGCACTGTAACCCAAAAGTATGTGACTCTGGTGGAAAGATCGAGAGTGGGGCTCGGTTGCTTCTCGTACTGGCGAATTTGTGAGCGATCTGCTTGTATGCGCTGCTATCGGTGTGGCGAGGGATGAGCGAGATTACTTAGGCATTTACTTATAGAAGACTTTTCCTAGATGGTTGGCATCGGTATTCAAATCGTCTAAGTAATCAGTTCGCACGAAAGCCAATCTGGAAGAGCACAGACAACATTTGATCGTAGATGAAAATTAGATAACTGTCGACTAAACACCGTTACACGTAATATCCTCCATTAGATCCCTTTAACAACAGTATCGTATTTCAACCATTCTTCTCAACTCCATCAAGCTTTTTCCACCACTTGGTTGTAATGTTCTCCCAAAGAGTAGTACTGCAAGTGGTACGACAATCGAATCGGATCACAGTTGACCGCATCGCTTTGATGCTCTTCTTGGGCAATCACTAGAGGTTCCACAGATCCCACGGAATACACGGTAATGGGCCGCTTTAAGGCCATGGACAAGACGCGGAGCTCCAAATGACCACCCCAGTCGGCCGAAGACCGCACTCGTTGTACATAGGTCTTATAGTCGGGCATGTCGTCGGTAAATTCGCAAAAGGGCGAAAAGTCCGTTTCGTGTTGCAGCAACGTATCCGCCGCCAAACCTCCTAACGACACGGAAAAGATAGTGTAGAGCACAAAGTAAGATGAATGACGCATATGGTACACAGAGACATAGTGTGATCATAGATATCTAATACGTACGAATGTGAGTGTAGTCGGCCACGGGCACCACTTGCGCCGCCACGGCTCTGTACAAACAGTGTCCATCGGCCGCGACTGGCTCTATTGTCATGCCTGCCGGTAATTTTTGGGATATAAAGTCCATTTCCACGTCGCGGGGTTCGGGACCCGCCGCAGCCGTTTCATCCCCAATGGCCTGGAGTCGCGCCAGTTCCTTTTCCCGTGCTCGTTCTCGTTTTTGCACCGCCTTAAGCTGGCGTTGTCTGATGCGTTCCTGTTCGGCTACCGCCACCGTATCGACCATCACTGGTTCTATCGCTACTGCAGTTGCTAGTTCACCATTCCCTTTCTCTTCCTCTCCATCGGCATCCTCTAGTTCCAGTTCGGTGGCGTGCCTTGCCTTCATTTCGTTCGTCTTGGTTGCATACTCGGCTTCGACACTACAGTATGAAGAAGAAGAAGAAAAGAGACGTGAGTGGGTTCCGATTCGATTCGATGCCTTGCCTATACCAGATGCAACAAGCAAGTATACCCTCTCTCTATCTTTCTACTCGTCTACAACTACGTACGCTGCCACGGCTTCCTTGGCCTTTTTTGCCTTGCCGGCTGTTGTTTTTGTTTTCTTGACGGCGGCACGCTGTTCGCCTTCGAGCGCCTTGATCTCTTTGCGGTGTCGTGCTGCGATGTCGTCTGTAGTCTCTGACATGTTTGGTGTGTGCTTTCTGAGTCTGTGTGCGAGAGCGAGATCCAACGAACGAACCAAGCGAACGGACTAGCTACAGTTTAGTGTGAAAGACGAACGAACACTGATAAAGTGTCATGGTGCCATTGTCGATTGTCGATCCAAATTGGATAGACGGTCAGACATGGCGCGAAACTATTATTTCAGAGTCGTGGCGCCTACCAATACTTAGAGCGTCATTAGCCGTTGCGTGTGGCTGCCCTTCGCTGACTGTCGGCTTTCCCATTAAGTATTCCTTTTGGGAAATTAATGCCATGTACAACTCCCAATACATTCATTGATGCCAACGCCAATGCTCTGGGACTCCTCGCTTTTTTTTGGTCTCGATTCTTTGGTCGTTCGTCTCCCTCCATTTCCTGGTTGTCACAGTCCCACATTTGCGCATTCTTTGTACGGTACGGTAGCGTTAATAAGACTACTTCTTAGTCTACCCAATCACACTAGCAGTGTCCATCATGGCCACCAACTTACTGTCGTCGATTGAGGACGTCTTTGCGCCGACGGCCGATCCAGACGACGACGATGATGGCGCCTCCACCGAAAGTACCGTCGACGAAGCCCTCGAATGTGATTACGATCGCGATTGCACGCCCCTCTATCTGCAGTTGGAAAAGGGAAACTTTGACGCGTCCGTGAAATTCCTTAAGGACGGCTTTTGGCCCGGCGCCTTTTTTGCCGATACCTTGTTGCCGTCGGACCAAGCCATGACGTGGGTAACGCGCTTTCAAGACGCCGTGGGCGACCAGCAGGGCCAAGTCAAGTGGAGTCAACTGCCCTTGCACTTGGCCATTGTCGTGGGCGCTCCGGCGCGAATCATTGTCAGTTTAGTCGAACTATATCCCCAAGGCGTTCGCTGTACCGACGATCAGCACATGTTGCCCCTCCACTTGGCCATGCGCCACGGCGCCACGGACGAAGTCGTGGAATACCTGTTGCGACAGTTTGCCGAAGCCGTCAACGCCAAGGGCAAGAACGATCGCACGCCCTTGGAATGTGCCCGCCGCGGACCGCACGTTTTGCGCAGCAAGATTATCGAGGCCTTTGTCAACAAGACGCGCGATCGCGCCATTAAAAACGTGCAAGCGCAGTACGAGGACGAAATCAAGGACTTGGAAACGGCGCTGTGGGAGGCCAAGAATCACATGGCCGTCCAGCAAAAGCAGACGGCAGTCTTGCAAGCAAAGATACACGAACTGCAAAAGAGCCGGCTGGTGGAGGGCTTGGAGTCGCAAACAAAGATTGAGAACTTGCACACAATGGTAAAGGGCATGGAGCAGGGACAGTCTCTAACTACCAAGCAGCGTCGGACCATGGCCAAGGAATTGGAGAGTGTCGAGAAACGGGTAGCCGCGTCCAGCAGCAAGGACGATCTCAATCAGCTCAAGCAAGAAGTATTCCAACTCAAGCAGTATCGCTTGGATTCTTCGAGAAATACCGCCAGGGAAGAGCTAGAAGCGTTTCAGAACGCGCTGCAACAGGACCTCAAGCTGTCTGCCAAGCGCGGCGGCAAGACGGACGAGGAAGTCCAGGCCATGCAAGCGGCCGTGGAACAGCTCCAGCAAGTGCATACCGCCATGTCGAGGGCGCGCTCGTCGGACGAGATTGACGCGTACCAAGCCGACTTGGAAGGCTTGAAACAAGACCTCAAGGCGGCCACGGATACCGCAAAAACAAAGTCGGAAGTGTTGGGATTGCGCAAGCAGTTGGAACGTGAGTTGCGCGAGCCGGATGGCAAGTCCAAGGACGAAATCACGAAAATGAAAAAGGCGCTGCAAACCGCCGAGCCCGAGCAGTTGAATGTCAAGTCGTTTGAAGAATTAACCGTCATCAAGACGGAACTAGAAAGCGTCAAGATGGGACTGGCCGAAAAGGAATTGGCGGCTGGTATTCAAACCGATATCGTGGACCTCAAGGAAAAGATTAAGGTCGAGCTGGACATGGCTGTGCACACGGGTGAGGCGCGCAATGACTTGATTGCCATGCAAGTACAAGTCGATCAAATGAGTAACGAAAGCTACATGCTCAAGAGCAAGGAAGATTTGACGCTCATGGCACGACAGTTGGACGATTTCAAGGAAATACTGTCGGCACGAGACGACGCTGCCACCATGATTGACGAGCTCGACAACCTGAGGCTGGAATTGGATCAAGAGATTCGTTCAGCTGACGGCAAGGCCAAGCGGGAGTTGAAGGACATAAAGAAGGATGTCGCAGCCATGAGTGTCGTCATGTCAGAAGATGGCAAAAGCAAAGAGGAATGGGGCGAGCTCAGGACGGAATTGGCCACGCTCAAGCAAGAGGTAAAGGAAAAGAAGGAGATTGCCAAGATGCGCACCGACTTGGTGGCATTGAAAAAGACTGTCGATTTTAACTTCAAGTACGCCGTAGGCAACGCCAAGGAAGAGGTCCGCGTCGCCCGGCGAATGGTGAATGATGTCGACTTGCAAGGAGTGGAAAGCAAGGGCATGTCCGCGATTGTAAAACTCAAGGGCGAGTTGGCGACCTTGGAGAAGAACATGGCTATCACGGAAGTCGTCATTGTCAAAACACTCGTCGAAGACCAGATTGCCTCGGCGGAGAAAAAGTCGGGCCAAGAGCTGAGTGCCATTCGACGATCTCTCGCGATGGTCAGTATGGCGGGATTGGAAGCCAAGACATCACAAGAGTTGCGCGCAATGAAGAGCAAGCTAGACATATTGAAGCGGGAGGTTCCTGAAAAGAAAAAGAAGGGCTTTGGAAGATTCTTTGGCGGCAGTAGCCCCACCAAGTCGAGTAAGAAAAATGTCAAGACCACCAACGCTCTGTCGTCAGTCATTACAGTCACTTCGGCTGGAGGGAAAGAGAGGAACCTGGAAGAGGTGGAAACCTTTTTGCCTCCGAGTCTGAGTTTCAACAGTGATAGTAAAAGGAGCACCGATGGAGGTGTAGAAACCAAGCTCAAGTACGCCGTCTAAAACAATAGTTGAATTGTGACGACAACGAGAGGGGGGGAACGTGCATTATCTCTGTCATTGTATCAAGGAGATTGGCGTCCAGAGTGCCCAATCACAAGAGAGGCAAGTGTGGTAGTACGTACGGCCGGTGCTGCCGAATTGAGTATTGCGTATGTGAATGCGTTCTATGTTATTATATCATTAATTTTATATTGAGCTCTACCGTACAGCACCATCGGAATATAATGAGTCCTCTAATGTAGCCATGTAGAGAGACGGCATGAATGCGATCTATTCTCTAGCTAAAAGTTCGCGATGATTTATACACGTAGACACCGTCTATCGAGGTGCATTCCGAATAACTCGACGCATTTCCAAGCCTTTACGCTTTCCCGTACCTACACCCATTACTACGGTACGACTTACTCATGATACAAGTGTTATTCCCCAATGATAATATGCATGCTGCTAAAGCAATAGTAGTAAAAGTATAAAAATGAAAGACACAACCGCAAAGAAACACACACCTAGACGGTCGGAATGGGCAAACCCCCCGCAACAGAAGCCGCCGGGTCCAGGTCAAAGTCCATGTCGGCCGCGTCGGCTCCTTGCGACCACTTGAATTCTTGCACGGGCGCCGACCGTTGCCAATCACTCGGACCGTTTACTGCTGCTGCTGCTGATGGTTCCTCTTCTTCGGCTGGTTCGTCAGCCCGCATGGTTTCGACACAGGTAAAAAAGATGATGCGCTTGAGTGGACGATTCACAAAAAAGTAGTTGAATGTCCACAAGACGGTCTGACTAGCCTCCGACACGGCCGTCATGCTTTCGTCTTGCTGGTCGGGCACCAGTGTTTCCGTGAGAAATGACAATGGATCGTCCTCTTCCGTGCCAGCTGGTACGGGCGCGTACGAATAGACG
>Ga0307981_1003655_pt1 | contig 11395 bp, 14 predicted proteins | sample OrgLakmetagen987_FD_201849 | JGI IMG/M metagenome (GOLD analysis project Ga0307981, IMG submission 201849) | Saline water microbial communities from Organic Lake, Antarctica - #987 | ecosystem: Environmental > Aquatic > Non-marine Saline and Alkaline > Saline | place: Antarctica: Organic Lake... | reverse complement strand
AAATCGGCTCCACCGCCGCCACCCCCTGTAGTCAAGAATCAACTCAAACGATTGCCGGAAAATGACCCCTCTCCAACACCACCAACTGCAAAGCGGACTTGCCTCCGTGCTGGATCGGTGTCTATCATGGCTCCTCCAGTGCTTCGCGATGTTAATGTCTTTACCAAGAAGAACCAGGTTGGTCAAGGAACGTATGGTAGCGTCTTTGTTGGCCAAGATAAGGTTTCTGGTGCGATTGTTGCTCTCAAGCGTTTTAACACCGAGCAAGAGGAAAATGGGTTCCCCATTACCGCCATTCGCGAGGTGAAAATTCTTAAGTCGCTCAAGCATGTCAACATTGTGACCCTCAAGGAGATTGTAACCAGCAAGGGTAGCAAGGGTGCGTAGCATGTTGTTGTCGTCGTCGTTGGTATCGTTGGCGGATCTATGTTTCGTGCGTTGCTCCATATCCACGAGCAAAAGCACAGTTCAACCCGCCCACATTGTTGCAAGTTTTTTTTATACCGGATCGTTGCGATTTGTTTTGCGCTCTGTATAAAACGCTGCTACATTTTTTTTCTTTTTCGTGCCCGATGTTGTGTTGACATACTTTGCTGACTCTTGTGTGTTTCGCCTTTGATGTTGTTGCGCATTTATACACAACACAGAACAAGGTGAAATCCCCAGGAATGTCTTTATGGTCTTTGAGTACCTCGAGTATGACCTGATGGGTATCTTGGAGACCCCCGAGATTCGCTTTACGCAAGATCACATTAAGTCTTGGTCACAGCAACTGCTCAGTGGCGTGCATTACATGCATACCAACAAGGTGATCCATCGTGACTTGAAGACGTCCAACTTGCTGGTGAACAAGCAGGGTGAACTCAAGATTGCCGACTTGGGTCTGGCCCGCAGTTGGAATAGCGAAATGAAGCGCTTGACCAACAAGGTGATCACCTTGTGGTATCGCCCCCCGGAGCTCATTATGGGATGTCTCCAGTACACACCTCAGATCGACATGTGGAGTGTCGGTTGTATTGTAGCTGAGATGTTTCGTCGCTCTGGCTTTCTCAAGGGAACGAATGAGACGACGCAGTTGGATCTCATCTTTCGTACTCTAGGCCATCCCACCACGGAAGACTGGCCAGACATTTACGAGAAGTGCCGCGTCTGGAAGAAGCTTGAACCCGCTGCTGATCAGCCTCGTTTCCCCAATCGCCTTCGCGAAGCGCTAAAGAGTAACCTTCCTAACCCCAAGTGGATGACGGAGAGTGCCATTGATCTAATTTCCAAACTTATGGAGTTGAATCCGGAGAAGCGCTGGACTGCCGAAAAGGCATTGGACGCGGACTATTTTTTTGAGACGCCCATTGTCAAGACTGCGAATCAGCTTTCAATGAACTTTGCGGTCGCTACTGTGCATGAATGGGAATGGCGGCGTAGGTATGAACAGAAGCAAGCCCAACGCAAGGCCCATTTACAAAAGATGGGCAGCAACGCCCCCGCCAATGGAGCAAGGCCTCCTCCACCCCAGGGTGAACCTGCTGGCAAGAAGCCAGCTCCTCCGCCGCCACTCGGGTGATAGTTTATATGTTATCATGTTTCGCATGTCGTCGAGCCATTCCCTCCTCTCCGCACTCCACCACAACTATCCATCATTATCAAATATTTCTACTTTCCGAAACCTAAAAAAAACAATTCTCATGCACTTAACGATGAACGTATTCTATTTACTAGTCAAGTCTACTTCTTATCCTCTCAGTCCTTATCAAATACTTGGTACATCGAAGCTGCTGCCTTTGATATGCGTTAAGCGGTCTTAAGAGCGGACAGCCAAAAGTAGGCTGAATAGATCGGCACTATTCTTTGGCAATCGTACACATATCATGGATACAGAACAATGAATGGCGAAAGGCTAAGAAACAATAAAATATCCAGTTTCGCGTTCCAAAGCGAAAGTTGACGTTATTGTCCCGGGTATTGGACTACATGGATAGGCAAGGAATTTGATTGTGAAGGCTGTCTACTTGGCTGTCTTCAAAGCTATCTATTCGTTCATTCAGTCACATCCTTGTCCACCACCGGCTACTGCTCGATAGTATCGGTTGTCGCAGTAGGTTGGTCGCCCACCGCTGTTCATGGCAGCCGTTTCGGCAAGCTTGTCGTCGTATTGAACTCGTTCGAGTACGGCAGGATCATAGTTGTTAAAGACTGGCTTATCTTTCAGTGCAACATTCAAACAGACGCAGGAGGCAACCCACAGACTTCCTGTCGCCATGATAAAGACTTTCAGTCTCTCGACGACGGGTTTGACGTTGCTATTGTAAAGGAACTTGTCTCTCTTTCGTTCCGTTTCGGGCTTTAATTCAAAGTCTCCATCGTACCACCCGGTTTCTTCGTACTCGACAACCTTGCTTGCGAGGCGCGCACCAATGTAGTCCCAACCGGAATACAATCGCAGCAAGATGAAAAATATGAATAACAAAGCACCAACGTTGCTGGACGCCAGCTTTTGCACCTCGTAGCCCTCTTGGGTAAAGGAGGCCCCGGAAATAGGATAACACACTGACGCAAAGATAACGCCGTATAGAATCGTCAAGCGTATGAATAAACCCATGCTTCCCGACTCGGTCGACGCCCAGCCAAACATGGGCTGACTCGTTACATCGAGGTATTCATTAACGGGACGTTGCGCTTCTGGAACGGCCTCGGAGCCAAAGCTAGTTTCCGGAGTCAAACGCTGGAACGAGTCGTCACCGTTGTTCTTTGTCGCCTGCTGTAATTGGAGGAGCCGTGTTCCTGGTTTTGACCCGATTCGACTCTGGAATCGGCACGTTGGCTGGAACGCCAGTGATTGGCCAATGAGGGCAAGCGTAAGCGAATAACGAAGAGATCTCATGGTCAATGTTGGACTAAGGAATACAACTGAGGAGGTGACGGGGCGACGTAATGAGAAACGCAGATTTTTTCCCTATGCCACGTCACCCCGCGCGAAGAGCGAAAAGGATTTCGTTCGGATTGCGGTTTATGTTTATGGTGCGTCTTTTTTTAGTTTGATCAAAAAAGCTACCTGCAATGAAGACGCATGGTTCAATGCTGCAAAGAGCGTGATGGCACGCTCCAACCAAGAGATGGACGATGGGCCGAGCGTCATGATCATCATCTATCAAAAGTCAAACATCTCAGCCTTCGCAGTACGGTACCCAGTACCGTAGTATGTACCGGTACCGACGTGCAAATAAAAATAGTGGACTCGTTCTTTTAGCATCAGCACGTTTACCCTGATCCCACGTGGACGTGCTGCACCCGAACCGCCATGGTCTTGGTCTCTTTATTAAGCTTTCGGGCAGATACAATTGAAGGTGACTCACTTAATAATGTCGCTCTATTCCCATGAGTACGCCCATTCTTTCATCCGCTAGACGAGTCTAATGTCTATCTTCTGATCGCTGCAACTCATCTAGTTTTTGACGACAAAGCATACTTAGTTCTATCAATAGACCGATCGATTGATCGTCATAATTCGTGTCTACTTCTTAGCGTTGATGTCTACAAAAATGGCTTGCCGTCTGCCCCAAGCAAGGCACTGGCTCCGTCGCCCTTTCTGCTAATTTTGTTGCCGTCAACTCCCAGTAGCGTCGGGCCGCCGCCAATACCCGCACTCATGACTTCAATCAACTCAATCTTGAAAAATAGCGTGCTGCCGCCTGGAATACTGCCATCAGGAGTTCCGTCGTTGCCGTACGCTTGTTCCGGTGGGATACCCAACATGGCGGTCTCACCCTCGTGCATTTTCTGCACACCGTCACGCCATCCGGCAATCACACCAGCGAGCGGAAAGGTAACTGGGTCACTTCCCAGGGTCGAATCAAAGACAGTTCCGTCCGACAAGGTACCGTGATAGTGAATCTTTACCGTGGACGCTTGGGTTGGTCGGATACCCTCTCCCGGACCTTCGGGTCCGTTCTCAAGAACGTGCAAAACAACGCCAGTGGGTAAGACTTCGACGCCTTCCGACTCAGCCATGGTCTTTAGCATTTCACGGCCCGCCTGTTCGAGCTTGACGCGAATGTTGTTGCTGCAAGAGAATGAAGGAATCTTGTGTGCGTCAGCCATGGAAAGATATACGCATCGGCATGTCCAGATTCCCTTGCTATACACTTCACTATACTTACGCTCGGTCTGTAATGAGTTGATTGAGCTCGGTTCCTCGTCGGGCCAACATTTCTCGTTGGCCTTCCTCTGTCAAGCGTCCAATCACGGTATCCAAGAGTCCTTTGGCCACGGCTGCCAGTTCTTCTCCGGTCTCTACCAAGGGTCGAACATCGCCTGTAATAAGTATGCGGGTGAGTTAGTTTGTTGGCGGGTCAGTTTGACTAGACCATTGCAACATTCCACCCATACTTGAGGTCATGAGACAAACACGTATATATGTCACATACCGAGCTGTCTCGCCAGATTGCATCCCAGCGCATACATTAACTCGTCATGACTTCCCGCTTCGACAGGTGCCTTGTCAAGCTCTGACACTTGCTCCTCAGTACTAGCGGTACTACTGGTCGCTGGATCCGTCCCAGACCATGGATCCGACATGCGTAGAGGCTGCTGATGGGCGACGGGCGTCGTCGTGGTAGCAGAGGTGTGACGTTGAGTGGTGCATGAGGATCTTCCTAACGAAGGAAACGGCGAAAAGGCGTGCGATGAACCCGCCAGTAGCGACATCACTACTAATAATGCGCTAGAAAAAGAGAGAGGCGCCATGGTCGATCGAAAAGAGTACGTTATTGTGAAAAAACATGGAGAACAAAACCGAAGGTTTGGGTTCCACGTGGCCTTGACTGCCCGGGACTGACTGACTCGCAAGAAACAAGAACGCATCAATATTACACCCTAGTCTAGTTCGACAGATAGAGCCCCCAATAATATAGTGGCGCTGGATCCTCCTAGAAGTCGCTCCTAGTGGATTAGGGAAGCGTTTGCATTAATAGATGAAAAGCCTTGAATGATTCGACAAGTTTTAAAAGTAGGAAGATGGGTCAAACCCTTTGAATCGCACCGACAAGCCAGCAGATTGAATATGGACAGCAGGTACGAACGACAGATTTAGCATGTTCGCCGAGATAACAACAGTAGGTCTACCATCTACACTATAGCTCAGGCTACCAGCTTCAGCTTCTGTCAGGTCTAGCGTAAACGTGACGATAGATCCTGCGCTGACGGAGGCTGCATCAAAACGTTTCCAGTGTTGTTTATCTCCAGCTGGATTGCAAACACCAAGATACATATCGCAGCAGAGGGACGGTCGTGGTTGTCGTGTCACTATTTCGATAGACCAAACATGCCTCCCTGAAGCCATTGCCCTGCACCGGAGTCGCGTGGGCGCATTGGCGCGGTAGACAGCCACCGGTAAGTTCGAGTCCGCCCAATACGGCATGCGTTTCGTAACCAAAGCCTGGGAGTTGTTGTTTGAGGCAAGCTCAGCATGAGATTTGTAAGCTTCAAATAACTGTTCCGTTGTCAATAGGCCAGAATTGACAACCGTTTCAGACAGACCAAAGTAAGTTATGCGGTCACAGCGAATATGCTTGGCAATCAACGCCGATACCGAAGGTAGCAATTGTCGACTTTAAAGTCTCCCAGTAGGGCATGCATTTCGTAAACAGAGGCTGGGAAGTAATTTTTCCAGCAAGCTCATCGTGGGATTTGTAAGCTTCCAACAATTGTTCCGTCGTCAACAAACCAGAAGCGGCAACCGCATTGGACAGATCAAGAGAAGCTATGAGGTCAAAGCGAATATGCTTGACAATCAACGCCGACGCAATGGCCTTCCGATCGTCTTGCTGCTCGTCTGCTTCCGATTCCTCCATGATGGGACCCTGCGACCATTGCTTCACCAACAGAAAGAGAAGAATCTCGTCGACGAAAATGGCATTGTCCGAAACGATTGACTCGAGTACAGAGTGACTCAAAGCAGTGATATGCTTGCTTTCCAACCCAACGATACTCCCAGTGTAATCAGTCTGAATGGAATTTATCGCGCACTCGCGAATTCGAGGATCAGAGCCAACGATAAGGTCAACTGCCGTCAAGAACGGCAGGGAGAGGAGCTTGAATTCCATTATCTGCTTGCACGCATACTCTACCGCGTACTTACGGAGCGTGGGAAACTCAAAGTAATCCGCAGCGGCCGACAAACTGACAATAGTGGGGGTCATGTAGGGATCGCAGACCGTTTCTTCGCACATACTGACCTTGTCTGTGTAACAGTACTCAACAATCGCATGCAGTACGTTACCCTCAAAGCCCACGGGGACGAGAGCATCTTTGGCTTCGGCAAAGTCTCCAAAAAGCAACTTTTTAAATACTTTGCTTCGGGCCGCCAATATGATTCGGTGAGCTTGAACGTGCTCTCCGTCCGTGCCTTCGAGAGTCACATCGGAAAACTCTCCACTCAAATGAAGGTGCTTAATCGCCAGTGGAAGGATTGCCTCGAGAACTTCTTTCTCAACTTGATCGCTCGTGATCTCCGTCATGGTTTGCACTGAATGTGGCTGATGATCGAGATGGTTGTCGATTCGATGTTGAGGGCTTTGTGAGCATTGTGAGCATTAGCCGAGTCGATGGGACCAGTTGTTTTGGACGTGTTACACCGTAAGTTTCATCCTTGCAAAGGTCGCACGAATGAAAGTTGAACGAGACGACAACCTCCGAACGAGATGATGAAACGGACGCACGAAATATAAAATAGTGGCGCGAACGGCTTCCACCAGAGCCATCAAATTTCTAAAACTGACAACTGACATGAAACCCTTCGCCCCGACGGAACATAAACACCATGGCAGCAAGCCAGTCGATGCTATCCAGACGGCAGAGTGAGAGACGGACAGGGCAATGTTTCTTACAAGTTATTTGTCTCTTGATTTGTGCTACAATACAGCAAAGTGATGGATTCTGTATACCTCCTTTGTTTCACCAGAGACAACAACGAGGAGGCGGAGGAATTCAAACATACGACCGCCAACCGGTTGTTGCCTTGTGTGCAGCCAATAAGAAAACGGGTTCCGGTAGCAAAAAGACGAAGCGAGGAGCTCCACCATCACCGCTCAAGCCAAAAAAGAAAAGGAAGCCCGAGGTATCATCGTCGCAACAACGATCCACTCCAACGGCAGCTTCACAATCACTGTCGTCGGGTACTTCCAGAAAAAAATCGGGGCCACCGTGGCAAGTTCTGAGTAAAAAAGACGCCAAGAAGAATGTAGAAAAGGAACTTCGACGACGAGACGTCATCAAGAAAGGAATACAGCCTGGTAGTCCAGAGTTTATGGATGAGGAGGATGCTGACGACTCACCACGAATATTGAGCAAAGACTTTTTGAGTGAGCCCGACAAGCGTCTCTTGAACTGGAAACGCTTCAATCCCGAGCGAGTACCGACTGGTATGCGCTTTGTTGGCGCCTCCTTGAATCGACAGTTGCCTGTTCGACTTGGCGTCCCAGAGGTGGCCTTTTTGGGAAGGTCCAACGTTGGGAAGAGTTCGTTGCTAAACAAATTATCGGCGTCCGCACGGTCGTCGGCAACGGACCAAGCCCGCGTTGGCAAAACGCCTGGCGCCACGGCCAGTGTCAATCTATATGCCCTGGAGAATGCCAAGGGAAAACATATTTTGGGATGGGTTGATCTTCCAGGCTTTGGATACGCCAAGTTGTCCAAGGACACCAAGGAGAGTGTCCAACAAGCAGCCGAAACCTACTTGGGCAAGCGCAAAGAGCTTATGTTGGGTATATTGCTGGTGGATATCCGTCGAGAACCGAGCAACGACGATCGCGCCGTACTCGCTGCACTCTTTGATATGGGTGTTCCCATTGTCGTGGTGGCCACCAAGGTCGATAAAGTGTCCAACACTGGGCGAGAGCAAGCTTTGGAAACGATTCGAGTTGGCTTGGGCTTGCCCGAAGGGCAGCCCCTCTGTGTGAGTAGTACGACGGGTGAAGGAACGCGAGACTTGTGGAAGATCATTCTGGAAGCCTGTGAAGTTGGCATCGGCCAGTTCAAACGAAAGTACGACAAGGACGCGGCAATGGAACAGGAGCAAGAGGAGCAAGAAATGGCCACGATGGACGGAGAGCAAGAAGGAGAAGTATTTTCTGACGGCGAAGATCTTGTCTACAGCCAAGGCTTTGATTGGGTCCACGCCTCGGGGGTTGTTTACGAAGGTGACGATGACAACTATCGCGATGCGGAAGGCGACGGAGAAGAGGAAGACTGGCAAAGTGACAAAGATGGTGAAGACGATGAAGAACCACCAATGGTGGAAGCGCAGCGGGAAACGCTCAAGTCGCTCAAGCGAAAGGTGCGAGATATGCAGCGACGCGGGGAAATCTAGAGCTATTCGTACTCTAAAACAAGGTACGGGTATCTACCAAACTATCAAAATGCACCAGAGGGAAAGAATCGTACGAATACTCGAAAGCATCGAACGAATACTCACAATTACACGAAAACACTTAATAGAGAGAGATTTATTGGACCCGTCCGCCGTCCATCGAACGACAGACTTGGAGGCTATATCACTGGTATTCTTCCATGCATCACAATCCAACAAATAGTATATTCTTTTACTTGTTGGTAAGGTCGCCTGCCGAAGCTTGGAGAAGCGAATTGCGCATATTGTCGCCCGAGCTGCGAGCCAAAGGCACAAACGTTGTTCGGCAGTGTGGTTTCTCACCGACGTCGCGGATCATGTCAAAGTACTGCGTTAACAATAGCAAATCCATAATATCCTTGGTGGAGCTTCCTTCGACATTACCGGAAAAATCAACGATACTCTCGCGCAGCCCATCGACAATGGCCTTGCGCTGCTTGGCAACACCGACACCACTCAAGTACTTGGATTCAGCGTCAGCTTCGGCAGCCTTGATTTGCAGAATCTTGTCTCCTTCGGCTCGCTCCGCAATGGCGTACTTTAAACGCTTGGAACTGTTGATTTCGTTCATGGCATTCTTGACGCGCTGATCCGGATCCAAATCCGTAATGAGCACTTGCATAATCTGGTACCCGTATGCACTCATGATCTCCGCCAAGGCGTTCTTGACGGCCAGAGCCAGCTCTTCCTTGGCTTCAAAGACTCTGTCGAGTTCGAGCGTTGGTAGTTGACTGCGCATGACGTCGTAAACGTGTGCGGTAATTTGCCGCTCCGGATTCGTGAGCGCATAAAAAGCCTCGTACACCTTGTCGCGCAAGACTTGGTACTGAACAGACACGACGGCCGTGAGAAATACATTGTCGAGCGTCTTGGTTTCAACGCGGACATTGAGCTGCTGGACGCGAAAGGAGAGCTTTCCCACGAGCTGATCAAAGGGGCAGCAAAAAACGCTGAGACCGGGCTGCAGGAAACTGTGCAAACGTTATTGGTAAGGAGAGGAGAGAATTACAGTGAGTGGAGTAGAGTAGGTATTAGTGTACCGCAGACACGATAATATACATAATCCATTCCGCCCACGAAAGATTCTCTGGAGCGCGAATTCGATGCGATTCGATGCGAACGAAGTAATGCGACGACGATGATGATGATGAAACGTAAGGTAACGAACGTACTGCGTAAACCTTCCCAAGCGTTCAATGACGCCGACTTCGGCCGTGGAGACAATGGCAAAGCAAAGGCAAGACATGGTCTAGAGAGAGAGAGTAAGGATCACTGGACTAGTAGTCTATATGCTGATGCAGGTTGTGATTAGATATGAGAGATATATATTCGTGACACGGCTGGGAGGAGTTCTCCGCAAGATCGCGCGACGATCCAGCTGCTTCCGATTCGACGAACAACGATAATTCGATGATCGATGATTTCGATTTTCATTCACATCATTCCTTCGCTCCGGATGACTCGATACGACTCATTCGACTCGATTCGACTTAATTCCATTGATTCATTCATTCGATTGATTCACATTCGATTCAATTCAATCACATTCTTCGACAAACGGACAGACCAAACGAGAGGACCAAGCGTTTTCGCATTCTCACCTCACTCACCACGACACTAAACACTAAACAGTATCCATAGGTACCGGTAATGGGCAAGCCGCGAAGAGAGATCGGCAACGAAACACTAGACTGCGCAGTACCTCCAGTAGGTACTGACAAATAAAGAATATGAGTGATCACCACCACCACAAGAAGAAGAAAAAGAAGCGCAGTCAAAGGCACAATCACGACAGCGACAGCGACATGGACGGCGGCGCTCCTCCCAAGAAATCCCTCGTGGATTACTCCACGGTGACGGATCGGCCGATGCATCCCGCGGTAGCTCCAGTTGTGGCACTGCCCGCACAACCTAATGCAGCAGCTGCGCCGCAGAATCGCGCCATGAGCTCGCAAATGGAAGCAGTCATGCGACTCATGACGGGAGCGGCCGAGCGAACAATCAAGGAAAAACTGGCAGATTCCAATCGACCGTCGTGGGAGCAATATAAAGCTGACAACAGCGACAAACTCAATTTGGAAGGTATGGATCAACGAGAAATGGAAGAATACAGAAAACAACTCGACAGGGAACGAGAGGATCGATTGGCCCGCGGCAAGAACCATCGCCGCGACAAGAAGAAAAAACGGCACGACACGGCAACAGAGTCCAATAGTGAATCACCCGCCGACGACGACGACGACAGCTTCGACGAATCGCGGCGGCGGCGAAAACACAGAAAACACAAAAAGAAAAAGCGAAAAAAGGAACGCAAGCGACATCGGGATCATGACAGCAGTGACGACGACACTAGTAAAAACGAAAGTTCAGCGGACGACGAGAGTCGACGCAAGCGGCGCAAGAAGAAGCACAAAAAAAGTAACAGCAGCAAGCGTAGCAAAAGCGGTGGGGGTGGCGACAATAATGATGACGATCCAGACAGTCAAGGCAGTCACTATCGATTGAGTAACTTCTTTCAGGGGTCGGACGATGAATGAAAACTCGATAGAACTGAAATGTTTCTTATTATGACCTAAATTCCCAAAAATTATCGCTGCGTCCGGGCTGTTGTGCTCACTAGTAGAGACTGAAGTAAGCTTTCGGCGATACCCTTGTGTACGGGTCGCAGGTACATGTCCTTGCAGTGCTTCAACACTTTGATTACATCGGTCGCTTGTGGAAGGGTTCCTTTGTCGGCATGCTCCAGAATCAAGCCACTCATGTTTCGGAGTGCATCGCAGGCAGCCGACTGGACAGCCACGGACTGCGGATGTTTTTGCATGGCGGCAATAACCTGTTGCACGCCTGCAGCGTTGGCCACCGTCATGAGATTGCCCGGCGATTCATTGCACAAGTTACCCAGTGCCAAACAGCAGCATTCCTGGAGGCCTCTATCGGCAGGGAAGCACTGCATGGCTCGGATAATTGCGGGAATACCTTGTCGGCTAGCAATCA
>Ga0307981_1003653_pt1 | contig 11398 bp, 13 predicted proteins | sample OrgLakmetagen987_FD_201849 | JGI IMG/M metagenome (GOLD analysis project Ga0307981, IMG submission 201849) | Saline water microbial communities from Organic Lake, Antarctica - #987 | ecosystem: Environmental > Aquatic > Non-marine Saline and Alkaline > Saline | place: Antarctica: Organic Lake... | reverse complement strand
AGAAACAGGTATATACGCGTATACATTTTGAGAGTAGATTCATTACTGTCGAAATCCACCAACCAACCAACTGTACTCATACTCATACTCATCCACTCTCAAAACACTCTTCTCTATCGCATGCACCAGTCAACAAGTTTGGAGACCAAGACAGTCCGGATCGAGCACGGACAACAAGCGACACTGGCGAGGACGAGTCTCCAGCGACGTCTGTTACTGCCACCACTGCTGTGGTGAGCCTCAAGCTTTCGATTGAAGGGGACTCGACGCGCTTGCCCTATATTCGTTATCGTCGAGACGTACGAGAATCTCTGGAACGCATCGCTGCAGATGCGCAAGTTGAAGACTGTCTCTTGTCGGCAGAAATTCTGTGGGCTCCCGAAAACGACGACGATCGATTGACTCCGGACGATATTTACACCAGTTATCCCGATCTCGTTCCGTTGTAACGATGGTTGCTGATCGTACAAGTTTCAATTCCTTTATATACTCTTTGATAATTAGTAAAAAAATAGACAATCCATGATGCATCCTCTCTACATGTGAAAAGGAGCTCGAAAACCTTGGCCCTGATGATCTCCGTCGATAAGTGCACCACTAGACTACCGGTACAAGTAGAGCAGGGACTACTTTCGGCAGTTCTTTGCACATATCAGTTTAGGAGTACGGTCCAGAATCAACTGGAAGAAGTGCAAAATTAAATCGCACCCGATGAGGGGATCGAACCCTCGACCACACGATTAAAAGTCGAGCGCTCTACCGACTGAGCTAACCGGGTTGCCAATCTACCAATTCATGTAAAACATAATTTAAAAAGGCTGTGGTAGACAACCTGAAACGTTGGATCATCAGTACTCGGATCGGGTCCTCCTTTCCCCTCCACGATTAGTTACTTCTTGGGATATGAAGCTGCAGTAACTACTAGCTCTCAGAAGAATGATCAGTTAGACCATGGTTCAATATCATTGAAAGTGATCTCGTTGACATAAGTACGAAACAGTGTTTTCGTAAGTAATACCTCAACGGAATACTCATCTCCTAATCAACAGTGCGTTCGGCACCTAAATTCAATAGCCCCCCTCGAAACTTCAGCCAGCCCGTTTCCCGCCCAAAAGTCTCACTTTTTGCCGCCTCTTCCCTCATGGGTCGACATGATGGTGCTGTGATTGCTGTTGATTATGAATACATGCACTACAAGGATTGCCAACAAAGGAGATAAACTCCCAACAGCCGATCGCAGTCTCCACCCATCATCTTCGATTGACCTCAACTCATCTCTCGCTTGTGTATTGTAATTAACAAGCAATGGCGGCCACCACAAACGCCTTGCGCGACGAAATCAAGAGCGCCCTTGGCAAGGCCGGTCTTACCAAAGTCAACCCTGCGATTTTGGGGAAATGTACGTTCATGTCCGTGTTGGCGACGTCAGTGAATGAACTAATGAATGGTGTGGAATGGCGGTAGCGAGAACATCCTTTAAGATAGACCCTTGGAGTGACAAACGATAATATACAATCCATACTCACCTCCTTGCTTCTTCCACACTCTTATATTGCAACCAGGCATTGCTGTGGCATCGTCACTACGCGTGTCGCCCAAGCAAATGGCAGAATGCTGGGAAGCCTATAGCCTCAACAAGAACGTGGACACTTTGGACGAACATTCGTTTGCCTCTTACCGCTTGGCGCTCATTAAGAACTCCGATAGTGCCCATCTTTCCGGGCAAGAGCTCAATAGTGGTGCCGTCGTCTCGCGTCCTTCTCTAACGGGCAACAAACGTGCTGCAGATACTTCCAATACCGCCGCTATCGACAGCAATGGCCTTGCCAGCGTTACTCCTCCCGCCAAACGCTTTAACGTTACCTTTGACGACGCCACTGCTCGCTATGCGGTGGATGCCGTCGCTTCCTCCAACAGCGGCAATCGTCGGATTTCGCTCAGTCCGGCTCATCCTGGTAGCTTGGCTGAATCGAATAATCGTTTGTCAAAGCTTCCAAAGTACGGAGAACGCCAAGGGGCGGGCAAGGTGCTGCTAATATTCAACCCCAGCAAGCTGGAGGCTATGCAACCCAGCGAAACTACGGCCGTTCCAAAGTGTGTCGTTTCCACCAAGGAATTTGCCACCGCCAATGTGCAAGAATCGTATCGTCACATGTTTACGCCCCTGGAAGACCGTGCCAAGGCCCTCGATGGTCACTTGGTGACCTTGGGAGAAGACATTGTGGAACGCTACGGCTTGGGCAAGCAGGACGAACAGAATGAAACGGGAATTGCTAGTCTCGAGTCGGTCGGAGTGCCTCGTCAAGACAAGGTGTGCTGCATCGGTCGTATTTGCAACACGGTAAGTTATTGTGTTGTTGCTGTGTAGTCGTTGGGCATAATGTCCTGTCGAATCCGCCTTTATCTCTTTCTCTCTCACACACGCTTGTTACCCATGTGGATCGATTGATTGCTACAGGCACACGAAGGTCGCATCAATGCTACTTCCGTCTTGTTGGAGGGATCTCGTCATTCATCGGGAGGTGCGAGAATTGAATTGGATCTTTCGCATTTGAAGTCTACGAAGGTACCGTACTCGCTCTTTCCCGGACAGATTGTTGCTGTGGAAGGTATGAACTCGTCTGGTCGCAAAATGGTGGCGCACCGTATTTGCGAGGGTGCCGCGGGGAAGCCACAAAAGTCGAGCGTCAAGGAGCTGCTCCGCTTTCACCACGACGATTCCTTTCAGGGTGGCAAGCCGTTAAAGCTCATGTCCGTTTGCGGGCCTTATACGACGAGCGACAATCTCGAATTCGAACCCTTGTTGGATCTCGCCAACATTATTCACGCTGAAAAGCCCGACGTTGTGATTTTGGCCGGTCCCTTTGTCGACATGCGTCACAAGGCTGTCGCCAGCGGTCAGACTACGTTGCAGTTTCAAGACGGGGAAGAGATTTTGGTTTCTTTCGAGACTTTCTTTGCCAACAAGGTTGCTGGCCTGTTAGAGGATCTCTTTTCCTCGGAGGAAAGTCTACAGACGCAGTTTGTCTTGGTGCCGAGTCTCGAAGATGCAACCGCGGAATGGGTGTAAGTTTGCTGCTGTGAATGAGGATGGGTCGATTGCGCGATATTGCGCCAGTCGAATTGAATAGATCGGTTGCTCGTCAAAGCTTTTTCTCACACAGATCCATATATATATATATGTATGTATATCCATTCCTACAGGTATCCCCAACCGCCCTTGGCCGACCGCACGGAAACGGGAGGCAAGAATTTGAACATTCCGGGCGCCGAAGGTATTGAGATTGGAACCTTGGGACTCCATCACATTGAGACTGTTGGTCGCGAAGGCAAGGGACACCGCCGTGTGCATTGCGTCTCGAATCCATGCACTTTGAAGATCAACGAACTTGTCATTGGAGTCACGGCTACGGATGCACTCTTTCACGTTAGTGCCGACGAGACAAATGCAAATCTGGAGCCGGGTTCTCGTCTTGGACGTATCTCACAGCACATGATGCAGCAGCAAAGCTATTACCCTCTCTTTCCGCCTTCCCAGACTGCCAATCTTGATTTGAAGCGAATGGATCAGTGGAAGATGCCTTGCCAGCCAGATGTGCTGATTCTTCCGTCCAAGCTTACCTCGTTTGCTCGCACTGTGCTGGGAAGCTCGGTCGTTGTCAACCCGGGTCACCTCAGCCGCGATACGACTGGCGGGACCTTTGCTATCATGGAAGTGCATCCGATGCAACGTGAAACGCTGGAGAATGCCGGTGGCGAAGACGTTGAAGTGCAGCACAAGGCCAGTGAGCGCACCCGAGTCGAAATTCGGCGTATTTAAACCTGACGGGGTTCGCCCTCTAATCCGGGCTTCTAATAACATGCAATGGGATCAATCTCACCATTCTACAGTTTAATTTCTATCGTATCGCAAGTTGCATCCATACACATACATAGCCTGCTACCTGCTGCACCACGACTCTATCGATGCTAGCTCGAGTTAGCTACGAGAGTACGTCTGGTTACGCTTACTTACTGTAGTACATACGTAACGGTCTTCCTGTATCACAGGAGCCAAAAGTAAAACCGAAGTCGACACGACATGCATCGTACATATCGACCATGAGAGGATGATGAGATCGATTCGATTCACAGAGGAACCCAAAACCCAAAGCATTCATACCCATTCGCTATTCGACGATATCGATCCGGTCATCATTCAACGCGGCCTTGAACTGTAAAGCATAGTGCTCCCCAAAGCTGAATATAAAGTAACCATGGGAATCTCTGCGAGTCCAACAAGACGGCGCCGTTGGCCCCGTTCGTTGGGGCCGACTTTCCTCTTTTTTGTCCTCATGAGATGCTGCGCCACGGAAGCAGCCCAAGCTCCTATTGACATGGGCACGACGCTGGTCGCCATCAAGTACGACAAAGGCGTCGTCGTTGCCGCTGATAGCCGTACATCAGTCTCTGGCTACGTGAGTAACCGATTCGCGCACAAGATATCGCCCGTAAGTGAAAATTGCGTTCTGTGTCGATCAGGAAGCGCTGCAGACACCCAGCAGATTGCCTGGATAACGAGTTTGGAATTACTGGATCGACAATACCGCCACGGAATGAAGCCTACGGTTTCACAAGTTGCGCATTGGGTACGATCCGTTGTTTACGAAAGCTCTGGAAGCGTTAGTTTGTTGGTTGCAGGTTACGACGAAGGTACTCAAGCTGGTGGTATTTGGTCCGTCTCTACCAGTGGCGCCTTGCTGGAAGAAGAAGTGTACGCTGTCTCGGGATCCGGGTCTACCTACATCATTGGACTCTTGGATCACCAACTTATAGATCGTCCAGAAGGTCTGAATGAGGATGATGCAATAGCCTATTGCAAGAAGGCCATTGAACTCGCAATGAGCCGGGACGGTAGCTCCGGGGGATTGGTACGAATCGTTGTTTTGAACGACAAAGGAAGGCGAGAGATTACCGTCTATCCATCTTCAGACACACGACACGGAACGACAGAGTCAATAGAATTGGTAGGCTTTGCGCCAACCAGTAAAGACTAAAGCAACAGCTGCTGTAAACAAAGACTGCTCGCTCATGAATCGTTATTCGTTATGGTAGAATGTTGCCATTCCTGTCGGCGCACCACGTACGCTGATGTCTCTCTACGACGTCTAACAAAACTGTCTTGTCACTGGTACAGTCCAACGCAATAACTCCAGCGTGCGCCAGTTCTGCCGCGAGTCGATCGCCACACCCGTGCATGAATACCATGGCGCCTTGCCCGTACGCTCGCACATACTTTCTGGCCGTTGCCAATAGACAACCGACGGCACTCTTGTTGTCGTGTTCAATGGTGGACGCTCCATAAAACATCTTGGCTTCCACCCAGCAGATCGATCGCTGTTCCACGACGGTGCGCTTGTCGTCATGGCCTTTGTTGTTGTTATTGTTGTTTCCTTTGCGATGAGGCGCGTACGTGTATCTCTGAACGCGAACTTGCTCTTGCAGAATAAAGTCAGGAGTTGGTGGAAAGGGGTCTCCCTCTTTTCGATGCTTGCGAATGTGCTTTTTGTGGTGTCCTTCCGACCAAAAGGCCACGTCTTGACTGACCAAAAATTGTTGCACGGCCTCTTCAAAGAGTCGAGCCGATTCTCTCACGTCGTCTTCCTTTCCCAGTTGCATTTGTCCCATTCTTAGACCCGGGTTAAATCGTTTCATGTGATGGCGACGCAGTGAGAGTGCTTGACGAATAGGTACACCTTTGACCCTGCACAGTTTACGAACTTGGTCGAGACGAAACGCGGGTTGGCTCTTCATCATTCCTCGTTCGGATTTCTTCCATTTGACCAGCACGTCAATCATGGACTCTTCAGTCGCCAAAGCAAGGTGTTTGTCTGGACTGTGCCACCAGAGAAGTCTCGGTTGATCGCTTGGTTTGCATTTGAGCGCAAAGTAGAAAGGATCGTCCGGCAAACGGGCAGCGTCTGTATCATTAGTTGTACTCATGCTCTTGTCGTTATCGATGGGATGCGGCAGCGGCGGCCTCAATTGAATACGACTTGCATCATTTCCGCGAGACCTTTTCCGAGACTGGTTATAGTTGCTACTTGAATGATCCATGCTGTTCTTGTACAGTATGTTGCACCAGTGACTGACAATAGTACGGCTCTACAGTACTTGTCGAACAATGGATCTGTATGAATGTGTTGCGGCCATGCATAGTCGTATATTCGGCCATCGGCCATCGTCGATCGATCGTCACTCTCCTCGTCGCGGGGTTTAGAACATCCAGTACCCGTGTGACAAAGGATTTAATAAGTACAGTGAAAGAGACTTCTCGACACCGACCATCCAAATCATCTGATCTGCCATCACCCATCACCATCATCAATCATCACCCATACCATACCTCCCACAGAACAAGCAGCTTGAAGCATGGCTCTCAGTCTGCTTAAAGGCAATTGATCCGAATAACTGCAAAGTACTACGTACTGAACTGTATAGGCTTCAAGCCAATATCACCCCAGAGGCTGACGATCACCATGGTGGCTCTTATACTACGATTCACTCTTCTTAGTGTTCTTGTCTTTGCATGCACACCATCCGTATCTGCGGCGTTTGTCTGCCCTCTCACGAACCATAACAGCGCGAGACGAGTGGCCACCATCAACGTCCCAAGACTACGAGCTCAACGATCACTTCTGCAAGTTGCTAGTAGAAATGTCGCCCCCGTTACTGGACAGGGGTCTTCCTCTTCTCCCAAGAAACAAAAGAGAAAGCCGAAACGAAGGAGTCCCAGCAATAAGCAGCATAGAATTGGATCATCCGGACTGGAAACATGGAGGATCTTTGGCGTCCAGGTACACCCCGATAACGTTGAACCAGAATCCAAGCAAAAAGCAAGTCAGCAACCTAATATTCCCGTGGAAAAGAGATTTCTCAGTCCAGCCGTGTTGAATGCCCTCTATTCGCGACTCAAGTTACCGACAACAACAGAAGACATCACTGCTATTCCTGCAAGGCAGATGCTCCAGGATATCCGAGTGGTACGAAGATCGCTTGATGCGCGCCACAAGCGTCGACCCGATGGATCCACGGGTCCAAGGTTTGATTACGTTCTGGACATTGACGTCGTTCGTTCCTCGAACGACAAGCTTCGGCTCAAGCATCAACCTGGTCGTTTGGAAATGCTATCTACTACTACTGCCATCGAGACTGCAGATTCGACGGAAAAGGAGCAAATTCCCATCGAAAATTCTTCTTCCAATGGCTCCTCCGAGGCAGTCAAGAGAGTTGTGGTGGTTGGTGCTGGACCTGCTGGTCTCTTTTGTGCGCTGCAGTTGGCACGAGCCGGCGTTAAACCCATTCTGTTGGAACGCGGTCAACCCGTCGAGTCTCGGGGTAAAGACATTGGCGCACTTATGCATCGTCGCTCACTGGATTCGGAGAGTAACTTTGCCTTTGGGGAAGGTGGGGCCGGCACTTGGAGTGACGGAAAGCTCACTACTCGCATCGGACGCAACTCGGATGCCGTTCGATTTGTGTTGGAGACATTGGTAGAGTACGGTGCGCCCGAGACTATTCTGGTAGATGGTGCTCCACATCTTGGCACTGACAACTTGGTACGCCTTTTGCGCAATATGAGGAGTGATCTACGCCGACTGGGCGGCGAGATTCGCTTTGGTACGAAAATGACGGGTCTGGTCGTTGAGGATGGTGTCGCAGCCGGTGTAGATGTGCAAGTCACTCGAGCAGCTGTTGAACGAAATATGGGAGAAGCTCCACCGATAGAGAAGCTACTTGACTCGGACAGAATACTTGCAGATTCTGTTGTGCTCGCGACCGGACACTCTGCCCGTGATGTCTACGAACAGCTTCATCAGTGCGGCGTCCAGCTCGAGCCAAAAGGCTTTGCAGTAGGCTTTCGTATCGAGCACCCTCAAAAGCTTATCAATAAGATCCAGTACGGTAACGAGTGGGGTCCAACTGTTGTTACTGGAAAGAGTACCACCGATACTGAAAATGAGCAGTACTTTGAATGGAGACCAAACGCAGACGATACGACTGAAAAGCACAGTGGGAAGCTGCCCGTACCTAGTTATCGGCTGGCAACTGACAAGGCCTTTGACGGAGACGCTTGTCGTGGGGCTTATTCATTCTGCATGTGCCCTGGTGGTCAAATTGTTCCAGCATCGACAGACCCGCAAGAAGTATGCGTCAATGGAATGAGCTTTAGTCGTCGAGACTCGATGTGGGCCAACTCCGCCTTGGTTGTGACTGTCGATGCGGACGACAAGGTTTTGGATCCGTATCGTAAGGAGAACGGCGTCCTTGCCGGTATTGCCTTTCAACGGGACATGGAGCGACGGGCGGCAGAGCTTGGTGGCGGCAACTTGACTGTTCCCGTGCAACGTGTCACGGACTTTATCGCTGGCAAAGCCTCCACGACGGCACCATCGTCTTCGTATCGACTCGGAGTCAAACCTGCGGCCTGTCATGAAATTTATCCACCAGCATTGGTCACTTCGCTTCGTAACGCCTTAACGGAGCACTTTGACAGGACCATGCCTGGCTACGTATGCGACGAGGGCTTGTTGCACGCCGTTGAGACTCGAACGTCCAGCCCCGTCCGCGTTTCTCGCGACGCGGACAGTCTTCAAGCCATTGGTACACGGCTACTCTTCCCAGCCGGGGAAGGTGCCGGCTTTGCTGGTGGTATCGTATCCGCAGCTGTAGATGGAATGACAGTTGCCGAAGCCGTCTTGGTCGAGTTGTTCGGTGGCGACCACGAACAAAGTGGTGGGACGAGCAAGGAGCTCAAGAAAACTATCAAGAGTATCGGCAGCTATTATTAGCCCTCCCTGCTCTGTTCTTTTTAGAACCATACCCACTAATTACAATGTAGGCATCGCTGATAGCCTGGATGCTGGATGGTAAACAAACTAGCTTGAGCTAAATTAGTAGCGATAAGCGTTACCGCGCGCGCGGGACGTGTGGGATAGCTCTCGCGGATAAGCTCCGGGTATGCAAGAAATCTCTCTTCGCTTCTTCCACGTGTTCGGTGTTGTTGGCCGAATTTTCTATTTTTTGGGATTCCGTGCTCTTGTTGAAGTTTTCAACCGAAGATGAAGGCGAGGGATTTTCATAACTCTTTTCTCCTGCTAATCCGACCATGAAGCTCTCTGTTACCCTATTGGCGGCCTTTGTGGCTCTGCTGGACAGCTCTACAAATGCCTTCACCGCCTCGCAACCTTCGTTTGGACGAAGCTTCGCTCGGGCGAATATTTGCGTTGCTTCTTCCACCATGGCCGAGTCCGGTGTGCCTCCCACCACCAGCGACTCGTCGGACATGGAAGACATGGTGATCCCCATCAAGCTTCCTAGCGATGTTGGTATGGATTACATTCCCTTGGCAACTATGCTCGCGACGGGACAGCTCGCGGAAGCCGATCAGGTATTTTCTTATTCCCGTTAACTCCCGTGAAACAATGTGTCCAAGAGCGTAAGTCTCAGGTCTTACTCACATCCACCTCATCTCTCTCTCGTATACAGTTTACACGCGATGCTTTGATTGTGCTGGCTGGATCCAAAGAGAAGGGACGCAACTTTGTCTACTTTACCGAAGTCAAGAACATTCCCTCCACAGACTTGGCGACAATTGAGAGACTGTGGAACCAGTTCTCGGGTGGCAAGTTCGGTTACTCGGTCCAAAAGAAAAAGTGGAGGCAGTCCAAGGGAGACTTTGAACTCTTTTGCCGAAAGATTGGCTGGACGACGACCGACGGTGATGTTGAACGTAAAAAGCGTTGGTTTGGAGCGTCCGAATTCACATACGACGTTAAAAAGGCGCCCGAGGGCCACTTGCCATTGACCAGCGCCTTGAGGGGTACCAGTCTCCTCAAAAAGCTTCTTACCCACCCTGTCTGGGAAAATGATGACTGGATGGAGCAGCCCTAGGCAACATACATATACATTTATAACTATAATGACAGATAATAACTCTAGCTTACACTAATAGTTGTATACTTATTCGCTACTCGGAAACTGGCTTGGCCATGGCCGCGTCGAATTGACCAGCTAAAGAGTTCGCCGCCTTGTACCAAAAGACCACCAAGATTCCCAATATAACTGCCAAATAGGGTGTCGCTGCCGCGAGACTTCCCACTCCAAAGATGAGAACCTGCTGAATCAGAGCGCCTCCGCTCTTTCCAAGAGGGTTTCCGACCACCTCAATGGCAGCCTTTCCCTTGGTCTTGGACTCTTGGTCCAACGGAATGTACGCCATTTCCTTGCAAGGGTCGAACAGTGAGTACTTGGAGCTCTTGCTCAAGATATTCTGAGCAGCACCGAGTAGGACTGCGAGCATAACTGGAGTAGTCCCCAGCAAAGCGGCAACTGGTGCCATTTGCCCTGCAAAGATATTCGTGAGAAAGAAGCCAAGGCCAGTGACTCCAATCATCTGTTTAGAAAAGGCGCAAGAAGGAACAATGTGTGAGAAACAAAAGGCTGTGCAATCAAAGAGACAAAGGCTACCGTACAAGTAGACACGGTCACAGCACACAAAATGAACGTACCGTAGGAGTGACGAGAGCCGCAACTCTCCAGCCAAACTTTTGAAAGATCGTCCGGCCGAGGAGCATCATGACAAGAGTGACTGCTCCGGTGACCGAAGAAAAGTTACCCATAAAGGCCGAATACGAGTTGGGGTCGGGAAAGGCTTGCTTGAGCTTGGCCTTCCAGCTTACTTCGACAATGTTGATGCACATTCCGTAGGAAATAACAAGAATTGCCATGTCGCGAATATACGGACTGCTAAAGAGGAACTTGGCCGACTCTTTGAGCGTCATCTTGGCCCTTTTCTTTCTAGGAAGCTGCTTCATTGCCGACATATCCTTGTTCTTGGAAACGATCTTCTCCTGCATGTACGCATAGGTAGCCAACAAGACACCACCAGAAGCAACGACGGCACCCATCAAGTACTTTAAGGAAACCGCCCAAGCGTCAACCCCAGGCGCAAGAGTTCCACGCATGTTGGAGACCCATTTGACGTACTGTCCCGAAAAGATCAAGGCCACGTTGGCGCCGAGTCCAAAAAGGGGGTCTGTAGGAAAGATATTTTTTGGAGCAAGTATGAGTTTACGCAGGGGTGCAAACAAAAGAAAAACGCGCGCATGGCAACAAATCTCAAGCAAGCAACGTACAATACTTTTTGGCCTCTTCCACAGAAGTAACTTCATTGGCAAAGCCCCAAAACAAGAGCGAAGCAACGACACTGCCCCACATCTCTGCCATGACATAAAACGTGGCGAAGCTCCAGTTTCGAATAATGGAAAGTGGAGCCGCAAAGTTGGCTGGCAAAACGGCCGCCCAGCTATCCACCAAGGCGTGTGGATGCAGAAGGGCTTGATTCGGGTAAATGAAC
>Ga0307981_1003650_pt1 | contig 11408 bp, 9 predicted proteins | sample OrgLakmetagen987_FD_201849 | JGI IMG/M metagenome (GOLD analysis project Ga0307981, IMG submission 201849) | Saline water microbial communities from Organic Lake, Antarctica - #987 | ecosystem: Environmental > Aquatic > Non-marine Saline and Alkaline > Saline | place: Antarctica: Organic Lake... | reverse complement strand
GTGTGGCTCGAGTACTGGTACCGGTAGCGTGTATCGAGACGAGACGAGCAACGGATCAAATGCAGCCTTGCACCGTATTGTGTGAGCGAGATTTCATAAAAATAATGAAGAATTACATTAGCCCTCTGTACATCTGACAACCGGCAATACCAGGTTTCTACTCTACAAATTGATTACTAAATATATCAATTTTTCGGATGTCCAATGGAAAATTTCTTCCGAACTCTATAGTTTACCGGGTCGTGATATTAGATATTGCAGTTGCACTTGTGATAAGAAGAATTCAGCCCGTGTACTACATTGGACATTCGGCAATACTAGGCTTCAACTAAGATTATGTTATCATCCCCGGTAGTCATTGTCAGATTGAGTGTTCTCAAAACGAGATTGAGGTGTTCTCAAAACTAAATCCGGTAGTTAGAGAGGATCAACATCGATGGAGGACGAGAGAGATCGAAAAAGAGAAGTCACGTGTCAAACGTTCACACGACACGATCGAGTTTAGGCGAACAGCGAACATACAACATGGGTACAAGTAGAAGAAGATCTTCCTTTTAACTTTTCTTTTAAGTCTTCTTTATCGTCTTCTTTTAAGTCTTCTTTTAAGTCTTCAACTAAAGTACTACTGCAGCTCCAATCAGGGCGAAAAAACTCAGTCAACACGAAGAAGCACGTAAAACCGAGATTTTCTCGCGTCATCGCCTTACAACGCGTGTGGTGTGACACCATCGAGAGCAGTCTGTTGCCTGTTGCCCATTCTAGCATCTCTTCGGCCTCCATACCCTCCCTCCCTCCAACCAATCGCATACTACAAACGCAGGGTATGTATCACATCTATATATCAAGCCTTTACCGCTGACTAGACGAAGTAGGTCTTTCGTGGTCTCGACAAGGGATGGCCATTTCAGCTCGCCATTCTCGTCTAAGTCTTCAATATTTTTCAGAGTTCTTTCTCAGCCAGAACCAATCCATTCCAGCACATTATCCGCTTCATATTTGTCTCCAAAGGATCCGAAGATGATAACATTACGCCCATTTATTGTTTGGATGTACTCTGGGTCGTCAATGGCAATCGACGGTCTCGGTAGCAAACGATCGTACAGTACCGGTAGTTAAAGACTTAAAAAAAGACTTACCGTAAAAGAAGATCTTCTTTTAAGTTGAAGACTTTTAAGAAGACTCAATCTTCTTTTAACATTGAGTCAATCTTCTTTACTTATCAGGAGAAGAGTCAGGCTGACGTGGATAGGATCTTGGCACGCTTGTCAAATATTGGCGAAGCGCCAGGAGTGCTTTATTCTCTCAACGGCACGCCAGCACGAGAGGAAAAAACGGTCACGAACAAAATGAAGTCACGATTCCGGATGTCCCTGAAAGGTATGCATCCTCCTCCAACTCCAAAGCTACGGCCTTTCGACTGCTAGCTGAGATACTACTACGACGTAGTCTCTAGCTAGTAGAAACTAGCGACAACCTACCAACCATTCCCATCATGACTCTTTCTTCCATTCATAATGTGCCTATATTGATTTAAAACAAAATGCTGCTGCTTTGGTAGATAAGTGCTATTAGTAGCTAGTAGAGGAGTCGCAGGGTGCTATGTGGACGGGAAGAATAGATTACCAACATTTGACAACTACGAGTACTGTAGTCAAAGTGAACGAAGGTCCATGCTAGGATAGTATTACATGCGACAGAGATCAATTGCTATCCTATAACTCGAGCAGACTACGATTCGGGCAATAAAGGATACTTTTAGTTAGTGGACTCTTACCTCGTCAGCGGCATCCGTCTCCCAGAGGACTGCGTTCACAACACATTGGACAATCACGAGAAATATTTTATTCCCAGAGTTGTACATGCATAGCCAAACGAATCATTCTCACAGCTTGTTTATCGCCCTTCCGCCAAGCGCACCCAGTTAGACGACTGACTCAGTCGCATGAGTTGTACGATGAACTACTACTGGTCGTGCTTTGGGTCATCATGAGCGACTGGTAATGGTTTGCAGGCTCTTCCTTCGTAGATGCGCGCGGTTGTTGTTGATTCCGTGCTGCAGTCCGCATCCCGAGAGTCTCGGGCATGAACAGAAAGATTAGAACCGGAATGAGGGAAATCATAAATGACGCCATCAAACTACTCTCATGGTCAAACTTTTCCACTACCATTTGACCCAAAAAGTTGGATAGCGTTGCTCCGAGACCAAAGACCGATGCAGTCATGCCCACTGATGTGGGACGAATAAATAGAAGCAGCAACAAAATGGGTGTTAGAACGAGGATGACAGCCACATACACGCGCTGCGATTACGAAGACTTACTCAACACATTGAAACGACCTGTCCCGAAGGTAATATCCGCCACCAAATAGGGGTGAATGAGACCGATCAATCCTCCGCCAAGCCCATCTAACATTTGAGTTGACAGCAGAGCTGCATCACCAGAGTCTTTCAACCATATGATGAGTGCACATCGCACGGGGAGTGAGGCGAGGCCCACTAAAAGGATAGGTTTCCGACCAACACCACAAAGAGTTAACTTGTCCCCGGCATATGTGGCTACAGCCATTGTGAGTTGTGCAGTGACAATGGCTCCTGCGACAAGAGGAATAGCATTTCGTTGATTTCCACCATTCTCCCCGCCCTGACCCATCAATTCACCAAGAACAAGCAGCACATTCGCATTCGCAAAGCTGAAAATAGAACGACACAAAACAGTGAGTGCGAGGTACTACATAATACATATAATCAATCGGTCAAAGAAATGCGACTCACTGAAAAAAGAAGCCGGTGAGGCACAAGATCACACTCTTGGTGTCGGCACAGACTTTCATGTAGGATATGGCCTCGGGAGTCTCATCGCTAGTGTGCTTGGTACGAACTACAATTAATTCATCAGTTTCCAACGGCTCAATGCGACCGTACTCGTCCATCGTGACCTTGCCCGCGAATCCACGTCCCATGAGTGGGTCGCCTTGAGGCAAGTACTGGACAAAGAAACACGCCAGAAGCGCCGATGCTCCAATTACGAGAAAGCATAACTTGCTTTCCGGATACATCACATACGATACAAAACCTGCCAGGACGGCAGATGCGACCGATCCAACATGACCCCAAAATGTATTTGAAGCAAACACGGTATCGAAATGATGAGGCTACAGGGATTGAATTAGAGTGAGTTAAGGTTTCTCCTTCAAGAGTGAACGAGATAGATGTCGACTTACTCCAAAGGTTGCAAGCGTCAAAGCAGCTAGACACGGTCCAATGAAAGAAGAAGCCACTCCTTCGATGACTTTGGACGTGTATACAAGCCAATGATCCATGTTTCCCTGTTTCACAAAAAGAATCGTCGAGGCAGACAGAGCTGTCACAACAGAGGCCACGGCGAGAAAGACTCTCCGGTCAAACGTCGCCTTGTCCACCCAGTCGCCAGCAAGGGGTTGAATGACGAGAGCCGTCAGACCCATGAGGGAAAGAGCAATTCCGACACTTCCTTCGTTCCATCCGATTCCAACAAGATAAATCCCCTGAAAGATATTAAGGCCATCTCCAAGCTCACCTAGTGATACACTCACTAGGAGAAAGGCAATCCTTGGAGAGAGCAGTTGGCGTGGTGTAGAGGGGCCATTTCCAATCATCCTTCGTGTCGTTCGTAACAATTTCTTTGATCGGTGAGTACACTTGATTGTCGTCAACGCCAAAAATGGAAGTGAGTACGATGACTGAGCTGCCTGTTTTGAATGAAGATACGGTAACACAGAGGACCGTCGAGCCCGGCACGTTGTCATTGCAATTAGAGCGTGTGAATACGGTTACGGTTTTGCTGTTCCTCTCTCGGACCGCGTGGACCATGTTTCCCGCCCTTTAGACTACGACGTACTTTAGTCGCAATAACGCAACAACGACAAAAATGATGACGATACAGTAATTAGTAAAATAACAGATAAAAAGGGGCGTAGCTTGTGGAAGGTTCTCGTCACAGTATTTTTATCGCAATGTTAAATAGATTGGCGGTTATTCCAAGTCACATAACTGTAAAAACCAGGTGCTCTTTAATTTTTCCCTCAGCAATTTCAAACAACGAGATCATAAAATCAAAGTCCATACGGTAAATTGAGCCTCTCAAGATGGCGGATGCGTCTTGCCTGTAAGTGGACCTCGCAATTCTTGAATAGTGAGCGTGCGCCATTCATTCACCATCGACAGCTTTCTGACTGACACTTTCTCTCGTTTGGATAGTTTATTTCGTGGGGACCCCACAGAGTACGGCAGCATTGAAACTAAAGCAACGTACACGAATGAAGGGAGTAGGTCTAGTAGCAGTGACTTCTCTGAGGGGTTTTCGGAGGAGCACAAGACGGCGGATGGATCTGGCGGTGAATTGGAACGCTTTCTTGTCGCTGATGCTGCTGTGGCCAGTTCTGCCGGTGCCGCTGTCCACCTCCGGTCCAGCCAATCTTACGAGGATGGCGTACTGAGCAACATATGCAGCCCTATCAAAACCCTTCACGAGATTACTATCATTCACGTCGCTGACGAAAATGGCCATCTTGCGCACTACCCTGACGAGGAAAAGGACCAACGCCACAGAGAAGCGTTCCTCGTCCAAGAAGAGAAGAAGAAATCATTTTTTTCGATACTTGGATCTGCTGTTGAGAGTTTGAAGAGCCTATACTCCATAGGCCTGTTGGTCTTCTCTATTGTTATTGTCACGGCTGCTATATTCTCCCGTCAGACTGTTGCCACCGCTGGAATGGGTGTTCCCACCCCCATTGCCTTCATTATCTTCTGGCTGCTCATCTTCTGGTTGGCTCTTATGGAGGGCGGCCAAGGTTGCTTGGTTGGTCTCCAGCCCATTGACAAGGCCCTTTACACTGACAGCCACCCTCGCAGTTTCATGAACACTTCCTTGGCCCACAAGGGTGACAACATGGAACGATTCATTGTCGGACGTCAGTTCTTGGTTGTTTTGGTTGTCTTCGTTACGAACTTGATGGCTTCTTCCGTTAAAGGTGCCTCCGTCCTTGGTCTCAACGACACTTTGACCGAGAGCTTTCTCGGATCTGGTGTTGCCGTCACCTTGATTGCTATCATGATTGGTCAGTCTGCGCAGATCAACGCTGCCAACTGCATGCTTGACTTTCTCGACAATTACTACATACTGATCACGACGTACTTGTCTTTGATTCTTGACATGTCTGGACTTTTGCATTCGGTGTACCTCGTCCAGATCGTATTCTCCAAGATGACAAACACCCCAATCGAGACTACCGAGCCCCCGCGCAATGGAATCCAGAACATTTCTTTCTGGGCCCGTATTTGTTTCTCCTGTGTGGCCTTGGGCTTTTCTTTCGCCGCGACTCTGTCGGCTATCTTCAATGGCCAGACTACAATGTACGCTGGCGTTCCGGAGGTTGCTTCCATTATCCTCTTGCTAATTCTTTTGTGTTTTGTCGGTATGATGGAGGGAATGCAGATTGCCCTGTTTGCCGTTGTGAACTTGCCTGCCGAGGAGATGGAGAAGTATCCCATTGCCGCCAAGAGTTGCAAGCTAACGTTTAGTGGATCCAACTTGCAGGCTTTTTTGATTGGTCGACAGATGTGCGTGACTTTTTGCATGTTTTTCATTGCCCGTATCACGAGCTGTAATGTCATCGCTGGCGAGAACACGATCTTTGGAGTCAACGATGACATCCAAAAATTCTTCAACACTGGATCACTTGGAGCTGTCATTACCACTGTTGTCGGCTCTCTTGCGTGGCGGATTATTGCCTCTTCGTTCCCAGTTGCCTTTTTGTCGAACCCTCTCATTTACGCGATTATCAATCTGTGCCTTTTTGTGGAGGTATCGGGTGTTTGTTCGGTAGCTTGGGTGCTTGCTATATTCCACAAGCAAGTTGTCGGTTTCCAATTGGATGAGGTGTACATTGGTACCTCTGAAGAGCGTGCGGCCACCAAAAAGATGGAGGACGACAATGAACTAGAGTTCTTTTAAGTTCATACTCTTCATACTGTAAAGCATCTACACTAGTCTACTGTAGTGTGAACAGGACGTCTTTACGACCATGATGGTATGCGTATGCTGGGTACGATAAAGAATTAGCCCTCGATCTAGCATTGGATCTCTGTTACAAGCAGTTTCGTAACAGATCTACGGTACGACTCGTAGTGACTGTCCGACAACAGTATCCCTGTCCAGTACACGACGCCTAAGTAGGACACTGTACATAGTGTCAATATGACGGTAATGAAGTCCGTTGTGATAATTTACTACTTGAACGTTAGTCATGCTGCGATATGGATCGTCCTTCATCCGTTTCCTTCCCCCAAAGGCCACAACAGCGAGTAGCCTCCTCCGATCCAGCATCCATCCTTTGCCGACCATGAGATTACAATACCAACACAGACTCTAATCATGTCGCTCACTTGCGAACTCACGGGAGAGCCTCTGACGGCAGCTTCAGGAGACGTTGTCGTGACGCCGTCGGGACACATTTGCTTGAAGCGGTTGCTGCTAGCCAAACTGGCGGAAAATGGCGGCGTGGATCCTTTTAGCGGCAACAACGCGAACGCGAACAACGCTAACAATACGTCAACGCCGCTCGCACTAGAGCAGCTGATTGCCCTGAAACTACCCACGACGATCGTTCCCCCACGTCCCGCAGCAACCTCCATGCCCAACATTCTCAGCTTGCTGCAACAGGAATACGATGCGCTGGCCTTGGAGCTATTTGATACCCGAGCCGCTCTGGAAGAAACGCGCCAAGAGCTTTCACAAGCCTTGTACCAGAACGATGCTGCGGTGCGCGTCGTGGCGAGGACTGCAGCGGAACGCGACGCCGCGCGCCAGGAACTTGCACAGTATGCAGTGAGCGCGAGCGCCAGTGGCGGTGTCAACACTACCACTAACATTATCGCTAACACTGCTACAGTTGCTACTACAGCAGGAGAACCGGAACCCAAAAAGCGTCGCCTCCAAGCAGCAGTGGCGGTGGAAGAAGAGCGAGAGTTGCCTCTGACCAACGATATTCCCGCAGCCGACTTGGCGACCATGGTGGCCGCCTGGGAAACGCTCCACGGGGCTCGCAAGGCGCGCCAAAAACAAGCCGCACTGGTGGTGCCCGCGCCTCAAGCATTGGCAAGAGCCTTGACGGAAACTGACTCCAAGTCAATTCACAAAACGTCCAATAAGGGTATCTTGGCCTTGGCTGCCTGTCCGTTGGCCAGGAACATGGTCACGGCCGGCAAGGACAAGCAGCTGGTGGTCTATGATACCGCCACCAAGGTTGTCGCGCATACCGTGGCCGGTGTGGGCAAGGGCGTTACGTGTCTCGATATCAACGAAACGTACTTTGTAGCGGGCATGAAGGATGCAAAGGAAGGAGGGGGCAGGGTGACGGTATTTTCCGTGTCGGACGCTGCCGAGGTGGGGAGTTATGATACCAGCGCTCCCGTGGTGGATGTGCGCTTGCACCCCGACGGCGTTCACGTGTGCATTGCTTCCCACGACGGCACGATTGCCGTTTGTGCTATTGCGAGTGCAGAGAATGTGGCACCCGTGGCAATCTTTGAGGCACCGTCCGAGACTGCTGCCTACACGGCTGGTGCCTTGCACCACGATGGGTTGATTTACGTGGCTGGTACTGCCACGGGCGACGTGCTCGTGTGGGATTTCCGGAGCAAGACGCTGGCGGCGACTCTCAAGGAAGGAGATGCTGTCGATGCCGTGACGGCTGTGGAATTTTCCAGCAATGGTTATCACTTGGCCGTGGCTTACAAGTCTGGTCTGGTACGCGTGTGGGACTTGCGCAAGCAAAATGTGATTGCCACTTTGAACGAAACTGCGAATGCTGATGCGAATGCTGCCGATGGCAAACTGCTCAAGTCGGTGGATACTGTTGGTTTTGACGACAGTGGTAAATATTTGGCGTTTGGTGGGAGTGGTGGCATGCGCATTACAACGGTCAAGGAATGGGGCATTACCGCGGCGGTTGACGCTCCTTTGGTGAGTGGTCTCGCGTGGGGAACGTCGTTGATGGTTGCCTGCAGCGAGAAGCAACGCAACGTGACCTTTTACGGTGCTAGCGAGTAACAGAGACCGCCTGCCGGTAGACATTAAGGCTATTTCAGTCTACCGTAATCTACCACATTCTATATTATCGAACGACGAGACTACTGTTGCGGCACATAATTAGACAAGTTGCTTGACAAAGCCACGTTACTGCTCTACCATATATATATATATATATCCGACATTCCCAAACGCATGCATGCATTCAGGCGTATACAGTCGCTAGTCTACGTATCCATTCAACTTCAACGCCGTCCCTTGGTAATGCCAATGCGTTCGGCCGCCGTTTTTGCTGCAACCGGCGTTCTTGCAGGCTTTGAACTTACAGCAGTTGCAGCAGCAGCAGCATCCTTGTTGGTATCGGAAGCTTGCATGAGTCGTTCATTGACGAGCTAATGAATAGATACAGCAGGAAGGAAGGAAGGATTGTTCGAGTGAGTGAAAGCATACGAGTCCAAAAGTCCCTTGGGAATGAATGCACAGCACTGCGCCCAACGTACCTGTTCATATTCTGTGAGGAAGGACAGGGACGATGATAGCGAGTGAGTGAGTGAATGAGTGTGAGAGTATACACTGTACACGGTCCTGACGATCGAGTGCAATGGCGGAGGCTGCAAGTAGCTGCTAGACCTACTGGATGTAGCTAGTAGCTGCTGCTGCTTTGCTGCTGATGCTGCCATGCTTTGCTTGCATTGATCATGGCTGACGCACCGTCAATATCGTCCGTCTTTAGCTCGATGCGGGTGGGAGGGCGGCGAAGGGACATGGTGATGCTGTACTGTTGTTGTTGTTGTTGTTGCTGTTGTAACACACGCTCGCTGTAACCTGTACCTGCACCTGTACCGGTAACAACATCCTAATATACCCTCTTCCATCTTCCATATCATCTGCATCGTGGTCGGTCGTTTCCTTTGGTTCTGGTCAATGTCTTTTTCTCTGTCGCTTTCAGAATAGTCCGTACGTCAGCCGTTGACCTCCTCCAGTCCGCACATTCTTTTTCCGTTTTCCTCTCTTTTCTTCCGGTGCGTTATTCTCGTTGGCCGTGCGTCCGTCCGTCGCATTGTCTATCGCACATCGCAATGCCTTTTTTCCTCCTCTCGTGACCAATACTTTTAGATACACAGTTACAGCTATCCGCACAACCATAACACAGCAACCACAGCAACCACAGCTACCTCTAGCACTACTTCACACCTACCAACACTACTACACTACTCTCAAGATGCCTCACGCTGGAGCCGAAGTTGCCAAGGGGCAAGGAAACGCTTTTTTCAAGGGCGGCGAATACCAAAAGGCCATTGAAAAGTACCTGGAAGCCACCAAACTCGACGATTCCGTCCCGGCCTACTGGAGCAACATGGCCGCGTGTTACGAAAAGATTGGCGAATACGAAAACATGGCCGAAGCGGGACGCTCCTGCATTAAAGCCGATAGAACCTTTGTCAAGGGATACTTTCGTCTCGCCACGGCCCTCAAGGCCATGAACGATCTGCCCGAATGCATCAAGACGCTCGAAAGCGGTCTCGCCATTCAATCGGGAAACGCCGATCTCAAACAAATGAAAAAGGATATTACAGAGTTGCAGCGGGGAGAATCTGTGGCAGCTTACTGTGCCAAGGCCAACGAACAAGTCCAGAACGGAGACATTGGAGGAGCCTACAAGACACTCGAACTCGCCAGTCGTCTCGACGCGGGAAACCCTGACATTACAAAGCTAATGTCCAAGGTACGCCCCAAGTGGGATCAACTCGAAAAGCGTCGCAAGTCGGCTCTCTCCGGACCGGAAATTCACAAGGAAAAGGGCGACGAAAGGTACAAGGACGCAAAGTTTGAAGAAGCCATTACGGAATACACAAAGTGCGTTGGCGAACTCGTCAAGGCGGGCAAGCGCAGCGACCCGCTCATTCTAAAGGCCTACAGCAATCGCGCCGCTTGCTACAAGCAGATTTCCAATTTCGATGGAACCATTGGTGATTGCACTGCAGTCTTGGAGATTGAACCGGAAAACATCAAGGCCCTCGTTAGACGCGCCCAAGCCTTTGAGGGAGTGGAACGTTACCGGATGGCTCTGGCCGATGTCAAGACTGTCTTGAACATGGGGTACACCAAGGTGGGCAAAGCCAACTTTGAGCTTTGCAACGGCATGCAGCATCGTCTTCAGCGAACTGTCGATCAGCTCAAAAAGATGAATTCGTCCTGAGGCAGCCTGTAAAAAGTGTCCGTCTTTTTGTTGTTGTGGTTGTTTTGTGTTTTGCACCGGTAACACTCAGGTAGGATACGATATAAACGACGATACCACGGTCGCTGTTTCCAAAAAGACTATATAATGACTTGCGATGATATATCCACATATATGTACATATAGACTAGTCTAGACTACGTCGACCGAGACGACTGTCGTTGCATACTGTATCATACGGTAGTTTATTAGTTGCCTCCAAAAGAAGGAAACCAGGACGTAGACGACCCGCTGCTGCTGTCGCCACTGTCGGAGCCCCCACTAGTTTCCGTGGAAAATGTGGTGGTTCCATCGCTCTCCAAGTATGGCTCTGACGAGACTGGCGGTGGTGCCGCTGGAGGAGCACTGCTGCTGTTACTGCTGTTGCCGCGTCCCATACTGGGAAAGAGACCTCCGGCCGTCGGCGGTGCCGTGATATCCTGGCGCATGGCTTGTTCGTAATCGTCAGCGGTTGGAACTGGCGGAGCCATCATTTTCGTAAACATGATACCCATACCTTCAATGAGTGCCAAGAGCACTCCACCAACGACCGCCGCGCTGGCCATGGCTCGCGGTCCCGCCCGCGCCGCCAATACGCCACCGGTAGCAGCTCCCGATACGATAGAGTTCCAGGGATCTTCCTTTTGACGAATGGCCGTCAAAGTGCAATCGCAGCAAGCAAAGAGACCTCCCCAAACGGCAAACTGTCCGCCGAGAACGGGAGATCGCGCTTGCACGGCGGACAAGCTACCGGCAAAGCGTGCTCCCGTTGGTGCCATGCGAGCTCCTTTAATAGTGTGCCAGAGGCCTCCGCCAATGGCGCCCATGGAAAAGGCGCCGCCACTGTGTGATTTGATTCGATTTGATTCATTCGAGGAGCGTTCAAGCGTAAGTTCAAGTTGGGGCAAGTTGGGCACCAATTCTTTATTGTGCCTACACACGACAGTACTATACTACCGGTACTTACACATCGTCCACAATGCGCCAGGGACACGGCTCGCGGTCGGCCATTCCAGATTGACGAGGCATTCTAAAGGAAGCGAGGTTGCTGCGCTACGCAATGTTATGTGACGCTATGTTACGCTATGCTATGCTGTAATGTAGTGACTTCTTGATTACCT
>Ga0307981_1003644_pt1 | contig 11414 bp, 8 predicted proteins | sample OrgLakmetagen987_FD_201849 | JGI IMG/M metagenome (GOLD analysis project Ga0307981, IMG submission 201849) | Saline water microbial communities from Organic Lake, Antarctica - #987 | ecosystem: Environmental > Aquatic > Non-marine Saline and Alkaline > Saline | place: Antarctica: Organic Lake... | reverse complement strand
CGGACTTGGTCCTCTCACTTTTATGGTTTAATCTAGTAGACAACAGATTAGAAGTCAACACCTTTGGAATAGAGGTACGAAGCACAGCTTCTTTCGAGCATCCTAGTGATAGAACATAGTTTCAACAGTCACATCATCATATGGATTTGGAAATAGGGTGGCTAAAGGGTGGGTCCGATGATAGGCGATTGTACGATGGACATACAGTATTTCTCACCTCTCTTTTTCGTACTCACTTTTTCTTTTCTATGCGTACCGTTACGGTCGTACCAAACGGCTTGTTTTGCTGCCCTAACCAACGGTACCCGTAGTACCATATTCGGGACCCGCTAAAGTGCGCGTCCTGTTCCGACTTCTCTGTCACTGGCGGTGCATCATTATTTCGATGGATCTGACAACCGTTGAGATAGTGCTACAGTACATAGTTACTCTAGCTAGGCAAAGAGAAAGCAACAAATATCTAGATTGACGAAATCTTCACCTATATAATAGCTTTGGCGCTCTCCCCAACGCACGTAGCTACGAAAGGCTCACACAAGACCCAGTATGTTCATTCATCTTGCTTAGGATTGATTCCCCATAGACGGAGCACCATGGTGACACACAACACATGAAATACACCTGCCCCTTTTGAAACGCGCCACTGTCAATCCATCGCAAGAACGCCGTACATATTATAAAGAGCAGCAAACGGTGAAGACTTGGCGCCGTTATTCACTGGAAGAGGAGTCTTCATCATCCGCTGGCGCTGTACCGGAAGAACCATAGTTCCCTGACGTTGGAGCAGACTGTGACGTCTCCGTGTGAGAGGGCGCTGATTCTGACTGAAGAAGCTGTTGGTATTCCATCAGGGACATTCCTTGTGGGAACGGTGGAAGGCGACTCAATGGACCCGCACCCAAAAGGCCGTGGGTACCACCTCGCGTGTCTCCCGATGACCCACGCGCAGATGCCGTGTCTCCGGGGAAACCAAAACCTGTCGGTTGCCCCAGTTGACCGAAGTTCAAGCCGTTACTACCACCAGGGAGACCAAGAGCCGCTAGCTGTCCAGCAGCTAGCATGTACGGATACGATGACGCACCATACGCAGGAGTGCATGGATTAGCTTGCGGTAAATATCCCAGCCGTGACGACATGCCGGGCTGGGGTTGGAGGAAACTCGCAAAGTTAACCGCGCCACCACCGGCATACCCACCAGAGAACATGTTGGCCGCTGTAAGATTGGCCGAGGCGAGCTGAGCCTCAGCGAGAGACCTCGCCCGCATGGCCGCTTGGATATCTTGATAGCGCCGCGTATCTTCGCTTTGCTTTGGCGCCACGAGTCCTGGTTCTTCTTCTTGCTGCTGATGGCTTCTCATCGATTGATCGCGAAGAAAGCTAGCCAAACGAGCTGGGTCGGCATGATCTTGAGGAGACTGCGACGAATAGCCTGGCCCACCAAGGAAACCCATAGAGGACATCCCCGGTAGAAATTGTGGTTGCGCGAACATTGCATTTGCTTGTTGAAGACCAAATTGATTCGCAAAAGACGCTGCGCCATGCGCGTAATGCGGCGTTTGTACACCCAACTGCGCTAGCTGCATTTCGTGCGCGGTAACATGTTGCTGTACATTCTTAAAGAGAGTTTCAAGGCGTTTATTCTCTTTCTTGAGATCATGGTTCTGTCCCTTGAGGTTGTAACTCTGCTCTTGAAGGACCTCGAATTCAATCTTCCGCCGAACATACTTGCGCCTAGAGTAAACAGAGTTACGCTTGCGGTTAAAATCAAGCTTTTGCTCTTCCTCCTCCGTTAGTTTATAATCGCTTTTTGACTCGTCGCCTGCTCGAGGCATGGCAGCCACCTTTGCATCACCATCTTGGTCGTTCACAGGCGCCTTATCGGTGTGGTTAGCCTGCTCTTCTTCTTCGTCGGAAGGTGCGTTAGAGGCCTTTTGTTCATCTTGAGAGGTTTGCTGACTGGAAGCGGCACTGCTTGACTTGAGGGTTCTCGTTTTTACCTCTCTGCTACCGTCTCCTCTGTTATCCGTGATGTTAATCATTTCCTCAGGGTGATCCCGCTTGCGACTGTTGGTGGAAGGTGGGGAGGGGGTCTGTTCGGTTAATGAACTTCTAGTGCTTCGCTCTGACGAGGACAGCTCGATCAGTGATCACTGGTGTGAAACGATGATGCTACAAGCAGAAGGTGAGAGCAATGGTCATAATCACATGTAACGTGGTGATTGCGTGTCCTTCGCTTCGCTCGTTCCTACGTATACTCTACAGGCCAGCTCGTAGGACTTGTACCACCACGTACGTCACTTTACGACCTTTGGTTCTCGCCAACCTCCGTCCAAGAGTGGGAACCAACAAATCCCTGCAAAATGACTAAAAATGAACGAGAAGGATGCCAGCAAAGTGATGGAGCTCGTGCATTTTCGAAAAGGCTATTTTACCCGAATTATCCTCATGTATGACGGTTATATGTAAATTTTTCAATATGTTGACAGCCACGAGTTATTTTAGATGTCGTATATAGAAGTCTGTTTGGTCGATTCGTTTATGATGGCCAATAGGTTAAGTCTTTACCAGCTATGTTGTCTTTGAATGTCGTCTTTGAATGTCGTACGTTGAAGTGCGTATTTGCACACAATAAGTGACGCACTGACGCACTTGTCGGCATTACTACCAGTACGACCTACTACAGACTACAGTACTAAGTAACCAAAGACCCAGACCGAAGACCCGGAGAATGAACCCCGCCGTGACTCATCGGTGACGAATGACGAATGACGACTGACTCATCACCCAAGAGAATAATAAGGGTGCGTACCGTTCGAGTACCGTGTTAATTCGCTCGGTAGGCTGAAAGCGACCTACTGCATAGTGACCCGGAGATACTGCCTACGTGGCAGGCATCGAAAATTAAAATAACACGACAAACCTCTGCATAAGTTTGATCTCTACATAGACCATGGCCGACAGTGACGAACTCAAGACCAATTTGGGTTTCCTTGATAGCAATACGGATTCTCCAATACAACAGGGAGTCACTGATACGTCAAGGAAACCTAATGAGCCCCCAGAACGCAAGAACAACTCGTCCTCAAAAGACCGCCGGTTGCTGCGAGTCGACATCCACACACTCAAGCCACTGACAGAAGTACTTCTGGATCTTGGCCGTGACAGGTACTATGCTGTTGAGAGCGATGATTTACATGCGTGTGGAGGAACATCTGTGTTTCTTGCAGTCCAAGAAATGTACCCGCTCGTCAACCGAAACGAGCTCCTCGAAGCCTACTACACGTCAAAAGTGCATCCAGCTTCTTTCGTCGCTGTCGGAATGCCTCGAGTGCCCGACAAAGTTTCTCGAACAACAAAACAACCTTTTCTAACGTTATATGGTCGCCCACTGTTGCTCGGAAGAAGCTGCGTCTCCAAGCCACAACAATAAAAAAGTTGAATGGCTTGTTGCTTTGCCGGAGTTTCAGACAGTGGACAGGATTACTCGTTGACTCCGAGTCATGCGATATGTTCACCAAGGAGGGTGCTCAACTTGCGGAAAATACTTCAACGAAGACGACATTCCGGACGACGCGGCGGATGATGTGGAACAAAACTATGGCGAATGCTATTCTTTCTCGTAGTTCAGGCGTCACGAGAGTCCGACATTCTCCACTGATGATTCGGTTCTGTCTTGCTCTTAATTGAAGGGTCGCCACACGCTATTGGCACTACTAATAACCGAGGGAAAAAGCAAACACACAAGCTGGCCGACATCAATTGTCCACTCTTTAGTAAAGTAGTCTAGCGAAAAAGAAGTAGATAATTACACCACAATAATCTATTATTCTGTTTTATTATCTTCAAGATCTTTGGGCTGCAGGTTGAGCTCTTCTTCCAACATATCAGCACACGCGACCGAATCGTCATCACCAAGCTCAGGTATTGGAATGTCCGCATGGTTGTGCTAACATTGCATGGTGAGTGGGTTCAAATAGTTCTGTGAGATCAGTTTCGGAATGGACAAAACGGACGTACTTCGTCTGTCCGGGCTACGGAAAATGGATGGTATGACGGACGTAATCTCGACATGTTTAGGGTGTCAGTGTTAGCTTGTCTGTTGGATGCAGTAGGTGGGGTTCCCAGTTCCCAGCTGCGTCCCCTGCTTATTATTCTTTTGACTCAACCAATCAAACTGATGATGACTCACTCGACTCACACAAACTGACTGCTCGACTGACTCGACTCGAAAAACGTGACTGCTGCCTATACATACATAGCATGTACAGGTACATATATATACCTGCTCGCTACGGTACGTACGGTAGCTCGTCGCTCGTCGGCTCGTCGGAAAGTTGCCACTGTAATCACGGACATTGCTCATTCCCGCTCTCCTCACAAACTCAAAAATTCGATTCAACGGACAAGAATGACGTGAGGGCGCATCTTGTTCCCGTTCCTACCGTGCACAACATGGTTACTTGAGGCTTTCCGACATCAGATTCCATAGACGACAATCGATTTCAAAAGGTCCAAGGGTCAAAAGTAAGCACGATGCGCGCTACTTCAAGCAAGAAGCTCCCGCTTAATCTCCATCAAGCTGGTTGGTGCTGGCTGTTGATGGTAGTAGCAGTCTTATCTACACTCGGGGTGGAATCAACCGAAGCGGTTCCTCGCCATATATGTGGAATTCAGTCGGGAGATGCAGACATGGATAGCAGCTATGCAGCGAGTATGGTTTACAATTCCAAGTCTCATCGTGTCTATGTGACGGGTGTAACTCACGGAAGGTACTTTGATCCATCCGCCATGGCCACAACAGCCAACGACGACGACACTAGCGACTGTTTTGTTGGAATCTTACAACTTCCCATGCGCAACGAAGATGTCGATCCAATATGGCTCAGACGGGTCAAAATCGGCGAACCACAAGTTTCGGAAGCGTGTTCCGATATCTACACGGTGGAACGTGAGACAACCAGGGATATCTACTTGACTGGGCACTCGATAGGGTCCCCAGGGATCTTGTCTTCGGTGTATCCCGGCCTTTTTGACGGAAACGCAACCGATGCTCCAACTGTATATGGCATGCTTCTAGACTTGACCTGGTCTGCCGACCTAAAGGGTGGGCGGTTGTTGTACGCCGATGCTGTGCAATACCCAGTCGCGATAAGTGCCGACTCGAATATGGCTGAACTATTCGTCGCATCGTCAACATCAGCCTTTGCTGATGTCGATCCAGCGTACGAGGCATGGAGAAATCTTCAAAACGCCAGCCAGATAGATTCAACCACCGCGGGTGGCTACCTACCTCCAGCGTTCGGACAAAATTTTGCGGCCTCGATCCAAAAAGTGAGCACCGTAGGCGAACAGGGTGTGACGGAGAGTGATTCACTGCATGAGACTCTCACGACTGTTTGGGAGCAGCAATTTGGAAGAGAGGCTTTCACTGACGGTTTTAGTGTGCAAATCTCAAGTCTGCTGTACCTTTCTGAAGAGATGTTGGTAGTAGCAGGCTCAACCAAAGGGGCCGACCCGTTCTTGGGAGGAACGAACACTGACCTATCCTTGGACGGTATTCTAACTGTTTTGGATCCACGTACCGGAGCATTGATTCGTTCCAAACGTACTCAATCCCCAAATAGCAGCATCGATCGTATTTTGAGCATGTGCCGAGCGCCAAATACCAACTCATCGGAAATCTTTGTCGTTGGAATGACTGAAAATAGCCTGAATTCGGAGGGGACGGATACAGCTTCGCCCATGATGCCGGGCTCGTACCAGGCCTTTATTCAAAAAGTGGACGTTGCGTCCTTGGAAGTCATGTGGACGTATCAACTAGGGGCCCTGCTTACAGAAAGGGAAGAGGGCTTTGACGAGTTTCTCCCGTCGCTTCACGGTCTCGCTTGCGCAGTAACACCCGACGGGGAGAAAGTGTATATGGCAGGAACCGCAAAAGATGGTGCTTCTATATCACTGGATGGAACAACTGCAGCAACATTGAGTGCTGGCAAGGACGACATGTTCGTTGTCCAACTAGACGCATCTGACGGTTCTTTGTTTTGGGTCAAGCAAATCGGAACGAGCGAGAACGACAGCCTTGCAAACGGAAAGTCGCTGGCCTGTGACAAGGACGGGCACGCAATTCTACTTGGCAACACGAGAGGCTCATTCTTCCGAAAAAAACAAAGCGAACGAGTTGGTATCGCCAACGATATCATTTTGATTATGGTCGACCGTGCGACGGGAGAGTACATGAAGCCTATCGATGGTGGTAATGCTTCGTCAGTCGACACTGAGGTGGAGGTTCAAGAAAGCCTAGACAGCGAACTTCAGTTGGGAAATTCCTCTAACTCGGACGGATTGTCCGACAGTTCCTCTAACTCGGACGGATTGTCCGATCCTACGACTGCGCCAGTGCTAGACGGGCCAGGATCCAAACAAGACAATAGCGACATGGCAATCCTGATTGCCTTGATTCTCCTCATCAATGTTGTGTTGGTGTCTCTCATCTTTCTCGTCTACTCCCGATGCAAGAGAATTCGATTACAAAAGAAAACGATTGCACATTTCCATCCACCAGTCGATGGTGGGGGAGCGTCGGCAGGGAAGCGGAGCACACACGGGGACTGGAAGAGAGTATATTTCGATGGCAATTCCTTGTGGAGAACCAAGGGCGAACGAGCTTCCCGTGGAGGTCTCGACGACAAAGAACCCGAATATCTGGAGGAGACAGAACATGAGCATTTCGACGACGAAAGAAGCGAAATGTCTGGAATGTCGGGCGTAACGCTCTGCGCACCACCAAAACTTGGATCACCGGAACTCAACAGAGATACCCTCTTACGTCTAGAGCCGGCTAGCGAGCCATATATTTCGCGCAGGCATCGAGTCTTTGGACAACGGATCAGCTCATTCGAGGACGCGTACGATGTCTTGTATAATGCTTCACATTGTATGTCAACAACCGCAGAGGGTTCAGACCGCGAAGAGGATGGGCTACTCGAATTGTTTTCAGAAAGTGAGACCGAGAAAGACAGCAGAGTGGTATGAGACGGAATAACTTGCGCGCTTTGTATCAATAGAATTATATTTTTTTCGAAGACTAGCTAATATTCAACGTCGTCCATAAATGGAAGAGGGTCGGCCACCTTAAAGTCGCAGGCCGTGGCTGCTCGAACGTCATCGACAGTGATTCCAGGAGCAATCTCAATCAATGTCAATCCAGTCCCTCCAACCTTGTCACAGTCAAACACACACATATCCGTAATTATGCGATCGACAACATTGTGCCCTGTCAACGGCAAGGAGCAACTTTCCAGGATCTTGGGCGTACCATCTTTGGCTGTGTGGTCCATTGTCACAACGACCTTAGATCCAGGCGCGCACACCACTTTCATTTCAGAGAATCGAAAAAGAAAGATCTGGTTAGATTTCTGATATTGCAAATTCGTAAAAGGACACATGTTAGACTTACAATCCATGGCACCTGTCGCAATTAGGGAGTAAGAGAGGAGAGAGGTTGTTGGTGAGAAACAAAGGATAAACCTGTCGCTAAACCCAGCGATGCGTGTACGTACCGCCCATTCCTTTCACAATCTTTCCGGGAACAATCCAGTTGGCAAGGTCACCTGTCGCACTGCACTGGAGACCACCCAATATTGTCAAATCAATGTGTCCACCGCGAATCATACTGAAACTCGCCGACGAGCTAAATGTCGAAGCCCCTGGCAAGGCAGTGATAGTCTCTTTACCAGCATTAATAAAGTCAGCATCGGCTTCCGCTTCCGAAGCCGGGTACGGTCCAATACCCATGAGTCCATTCTCAGCCTGCAGCTCAATGTTGACGCCCTCTGGAATGTAATTGGAAGCCATTGTGGGCATGCCAATTCCAAGATTCACGTACATGCCATCCTTGAATTCCTTGGCGGCGCGTCGCATGACACGTCCACGCCCGCCTTTAATAGATCCCTGCTTCTTTTCGTTATCTTGCACACGCAAACGTTCAATCCTCTTTTCGTTCTTGGTAGCCAACAGCACCTTGTGCACAAACACGCCCGGCAAATGTATCTCGTCTGGGCGCAACGTTCCAGCAGGCACAATCTTTTCGGCTTCGGCCAAACACAACTTGCCCGCCATGGCACAATCGGGATTGGCATTCTGCGCCGTACCCTTGAAGACGAGATTGCCTCGTGTATCCGCCACGGCCGCCTTGACGAGACTCACGTCGGCCTTGAGAGCAAGTTCCATGACGTATTCAATACCATCAAAGACACGCGTTTCTCGAGGTTCACTCGCCACCTCAATATCGCCGCTACCGTCTTTTTTGTACTGAATCGGAATACCACCCTTTGCATAGATCGTTCCAGCACCCGTCGGCGTATAAAAGGCTGGAATGCCCGCACCGGCCGCGTTCATGCGCTCCGCCAGAGTTCCTTGGGGCGTCAATTCGACTTGCAAGTTTCCCGCAAAGAATTGCTGTTCGAGAAACCTATTTTCACCCACATAGGAACTAATGAGACGCTTGACCTTGCCCGCCTCTAACAGCTTACCAATTCCAAAGCCGTCCACGCCGCCCGTGAGAGACGCGACCGTCAAATCTTGAGCCGTCTCTGCTTTGGAAAGTTCCTCCAAGAGTGTTTCTGGATTGCCAACCAAGCCAAAGCCACCAACGGCCACCGTCGCACCCTTGAGATTGACACCCTCTAAAGCTTCCTTGGCGGATCCAACGACCTTGCTGAACGGACGCGTCAAAATAGAGCGGTGACAGCTGACGACCATTGCCTTTCTCGCAAGGTGAACGGTGCGCGAAGCGACGAGTTGAGAAAACATGACGGTCATTCTTCGTTATCTGTCGTTGACTCTCTCTCTCTCTCAAACAAACACAAGAGGAGAGAAGTCTGTCGATGAGCTAACAAAGTGAAGGATACCGGTGCAGTATAGGAGCGCAAGAATACCGGTACTGTGGATCATTGTCGTCGATGATCGATCGCCTTCTCGTTAGTGACACTTTGGGTTCCCAAATTCGTTGTGACGTGTAAAGAAACGGAAAAGATAAAGATTGATGATCAAAACCACGAAACATAACATTTTATCAACTGCAGTACTGTAGCTACGTAGTAGAGAGACGTATAGCCAACAGCCATGATAGTTTCAAACTATATCTACAGGTAGCTAAGTCGAGCTTTAGCATTTGTCTAGAGATATGTAACCGCAAACATTTGTCACGAGCTACCAAAATTCATTGTCAAGCAACTGTTGTTGGAATAGTATAGCCATTCGATCAGCACGCACCCCTGAGACTGAGACCCCTCCTACCATCAAGTCTATACGATGCAACAATTCTTCTGGAAATCACCTCGGAGGCATGATCCTTGTGAGAATGCACCATTCCAAAGCTACAAAAAGCTACCCGGATCTGCAAGAGGCAATCTTAAAGTTCGGGTGATGGTGGTGGAGCCAGTTGAATGGCGCGCGCAGCCAACACGGGCGCTTCTTTGGACAAGTCGGGGACAGCGAATGCTGCACCATCACCTACAGCTTTCACCTGGTATTTCTATGTCCGATCCGCAACCAGACCTTTCATGGGCTCTTCCACGACTGCGTCGCTGCCTTGGAGCATCATGACTGTAAGAATGAGGGAACACACAACCACATAGCAATGACGATCTTCCACCATGCCGAGCCCCTTTCTCTCATTTACCGTGTCGTTCGTTCCATGTCTCCTGAGAACATTCATGAGGAATGGATAGGCGAGACCGACAGTCTGAACGGCAAATCCGTATCCGAAGGCATGGACAGGGTCCATGCCCTGGTAAAGTAGTGCCAACACCGTTGCGTTGGTAGCACAACAGAATCCACACATGCGAAACAAAAATATCCCCTCGTCGTCCACATCTTTAATTTCCCAGAGGCCAGTCGCACCAAATCTTGGGAGAAGAGAAAAGCTAACAGCATGCACGAGCCACCATCCAATACTGAACTGGAGGTGGTAGTCCTGCCAGTTATCATCCGTTCGCGATCTCGCGGCAGCAACGGATAGAACGAAATGGAGGAGCATACAGTTGTTGGTGTATGCTGAAAAGTGGAACCGTTTGGGCTCATCACTAAACCATGATCCGATGCCGTCAATTATGAATGGCAAAGCGCCAACTGCATACGCCTCGATTAACGTGTAATCCGTGTTGAAGACGAGGCACCACGACATTGCGAAAAACCACAGCAAGCTAGCTCCGATTCGGCGCGTAATCACCTGGTGCGGACCCGATGCTTTGACACGGTACTTTTTTGTTGTTGGACGAGGTGCGAAGTGCAGTAGCGCGGACATTAATGGTGGGCGAGAGAGCGAGGAGGATTGTGTGAGAACGGCGCGTTGCTTCAGCACCACCATAGTACTCCTCCTAGGCTGCTCCGAGGGAAGAATCTTGTTGCTTGGACTTACGAAATGTGGCAATCCGTGAGCCAGTGTCAAAAGAGATGCCGCTTTGGCGGCGTTGACGGGAGTAAATAAGTCCATTGCGCTTTCTTCCAACATGTGTTCTCAAACCAGCAAAAGGGTTTGTGTCGTATCGGAAACGAAGAAGACAATCTTTCAATCTTTCGGGCTTCGCAATTCGCGACCAGAAAAAAAGTAACATCAAAAGATGAGCGAACCCTGATGAATGAAGCTCCGCCGTGAGTGAGTACCGGTAGTCCCACCCGGCGTGCTCCACTCTGACAAGAAATGGCGCCAGGGGGGTTTATTTTCGTTCCGTTTCTTCTCGCATCTTGCATCTTGCAAAAGATCGCATCATCTTCCTTCTGTCAGTATGAGAGACGTTCACGCACTGCTACCCCTATTGTATCTAGTGGTCCCGACAATACACGCATGGGCCAATCCACTAATAACAAGTACTGCCTTTAATCAGAGACCAAAGAACACAAGAACCCGACGAGGACGGAACAACGAGCAGCAGCTCCCCCAGACAACCATCTTGTACAGCACCAATATCGACTTTGATTCTCTCATGGACATGGACGTAATAATTTTTTCTCTATCTAAAGATGATGAACATTGCAAGAAGCAGCTGGGGGCCATTCAGGAAGATGGAAGTGTCGCGCCACTGTCAGTTTGGACGGAGGAAATAGTGTTTGGCGACTCGTATCTGGAATTTCTCGTGGACGATAAAGACCGCTTTCCTGGATTACAAGCTTCCGATATTGTTATTCACTCTATAGTCCCAGAAGAGTCCTTGTCATATGGTAGTCGACAGGTTGGCGGTGGCATGGGTCCCGGAAATCCTCACGGGGAAGAGAGTGAAATGTGCTATTATGTGTCGCAGAGGGTACTGGAAGGCATTGAACTATCGGTCAAACCTGAGCTAGAAATCTTTTGGTAGCTCTTTATTGATGGCAATCATGAACTACTGTAGTACATAGACAACGCACCGGTAATG
>Ga0307981_1003640_pt1 | contig 11419 bp, 10 predicted proteins | sample OrgLakmetagen987_FD_201849 | JGI IMG/M metagenome (GOLD analysis project Ga0307981, IMG submission 201849) | Saline water microbial communities from Organic Lake, Antarctica - #987 | ecosystem: Environmental > Aquatic > Non-marine Saline and Alkaline > Saline | place: Antarctica: Organic Lake... | reverse complement strand
AACTTGAGCCTAAGATACCCCGCAACCAGGGCGGCACAGCCGTCAAATGGCGCTTCTCAACCGAGGACGCGCGCATGAAACTCGCCCACCTCTATCCGCAGATAAGCTGAATCGCAGGACTAGTGGCGGGGGCCAGATCTCGCTGACCGATCCGGACGCGCGTGCGATGCACTCCAGTAGCCGCGTCGGGGTGGGTTGCACCATCCGGATCGCGGTCGATACCAAGCACAGACTGATTGCGGAGCAGCAGATCCACAACGAGGTCAGTGATCCTGGCCTGCTGACCGAGACGGCCAAGGCCGCCCGCGAGACCCTCGATGTAGCGCAGATCAATGCCATGGCCGATCGCGGCCAATTCAAGATAGAGGATATCGAATCCTGCGAGACGGCAGGCATCGTGCCCTGCGTCCCAAAGCCGCAGCGTGGATCGGCCGTTGCCGAGGGAGTCGTCACCAGGGACCAGTTTCGCCATGACGCCAGGGCCGATACCTGCATATGCCCTGGCGGCGCGGCTTTGAGCCGTGTGCGTCGCCGCCCGGGTTGTGATGAGGTCCGCCCGTTCGATCATGCCAATGCCGCCTTGCCCAGTCCTGCGCACTCAAGGCGCGTTGCACCGGCGCGGCCTGGCGCAAGGTTGCGCGCCACGAGAACGAGGCCGTGCCGGACCGGATGGCGAAACGACTTGCCGCGCGGCCCGGGGTACTCGACAAGCGCCGCGAGAGCGTCGAGCACCCGTTCGGCTCTGTGAAGCAATGGATGGGCCAGGGCGCATTCCTGATGCGCAGGCTGGAAAACGTGCGCGCCGAGTTCAGCCTGACGGCCATCGCCTACAACCTGCGTCGGGCGATCACCCTTGTCCGTATCTCGGAGTTGATTGCGGCTGTCGGGCGGTAACAGGCCGCAGGTAAACGATCCGGCAATTATCAGTCCAAAATCGCCTCGAGAGGCCCACACATCCCTACCAGAACCGCGACCGAGCCTTGGGTCAGGATTTCCAGAGGAAAAACTGCCGAACCCATCGAAACCCCAAACACCGTTAGAATCCGACGGGTTTCCACACAATCTAGGCAGAATTGGAAATAGCGCACCGAAAGATCCTGTCACCTCGGTCTGCGCGCGGCGCGTCGAAGGGCCGGAGAACAGGTTGCCCGATCCGGGCGCGGGCGGTATGCGGTGCGGGTGCGGATGGCATGATTTGCCCAAGCGATGACGGGGCAGCGAAAAGGATATTTCTCAATGAAGATCGCGATGATCGGGACGGGCTATGTGGGGCTGGTCTCCGGGGTGTGTTTTTCGGATTTCGGGCATGATGTCGTGTGTCTCGACACCAATCCCGACAAGATCGCCATGCTGGAGCGCGGCGAGGTACCGATCTTCGAGCCGGGGCTTGATGTGCTGATGGAAAAGAACGTGGCCGCCGGGCGGCTGCGCTTCACCACCGATCTGGCCACCGCGATTGACGGCGCGCAGGCGGTATTCATTGCTGTGGGCACGCCGACACGGCGCGGCGACGGGCATGCCGACCTGACATATGTCATGGCCGCCGCCGAGGCAGCGGCGCGTGCAGCAGTTGGCTACGTGGTGATCGTCACCAAATCGACCGTGCCCGTCGGCACCAATCGCCGCGTCCGCGAGGTCGTGGCGCAGGCCAACCCGGATCTCGATTTCGACGTGGCCTCGAACCCCGAGTTTCTGCGCGAGGGGGCTGCGATCGACGATTTCATGAAGCCCGACCGCGTGGTCGTCGGCGTGCAGACCGAGCGCGCGGGGGCGGTCATGGCCGATATCTACCGCCCCCTATACCTGCGTGATTTCCCAATCCTAACCACCGATCTGGAATCCGCCGAGATGACCAAATACGCGGCCAACGCCTTTCTGGCGACCAAGATCAGCTTCATCAACGAGATCGCGGCCCTGTGCGAGAAGGTGGGCGCGGATGTCAGGGAGGTGGCGCGCGGCATGGGCCTTGACGGCCGGATCGGCAACAAGTTCCTGCATGCAGGCCCCGGCTATGGCGGGTCGTGCTTTCCCAAGGACACGTCGGCGCTTGCGCGCATCGGGCAGGAGCATGCCGCGCCGCAGACCATCGTCGAGACGGTGATCCGCGTCAATGACGCGGTAAGGCTGCGAATGGTCGAGAAGCTGCGTGATCTCTGTGACGACAGCTTCAACGGCAAGACGGTGGTGGTGCTCGGCGTGACCTTCAAGCCCAATACCGACGACATGCGCGAGGCGCCCAGCCTCACCATCATCCCGGCGCTGGTGGGCGGCGGCGCGCGCGTGCGGGTGGTCGATCCGCAGGGCCATCGCGAGGGCGAGGCGCTGCTGCCCGGCGTGAGCTGGCATGACGACCCCTATGAAGCCGCAAAAAGTGCCGATCTGCTGGTGATCCTGACCGAATGGAACGAGTTCCGCGCGCTCGATCTCGCGGCACTGGCAACCGCGATGACCACCCCCCGGATGGCCGACTTGCGCAACGTGTATGCCGCCGATGATGTCAGACGCGCCGGCTTTGCGGCCTATGTGGGAGTGGGACGCTGATACGGCTCTTCATCAATTGGCAACGCAAACGAGGCGTACATCCGCAACATGATGCTCGAGCCCGTGGAAAAACGCTTCGACGCCTACGAGACATCGCACTCTGGACAAGTCCTTACCTGCAACAAAAGACACCCGTATATTCGTCAGATAGTTCGGCCTGGACCCTGCTTCACACCTATGAAAATACCGCTGAATTGTGGCTTTTCAGAAGGTTTTGTGCACATAATGCCTTTTCCGGGTGCGAAAATCGCCCGAGAATTGATTGATGGCTGGATGAAGGATTATCATGAGCACCATCCGCACCCAGTGCTGAACCAAAGGTCCGCGAAGCGAAATGACGCTCCTCTTGCGAGTTCACTTCAGCTTAAAAGTAACCGCATTAGTGTTTGATAGAACGAGAGCCAGAAAAAGGGAAATATCAAGTTTTCTTGGACGCACATCATGATCAAACATTTGTTAAAAGGATATCTTAACGCAAAGCTTTTTGGACGCAATATACAGCGCAGGATCGCCTATAACTTAGGCAGAAAAAAACAACTCTCTGAAGCATGGAACGAACAAGATCCTGAACTTAAATATCGCGTCGCCCGACCAATTGCAGTGCACCCTAATGTGTCGTGGTCGACAGAAACAATTCTTGTACTTATTCTAGGAGATGATGATGGTATTTTTTCGTTTTCTCAGATGTTAGCTGCAAACAATGCGAGTATATCCTTTCGATTTCTCGAACATTTTCAAGAGGTTTATCAGATACCACTAGAACAATACACTATGGTTTTGATGAGTACAGGAGCACCTGAACAGGGAATTTATGTAGCAGATGTTGGCGGAATTCTTAGACGTGCAGATCCTGATCTTACGTTGGTTTGGGCTTCTTCGAAGTTCGAACTTTCAATTGCGTCTGATACAAGCAAAAAAAAGTTTTGCGATATTCAACTTGCCCTGCCGACCTCTCCTGAAAAGTTATTCGCAATGACACACCCGGAGACAGGGTAGGTTAAGTGTTGAAGCTCGGAGTCCCGATTGACCGATGTTCAGGCAACCTAGGGTAGATCAGGGTTTTTCCGTCAGACTTTAATCCTTCCCACTTCGGGTTGCGGCTCAATACCACGCCAAAAGGCCAAAAGAGACTTTTTTGGCCCGCCTTACCCTTCCTCGTGATGTCCGCCCCTTGAAAGAACCTCTTGAAGATATTTCCAAAGGTACGAAAGCGCCATTTTGAGACAATGCTTTTATCAGCGCCAATGCACAATGGAAGTCACTTTCCATAATAATCTTGGAACCATTCGACGAAACATGAGACCCCATCGCGGAGATCTGTTTTTGGGTAATACCCAGTCAAACTTTCCAGGAGTGAGGCATCAGCCCAAGTAGCGGGTACATCTCCCATTTGCATGGGCATGTAGTTGCGTTTTGCCGGGAGGCCAAGCGTGTCTTCGAGCACATCGATGAAGTCGAGCAGGCGTATTTTTTGCGAATTTCCGATATTGATCACTCGCCACGGAGCCACGGGCGATAGACTGTCGCCTACCGAAGTATTAGCATCCTCGTCTGGCCGGACCGGTGCCGCATCAAGCAAGAGCCGAATGCCCCGTACCAAATCGTCCACATAGGTGAAATCACGATACATTTCGCCATAATTGTAGATGTCGATTGAACGACCGTCGAGGATTGCGTCGGTAAATTTGAATAGCGCCATGTCTGGCCGCCCCCAAGGCCCGTAAACCGTGAAGAAACGGAACATCGTGGTTGGCAGATTCCACAGATGAGCATAGGCGTGACTCATGCTTTCAGTCGCCTTCTTGGTGGCGGCATAAATAGTAAGCTGGGTGTCGGCCTTTTGCGTCTCAATGAAGGGCATCTCGGTATTGGCTCCATAGACCGACGAGGTCGAGGCCATAAGTAGATGACGCACCATATGCCGCCGCGCGGCCTCCATGACGTTGAAGGTGCCGATGACGTTAGCATCCAGGTAGGCGCGCGGATTCTCAAGACTGTAACGCACACCGGCCTGCGCTGCCAAATGTACGATCTCGTCGGGTGCGAAGGCGTCGATCGCCGCATCGAGCGCGGCCTGATCCTCGAGCCGCGCCTCGGTCGCCGTGAAATGCGCGTGCCGGTGCAGCATGTCATGGCGCTTGCGCTTGAGCGTCACGTCGTAATAGTCGGTCATCCCGTCATAGCCATGCACGATCATGCCCTCTCCGAGCAGCAGGCCGGCGAGATGATATCCGATAAAGCCGGCCGTGCCGGTGATGAAGACGCGCCGTGTCATGATGATCGGCTCCTTGAAACCCAACAATCAATTGGAGTGACATTTTTAATCGCAGTAATAGCCATTGAGTATAAAGTCGACACCGGTCTCAGGGGGCAGCTGTCTTGCCTCCACCTCCGCCCCAACTGCGCATTCGCTAGAACCACCTCAATTACGGCAGTGGCACAGCTTACCTGAGGCCCCTGCCCCGTCGCGCGATTTTTGCGCGGTCATACACCGGCAGGACTTTCAGCAGCGCTTCATCACGCCTCGGCACACCGCCAGTACAGCCAGATCTCGTCCGCCCGTCGCGCCTGATCGGCGGGGCACCGCAGATGCACGGCGTTTCGCAGCGCCCGGTCCCCCCGCGCAAACCGCCGCCGCACACAGGGCCAGCCGCGCGCGCACCATGATAAGGGGGAATGCCCGGCGCCTGCATCACAACATGCAGGACGATCCGGTAATCACCAGAACTTTCGGGGAAAGCACGGCTCCCAATGAGGCGCCGGTGTAGCGCTACAAACCATAGATCACGATATACAGCGCGCGTTTCAGGGCATCGCAATGGCCTGACAGGGAGCCGACTACCTCTCGCAATTCCGCACCCGGGCCAGCGGCCAGTTCTTTAATCCGGAGGATCTATACCGTGCCTTCGATCTCCACAGACGGCGGCATACCCGGCAATGCGGTATAGCGGCCCGCCTTGTGCAGGGAGGCAAAAATGCGGAAGGCCTCAACACCATCAGACCCGTCTACAGATCAACGAAAAGCTGTCCGCCTTGCAAACGATACAATCGAACTGTGCTATCAGGGCTGGGCCCTGAAATCTTCTTGAAACCTTCTGAAGCGTGTCGGGGACAGCCCCTCGACGACCACTTCTTCAGAATAGGCCGCGAGAGCATAGCTGTTGTCTGCGCGCAGCCGACGGTTTCTCTCGATCTTGGCCGTCTCGACAATAGCGACTTCCGCAAGGCGCAACATGTTCAGGCCAAGCGTCCGGGCCATGTCCGCCACCTCCGCGTCCAGTATCAGATTCACCTTTAGCCGCCCTACAACATGCTCTTGGAGGATACGTATGACAAAAAGGTCAAATTGGATGACCACCCCACGTAAGACACGCCAGGCGATATCGCCCTACCCATCCATGTCGCCGACTCCGGCATGCTGAACCAGCTGGTGGAGACCGCCCGTAGCTACGCGAAACAGTCCGTGTCTGACAACACGGTCAAGGCTTATGCAAAGGGTCGAGTGCATTTTGTGCGTCGGTGCCGGCGGCACGGCACAGATCCCCAGCCCCCGAACCCGATCTGATCGGGCTTTACCTCGTGGATCTGGTGGCACCCGCGGACGGCACCTCCCCTTTCGTCTGGGACTTTGCGAAACGTGGCATGACGCTGGATCGCAGTGAGCGGCATATCGCGACCGTGCTGGACGAGTCCATCTCCCCCCCGTTCAGAAAGACGGAATCCTCGCGCTGGATATCGTCGCCATGGCGGCCACCCCACTCTTCGATCTGCGTGGATTGCGCGACCGGGCGATCCTGTTTCTGAGCTATACCGGTGGGCTGGGACTCCTGGAGAGCGTGGGGCTGGATGCCGACAAGGACGACACGTCGAATAGCGGCGGGAGGATTGAGATCCCAAGGGTGCTGCGCTTCTGACACTCGACGCCAAGACCGGCTAGCGGGTGGTCGAGGTGGGCCGCGGATCGTCCGTGGCGACCTGCCCGGCTCATACAGTTGAGCAATGACTGTATTTCGAACGGATCACCTCTGGACCCGGCTTCACTCGTACGTTGCGCAACGGAAAAAGCGCGCTCGGAGACCGGCTGTGTGACAGGCATGTCGTACACCTCATCAAGCGAACCGTTCTGGAGGCCAGCCTGCGCCTCGGTCCGCCCGAAAAAGCGTCTCGCGCTCTTGTCGGGCCACAGTCTGCGGGCGGGATTGGCAAGTTTGGCGGAAGTAGACGAGCGCCATGTGCAGAAAAAATCTCGGCCACGCCATGGCCAAGATGACCCGCGCTACAAGCGCCATCGTGACCGGTTTCGCGTCAAACTAACGAAGGCCGCCAGATTGTAAAACGGTCGCAAATGTTTCGCATGCGAAACATTTCACGTAGTCATCAGTCGCAGGCCTTTCCGCGCAACCATGCCTCGAGCGCGTCCCGGAACGCGGAATCGACACCCGGCCCCGACAGGCGAAGCGTTCCGCCGCTCTGGCTGAGATGGACGCCTGGAGAGATGCACCTCGCGCTTCGGCGGGGTTTTCGGGGCGACTTGCGGCGCGGGCTCCGATGGCGCGGCGCATTCGGTTTCCGCCACGATGAAATCCGCCAGAAGGGTCTGCTCCATCTCCGGATCGCGCACATCCTCCGTCTCCAGATGGCGGCACAGCCGCGCCCGTGCGGCCGCGTCCTCCTCCACGATCTTCGCCAGCGACAGCCCCAGGCGTTCGGTCAGCGCTTGGGGAAACCGTACAAAATCGCCCATGGTTTGGTACAAGGTCAGGAACGATCCGATCTTGGAGCGTTTCGCGCGCGACGCTGTGGCGAACAGCGATTGCAGTGCGGTTTTGGTGGACGGGTAGACACCGGCCTCGACCGCTTTCGCTGCGATCCGCGCGCGCTCGTAATAGGACAGGCCAAGACGGATCTCGTTTTCCTCGACCATTGCCAGATACGCACTCTGTGCATTTTCCGGCTGCCGCAGCAGGGCCAGAACTGCGGCGAATCGTGACTCGCCGGTTTCCTCGTGCAATTGCCGGAGGGCCGTCAGACGCCGCCAGCCCGAAATCAGCCCGTAGCGGCCCTGCCCCATATTGGCGACCTCGATCGGGCTGCGTTGCCCGTGGTCGCGCAGACTGTCGAGCAAGGCTGCGAAATCCGGATCTTCACCCGTGCCAGGATCGATACGGTCGCGGATCAGCCACGTCGTCTCGACCGCCTCCAGCGGCAGCCGCAGAACAAGCCGACCTTCGCTGCGTGCGCTGTCAAGCTCTTGGCGGACCTCCTCGAAGGCCGCATTGACCGAAGTTTCACCCGCGATCCGGGCGATCGGGGCAGAGGAGGCGGCATTGCTCGACGCAGCTCCTGACGGGGCGAGATGATCCTGCAGGGGACCCCCGAGACGTCTACGTTTTGCCATGGGCGATCTCCCGAAATGCGAGGACGGGCAGGGCGAATGTTTCGCATGCGAAACATTCGAAGGGCCAGGCAAATGTTTCGCGTGCGAAACATGCCGGAGATGGGGCGAGAGATACGGGTCCGATCATTGCGTGGCCTCTGACTGGGTCTTCTCTAGTTGATCACGGCGCCAGACCCCGTAAAGCAGCTTCTTGAAGGCAGCGTAGGTCGCATCGAATGTTTCGCGCCCGCGGATATAGGTCTCACGGTTGAAGTCACGGTAATCGGCCTCGTAGATGCCGCTGACCTGTTCGCCGGCCTGGCCGATCAGCGCGGTGTAATCCTGCCGCTGCGGGGCGAGCGACGGTCCGAGATAGGCCTGCATGAGACCGGCCAGTTCCGCCTGCTGCGAGGCATCATAACGGGTGATCAGTGCGCGCACCGCATCCCATTCGAACCGCACACCGTCGCGGCCAAGAGCGCGGGCGGCCATATTCTCGCCCTCCTCGATGGACTGAAACGTGGCGTGTAGCATCTCGAAAAAACGGCCGGTGGAATCGAACTCCAGAAACGAGGCTCCGAGAGGTACCAGAAGGATATCGGCAGCCGAAAGCCCGTTGATCGTGAGGTACCCCAGGGCAGGTGGGGTGTCGAGAAAGACAAGGTCATACTCCTGCAGAATGCCATCAGCCTCGAGACTTTCGGTCAGCGCGTCCCACAGCTTCCAGCTGCGCGCGGCCATGCGCCAGACAGGGATCTGGAACTCGGACCAGTAGAGGTTCAGCTGCGCCCCGATGAGATCGATATTGGGCCAGTGCGTTTTCTGGACAAGGTCCTGCGCGCTAACCTGCATCGCATCTGCCAGCGTGTCGTCGATCGGCAGTGGGGCTTCGTTTCGGTGCGCCCGCTGCCGGTTATCTTCTTGCAGATGGCGGCCGTAATGCCGTGCGAGCAGCGGAAAGATGGTGGACCATTCATCCTCCACCTTGCCCCCGAAAATCGAGGTCATCGAGCCTTGGCTGTCGAGATCGATCACCAGCACCCGGTAGCCATCAAGGGCAGCGGACATGGCCAGATGGGCCGCGGTCGAGGTCTTGCCGACACCGCCCTTGAAATTCGCCACCGCCACCATCTTGGCGGGCAGGCCCTCTGGGCGCCAGGGTTGGTATTCCTTGGTCTTCGATCCTTCCGCCGCGAAATGCGCGCGCAGCCGCAGCACCTCGTCCAGCGTGAACCATTTGGCACCGCCCGCGGTTTCCGAACGCCCCTGCGGCAGGTCGGGATTGGCCTTCAGCACGCGGCGGAAATGCGCGGTCGCGATTGGGATCAGGTAGCGGGTGATTTCCCAGGTCGAGAACTGCCGTAATTGCCGCCCGCCCCCCTCATCAAGCCCGCGCGAGGCCAGATCGCGGCGTCCCCGCAGACAGGCCTCGGCAATGCGTTCGAAATCTGTCGTCTGCTGAGGTGGATCGAGATCTGCCATCGCGACATCCGGAGAAATGTTGAAATACGGGGGCAGGGGGGGGGAGCCGTCATGTGCCATTATTTGCCTCATGTGCTGCGTTTTAGGATATGTACCCTAAAAATCCGAACATGGGAATATTTTCCTGCTGTGCCTCCAGTTCGATTCGTCGGTTCTACAGCATTTTCTCAGCAAATTCAGGTATCTCTACCGGTTTTTCAGGCAGACATGACGCGTTGCTCAAAAATCCTGTTGTTAATGGATTGTTATTTATAGTTACGTAAGACCGCCAAACCCGTATGCACCTGATTTCACCCGATATTCAATTGCTGTAAAGTCCCAATGCGATTCCGAACCCACGATATTGCGACTCCGAACCCACGATAGAGTGATTCCGAACCCACGATAGGTGCGCGCTGGATGCTGGACGTGGATCCGTGCCTGTGGATAAGGTGGTGATAATGAAACCCCGAAACAAAAGAGCAGGCTGGGGCAGCGACAGGCATGGGCGGCGAGGCAGGATCACCGCAGCGCAGGCTGCTTCCGGAACGGCATCCGACGGCGGATTTCTTTGTCTGCGACATCCTCGATGCGCTGCCCAAGAACGATCTCGCGTCGATGGAACACCCGCTCTTCTCGCTCTCGACCCGGGCGGATCTGCGGGTGCTGTCCTATACCCATAACAACGTCACCATCACCGTCACGCCCTCGGTGCGCGGCCGCGCCACCCTCTTTGACAAGGACATCCTGATCTATTGCATCAGCCAGCTGATGGCGGCGCTCAATGCCGGGCGCCCGATTAGCCGGGTGGTGCATCTGCGCGCGCATGATCTTCTGGTGGCGACCAATCGCGAGACCTCCGGTGACGGCTACCGCCGGCTGGTCGAGGCGTTCGAGCGTCTAGCCGGCACGCGCATCACTACCAACATTACCACCGCCGAGATCGAGGAGACGACAGGTTTTGGCCTGATCGAGGCGTGGCAGATCCAGCGTCGGACGCGGGGCGGGCGGATGGTGTCGGTCAAGGTGTCGCTGGCCGAATGGCTCTATCGGGCGGTGCTGGCGAAATCGGTGCTGACCCTCAGTCGCGACTATTTTCGCCTGCGCAAACCTTTGGAGCGGCGCATCTACGAACTGGCGCGCAAGCATTGCGGCCATCAGCCCGAATGGCGGGTCTCGCTTCCCGTGCTCGCGCACAAGTCCGGTTCGGCCTCGCCGATCCGAGTCTTTCGCCGGATGATCCGCGACATGATCGCAGCCGATCACCTGCCCGACTACGAGTTGGCCGAGGCGCCGGGCGACATCATCCATGTCCGCCCGCGCCGCGTGGTGCTGGCGCCGGGCGAGGGGCCGCGCCTCAGCCCCGAGGCCTTGGACGAGGCCCGCCGCCTCGCCCCCGGCGCGGATGCCTACGTGCTCGAGGCCGATTGGCGGGCTTGGTGGGCCACCACTGGCCAACCCCGCCTGCGCAGCCCCGACGCGGCCTTCCTGGGCTGGGTGCGCAAACGGACGGTAAATCGCGGTAAGGGCTGAATCCTCACCAATCTGGCGCAATTCGGGCGATTAATCCGCCAGTTTACATTGAACGACTTTTTTTGCGCTGAAGCGCAGTTTTTCGGCTGCCGCCTGCGATCTCGGCCAAAATGGCGAGCATACCAGGCCCGGCCGAGAGCTCGAGGACCAGATCGCGGGCGGTGATCTGCGCGGCTGCCAAGGCTTCAAAACTCATGGGCAGCGGTGTCGAGAACTGCGGGAAACGCTCCATCTCTTCTGCGCGCCGGGTGTGGCTCGGCAGCAGGCCGAGACCTTGGTGAGAACCGCCCGAAGCTGGCGGTAGAGCCGGCGGGCCAGGTCACGCAGGGAGTCGGTCATGATCTCCTCAGCACCCGCAGTCGGCGGTTGGCAGGTTAGGCTGTCGCGGGTGGTCGGCTCGACGCGGATCAGCACGGTTGAAAAGCAAGACACCCTTTTTCACATTCCGCCTAACGAATATGGATAAGGCCTGAATTGATTTAAATCTGGCTCCTTTTGGGATTGATA
>Ga0307981_1003638_pt1 | contig 11424 bp, 9 predicted proteins | sample OrgLakmetagen987_FD_201849 | JGI IMG/M metagenome (GOLD analysis project Ga0307981, IMG submission 201849) | Saline water microbial communities from Organic Lake, Antarctica - #987 | ecosystem: Environmental > Aquatic > Non-marine Saline and Alkaline > Saline | place: Antarctica: Organic Lake... | reverse complement strand
CCCTCAATGTGGTCTGCGATATCATTGAAGCTCAATTTGAAGATAAAGTCAATTGCGTTTGTTCCGGCAATCCCTTTACATCGTTTAATCTCAATTGCGAATACATCAGTAAGGTATGTGGCGACGATGGCACGGTGTGTGGAAGACCCGTGATTGGACTCTCGCTGGCCGACGGGGGTGTCTTTTCGGCCGCCGCTTGTGTGACGAATTATGAACGAAACGGAGTCGCTTACGGGGATACCTGCATTCAAGTTGATCTCTGTGAAGAGACGGACGGCTTTTGCGATTGTACCGTTACCTTTGACGATCAAGTGTGCGATTCATGTACCGTGTGTGACGGTGGTAAAGCGCTCTCGTTAGATTGTACCAATGCCAACGCCGAAGCCATCACTTCCGAGTGTCAGTCAGTGGACTTTGATTTGAACCTTGGCGGCGGAGGATTCATTGCTGGGTTTTTGCCAACCTTTCAAGGGCTGTGCAGTGACTTGGAGGACGCTATCGACGGTCGAATTGAGTGTGATTGCAGTAACTCGGGAGGTCAAACCTTTGATATCATTTGCGAAACCAAGGAACCCCAGTGTCAAGGGAACGTTTGCGGTGAAGTCAAGTCCAAGGTGGAGGTTGTCAACAATGCAATTGAAACAGTCACAGCGTGCGTCGACTTTGCAACACCGCAAGATCTCAACGAGATTTGCACAAAGGTGGAGATTTGTGAGGACGATAACAGTGCTATTTGCGGGTGTACTGCTATTTACGGTGGCAAGGCGTGCCAAAGCTGTGAAATTTGCGACGGTAGAAATTCACTCAAGCTCGACTGTTCGAATATCCGTGAGGATGTTATCATTGACGTTTGCCAAGCTGTCACGGCAGCGAGTGCCTATGAGTTTGTTCCTGACTTTACCCCCCGCAGTCCAGCGCCTGTTGATTTGAGCAACCAGAGTAGCGACGCTGTGGTACGAACTGCACCCGCTCTGGCTGGCATCGTAGGGGTCGCTCTTGCCTCTGCGTTCCTTTAAAAGTGTAGTTCTGGTGGAACCGAAATAAATACGTTAATCGTTTGTATCAACAATATGCACTTACTCTATACGGTAGATATCTGTCATCTATGGGAGCTTGCGGGACAAAGAAATACAGCCACTGTACCTGGTGTGTACCGCCACCGGTACATGGCAGAAAAGGGAGCTTTCGTTTCAACCTTCTCATGATTATTGTTGAAAAAGGCTACTGTTAGTCTAGCAGTCTACGTACATCCATACGATACGCGGTACCGTAAGCCAATGTCAAGGGAATGTCGCATCCAAGATCGCCAATTCGAAAATTATTGTTTTTTCGTTTCATAAACTCGTTCCACCACCATGGGACCGCCTTCCAAGACGCGTCGTCGCACCAAGGTACTCGCCTTGGGAGTATCTTACGCTAGTATACAACGCCAGATGAAAAAGCACGGGAAAGGTTCGATCCTTCTAAGTAGCAGCCAGAACGACACGGCAGATCTTGCTTCCGTCGAAACGGCCGTGGAATGTGTTGAGCGAGGAATCCTTACCGAAATGGACGGTCGCGACCTCTCTCGATGCCTAGCAACGGAGAAACACTGTCATGCCGACGTCTATACGGTTAGTCAAGAAAAGGGAGCACTCTACGAACCAACGAAGCACCTGGAGGCCAACTTTAACCGACACAGCTTTTGTCGAGAGCTCAAGAAACACTTTCAAGAGACGCAGTTTGATCAGGTTACGCTGGATTACTTTTGGATCCCAGCAGGCTGGAATGTGCAGCACTGGAGTCGTTCCTTCTTTGAGCATACTCTCGTCAGCTTAGTAAAGGAGAAGCTATTGTATGTACCAACGGTTCCTCGCAAGAGAACCGATCCAGCTACTCCAGGGGTCGTCTATCTCCCGTTTTGCTTTCACTGCTTTAAGGAGATTGTCGCCTGTCGCGAGCAATTGACCAAATACTACCAGATTTCCTTCCTGCGACAAAAGGATCTAAAAGAGGTGGCGCTTTGGCAGGGAACGCAAACTATTGAACCTCAAATCATGCAAGGTGTCTTTGGTAAGAGATTCGACCAGGAGGAACTCTATTGCACGTTTGGTCCCCGTGATGTCGCCCAGGCTATGGATGATCCATCCGTTCAAAAGGAGACGATAACCTCTCTAGCACGTCGTCTCGAAAATTTTAGTGACATTCGAATGATCATGTTGGAACCAGTCATTGAAACAACGAAGTCAGAATATTTTACACGCAGTCGAATTAGAAGCGACAGCAAGAACGCTACCAAGGACCTGTTCTATCGCTTTGCTGGCTTGTCCAAACCGTCGATTGTGAAACGAGGATTCGATCAAACTGGATTCGGGACGTATCCAGCTGTTGTTACTCCAACGCGCCCTGTAGCGTCGAACGTTGCAATTAAATCGAAACGATCACCTCGGCGTTCGATTCAAAAAGCTGTCGTAACAAAAGTCAAGAAAGGTGCAACGCCATACAAGCGAAAGCTTTACTTTAAAGCTATATTTCCGAGTCCGAGAAAAGTTGCTTGCTCAGCAAAGCCAGTGTTGCACTCGACCTCGTCAAGGTACAGCTTGCGCAGTCGGGCAGATGTGCGTAGTCAGTCTCCTCGAAGTGTCGTGACAAATATAGAGGTCGTTCAAGCGCCAACCGCCAAGCCCACGGTTCTCTTCAATGAACCAGCAAAATTAAAGAAAGACTCTGCGTTCATTAATTAAATGGCCTCACTCTAGACGAGACGGCTACGCTCGTTGGAGAGTTCGAAGTGGAAAAGCGAGATCGATTGATGTTTCTATTTAGGTTACTCGCGATTATAAAAGCATTAAGATATATTAAAATATATCATACATTACTTTACATCCGACTAGACCAGGCGTAAAAATGAGAATGTGGCGACTTTAGCGAGGGCGTTCTCATACTCTAATTCGTCACTTGGGGCTTGTCGCTGGGGTCGGAAAGGTAGTCAGTAGCTGCAACTGCAGCATTTGCTTCAGCCTTTGTGTTATCAACGCACCTCGCCTTCTTTATTGGAGCACGATGAGCTCTCCTCGGACTTGTTTGAACAAGTGTTGTCGCTTGTCGCATTTGCCTCTTACTCGATGGTCATCTCATTATCTTTCGATGTAACTGTGCCAGAGGGTCCTAGTTTCCAGAACGAGAAGCCTCCAGACCATACCTTTGGTTTTTCGTCCAGTGTCTTCGCTGATATGTTTGCTGACGGTGCTTCTGCATTGCTGGGTGCTTCTTTGTTTTCGTCTTCTAAAAGGGGATCTTTTGGTGCACCACTGGTAGTCGAATGGCCCAATTTCCAAAACGGAAAGACCATTGCCCCTCCGCGATCTTTCGTGTCTACCCTTTCACCTTCACCTTCGTCCACAGTATTGGTATCTAGACCAGTGTTGCCGTCTTGGTGGTTGGTGTCCATTTTAGTTGCAGCATCACGCTGCATCAACGCGTCAGTGTTCCCACGCTTCAAAAACGGAAACATGGACGGCTTGTCGTTTGCCTTGACGTCCTCGGTTGTCCTACTGGACGAGTCGGCACTCTCAATAGTTGTCGTATTAGGCGTCTCATGCAGTTCACTAGCATCCAACGCAGCGCCTACCTTTGGGAAGCCAAGCAAATCCCTATGCTTGTTGGTGAGTGGATCGCTTCGAAAAGTTACCGAAAACGTTGATGCGGCCGCGTCCTCTGCACCTGCGCCTACTTTTGTTTTCTTGTTGCTGCAAGTAGCAAGGCGCTCTGTCAGTGTCTCGATGGTCCACAGACTATCAATTGCGTGCCCATCGATGGAAATGATGCGAGTCCCCAAGGCAGGTTTGATATTGCGGACCGTATTAAACTCATTATAACCCGAAACGACAAAGGCGCGGCCAACTTCACCTGGTGCGGTTCCAACAACAGCGCTTGGCCTTGACGAATCGAGTGTCTTGTCGGCACCCTTGTTGCCCAAGAAGGAATCAAAGTTGAAACTCATGGAAAATCCGGAAGCGTGATCCTTCTTCTTGTCGATTAGTTGCTTGGCTACTGGTCCATCGGGCAAACAATCGTCTAGTTCCATTACAGCATCCGTGAGAAGACCCCTGGCTTGCGTCACCTTTTCGGGTATCAATACATCAGACAGTGGAACGGCTCGAATCTTGACTCCAATCTTGGTCTGATAGGGAAACTCGAGTGTGTACGGCGTAGCGAGTTGTTGTTGTTGTTGCTGATGCAACAAGTCAACGTCGGATCGGGCCTTGGATTTCGACTTGACAAAGCTGCTATTACTCCACCAGGAATGGTGCATTGTATCGTTGGAGTCTTGTGATTCTTCCTCCGACACGGCGCAGCGAGGAGGAACATTATCGTCGTGCGTGGGTATCGTGACATACACCGCAGCCAGCTTGACGGTTGCCACACCTTCGTCCGTCACCAACAAGGAAGACGTAGAGGAGGACACGGACGAGCTATCATAGTCGGTTATTGTTGCTGAAAAGTTGAGCGCGTCCGCATCGGAAAAGTTGCTGTCGACCGACGCCGTACGCTCTCTGCCCGCTTGTGCAAGAAACTGCTCATGCGCTTGCAGCTTGTAGGCAACATTGAGTTCTTGGAGCTCCTTGTGTTGCTGTTCCGAGTCCTGCGCCTTTCGGACAAAGTCCTTGACGTACTTGATGAGCGATTTCTTGTCGTGTTGCTTCTTTTGGAGTTTGGCGACGAGTTTTTCGTTCTTGCCGTACAGTTTGATGACTGATGCTTCCAGTGTGCGATTAGCTTGGTGTTGCGCAATCAGTTGTTGCCGGAGCGAGTGGATGTCTGTGCTCTGTTGATCATTCTCGAACTTCAATACGGCCAAGCCACTGTGCAAGCGATGAATGGACCGGGTCAATTTTGGTAAGGGAGTATCTTCTAGTTTCCAATGCCGCTGTAACTGATCGAGGGACTGCTGCAGTCCAAAGGCATCCGAAAAATGCGTGTCTTGCTGATTGGACGGTCGTTGTCCAGTAAGTGAAGATTGGTAGACGGTCGTATCCATGGCAGCAAGTTGCGATAGCAGATCTGCAGCTTGTAACAGAGCCTCCACTTGTTCGAGTGCGGCTCTACTGGAACCTTCTGGTTCCATCTTACTGGTAGATATTGCTGGAAATGCGAACGAGCTGCTGTTCCGTGATGGTGCCATTGTCGGATGTCCACGTGTCGGTCTGGTTGTATTTGTTCTTTGAAAGAAGGTACCGGTACTACTACTAGCTAGTTCTTGGTTGGTTGGATGGCGATAGAGTAGTCGTTGCATTCGTTTGCGGCTTTCCGCAACGTTCATCCATTGCATTGGACTGGATGTTTGGCGATGATCAGGTCTTGTTTGTTGTATCTGTCACATATTGTCAGCGCCAGTGTTTAGAAGCGACCAACAACCAACATCCAACATGGTATGTGAATGGGTGCAGCAAAACTTTGAAATCTGTCGGAAGCAGTTTCTGGAGGGACTACAGTCACTTCCGGGTTGCTAGCGCATTTTTCCTCCCTTCTAAGTACGACTGGCCCGGCGCTTTTAAGTATTCACGAATCCGTCCTCGTGTCGTTTCAGACATGCGTCCCAGCAAACGAACGACCCATATTTCGTAGCGGACACTTCTAATCGCCAAAGCAAAGCTCGGTTTCACCATGTCGAACCCTGCTCTAACGCTTGGCTCTGCGCTCTTGGCGTTTGGGCCCGTAGCCTCTCTATTCTCTCTGATTGTGTATAGAAAGGCTCAACTTGTAATCGTGGTAACGTCGTCCGCCTTTTTCTATTTACTTTCGGCCGTCGTGGCGAGCATTGCGTGGACCGTCTTTGACGCTGTCGGTCTCAGAGGACCCTTGTCGGCCATTGTACCGGGCGTTCTCGCACAGTTCATGTTCAGATGTGGCTTTGTATCGCTCTATCACAAGGTGGAAGCAGTTATTCAGACTTCTCTCGAGAAACAACACCAAGAAGAACTGAATCAACAAGAGACGGACCCGGGTACGGATCAAACGGCCGCTTGCAACCAGGACCGACGCAATAAGGAACCAAGCGAACGTAACTCGACACAAGCCGCGAAACTGCGCTTGGAACTAAACGATGCCGCTTGCGGCGTAGCTGCGGGCGTTGGATTCGGAGGAATGCACGCAATTTTGCTGTACGGAACGCTGCTGGCAAGTGAGACGAGCAACAATGTGGGTGTATTGTACCAAGATAGTTGTCCCGCTATGCCGTCGCTCGTGCTATCGGCAATCTACGCATTCTGCTTTTCCGTGTTGGACATCTTTTGGATGCTCTTTACCTTTTTTGGGATGCGTCGTCGACTCATGTTTCATCGTGGGGAATATGCCGCCGACGAAGAACTTGTCGTCGGAAGTTGGCTTGGGAATTCTAGAATGGGCGGCAACTACTCGCTCTTGTTGAGTCTGCTAACGCACTTTGTCGCTTCCATTTTCACGTCGGCCGACTACTTCAAGAGCGGCTGCGTCGTTTCCATTCCAGCTGTTGGAATTATCGTTCTCATGACGGCTTATATGTTCTGGGCCGGCGCGGGACGCATCTACATGCCGGCAGTGGCACCACTAGGCGGTGTTGTACCTGCAGGTAACAGCCGTCCCATTATGGGGTTCCACGACGAGTAATGTGATTCATAACAGGGTATGTGCAGCGTCGCGTTTGCTTGGCGACGGCGACGAATGAAAATAGAGACTGCCTTTCATTGCACACACAAGGTTGGGATGGAACGAAGTCTACTGTTCAGATTGTAATTTGTTATAGTGATCTTTATCTCTTTACCGATACCATGTTGACTAATGGATGCAGAGACTTTAAGACCTAGCTATGAGTACCGGAGAGAGCGTTAACATCAACTATCATCAGCTAGAGCTACCGGCATGCCGCGTGGTAAAGAGGCGTTGGATGTTCTTGGAAGGATCACTTTGACACGATGACTCGTTCACAAAAATAGCTCTCACGATTCGCTTCATCTTTTCAAAAAGGACCATCGATTTTACCCATAATAATTGCTTCTTGCTTCACGTCTCACAATCTTCTTTACAAGAGAGAAGAGAACATCATAACATACATTGCATTATTACCCCGACGTAAACATATTGTATCACACTAGACTCTTGCATCATGAAGCTTACGCTGCGATCCTTGCGCGCCTCGAAGGGAGTGTGTGTCTCCTTTACAGTCGGCTTTCTCATTGTGTTCTCGTTCCTCGAGCAAAAAACGCAGACAACTGCCTTTACCGTTGCCACGTCCATGGTTCCGAGACCCCTTACGGTATCTCAGGGTCCTTATACACCACCGAAGCTAACGCAGCTTTGGGCTTCGGATCGAAACCTTGCCGTAGTGGACGCCGAAATCATTCAAGAGGATTCGCTTGCGTTTACAAACGCTCCCACTACTTCCACGTCGACAGATACGAATCTTGGCACCACCGCCAAGTCCCGACGCAAGTCAACGGATCCGACTCCAATTCTTTTTTCCGTGGGCAAGAAAATGTCAAAGGAACCAGTCACGGCCGTAGCAGCCGCCGCGCTAGCCTTGGTCCTCCTGTTGTCCCCCTCGGAAGCGTCGGCCGCCATGTCGGGTGGGCGTATGGGAGGTTCTTTTCCTTCGCAGCGATCCTCGTACAGTCGATCCATGCCTTCCTCACGCTCTTACAGTCGAGGATATCAGTCGGGATACGGATCAGGCTTTGGAACTGGCTTGGGGACGGGTTACTACTCGCGACCAGCCGTAACTGTCAGTCCCTACGGCTACGGTGGCGGTATCAGTCCTTTTGGAGGCTTTCCCAGACCCTTCTTCTTTGGCGGACCAGGTGCCATGGTCTACAACCGTGGACCCAGCATATTTGATTTGCTCTTTTTTGGTGGAGTCGCCTTTGTAATTGCCAACTCAATTCGAGCTGCTTCCGCAGGCAACAATCTCGATTCAACTTGGGACGAGCAGACTTCAAGCGCCTTGGGATCAGGTGCATCCACGGTGCAGATTAGCGTGGCCATTGATGTCCCCAATCGCAAGGACCCCAACTCGATCCTCAGTGTCTTGGATCGGCTCTCCCGGACGGCCAAGACGGACAATCGCGTCGGTATCCAGAATTTGACCAGTCAAGTGGCCTTGGAGTTGCTCCGACGAAAGTCTTCCATTGTATCTGCTTCGTCGCGTTACAAGCATTTTGGTGATCGGAACAAGGCGCAGCGGGACTTTAATTCCCTGTCGATTCAGGAGCGTGGCAAGTTTGAGCAAGAGACTGTCAGTCGGTATGGAGGTGTCGATTACAGTCAAGGTCCTGGAGACGGCAAGTCGTCTCCGGCCGACAGTCGAGCTACCATGGCTGTGGTAACTATTATGTTGGCCATTGACGGTGATTCCACCAAGCTTTCAACGATTCGATCGATTCAGGACGTGGAAGAGGCCCTCCGCAAGATTGCTACTGATGCCAAGGTTGACGACTGCTTGCAAGGCGCCGAGATCCTGTGGACACCCGAGGATCAACGCGAGACTTTGTCGATGCGGGAGGTTGTTGCTGACTATCCAGAGCTGCGTTCCGTCTAGTATCTCGACGTCTCGGCTATAGAGCACTATCTGTTTGCGTGTAAACAAAAAAAACAAACCATACCCTGTCATGTACAAGATAAAACGAGATAACAGCGAGAACGATATGACTATACGCTCTTAAAAAGAAATCCCATGTTCAACAATTGACTACCTCTTGAAATATACTAGTATGGATAGGTGAGAACTTAGTTAGATGGAGCTAGTGTTTAGCAGCAGTGACTACTCCTTTAGGCCTCGTTGTGGGACCGCCCGAGGATCAGGACAATGGCTGGGAACGATGATTTTGCTGCAGTCTACTTTTGCAGTTGTCGTAGTCTAGTCTAGGGTGTCGACCACCAAGACAATATTCACAATTGTCAAAAGGCAGGAATAGGAAGATGCTTGTATGGTACCGGTACTCGTTTTGTATAGCTTTCTCACCAACGGAACATTTACTTATGTTTCACTTTCATGGTCCTCGAGAACATTCAGGAAAGCACCCGTGACACACGCGCTCTCGACCTCTGCCTCAAAGCATTTGTTGCATTCTTTACTATTTCCATGTTCTGGGCCATTGTATCGCGCAATTCACACAATGTGTTCTTGTTCAAAAATGGCGTCCAGGCACTCCGGCCCAACAACGAACCCGCCAGCATGAAAAGGTGGCGTGATCGTCTCCTCGTATGCAACTACTACAGCAACGTGGTTTTGGGCTGGTACCTCTTTCTATTGATTGTTCCGTATACCTTTACGGCGCAGAGTACCGGCGACGCCATTTTGAACGGCATTGCCATTGGGTTCATTATCCAACCTTTACAATTATCTCAAGCCTGCCATTGCTGCAATTTTCAAATCGACCACCTGCAGCAGCTGCTTCTACATGCCTACCATTGACTTTAACTTGACCACAATCCAGGCCAAACTTAATTCATATGCGTCAGAGTACATTCAAGCGGATCAAGACAATAATGAGAGCAGCAGCAGCGATCAAGTGCACGTGAAACGGTACATTGCGGGCCAATATGGCTCTAGTGCTTGCAAGAGTCCGTATTCCGAAACAGACTCGTGTTATGCGTTTGCGTACGAGACGGCCGAACCGTTGGAAGAACATCGACGCGACAGCGTCGTGGGTGCTGTCAGTGTATTTCGCATGACTACCGCCCAGAATTCCACTTTGTACGTCGACAATTGTTATCAAGAGATTCGGTACGAGATTGTTGGAGACGTCGTTGCCAAGAGTTTTTTTAACAATTTGAAGAACAAGTTTGATTGCATTGAGAGCGACGACATGCACCAGGCGGTGAACGGTACCAACCGAGCACCCATGGGTGTACTTTGAATGCGCTTTTGTTGGATTTGAAAAGCGAGTCAATGTTGTCGCACGCATACGTGTATCTGATAATAATGGTTAGTTTTGCTTAAGCCTATACTGTAGACTAGTACGTGTCTAGCTTTGTTGTCTTCTAGTAGAACGCAACTTATTACAGTATGTACATGGGCTCGTATAGAACCTTCGTCCTCGTCGGCACAGAGTGTGGCAATGTATTCAACTAAACCAATAAAGAAACAAGGATCGTGTATTGCAGGAAAGATGCTACTAATTCTAAATTTGCCTCGAACCATGCTCGCGTAGTAGAAGCTACAGTAGTATATAAAAGCCATTGGCGTGGGGCATTCCAAATGTCTGGATAGAGATTACCAAATGCCTCCATCGCCCGCTATGCTGCTTCCGTCAAGGGCGAAAGCGCCTCTTGTATATGTACCGCCAACGCTTGCAGTTTGGCCTTGACGAGACCTGCTGGTGCATCGGCATCGGCCACGGCAATCACGAGGCAATCGATCCCCATGCAGCTCGAGACGCCCACCAAGCCCATGTCGAGCTCCATCAAGAGACACTGCATATGACTCTTGGATCGCTGCGTAGCATCAACAGCGGCCAACTCCTCACCCAAGCGTTGATAATCCATGGCTATATCAGCCAGTAGCGTGCCAAAGGCTTCGGGGTCGCGACGTTTCGCGCCCTTGTAGTTGCTGGCGCCCAAGAGTTCGCCATCGTTGGTTACTAACAGCGCTGAATGGATCGTATCGTCACAAACGCGATTCAGTACAGGAGGTATGCGGCAAGAGCGGATCATGGCTGGCTTGTTCGTGTTGGAAACTCGATTCGATTCGAATGGAATGGAACTTTCTGCGACAATAACGACAGCGGCATCGACATGGTGGACGACGGCGATCGAGACGATCGAGCCCAGTAAAATAATTGGTTACGATACCATTCCCTACACTTTCTGACTAACTGTTTCTAATTTTAATAAGTAGATCAGAAATCATGCGAATCTTGAGAAGATCCGATCTTTCGCGGTTTTCGCGGTCGGAGGAAGGTCCGCATTCCGCATGTCCGCCGCCAAAAGTACACAGGGAACAGGGACCATGGGATTCGCACGGCAGGTCTACTACTGTAGCGTCTCTCATTCAATAGCATACCCTTAACTCACGTAACGCGTGACTGTAAATACCTGAAGAAAGAATGTGATTCGATTCGATTCGATTCGATGCATTCTATTAGAGACGACGACGATCGAGGAGAGATATAATATGATGTACATTTATCGTCCAAACCAACGATATCGAGCACCGAATAAGCCAGCACCTCCGAAAGCATGTGTAAGGCATATGCACGATTGATGCGGCACGTTAGCGTTCGTCTTGCCGCACTCGATGGGACTTAGCAAATCTTTCTTTTTTTCCCTAACGAAATCTCCGTCTAGTCGATATTCGTAAACGTTGAAACATGTGCCAGGTGCCAGGTGCCAGCCAATGTGACACGGAACAGCGTTGCAGCGTGGACGACTCATACTGCCGTGTCTGTTCGTACCTCCACGTTCGCGCCG
>Ga0307981_1003637_pt1 | contig 11424 bp, 4 predicted proteins | sample OrgLakmetagen987_FD_201849 | JGI IMG/M metagenome (GOLD analysis project Ga0307981, IMG submission 201849) | Saline water microbial communities from Organic Lake, Antarctica - #987 | ecosystem: Environmental > Aquatic > Non-marine Saline and Alkaline > Saline | place: Antarctica: Organic Lake... | reverse complement strand
CACGAATCGCCACGGGCAGGCACGAGCTTTTAGCAAGGTTCTCTCAACGCCCACCACGCCATCATTGGTGTAAGTCGGCAGACAGCTGTCCAAATTCTCCCAAACTTGCGAATCTAACTACACTGTAACAATATCCATACCTTTCCAACTGAAAAGGCAGAGGCAGTAGTGAGGAGAGTGGCGAAAATAGCGAGCTTCATGGTGTAGTTGATGTATTGAAGTATTGGGAGAAAGTGGCCATGGCTGGATCGCAGATGTCCGCATCTCTTCGCTGCTAACACGTCACACGTCAGGGCATCCTACCGAACAGTTCTCTCTTCTTTTGGATGAATGGCACGTAGAATTAACGTAGAAAGCTACAGGATCCCTTGCAATCAAACGTGCCAAAGTGGACAGCAAGGTTCCGTGCAACCACAGAACTGACACCACACTGAAAGATGAAAGATACACCTCAACTTGAAAGTTGGAGCCTTGGTGAAGAACGTGCAATTTGAAAGCTAAGTTCCTGTTTCCCATTAGTATCCCTAACTTTAAATCCAATCAACCCATCGAGTTGCTTTCTGTCTTATTTATACAGTATGATACCAACAACCAACACCCAACGCAAACTACTCTTGACAATGACGCTCGACTCGGCGGTCGCCTCTTTCGTTCCAACAATCCCGAGGGACCTCATGGATGTGTCACAGACTCTAGGAGGTATTAATGATTCCGTACGTGCATTGGCAGCGCCGATTGAGAAAGCTGACACGGATGAGTCCGTCGTTGTCAACGGACCACAAGCAGCGACAGCCACTGCAAAGAGCAGCCATCGTCGTCGTCGCCGCCCCGAACGACGCCCCGTCACATGGAATATTGCGTTTGGCTTGCCTGATCCCTTTTACAAGGTCACGGCCACTGACTGGATCCTACACACGTGCTGTGCAGCCGTCTGGAAGCACCTCTTGTATGCACGAGGCCTGACTCCAGTGCCGACCCATCAGCTTGTTGTCGAAAGAACGCCAACAAGTACGTCCGGCAGCCGTCACCGATTGTCGTCGAATGAACGCAAAATGATACAAACGACTCTAGCGCTCGACCGTCTATCCACCAACTGTTGGCTGGTAGTACAGCAACTGGAGGTCCGATACGTCGTGTTGACGCTGGGAGCCTCGTGGACGCGGCCGAAGGAAGTCTATTTGTTGGACTTTACCAGTCTTGCTGACGTCAATGATACAGCAGATGAGTCTGAAAAGGAGAATATTACAGATAGTAGGGTTTTGGATCACAATCGAAACAAGAAGGAGTACACTCTATCGACACGATTGATTCGACAAGTGGTGCAAGCCGAATGTGACGCCGAGAGTCAAGTCACTGGCAAGGAACTATTGGCCACGATTCAGCGAGCTGCTACCGATCAATTGTCAGTCACATTGGGAGTAACGGTGGCTTCGTTTCTACGAGCCCACGCAAGGGAGCTGGATGTTGCTACCCATACGGGGCCCTTTGTGTTACCCGAGGTGTTGGTGCGTCGTGATTTTTCCATTGCAGGAAAACGAGGTGTCCAACGAACAGCCCGCATAAGAGTGTTTCGCAGAGACGACGATGGGAGTCCACCAGTAGGTAACGAACAGAAAGATAGCACCGATGATATTACTAGAGAAGAGGAACTTTCGCGAGTGGAGGACCACGGCATTACCTGGCTTTCGTTGCATTCCAAGGTCAAAGGGTTTCGAATACCGTCATTGTCTGGTGGATAAATTAAGCATTAACTGGAAAGGCGAGGGTTGACTAAGGAGGAGCTAGAGGAGACACGCACCCCCACACTGACCAGTAGGCTAGCTAGCTAATGTTCCTTATCTTGCTAACGAACGACAGGTCTATTTCCCGCCATTTTGATATTTTTGTCATCTCACTTTTTGATTTTTTACAGGGTACATAAGCAAAAACTGTAGCGTAAGGTAAGACTTACAGTAATAATAATGAGTAGGCAGAGAAATTTCTACTTAATGGAATGGAAAGAGCGAGGCTTTCTCTTCGTTGCTTACTTAGGCGATAGGCAATGCCACGCAAATCCCACCAAATTTTGCCTCAACGCATCCGTTAGGGGTGCTCGGAAAGCCACAAAACACAAACTGCTTCCGAAGTGTTGCAACCCTCGACCAAGGTCCAGCAAGATAAAGACAACGCACGAATCTCTTTGTTGCTCGTCACTTTTGTTGTTGTCGCTGCTAGCTAGAAGGAAAGGGAGGCTCATCTGTGTCGAACGAACGCGTTATCAGCTCGTTGATTGTTGTGAAAGTAGCTTGCACAGTTTCTTCTTTCGAATTTCAAAAGAGGCATTGCAACATGGCGGGTCATAGAATAACCGGTTGGAGGGCCTTGGGGGTCCTCACTTGGGCTACGCTGTTATTTAATACCGAGGCCTCGATTGATGCTCCAGGATTCGGTTACGAAGCCTCGACCGACGTATACAATTAGTAAGTTTCCGTTTCTCTTACGAGATACCACTCAATCGTTCGAAGCGAACGAAGCGATCGATGCTAACCCTTTCTCTTTCGCTTCCACGACAGTCTCAACTTAGCGCTCGACATTCGCGACATGCGAATCACAGACAGTATCGCGGACAAGCAGAATATTTACAATAATGGAAGAAATGCGCTTCCCATGTCGCTGGCTTCCTTGAGTTTGTTTGCGGGTGACACGTATGCTGCCGATCCAATGTTCAACATATACAAACGAGCCTTTCTCGACTTGGGAATGGCACAAGAGGATGATACAGACGGATATTTCGATGGCTTTCCAGTCAACGAGTACGGCAACACCCTGGTTAACGACCTCTTTCTTTTGAATATTACCCGCATCGAAGCGGAAGGAGCCTTGTCGCTCAACATCATGATGGCTGTCTGGGGTTCCTTATACGAAACCGTAAGAGCGTGTGGTCGGAACGATGCCAATACTCAGGAAGACATGTACGCTGCCTTGGATCAAGCGGCTGCTTTGTGGGTTGGTACGGATCAAGTCAAGGATGACAACCAGAGTGGCTACCTCATGTACAACCTGGCCGAGTACGCGGGTGCTCTTTTTGGTCAAGACTCGGGAGAGTCACTCCTCAATACTCTGGTCCTCGAGTCCTTCAACTTTTTGCGACAAGATGCGGATAAGAATACCTGCGCCAATGGCATCAACGGTTATGTGGTGGTGCGTGAAAAGGTCAAGATTCTCATTAGTTTTACAAACGCGGTACTGGTGCAGATGCTCTTGCATTACGTGAAGAATGCACTCACGGCCGGGTCAGATTTTGTTGAAATGTACGCACTCGCGCTTCTTCCGCAGATTGCTGCATGCGACACTGGTTTGTACAATACCTTGCTAGAGCTTGCTGTGGATACCGACGTGACGGCAGAGAGCCAACCCCTAATCATCAAGGCGATTCAGGATTCCTTCAGCTGCTTGGGTGTCACGTGTGACGACGTTGGCCAATACGAGGGAGGACGAATTGCCGCGTGCAATGATAGCGCCAAAGGGGGTCTCCTATCCTTAACAGAGTACCCTCCACTTACAGATGTTCGGAGAAAGTCGTACATTGATCGCGATATTCGAGCGATTAATATCTTTATGCAACTCAATGCCTACGATGCGGCCAAGGACTACTATCTCCATGGGTGGAGTACCTTTTTCAGCTTGAGCGACTTGGCACAGAATGACTTTAGTCCAGGACCTGCTCCTGACTTTGATCTGTACAATGCATACTACAATGGCAACGAATACGACTTTGCGCACAATATTATTATGAATGTTCTGGAAAGACAAGAACCTTTTGATGCGGCCTCAAGCAAGCAACGAGAGCACGTTGTCGAGGGTGTGCTTCGGGGAGTCGTCATGTACCTTTCTACACTAGCTGAGCTGGACTCTGCCATTGGAGAGTGTGAACTCTCTGGTGGTTCGGACAAGACGCTGGATCTCTGGGACGGAGGCGCTGCCTTTTTTATTGGATCGTCCGAAGGTCAACGTTCCGGTGGACAGGAAGATGGTCAATTGTTGTTTGGTCTTGCCAAAGAGCGATGCGATGTGTTTGGGACATGTGAGCCGGACAATGCTCCGACGAATGAAGTAATCGTCCAAGCACTCTTGTTTGGAAGCGTCCAGTTGCAGACCGGCGATTGTGGACAGGCAAAGACGATCCTCGATGGCTCAATCAAGCCAGTTCTTCTCGTTCCGTTGATCCAGAGTGTGCTCTATTTCGCATCTGAAAGTTCTGGTTTGGGGGTAGGCTCCACGTCTGGTAAATTAGGCTCGCTTCACGCCTGGTCGCGTGCTGTTTTGCCGGCAATCGACGCCGTCAGCGGGACCAGCGCCGTCACTATCAACAATAATTCGGCATTTCAACCTGCTTCGACACCTGTCGCAGACGGAATTGATGCCGTTTTTGGTGCCTTTCGAAATACTCTTGAGCTGATTCCAACGGATTGTAACGAAATTGGGGAACTAACGACTGGTGGTGTGAAGCGAAGTACCTGTGTTGGCAACGTACCAGCTCCTCAGCCTCAGCCTAACCCAGTTGCTACTACGACGACGACGCCCACCAAGAGTCCTGTGGCTGCTCCAAGCCCTGTCCCTGTCGCCAGGCCTAGTTCGAAATTGGGTTTTGGCCGCTACGACTTTATCAATCCGAGCACATCAGAGAGTGATGCAAAATTTGCTATCGATATCAAGGACATGTTTTTCGCGGATGTGGTCAGTGATGCATTGAGCATCTACCGCGAAGGGTCAAACGTACCGTTGGGATTGTCTGGAGAACATGACGTCATGTCTTTGTCAGGATTCAGCACCATGGCTTCTCAATTCATGAGCCAAGACCCGATGTACAACTTTTACCGTTACGCACTTTATGAAGATGTCTCTTTTGACTCGCAGGACACGGGCGATGATTGGCCGTTTGCGGATGCGATTGTGCAGTTGGCTCTCTCCTTAGATAACGGCAACGACAGTCAGCTTGCCTCTGTCGCTGTTGTTGTGACAAATGTTTGGATGTTGGTTGTACACAGAATGTACGCAGCGCTTCGAACCTGCGAAGCAGGATATGATGCTGGTACATTGATTGACTCGTCAGTATCGCTGTGGCTTGGTGCAGAACAAGAGGAAGGAAAGTTTGCCAGTGGTTGGATGCTCTACGCTGTCGCGCAGCTTGCCGCTAGGCAGTATGGACTCGACGAAAAAGAAGCAAAGGTCAACAAGGACCTTATGGATCTCTTTAACGAGGCTCAGACCATTGCGCAGACCTGTGGGGACGGCACTGCTGACGTTCAGAAACTTCGACGAACTGTCCATGAAATAGTTCGGGTTCTCTCAATACCCCTGCTGCAGCATCTGTTGTACTACATGAGTGAAGACGATATGGACTACGTAGAGCTATTTTCCGTGGCGTTTGTGCCCCAAACTGCTGCTTGTGACCTTCAGGGTTTCAGCACTCTCGAGGATGCCCTTTTCGAAGGATTCAAACGGGATGAGACGATTGATTATGAGCTGTTGTCACAATTTGGCAAGTCGCTTCGTTGCTTACGATTCACTTGTGCAGATCTTGGCGACACGACAAACGCTAGCGACAAACTGAAAAGTCTTGTCTCTACGCTTTGTACCGAGATTGATGTTGGCTATGATCCAAAGTTCCTCGCCGCATATGAAACAGACTATGATGTTTCGGAGCTGGCTCGAATCGATCTGGATATCCATCAGATTGACGTATTGATGCGGTCGCTTGCGTATGAAGCCGCCCTCGACTACTACGTAAACGGAGCAAACAGCTTGACCTCGTCGGGAGAGTATTTGTCGCTCAAGTCGTTGGCAACTGACCCAACCCGAGTGAACGCAGGTGATATCTTCGACCTCTACCGCAACTACTACAGTAATGACGATTATGCCGATGAAATAATCACGCTAATTCTTGAGGCAGCAGGAGGCGGAGCGTTCGCAGAAGCTTCCCGACCTCAGAAGGCAGAAGCTGTTACGCGCAGTTTGCAGACAATGGTGTCATATATGCAGGTAGTTTCGAAGTTGCGCTCCGCTATCGGCACATGCAAGGAAACGTCGGGTCAGCCAGGGCAGCTGCGGGTTGATGAGGCGGTCGCCTTGTATGTTGGATCGATTGAAGGACCGCGATCCGGAGGTTCATCGAATGGCGTCGGAAAAATGATGTTTGCTCTTGCCAAGGAGACATGCGCGGATTTCAACAAGTGCGAAAGTCACGGTGATGCGACAGTCAACTCGTTTCTGATGTTTGCGTTTGAGGACATGAAGCAGTGGTTTAAAAAAGAGGACTGCGAATCTGCCGCTTCGATCTTAGAGGAAAGCATCTTGCCAATGCTACCCGTCGCCCTGGTTCAAGGAACGCTCGAGTATGCGGTTGCAAACGAGATTCTTCAGTCTCGATCAGGAGTCGCAAGCTTGGCTATCGGTACCATTCTATCAAGTGCGGTTCTACCGCTGGTTGATAATGTGGACGCCACGGAGGCAGCCGAGATTCTTGATAACATGGACTTCAATCCCAACCAGCAGCCAGTCATGGATGGGTCTGACGCGGTGTTTGACTCATTTGCTGCTGTTCTCCGTGGTATGGGAATTGACTGCGACAGCGTGGGTACCATGGTATCCAAGGGCAGGTCTTTGTGTGACAACACGGAGGATGCACCTCTTCCAACCACACCGACAAACCTTGGCGACGATTTGTACATATCTACGACATATGTACAGGACCGAGCCAATATTGCACTTGACATTAAGGGCATGGAGGATGCTCTGACAAGCGGACGAGAAGACCTTGCTGAAATTATCTACAAGATCGGCGAGAATTCAAACGCTTACGATTCATTTGGCAAGGAAGTTGGCCCACGCACTTTGTCTGGATTCTCGACGGACGCGGCGCTTTCGATGCCAGACAACCCTCTTTATCAGGTGACTGTTTTCGCTCTTCGCGACAACCAAGGCCGTTACCTCGGAACCGACGCTGGTAGATACGCTGACACTATTGTGCAAGAGGCGTTGATCACCGGGGCACAGACAAGGTCCACGCTAGCTGCGGAAGCTGCCGTCGCACTTAATCTTTGGATGGAGCTTGCGAACGAGCTTTTTCAAACTTTGAAGAACTGCAAGGACAAGCGAATCGTTGACGAGGATGGAATTCATTCGATTGATGAGGCAGCAGCCTATTGGATCGGGGATGGTCAAGTTGCTGGCGACTCGGAACGTGGGCACTTGCTATATGCTTTGGCCGAAAGAATGGGAGAGAACTTTGGACTCAACGATGCTGGCCAGTCGCGAACTAACACGAACATTCTGAGGTTGTTTCATCAGGCCAAGCTTGAGCTATCCTTCACCGATTCTTGCTCCGAGAATCCCAATACCGTTCGCCGGCTTCGACACATTGTCAACAAGATAACTACGCAAATGATTATTGTGAATGTTCAAGGTCTCATTCACAACTTGCGAGTCAATGACAGAGATCGCGTTCATATCTATGCCCATGCGGTAGTTCCGCTGGTGGCTGGTTGCGACCCAACCACCTTCGCATACCTCAAGAGCAGACTCCTCGGTGGTTCGGCGTTTCAAGAGGTCGATGTCGAAAGCATCATCACCGCCCTTGGGAAATCCTACCCGTGTTTTGGAATTCAGTGTGCCGATGTCGGCGTTCACACGACCGAAGCCGTCTCCTCGTGCCGAGATCCTCCCATGCTCAGCCCTCTTGCGGGTTACAGACCAGCATCCGATGTGAGGGGGTATGCCCACCTGGACTACGATATCCAAGAGCTAGACATACTTATGCAGATGGAAGCCTATTCAGCAGCCGAAGAACTCTACCTCTATGGAAAGCACGCCTCCACCGGAAACGAAGACGACCGCACCGCGCTAAGCCTGAGTTATCTGGCTACCAGTTCGGGTCGATCGATTGTCCCTCAATTCGACGCGTACAAGCGGTTTTACGATGGCAACGAAAAATACGCCGACACTATAATTTTCGGGGCACTTCGCGCAGCCGACGGTGCATCTACTGAGCGCCGAATGATTGTTGCCCGAGGCAGCCAGTACATGGTGGTGTTCATGGCGGTACTCCAGGCCATGAACGAAGCCATCTCTTCCTGTCAGTCAAGTTCGGATAACCGAGGATCGAGCTCTGCTCAATCTTGGGATCGCGCCGCAGCCTTTATTGTTGGGCATATGGAAGGTTCCGACGAAGGCGGATCGAGAACAGGACGGATGCTTTGGGGCTTGGCCAAGCAACAGTGCCGTGAATTTGGCACGTGCTCGTCTATTGTTGACGGCTCGGCAGAAGTCAATGACCAGATCGTTTCTCTTTTGTACTCTGGGCGTGGCGCCATTGTCAGTGGTAGCTGCTCGGCGTTGCGCAAGAGTGCAAGGGAGTTGACGCCGCTCTTGCAGGTTCCTCTGATTCAAGCGGCTCTCAGTTCGACTTTTGAGCTGGCAAAGAGCAGTTCGAGCGACTACCGCAATCGCGTCTGGGCCGAAGCTTACATTTATTCTCAAGCAATCCTTCCTCTGATTGAAGACGCGAATCGAGATTCGGCTGAAATCATTGCCTCCAATCTCGACTTTAACGGTCCAGCCTTGTCAGGTGGGGTTGAAGCTGTTGTGTCTGCCTTTGCCAAGTCATACAGTGGCATGGGTATTGACTGTCAGGAAATCGGAACGTCAAATGACTTTGATGCTTGCACAGGAGTAGTCCAAGGGAAATCAGGACGGGAAAAGGTTGGAGTTATCTTTGGCATTCTCATTGGTTGTCTTGCTGCAGTTGGAACTGTCTTATTGCTCCGTTCTAAACGACGACATAAGACACAGCAGGAAGCCCCTGTTTTTGTTATACCCAAGGGTGAGCTCAATCATACGTCGGACTTGATTATGAAACCGCCGGAATCGGTGATTCGACAGGATATCGAGACGGACGGCCTGACTAACAAGTACAACGATACCGACGCGGCCGATGCAGACGGAGACGGCAGCGAAGCTGAACACGACGATGACTATCAGGGCGACTACATTGAGAATAGCGTTAGCGATATGACTGGAGAGAGAACTCAAGTAGTATAAACTATGTAAGGGAATTGTATATTTTCTATTATCCTTTACTCTCTACGAGTCGCGGCCCTGGCTTTAAGCTATGATACCGCTACTTGTCTAGCTAGATGATTTGAAAGCATCTACTTACAGTAGCCAATTCTGGATTTCTGCATATGTAGTCTTTTTCTTACACACAAGTTAGTCCAGTCGTGCGGCAGTGCTGCAGTCGGAGTGAGTCCTTTCGGATCGACGATCGACGACGATGGCACATACATATCGATGGACTAACCCATCCATTTCTATTCGTTGTAACTACCGGGGGCAGGGCACCGAGATCGTGGTAAACAAATGTCGTCCTTGTCGGTTGTTGAGGGCTCTGTATCAGCGACAACGAACACTACAGGTCCCGCGACAGAGTCGCAGCCGAAACATTGTGGCGACAGCACAACAGCGTCGACAGACGCAGCAGCAGCAACAACAACAACAACAACGCTGGACTTTATCGCCAGCAGCAACGCCGTCAAAGACCTCTTTTCGCTTCCCTATGCTTCTGATCGACCAATCAGTGTAGCCGTTCATAATCTGGATGGAACGCTGCTAATTGACACCGATCCTGATGGTTTAGTGCAAGAGCTTAATACCGCGGCTACCACCACAAAGGCTGCTAATAGGGATGGCACTCCTTCGACACAGGGACTGCCACGAACAAAGCAAGCTTCACGACCGCTTCCAGAAGATGATGCATGGCATACCGTTACGGATGAGGAAGACATGACGCGATCGTTAGTGGCATTATCGAGTCTAGAACCCAAAAGTGAAGCACTGACAATTGTGAATTCCATTATCGAAACGACTCGGAGAGAGAAAAGAAGTCAACGACCCCTTACTGCTGCCACTGGAAGCGGTGTTCGGGCCTTGGGTGTACCCCAACCGGACGAATACGTCCACAATTACATTCCCCCAGCTCCAGAGCCAAGAGAATACGTACAGTGGTCCTGTCAGGATATGAATCTCCTGGTGGGTTCCGAGGCCCTCGTGTATCGATCTCCAGATGCTTCGACCGCCTTGACTGTTCGAGTCGAGGATGCGACGAATATGCGAGTCTTGCAAGAGCAACATGCAGAAATGGTCCGGTCGGGGAAATTCGTTGCCGACCACCATCTAGCAAAAATGGAACAAATGGGGAAACTGTCGTATGCTCAAGCCGTACTACAAAGCAAAACGGAACAATTGGAGGAGGAGATAAGAGTGGAAGAGAAAAGCAAGGTTGAGCAGCAGCAGAAGAAGGAAAACTTTGCGGTCCCGGACCTTGGCCAAGTGCGCTTGCAGACTTGCATCGTACCTGCCCCAATTTCGACGGTCGGGGGCTTGTTAACAACGCCGAGTGCTTCGGGCGCACTGCGACCTGGCAGCAAGCACCTGTCACCGGTATCTACTGTAATCGATGCCTACTTGGATAATATCATGGCCAACGTGCCGCAGCTGGCACTTTGTCTGCAGGAAAAGGGTTTCATCCAGAGTGTGAAACTGTTACGGACGGATGACATACCAGCTGGTTTGATGCACCCTTCCACGCTCGACACATCGTCTCCGTTTGACGTGTTCAACAACGATCCAGAGATAGAAAAGATGTTTTCACCACAAATTATGGAAATGAACGCATCGGCACTGCTCCGATTTCTTAAGAGCAACTGCACAAAGGACAATGCAACGTATCTATTGCGGCGGGAGGCAGGCCAAACGAATATTCAGCTCTATGATATCAGCTCCATCTCTGCCCAGCGACAGCGTAAATGGACGTGGTGGCTGGCCACTATGTCTTATCGATTTGCTCTACGACTGCGTCATTTGTCCTTGAGCTCGACCGAAAATGCTCTCAGCCGCAGTTTTCGGGCTCGACAGCGCAGTCTTCTCCAAAACTCGCTGGACCTGTTGGACGTACTATCCGACATGGATGGTGTTGCACACGAAAGTCTCGTAGCGGCAATTCGAGAGAACCTAGCGGATACCTTTTTGGGTATGGAAGAAGGAGAAGCAGCATTACCGGAACGGCCAGAGAAGACACAACCGTCTAACCCTCCGAGCGTCCCCGAATCTGTCACGTCGGCATCTTCTCAACAGCCGTACGGCGCTATCACTGTGGATGCGTTGAACAAAGCTCATGACCACCTTGCTCAAAGCATTAAGATACTGTGGCCTGTGCTAGAGGAGAACGTACCGCGAGTCGAGAAATCGGCGCGGAAAGCTCACAAAGGAGCGAAGTCGCCGCGTGTGAGAGTCGTTTCCATTGAAGGAAACTCCAGTGACTCAGACGATTCGTTCGATGAGGGCAAAGAGTCAACAGTGAAACCATCAAACTCGCCTCCGAGTTTGCAG
>Ga0307981_1003635_pt1 | contig 11431 bp, 5 predicted proteins | sample OrgLakmetagen987_FD_201849 | JGI IMG/M metagenome (GOLD analysis project Ga0307981, IMG submission 201849) | Saline water microbial communities from Organic Lake, Antarctica - #987 | ecosystem: Environmental > Aquatic > Non-marine Saline and Alkaline > Saline | place: Antarctica: Organic Lake... | reverse complement strand
GGTCATGGGTCGGCCGAAGGAATAGTAGCGTTTAGCTAAACAAGCGGTCGAGTTGAGATAGAACGCTACGCTACATACATACGACGTATCATAGCTAGCACTCTAGTAGCTACAGAACAAAGCATTAGCTTAGTTTGTCTTGCGTCCCCATTCTCGCAGCGCCGTACTGCAATCCAGCAAGTTCTTCTCCAGAGCTTTTCGAAGCTCTCGACGAACGTCGACCGTCAAATGCAGCGGTATGCGGCCCGCTGTATTCACATCTGCCAGAGAAAAGTTGGAAGGGTCATGGATGTACTGAAGAGGACCCCCTCCGCTGTGATCAGCAGCCGGTTGGAATACGCTCAGTTCCAGCAAATCGCGAAAAGATTTTGACAAGACATGCCCACCATATCGATTCGAACTGCCCTTGTAGCTTCGGTACTCTTCCAGCATGCGGTCCAGCGTGAGAGGCGTGGTGGTATCTTCTCGGATACCGTCTCGCGCCAGCACTCGGCGCGCCGAAAGTAAAAGAGCAACCTGCGGTCCCGAGAGATCTACCAGTGCCTGGATGCGTGGGTCGGAAGCAACACCGTCCACCAGCACCAAGTCGCGGTCGCCTATGTCGGTCGACAACGAACTGTTCATGTCCATGAGAGCGTCAGCGAGATATTGCGCCTGAAACACGGGCCAGGGTTCACTCAAAGTCTCTCCAGGTGCTAATGATTGCGACCGAATCGTATGCAGTCTCATAGTGCAATCTTGGCGGTAGAGAGAGATCGCCAGACTAAAGACGCGACTGAACCATCGAATGCCCTTTCCGAGTCGGTAATCGCGTTGAAGAGCCTTGTACACCCGGCTGTGCGTCGTCTCTGCGTTGTCAATTGGAGGACTCGACAAGAGCTGGGACACTTGCTGGTGAAAAGAAGCACCATTCGCGTCCGCGTCGTTATTGTCCAAACACTTGCTCGTCAAGAGCGATACCAGTGAGGCAAACGTTGGACACGGTCCAAAATGAATAAAGCGCGACGTTCCTTCGGCTCGACTTCGAATGCGCTTTTCGAGCATGCCCATGATTCCCTGATGCGAAGTCGAGCCCACAAAGCAAATGAAAGATCCTTGCGTAGCAACTCGATCCAATAAGTGGTATAATAAGAGTTGCCGATCCTTGCCCACGTTTTCAGTCATGACGGTGGATCTCGTATCTTCTTGCAGGGCAAAAGATCCGCCCGACGTGCCCACAAAGGCGTCTAGTTCGTCCAAGACAAACAAGACGGGAATACAGTCGACACAAGCCAATTGTAGGATCTCGTTTAAGAGCTGGAGATTGTTCGTAAAGTTACTTTGACGGAGCCGCAGCAGTTTTTCCATGCGCTCGGTCGATTTGGTTTTGGATCGTTTCTGCGGTCGATTGGGAGAGTCTCCTTCTTCTTCCTCTTTTGCTACAGCTACTGCTGCAGCGGCACTGTTCCTGTCGGCTGTTTGTTGAAAAGCTGCCGTGGACAGCTGTCGCAAGATTTCCTTCACGACAATAGCGACGTTGTCGCCGGGTATCATTATTCCATTCAGTCGAACAATACGAAACGGAGCTTTCGTGTTTGTTTGCAGCGAAAGCTCGTCTTGAAAAGCTTGCAAGCACTGGTTCAGTAGGAGCGTCTTACCACTGCCGCGTGTTCCTTGTAGAAACGCGGACGCATTGTTCTTGCCGTCGCGCTGCACTAGGCAAGGATGCAGCATCGTGTAGAGCTCTTTGAACTGCTGCTCCAGACCGACTGGAGCATACAGTTTGGAAACATTTGAAATGCTGCGATCTGCGGCGGCACGGTTCCAGAGTTCCGTGCGCTCCGGCAGGGGATGAGTACCAGTGGCAGCATCGGAGAAGTTGTAGAGGATGCGATCCAGACGAGCAACGTGCTCTGCGGTTGGAGAGGACTCCATCCCCGCCATGGTCGTTTGGTCGAACGCGTCGATTTTGTGAGAAAATCGACGCCAAACTGGGAGTACTGAAACGGACTATACTCTGCGTTGGCGGTACTCCCGTTTCCCGCCAAAAATATGGCGGGAAACGCCTCGCATTTTCTTTCGCGGCGGCGGTTGTTTTACAGTGTGTTTACGTTTGTTGGTTGTTGAATTGAACCGACGATACTACGCACAATATCCATACATCCTTAGCTTGTCTATTGGAGAACCATTCAACTGTACGGTACACACCATGACGACGTGGGAGGCCGCCAATGTGGCTCCGGCCAAGAAGCGACGAGACCAGACGGATGAACGAGCTGGCAGAAAAGACCGCAGCCTCGAAACCGTCGAAGCTGCCCTTAATCGTCTCTCCAAGGCCTACGGGGCCGCCATGGAATGCGTCGGCGCTTGGCACCGGGCCGATCACGCAACCAATACTACTGCTAATGCTGCTACTGCTGCTACTACGAATAGTACCTCTACTACTGAGGGTGATAATCCTAGCGATGCTTTGGCAAGTCGTTTCAAGTCCCTGCAACAAGTGGGTCAAGCGGCACGATTGGCTTTTGAAAAGGCAATCTTGCTGGACCCTCTCATCGCCGCACACGCACCGCTTCTTTCCGGGGTGGTACGAGACTGGGCCGCTGTTCAGGGCCACCACGAACAATTGCAGCAGCAGCAGCGGCGGCACCGGTGGAGCATGGCACTCCAAAAACGGGCCGCGCCCCCCAGTTTATCATCGGCGGGTCACCAGTCCACGGTATCACAATTGGCCTATCTTTCGCTGGTCAATTATGCCGACTTGTTGCTGGCGGGCTGTCAGTGTTGTCGAGACTCGAATGGTTCCTCTTCGGCTCTGTCTACTACTACCAAAACTACTACTACTACTACCAATACAACCGTCTTGGATCGAGGCGTTGTGCGTCCGCTTCGCATACTGTCGTCTGGTGGTAATAGTAGTATTAATAATACAGAAGGCTCTTGTTGCTGCTGCTGGAACGATCCAACAGATCCAGCCAGTATTGATGGCAGCAACGACAACGAAAATCAAAATCAAAAAGGGCTTTACGAATCCGCCCAAGATACAGTTCGTTTGGCTGTGACGGCCCTGATTGACGCCTCGGCCTTGGATGGATCTGACCCCATCCTTTGGCTCAAGTTGGCGTGTGCCGCTCGGCGGTTGGGTCGTTTGCAGGCTTGGGACGCCAACAACGACAAAACTGCCTACTGCGAATATCCAGTCACGCTGCTCTCATTTCGGCGCTTGGAAAAACACGCGCTCGAACGAGCACGAACAGCCTTACCGCCAGCGTTACCACCCAATCGCACCGTTGTCAAGGCCTTGGAGGAATGGAATCGGGAAGAGCAAAGTCTCGCTGTTTTCCCCGAAAAGCTGACGGCCGATTGCGCCGAGCCGCAGCAATTGACACTCGAGTTACCGCGCTATTCTTGGTCCATTCTGGGGCGCATGTTGGCCCGAGCGTGTCGCGAGGGAACTGCCTACTCGAGCGGTATGAGTAGCAGCAGCAATATTCATGGAACTCCACGGCGTGCCAAGTTGGGCTACACGTTTGCTTCACCAGCCGTCAAGCTGCGTTTGTCGCCCATGTTGGCGCTACCGAGCTCGGTCTTGGGGACGATTTGTCAGTACTTGGAACCGTCCTCCATTTGGCGGTTCGAGGCCACGTGTCGAGCATTGTCCGCGTCTATTATATCTGCTCGTGCAGCCATGGATCACTCTGTCGTGGTGAAAGAGCGCGAGAAAACAGAAAAGCCCAAGGAAAACCCCAAGAAAATGGCCGAGGAGACGAGCCAGTCGAAAGACAAGGAAAAGGAGGTCAGTAATGACGACGCAGCGGGAGACGACAGCGAGCGAAATTCTGCACACGCGGCAAGTCGGGCGTCAAAACGCCTACGGTCGCAGATCATTACCTCCGGAAAAAGAGCCGAGAGGAGCTCTCGGCGAAGCTCGACCGAATACTGCCTACTAGCAGCCACGCTGGGATGTACCACGGACGATAAGCGCTACAGGGAGGTTCAAGACACTGCTCTAGACTGGGAAATGTCGATTTCCCTCGATAAAGCAGCCCAGCGAGACACCCAAGGCCCTTCGCCATCTCGGCGTGGATCCCTTGGCAAGCAGACGCGACATCGAGAAGAGGCCCGAGAGAGGATGGGTGAATCTGCGCTTTCAGTCTTTGTGGAACGGTGGAGCTCGTGCGATTCCCCACCCCTTGGTATCCTCTTTGGCTTTGTCTCGCACGTTTCACTCCATGTTTCCGATGTCTTTTCAAGCGATCCAGGCGGGTCGATGGTTCTGGTCTCGTGCTTGATGGAATGTGTTGATATCATGATGCGACGCAATAGATCGTGTGATATCCTGACCCCCAGCTGGTCCGCGTTTGGCTTTACCATGCCAAGTAATATCGTTCAAAGTCCGCTTGAGCTGTTTGCTATCGATCTCTTACATGTTGAGCTGAGATTCAAAGCATGCGAGCGCAATGAGTTTACTGACACCGATTATGATGCTGATGGAAGCGTTCTTGCTTCCATGGTGCCCCATCTTCTCTCCAAGATTGAAGAGTTGGACGAGAGACTATGCGCGGGTCGCAGCGCGAGACTGTGGACAAGTCTCAAAACGCGTTGCTTCTGGCTCGCAACAGGTTTCTACATTTGGATAGGGCGCCGCTGTCAGAATGTATCGGAATCTAGGGAGGCGGAAACCATAGGCCTCGAATTCATCGAGGATACGCTATCGTGTCTTCGTCTTCCCAAGCATCGGCCTCTCCTCAGTTTGCAAACCCCTCATTTGCTCTCGCCAGGGCGATCAGGGGCTCGTTGGAAGGAACTGTCCGTGGATTCTGTCACTGCGTATCGGAACGAAATCCAGGCTTCCTCTGTCGTTCTTTTAGCGCAGGAGCAGTTCCTGGAAGCAACATCTAGTATTGTTGGAACATCCCAAGATGTTGCGCTCGATGAAGGCGTTCACGGCGCCCTCTTTTTGATTGGGTCAACGTTGCTTGAAAGATATATGTCGCCGACTGATTCGCCTGGCTCTAAGTATCTCGAGCTCATTGACGATTTCCTGGCTAGATACGGCGAAGAACTTTTGTCTCACGATGACGAACCCGAAAGCTTCCAGGCTCTTTTCGACACACTTGTACCTGCAGGTTGCGTCAATGCGCAACAGCTGCTGGGTCTCTCTAGTCCTTGTATTCTTACAATCCTTGTGACTTGTTTGAATATGAAAATGCACAGGCGTCCTGACGTTGTCCAGCTCTTGGCACGCTTGGCTATTACTCTTGCTGGTCTTCCGGGGATCTTTCGTGGAAGTACAGATCAAAGTAGAGTGACATTTTCTGAGTCCAACTTTCCTGTTGACGACAGTGATAGCGATGATGATTCATTAATGAGCGATGGGGAGTCAGGAATGAACAATGGAAGAGCGACTAGAAGTACTGACCGACTGCGACTTCGACAGTATGGACGTCTGATACAGCTCTTTACCGAAAAGATCCGTACGATCTTCGTGGAACACATGACTGCCGACGAGAAGTCCGCGTTTGTGCTGTCAGATGAGTATCATCAATTGATTGCCGCAATCATGGGGTACGCCGCCGACTCGTTTCACAAGTCGCTTGGGCACCAAGTGGGAACAGGATACGACGACACTGAAGATTTCCAGGTCTTTTTATCTACTAAAGCTTTAATCGAGACGGTCTTCGACTGTTTCAGCACTAGTGAAAAACCTGAAAAGGCTATGGTTCGTATGTATTTGAAGGGGTTGATTCGAATCATTGTCCAGCAGCGATTGAATCTGTCTTCTCTCCTTCAGACGTCAGGAGATGCGTCAACCCGTTCCTTGCTGGCTCAACGAAGGAAAGGCCGGACTGACTTTCTTGCCGCAGTTTGTTGTGAGATCGGCCTGCTTCTCTCTCAACATGGAGCTCGAATTGATGGTGGTACCATCCAAAGATCCGATTTATTTGATGGGGTCTTAGATTACGAGGAGTCTTCTAATCAGCTTTTCGTTTTGTCTGAAAGTCTACTGTGGCTTTGGGAAGCGGCACACGGTGCAGAAGTTTCAGTGGCACACACCGAGACGGAAAGCACCAATGGGCCAAAGCTCGAGTCGACACTCGACCGTGCTAGTCGGGTTCGTCTTCAGGTTCCGGTTGCGGCAGCGGTCATTGGGTTATGTGGCTCTGCTGTGTCGACAAAACACTCCATCTCGAACGGGGTATCTAGCGGAGCTTCTGAAGAGACCATCCGTTTGGCCGAGTTTTACGATTCCGACACAAGTGCTATGGACTGGTTGGTAGATGAAGGCGAGGAGGAAATAATCGACGCGGATACGAAACGAGAAGAGCTCCTGCGAATCATTTCGCAAGCAGTCTATTGCATGAAGCACATTCTTGGGTCAATTGCCGGAGACGAAGTCTCCTCCTATTCTTTCTACAGCGGATACTTGACGAAGCATGGGCCAATTCTACCGCTTGTTGCGTGCCGAGTACTAAACGCATTTGCCAACAGTCTGCTGGTCGATTTCGTTCCGGAAGATTACGAAAAGAGTGCGCCAATGCACCTTTGGTCCGATTATAGTTTTGGCACGAGAACAACTGGCGTTCTCCTGGACTCTCTGTTGTACAAAGCCTATAGACATCTCCACGGGTTCTCGCTCGTCAACACTAGCGACGGAAGGGAATCTTCAGGAGGGGGGCCAGCAGCGGGTGACACGGCGAATTTGGAGCTATTTCCCCCAGAGCATCCTGCAGCTGCTGCGTCGCTCTACCGTTGTATTATGAGGGCCTACTCGCACGGACGGAAATCCCCTCCAAAAGCTTCCCTCGAGACGGTGCTGTCTTCATTGCCACCTATGAAAGGAGCAACCAAGACAAAGGGCATACACAAGTACCTGTTTGGTGCCGACGAAGATTATTTTGAACTTAAAGACTTGGTGTCGCTGGTAACGAGAGATTCTCGCTGGGAGACACGATTTGCGAGCATGAGTGACTGGGATTGGGATAGCATGCGAATCGCAGATGAAAGTAATGCCAGCGAGGAAGAAGCCGCGATTGTCAGAAAAGGGATATCAAGCCTTTTGGCACAAGGACCTCTTCCAACATTCCAAGACGCTGGTGGTGACAATGATGGCAGGGAATCGACGATGCACGCCGAAGATGAATTATCGAAGAAGTTCATCGCAATTATTGACGATCTTTGCCAAGGAAACACTACTGATTGTGAAAGTTGGTACAAGGCAGCTCAGTGCTTGGTTGCGAAGGCCGACCTGATTGCTGATCGACTTGGGCTCTTACAAGGATTTTCCCGAAGCCGCAACTTTTCTGTCACGGAACATTCAAGTCTTTCCGAAGCTAGCATTGCGATAAACGAGCTTCTCTCCGAACAAGAACTGGAGGCCCATTTAAAAAGCGAGGGCTGGGTAGATACTCTGGGGAACGACCTCTCGATTTATATTCGACACACTTGGTCTTCGTTTCAGTCCCTGCAGTCATGCTCTGAAGAAACTGGTGCTGCATACAAGGAGACGGTGCCACAAGACGAATTCAATACCGATGAATTTAAAGCGCAAGTCTGGAAAGAGATCGACGATCTCAACACGAAGAATGATCATGCGGGGTCGCAGCAGGCCTGGGGTGGCTTGTTCGTCTCGTCTCTAAGGATTATGGCCGTTCGCTGCATGTGCATGGGCGTGTATATTCTGTATAAACAAAGCGAGAGGAGCGTCGAAGACTCACTGCTGGTTTCCGAGATGACTGAGTTTTTGGGCATCACTCTATATTCGCAGATAATGGGCTCTCAAGTCTATGGTTATCCGTTGCATGTGTTGGGCGATCAACGAAAACGTGAGTTGGCTGAAGCCTCGCTCGCGTGTCTCGAATGTGCGCTACAGTCCAACGCGACACCAGATAGCCAAGACAGCGACAATGGTCGCATTACGTGGGACTTGCTCTTTCTAATCGGCAAGGTATGTGCCACTTGTGTTTGCTAGCAGAACTGCTTTTCGTCTCGCCCACTAACAACAGTATTACTTTCTTGACTCATACAGTGCCACGAGAAAATAGCGAGTACATATCAAAGAGAGACATTTCCCGCTGACGTCGGGTCCGGGGGGACAGCACCGATCCGGAAGTACGAACGTCACATCGAGAAAGCCTTGCAAGCTTACGCTCAATCTCTTGCGGAAGCAAAGGCAATCGAAAAAGAAGGAGGCGTGATGATCGAGCAGAACGGCGGGAGTGCCCACGGCTCAGGAGAAGTTCTATATCGATTGCACGCATCGCGTCTCAAATGTTTGATACGGGCTGTTGACCACAAGGAAGACGAGAGAGAAAGTGCCGAGCTCGAAGCGCTTCGTCTCACCGAGTGTCACTGGTTTATTGCAAACCACGACGAAAAAGTGGATTCGGAAGGTGTCCGCGATCGGGTGTGGTACGTTGTGGCAGATGTTGTTTCAGGTCTAGCACAATGTCGGTTGAATCAACCATTCTTTCATCGATCTGTCTACCGACACGCCCAAGCTTTGATGTGGGCCCCCGTCCTGTGCGACCCCATTGGAGAGAGAGTGAATGGGAGCCTTGGAATGGTCCCTGCAACGCGAGCTTTCAAGCTGAGAGGCTTGAACTTTTCCACCAATGCCGCGAACAGCGGTATGTCGGTCATTAGCACTCTCTTTGAAAAGAAACGCGCTCAGCTTTGCGCTGTCTGGGTCACATCAACAGGCGCTAGCTCAACTTTTCAAACGATTAACAACACCGTCCGCAAGTATGACTCTTTGCGTGGCAAATATATTGGCGCATACTTGGATTGCCTTCGACTCTGCCAGAGGAAGAATGAGCTCGAAACATTCTACCGCTGGACTTCCTCATGTCGGCGCGATCTTCCATCTTTTTTCTCCGCAGCCAGTGCTCTAGTAGCCAACGGAGGCAAAACGGAGCTACCGCATACCCGAGATTGCTTATTAGTCAAGGGCCGATCCTTGGCGTCTCATCATTTCCTCACGACTGTCAAGCGCGAGTGTAACAGCGCTTTAGCTTCAGTTATCTTGCATCAAGTGAAGACTTCGGAGGCCTCGCAGGACAGCAAGACGCCCGAGAATCATCTCAGAGCTGCTTATGCTTGCTTCCTACGCTTGAACTGCGAACCGGAAGATCTGACACGCGGACGATCATGGAAGTACCATCGCAGGTCCGTTGGAATCAGAGATATAATGGAACTTTTGACGACGGCCTACCTCAAGGTCAGCAAAGATCAGCCTACATCAGGATCGCGATCCGACTGGAGCGGCGAAGCGCAGAAAGTAGACATCCTCAAGATGGCGTTGGACACGTGCAAATCTATGTTTCCCTCCATGTCGGGTGCTCTGTTTTCGAGGAAGCGATCGACTAAGCCTAAAATGAAGACCGACTCTCCGACTCCATCGGCATCTGGTACAAAGCGTCAACGAGATCCCTCAACGGACACAAAGGAAGGCATAACAAAACGATCTTTTGAAGTTAAAGTCCCTGCCGGTCTGAAGGCTGGTGATCACTTTCTAGTATCTTTGCAAGCACACGGCGTGGAGAAGAAGGTCAAGCTCACTGTGCCCGCAGGAACTCCAGCAACGTTACGCTTTACCCTCAAAGTCCCTACGCCTACAACCAAAGATAGCCCGGAAAAAACGTAGCGTTAATCTGCTGCGCGGAGCATGATTGGTGGCGTTTTTAACTAAGCGTAGTTGGCAGTCTGCCTGCAGAAACCATTAAGGATAAGAGAAACATCATGTTGATACGGCAAAAGAGCTGTTGTAATTTTATGTGTCAATGCATAGACTAGACTAGAGAATGAATTGGGAGAAGGACAAGTCCCTCGGTACTTCGGTCTACAACCAGAGGAAGAAGTAGAGACAAATGAAGACGGGAGAAATCCTCATGGACCCATATCGAATCCAGAAGTTGGAAGACCTCGGCTTCGAATGGACGCTGCTCCGCAAGCGAGAATGCGCACCCACTGTACCCGAAGAATGATTGGGCCAAATAATGCGTAAGGAATAGACTATCATACTTTAGGTGGAACACCATTATATTTATCTCGGTCTCTATTGGGCCAGAAGGGATTGCAATCTCGATTCGTACAGGGAAGGAATGTGTCTAGCGAGGTCAAACATTCGTGGGCTGATAATAAGGTCTTGAAAGTGGTCCGGTGGAACATGCAGCAGGCGTAACAAATTGGATTCGTTCGATAAGAAGAGAACGTTCGCAGGTGGATACAGTTTTTCAGCTGTCATTCGCCGCCCACGCAACGCTTCCATTGTTTGTGAACACCATTTGAGGTCACCACTTTCCATTTCGTCAATGTTCCCATTCGTTCGAATTAGTATATTCGATCGGAGTTCAGGATTCAAACATAAATGCGAGAGACCCGCGGAAACATCAGCAACGTGGCCAAGGCTGAGACAGGCAAAAGGGTCTCCTTCATTTACGACTGAGAATACCTTGACACCCTGTGTAGGCCGCGATTCAATCGGAGCCACACAGGGTGCACCATATACATAGACAACCAACTCTGGGAATTTGTTTCCCAGCAACATACCGAGCAGAAAAGCTGCGCCACCACCCAAGGAATGTCCGACCAATACGAGACCAAAATCAGGATTCGCTTGCAACTCCTTCTCAAGGAGTGGTTCTGCATCCACTAAGAGTCCACGGGCAGCTTCCAACATACCGTGATGTGCGCGAAGTGGCCTGCTAGATTGCTTGTCAACGCTAGATTCCGTGTGATTGTGAGCTAGATCTGCCACTTTATCGGTAGTTGCCCAGTCTTTCAAAGGGATGTCAAAATCCCGAGCAGTGCAGCATAAAGCGGTCAGGAGATCATGAGGACCAAAGGTCCCTCTTACGCACAAGACAATTTTCTTCTTTGCTCGATCCCGAACAATGAAATAGCCCGGTCGATGCGTGCGCGATTCCCACTCGGCTGCAATGACATCCTCCAGAGGGATTCCTGTCCTTCGCAAGAGTGCCTGTATATCACCACCAAGGTGCAGTCGCCGTCGAAATGCCAAGTCCATTTTCCAACCATATGCTACATTCGCGTACACTGCGTAATGCGCAAGGTTCCTTAAAAGCTCTCTGTTGTGAACTACGGGAAAAGACTGTTTCTGGTGTCGACGATCGTGCAAGCGAGCAGCACGTTGGAGACGGGAGAGCGCGTATACGGACGCCCATACTTCTGGGTTTGGGAACCGACTAAACGAATCGACGACACCATGTGCCTCTACATTGGTCAAAATCTTTCGAATAGACTTGATTGCGGTACTGCTTTCCTTGCTCATCAACCGCGAGGCCAGCTGCACAAGAATTTTTTTAAAAAAAGCAACGTATTAGTACAGGCCAGTTGCGATACCAGATGAAGAGAACCTCTACTAGCAGCCTGATGGAATCGTCGCAGATACATACCGATTCAATTACATCCCAGCCTTTCTCGTTTCTAA
>Ga0307981_1003634_pt1 | contig 11432 bp, 11 predicted proteins | sample OrgLakmetagen987_FD_201849 | JGI IMG/M metagenome (GOLD analysis project Ga0307981, IMG submission 201849) | Saline water microbial communities from Organic Lake, Antarctica - #987 | ecosystem: Environmental > Aquatic > Non-marine Saline and Alkaline > Saline | place: Antarctica: Organic Lake... | reverse complement strand
ATGTTCTATAACAGCCACAGGCTGCATTCATATCTTGGGTATCAAAGCCCAAATCAATATGAGCAGAATATGGCTGTATTACAAAAAGCTGCTTAACTGGTGTGTCCGAATTATGTTGACCACGTCAGTTTTGCAAGGCGGAATGGAAGGGCTAATTGAAAATTACACTTAGCAAACATTACCTCACTCTCTTCGTTCGCTGGGAAAATTACACCTTCGCATTTCGCTTCGCTCAAGAACTGCGCCAGAGCAATTTTACATTATGCGGGTGATACACATACTATTTGACATTGGAGGTTACTTTGAAAGGTTCTGCGCTAGGATTTAGCTTTGTTACATTGGTTACAATTATTGGTTTTGCCTTAGTTTTGATTAATGCAATGGTTGGTGTTTTTATTGACATCATTCCAGTTTGGAGCTTGTTCGTTATTGTACCTATTTCAGTTTTGCTCATAGGCTTAAATGCTTTGATCGTTTATGGTCTCAGTCGTAAGAAGAATTGGGCTGTGTTTCTTGGCGCAATCGAAGTAAGTATATTAGTTTTGTTGACATTAATAGATGTCATCGGTGGCGGCATATTATCATTAATTTCTAGCATACTTTTCTTAGCTATTTTACTTTCATTGTTGTTTGCTTTACGCCGAGATTATTATAAATTTAAATCTGATGAGGAAATGCATGTATAGCAAATCAATGAATCAGACATTAGCAAGAACGACCAAAGCCGGTTATGGAAATTGTTAAATCTAAAAGTATAAATTATGTCTAAAGGAGAATTGATAAAATGGAATGTGTAGATTTACCTGGTGTGGTGCTAGCTTTTGGTGTTGTCTTTTGGTTGGCTGGTGGTGCGAAATGGCTGGCGGAGATCACGAGAAAAATAAAGCTGGATAATGACCTAAAAGAAAAGGAATTACACAAGCGATACTAAAAGTACCGCATCAAGCGCATCAGCTCACTCGCTATACACCTTGGGAAATTGCTTAGCTTCATTCAAAGCAGCAGCTAATCAATTTCCCTTACACGTGCATTCATATGAATAATTGTAAGGCACTACTATCAAAACGATTTAAATTAGGGAATACCTGAGCAATTTCGCCATCGCTTAGGCCATACCACTTCGCTAAGTCTGCGCCAAGTTGTTCAATTGATGTGCTAGGAATAATTCGTCCATCTCCCAAGTCGTCATTAGTATTGAGTCGTTGTTGCGGTAAATAGCCGAGTACTTTACCGCCATTAACAGCGCCACCCATGGCCAGTTGATGGCCAGCCCAACCATGATCAGTACCGTCTCCATTTGATGTTAAAGTACGACCAAATTCCGACAACGTGACGGTAGTCACTTGCTCACCCTTATTTTGCATATTGATATCGGTGTTAAATGCAGCTAAAGCCTCTGAAAGGGTACTAAGTAATTGTGGATGAGCAGTCGCTTGTGCGTCGTGCGTATCCCAGCCGCCTAAACTTACAAAGAAAAGTTGCCGCTGTTGTGACAAAGCTGATTGTACTGAAATCAAATCGGCAACCATCTTCAATTCGCTAGCTAGGCTATTGTTGGTTGGATAGGCAGTGGTTCGCGCTGGCATAGTATCTAGAGCCGCTTGTACAATTTGATTGTTGGTTCGGGCTAATCCGACACGCTTGGCGTACTCACGATCCAATGGTGAATTGGTCAACTGTTGAATGCGCTCAAAGGCCGCAATTCGCCAGTCATCTGCACTGTTATTGGCATCGAGCGTACCAAACTCTTCAGGTCCAGAAGTGTTTAATACTAACGCTTGGCTCTGCGCACCTGATGTAAGCAAGGCGCTATTGCTAATGCTCAGGGTGGTTGGCAGAGTTGTGTTGGTATCTTGCAGTAGATCTGCCATCGAACCCAACCAACCTGTGGTCGCTTGAGTATTCATTTGCCCAGATTGCCATAAACTTTGTTGAGAATTATGCGAGAACAAAAGCGGTGGACGAAGCTGCGGGTCATTGCTCAGTTGTTGCTTGGTAACAGGCTCAATTAACGGGCCAACATTACTGACTAAAGACAAGTCACCCTGCTCGAAAATTGATGCTAAGGATTGCATGCTCTCTGGCATACCGTGTGGCGATAAATTCGATTGTTGGTCTAAGGGCAAGGATATTAAAGACTCGCGAGCATAAGCAAGCTGTTGTCGAGTCTGTTGATAGGCTTGATATTCTTGTGCATCGGTCGGTACCAGCATATTAAAGCTGTCGTTACCGCCATATAAAAAGACACAAACAATCGCTTTATGATCACTGAACCTACTTTGTGAGGCAAAAGCTTTTGCCGCACTTAATTGCAGGCCAAGCGCGGCATAACTGCCCATTGCGAGGGTTGAACCTATGGCGCGTTTTATAAATTTACGACGTGATATCATAATCAGTTCCTCTATCGTTGAATTGCAAATTGAGGCGAGGTCAGCATTAAATTCAGCATTTCTCTCACGCGTGCAGACTCATCAACAAAAGGCGTAACTTGTTCATCGTAGTCTTGTAGAACTTGAATAAACTGCTCATCCATATCCCCCTGCATAAACAGAAGGCTGAACTGTGCGAAAAGTGACTCTTGATCATTCGCTAGGGTTTCTGCAAAAAGTGAATAGTCAGGAAAAATATGTTCTGGGCGGTTTCTGAAATTCTCAGAATAAAGATAAAAAGCTGCAAAGTTGTGATTACGCACCAAATAGTTGGCCGTTAAGATCTGCATTTCTGGGGTAACCATGCCAAGTTCGGCAAGCTCGCCATTGACCTGATAGTCGGGCGAAAAGAAATTAAATACCGAAGGCGATGATAACGGAGCTTGGTTCGTAAAATAATCGATATTTGCGATTTCTAAAAACGACATCACATTATTATTTTCAGCGGTCGGTAATAGTGCTCTTACAATATTAGTAGCACGAATTAAGGGCTCTTTAACTTTGCCAAATTCAGTTTGTGCATAAGCGGATTCGCTGCGCGCTTCTGAGTCGTTCAGCACTGCAGTGATCATCGCCAGCATATCACCACGCACACCGTTGCCATTGTCCTCAAAGGCTATAGCAACTCGCTCAATATAGCTTGGACTTGGATTGGAAGTGACAAAACGCTGAATAAAATGGCGAGCGACAAAAGGGGGTAAATTAGGGTGATTAAAAAGGCTATCGAGAGCGATATCTAGAGCAATTTCGCCGTCAGTCCCTGCTGGAACAATCGTAGAATTAAGTAAAACCTTTTCTCCGGTATCGTGAAATGCGTCTACAAGGGTCATCGGGTCGATAAAGTTTACATTACGTCTATATTGATACCAGGTTTGTGCTGTAGCAGCATTAAAGTTCCATCCCGTGAATACATGCGCGTAGCCTTCAATAATGGCCTGATCATAGGTAGGGATGGCTTCTCCTTGTTGGTTACGCTTGACGCTGCCGTCGCGATTCAATTCAACCAAACCAATAGTAAACAATTGCATGAGTTCTCTGGCAAAGTTTTCATCAGGTCTGATATTTCGCTCTGGCTGGGGTCTTTCATTTCCCAAGGTTGAGAGATACAAACCCATTACAGGAGACTTGGTCACCTCTTCTAGTATATCGCGATAGTTGCCGAAGGCGTTGCGTACGTGAATATCGTAGTAATTTGCCAAGGCGAGTTGATAATTACCTAACTGGCTCTTTTCTGAAACCACAAACAATTGGCTTAAGGCGAAAGCCATGCGTTGACGCAACTGATCTTCACCAAATGCACTAGCATGCCACCATGCTTGTAACCTATGAATACGGCGAATTTGGTCTTCATCATTGGGGAACATTGAGAGGGCTTGTGTCGTCAAAGGGGCATGAAAGCTTGGTGCTTTACTCACCTCATTCGCTATCCACACTTCATGACCGTCATTGGCAATGACATAGGCGGTTTCTTCGTTATTATTGGCTAGTGGGCCATAAGTGGCTTGTGTCAGCAAGCGTGCAGCATCTATGCGATGCGAAGAGTCTACAGCAACGGGAGGCGGTGCAGGCGGTGGCGCTGGTGGCACTGGGTTTTGCGAGTTATCGTTACTACCGCCACCACCACAGGCACTTAAAATTAACAGCATAAGTATAACTAGGCTCGTTTTGACAGGGCTTATTACATAGCTAGCCATATGTATTCTCCATTCGCGCACTAGCAAACAATACAGAGACATTTGAGCGCTAGTATCAAAATTATTAATCGTAGCCGGCCACCAATAACAGGCCAATCACGCTTTGATTTTTAAAATAGTACAACAGATAAAGGTCAAGGAGTTGCCAAGAAGTGTAAATAAAGTGTAAATGCTGTAACGAACACTGTTAAGATCATTAAACGAAAGCGATTTATTAAGGAGAAGGTTGATTCCTGCTTCAACTTTATTGACATTATTGGATGATATAGCGACGGTACTAGATGACGTCGCTATTTTGTCAAAAGTGGCGGCTAAAAAAACAGCTGGCGTATTAGGTGACGATTTAGCCTTGAATGCGGAACAAGTTTCTGGGGTAAGAGCAGCACGTGAATTGCCAGTAGTTTGGGCTGTTGCCAAAGGCTCTTTTATCAATAAGTTGATATTGGTGCCCAGCGCCTTGTTTATTAGCTATTTTGCGCCTTGGATAGTCATATATCTTTTGATTATCGGCGGTTTGTATTTGTGTTTTGAAGGGATTGAGAAATTACTTCATAAGTTCATTGTTAATAAGCATGAAGAACAACAAGCGCATGCCGAAAAGCTGAAGCTCTTAGCCGACCCTGAAATCAATTTAGTTGAGCTTGAAAAAAACAAAATCAAAGGCGCGATCCGTACAGATTTTATTTTAAGCGCTGAAATAATTGTTATTATTTTGGGGACCGTAGCAGCTGAATCTTTCACAACACAAATTATGGTGCTGTCACTGATGAGCATTCTGTTCACAGTAGCCGTCTATGGTTTTGTCGCCTTGATTGTAAAAATCGATGATTTAGGCCTATATTTACTGCGAAAATCTGTGTCAGGGAGCTTTGACAACTTACAACGTTTTGCCGGCAGAGCTCTGCTAAGTTTTGCTCCCATATTAATGAAAACACTCTCCATCGTTGGTACCGCGGCGATGTTTTTAGTAGGCGGCGGTATCATCGCTCACGGCGTACCGTTCTTGCATCATTTTGTAGAACATTCAGTGGATGTGGTGTCAATCTTCCCAACCGTTGGCACCATTGTAGGGTCATTAACGGGCGTTTTCTTGAATGGTTTCATTGGCATAGCTGCCGGTTTGCTTACACTTTCAGTTGTTGTTGTCGCGCGCAAAATTTTGGTTAACAATAAAACTTAGCAGGACCACCACAATTGCAGGAGAACTGCCGCGTCACATCTAGCCGCTCGATAATTTTAATAGCGATGTATCAATATCTACAAATGCTCATCACTATCAAGCTGAGCGTCCATGAGCATCGCCTGCTGGCGTATAAATTGAATGGAGGGAGCAAAAAAGGCCGCTCCTGTTTCTGCATTTGAGTAGTCTAACAATCTATCGTAGTGACCGTTTTGGTCGCCGTAAACACGACTATGCAGTAAATTCTTGAACGCGTTAGGATGATTAGCACAAGACACAAAATACAAGCCCTGCACATTCATATTTCCATAAGGCATACTCTGATTAAGCATAATCGGGTACTCACCGTTCGCACCGGTTATCTTAGTTCGAAAGCTATGTGAAGATAAACCTGAGTCTATGACAGGTAAGTTATGCTCTTTCGTACGACCAATCACATCTTGCTGTCGTTTCTCAGACAGAGCTTGCCAACGAGTCATATCATGGCGATAGCGCTGCACATGAACGTAGCTCCCGCCGATAAAATCAGGGTCATCGTCCCCTACTACCGCTATCTCAAACTTTTTGAGGCCTCTAGGATTATCATCTGTCACTATAAAACCTGTAAGATCGCGACCATCTAAATACCTAAATGCCCTTATTTGCTCTACCAGCTCAGTGTGTAGCTTCATTAGCTCCATCACTTTAATACCTATCGCATGACAAATATCGAGCCTGTCAGCACGAATTTGGACAAACAAGTCGCAAGGTATTACGGGTGCGCAGCGGTCTTCACTCTGCATATCAGGAAATGGTGCTAGTGCTCTAGGGCTTGCTGACGGATATAGCTCAGACCAAAAGTTACTACCAATGCCCACTACACCGGAGACCATAGCCTCATAGTGCTCTTCGTCAAAATGATCAAACAAGTCTAAACAAGCAGACAACTTGCTACGAACAGCAGGCATATCGTCGTCTACCACATTAAACAAGAGAAACTGCGCGTGCAGGTTTGGCTCGGCGCAAATACCTTTTTGTGGCTGCGTCATACGTGGGCTTGTCTATTCAATGAAATCAATATCCTGCGGCTTGACCGTCTTTACGTGTCTCTGAAGCGCCATAGTATACCTGATGTTTTTGATCAAAGAGAATAGCCTGATACCCACCAAAAGCACCATTTACATCTCTTAGAACATGCCCCTTTTTCATCAACTCACGTCGGGTCTTCTGAGAAAAGCCAGATTCAAGGCTAATATAGCCACCGTCAGTCATAATATCTCCCTCAGGTGTACTTGACCCAGAATGTAAAATACGTGGGGCATCTCCCGCTTCTTGAATATTCATACCAAAATCAATCATGTTAATAATAATTTGCGCATGCATTTGTGGTTGAGTGCCGCCGCCCATTACTCCAAAGCTCATTAATGGCTTATTATTACGTGTCACAAAGGCTGGGATAATAGTGTGGAAAGGACGTTTATTAGGCTCATACTTATTAAAGTGATTATCTTGCAGGGCAAACATTTCACCGCGATTTTGCATTACAAAGCCTAAGTCGGTGGGGATCATGCCCGATCCCATGCCACGATAATTACTTTGAATCAGCGATACCATGTTGCCAAACTTGTCAGCTACCGTTAAATAAATAGTATCGCCATCGTTTTTACCTGCATCGACACGCTGCGCTGCGGTAGTAGGTGAAATTAACTGCTGACGCTCTTTTGCATATTCTTTTGAAATCAGCCAATCAACTGGGATTTGGTTAAAATTAGGGTCAGCATAAAACTTTGCGCGATCTTCAAAAGCCAGTTTTTTTGCCTCAACAAAGGTATGTACAAACTCTGCTGAATCGCGCCCCATGCCTTCTAAGTCGTAAAGCTCAAGTACATTAAGTATTTGTAGAGCCGCAATACCCTGTCCATTTGGTGGAAGCTCCCATACGTCATAGCCGCGATAGTTGCTCGATACCGGCTCTATCCAATCTGAATAGTGTGCCGCCATATCTTCATAGCTTAAAAAACCGCCCTGCTCCTGCATAAAGGCACCAATAGTGCGCGCTATATCACCTTTATAGAATGCGTCGCGCCCGCCTGTCGCTATTTTTTCGTAGGTGCTTGCCAGAGCAGGATTGCGAAAAATCTCACCTTTTCTGGGAGTTTTGCCATTAATGGTAAAGGTTTCTTCAAAGCCAGGATATTGGCCAATTCGCTTTTGATTCATTTCAAAATAATAAGCAATTAATTCACTTACCGGAAAGCCTTGGCGAGCATATTCAATAGACGGGGCTAAAAGCTCTTGCATAGGTTTTGAGCCAAAGCGCTCATTGAGCATAAACCATCCGTCAACCGTGCCCGGCACAGACACTGGCAATGGACCAAATTTTGGGATTTTACTTAGACCTTTTTCTTCAAAGTGCTCCATAGTCAAACTTTGCGGTGAGCGACCAGAAGCGTTTAAACCATATAACTTACTCGTTTCTGCATCCCAAACAATAGCAAACAAGTCTCCACCGATACCACAACCCGTCGGTTCAACCAAGCCAAGCATTGCGTTTGCTGCAATCGCTGCGTCTATCGCGTTACCGCCGGCTTTAAGTACATCTAGAGCGACTTGCGTGGCCAATGGCTGACTCGTTGCAGCCATGCCGTTTTGTGCAATCACTTCTGAGCGCGAAGCAAAGGGCTCTCCAGTGATGCGGTCATAGGCTGATGCTGAAGATACTGAGATGGCTACCAATGCAGCTGTTATAAGCGTTTTAGCTGTTTGCTTTATGTAAGGCCGTGCAAATGTCATATATGGCTCACTATATTTTTGTTATGATTTTTAAGTGTACAGAGTATTTGATACTGAGTAAGAAATAACCATTTATACCCTGAAATGCTAGTTTCAGTTTAACCCTGTATTGCAGGGATATAAAAGCGCTTTTAAAACTTAGTCATAAAATAAACAATTAGTAACAAGGGCCGATACCCTTTTATGTCTAATATTTATCGGTGATGTTCATTTGAAACTCACGAAGCTCTCAGTTATCTTTTTTATTTTATTACTCGCGCAAATGTCTGCAAAAGCAGATGACGGCTTGCGAGTTATGACTGACAGCCCTCAATTTATAGAGCAAGTCAACGAAAAACAAGGTGTTGGTACCATATCTTCTGTCTATAGCTTGCTGTTTAAAGAGATTGGCTTGCCCGAGCAACTCAGGTAAGTCCCATTTAATCGACAAGAGCGAGAGCTTAACCAAACTAACCATGCGACATGTACACCATATCGTTTTAAAACTGCAAAACGTGCGGCAAACTATATATTTTCTAAGCCTATTTATTTTTTGTTGCACTATCGACTTTATCAGCAAGCCTATTTACCGGACCTTCCACAAGAAGTGTTAAACACGAACGGGCACGTAAAGTCATTACTGGCTATTGCTGAACTTCAAGAAGATGCAAAATTTTTGATTATCTCAAATTATTCATATGGGGATGCACTGGACAAGCAGATTGCACTTTTATCGACAGACACTACTCTCTCTTGGAAAGGCAATGTGCCACATAATATGATATCAAACTTGTTTTTTCATGACCGAGGCCAGTATGCTTTGATGTTCCCGAGCGAGATGCATGCATACACGATATTCGACCCTGAAGCTCAATATAAAAGCTATGATATTTCAGAGGTTAATTCTTTTACCTATGGCTACATGATGTGTAATAAGCATCCGCAGTCATATAATTACCTTGAGCGAGTAAATAGCGCCATAACATCCCTATACAAAGGCCCTGAGTATCTAGAAGCTCATTTGCTATCCTATAGTGAGTCAGAGCACGCAAAAATCGTAAGTATTATTTCCCAACTCAAAGCTAAAAAAGACTAGGTCACCGAGCAGACAACAAAAAGCCCCGCAAATACGGGGCTTTTCAATGTCCAACTGTCGTTGGCAGCTTACCTTGTTATTCTTATTATTATAATTTTATTATTCTTATTTAGGTAACCGACTCCCTACCCTAATAACTATGAACGTGATTTAGCGAAATCTGGGTAAGCTTCTAATCCGCACTCACTGACGTCCACACCTTCAAACTCTTCGTCTTCAGATACACGCACACCCATCACAAGTTTAATCACATACCAAACGATGAAACTGGTCACAAATACCCATGTAAAGATAGTGAGGGCACCGATGATTTGACCAGAAAATGAAGCACCTCCATCGTCTGTTAACGGATTAGTAATTGGCACCAACAATAAACCTAATAAGCCAACCACACCGTGAACAGATATCGCGCCTACCGGGTCATCAATCTTAAGCTTATCTAAGCCAATGATGCTGAACACCACTAATACACCACCGATAGCGCCAAAAAGAGTCGCTTGTAAAGCCGTGGGCGTAGACGGTTCAGCAGTGATGGCAACTAAGCCTGCTAATGCGCCATTAAGAGCCATAGTTAAATCAGCTTTACCAAATAAGATACGCGCTAGTATTAAAGCAGCAACTGAACCACCTGCTGCTGCGGCATTGGTGTTCATAAATACGATAGCAACTAGGTTTGCTGATTCAACAGAAGCTGTTGCTAGCACTGACCCACCGTTAAAACCAAACCAACCCATCCACAATATGAAAGTACCAAGGGTAGCTAATGGTAAATTTGCACCAGGAATCGCATTGATTTTGCCACCCGGACCATATTTACCTTTACGAGCACCAAGAATTAATACACCGGCTAAAGCGGCAGAAGCACCGGCCATATGCACAATACCTGAGCCCGCAAAATCTGAAAAGCCAAGGTCACCCAAGGTGTAAAGACCAAAAACCGACTGTCCGTTCCAAGTCCAAGAGCCTTCCATTGGGTAGATAAAACCAGTTAGTACCACCGTAAACAATAAGAACGACCACAACTTCATGCGCTCGGCTACCGCGCCCGATACAATCGACATCGCTGTGGCAACAAATACCACTTGGAAGAAGAAGTCAGCAGAAGGTGCGTAAGTAGCAGGGTCTTCAGCAACGCCTGTTGCGCCATCGCCCATTATACCCGACAAAAAGAATCCACCATCGTACATAATCGCATAGCCGCTAACCATGTACATGATGCTAGCAATAGAATACAAAGCGATGTTTTTAGTGAGTATTTCAGTGGTGTTTTTTGAACGAACCAGACCGGCTTCGAGCATAGTAAAGCCTGCAGCCATCCACATAACAAAGGCGCCGCAGATTAAAAAGTAAAAGGTATCGAGCGCATACCCTAGTTCAAATGTGATTTCCATAATGTGTCTCCAAAAAAGGCTTGCGCGTTACAACGCGTCTGAGTCTGCTTCACCTGTGCGAATACGCACAGCTTGTTCAAGGTCGTATACAAACACCTTGCCGTCACCAATCTTGCCGGTCTTAGCGGCGCCAACGATGGCCTCAACTAGGCGTTCCACTTGATCATCCTGAATCGCTATTTCAAGTTTTACTTTAGGAAGAAAATCGACTTGATATTCGGCTCCACGATAAAGTTCGGTATGCCCTTTTTGACGTCCAAAGCCTTTCACCTCAGTCACGGTTAAACCTTCGATACCGATTTCTGAGATTGCTTCACGAACATCATCAAGCTTAAACGGCTTAATGATTGCAGTGACTAGTTTCATAAATTGCTCCTGCTAGATTGAATGTATTGCTGCTGGTTTGAGTGTCCTATTAATTGCAATACAAAAGCAGTGCCAACAAACCAAAAGCATAATAATCATATACTTATGTTTTCTTAGCGTGATTTTTGGGGAGTAACTCGCACTGATTAAGTGCAAATGGTCTAAATTGGGGATTGTCATTCTTGCCACAATAGTCATTGTTGAAACAGCCGTCATTCTTGAAACAGCCGTCATTCTTGAAACAGCCGTCATTCTTGCGTAGGCAAGAATCTAACTATCTCAACCTTAAAACCGAGCCAAGCCCACGCTGCGTTATTCTAATTTGGTGGTTGCTTTGAAAGACCCCTTCCTTCGAAGGGGTGACTGAGTAAATTTTAACGAAGGGGTGACTGAGTAAATTTAACGAAGGGGTGACGGGGTAAATTTTAACCAAGGGGTGGCGGGGTACATTTTAATAAAGGGCTGTCTGGGGGTATTTCAAGTAGGGTAAGCCGCGCGTATCACCAGTCGAATACGCGCTCTAAC
>Ga0307981_1003633_pt1 | contig 11435 bp, 14 predicted proteins | sample OrgLakmetagen987_FD_201849 | JGI IMG/M metagenome (GOLD analysis project Ga0307981, IMG submission 201849) | Saline water microbial communities from Organic Lake, Antarctica - #987 | ecosystem: Environmental > Aquatic > Non-marine Saline and Alkaline > Saline | place: Antarctica: Organic Lake... | reverse complement strand
CCCTAACAAAAAAAAAAATATTTAAACATCAAAATTAGCACAACAGATCAAAATCATTTTTAAGAGTGTAGTGATGTAATTGATTATGCTTATTGATAAGTTCTTAGTATGAAAAAGTGCATTAAACCTGCATTAAACTCCCAACTGTGAACAAATATTATTGCAACGTCATAAATATTGCGAAACTAACCGGGCCAATTTAGCAATGATCTTACCTTTAATTACCAGATACCATGCTAACTAAAGCACCTCCAAAAGTGATATTGTGCAGTTCATTAGTAATCCACAATTCACTTACAATGAGTATTATACTTCTCGAATTGATTGTGTATTTCATTTTGATGAAATTCTATATTTTCATGTAGTTAGACCTATTTTCGCTGCAAAATAATCTACGCGTAAAAAGTGCTAACAAAATTTCAACAATCACTGATTGTAAACTGTAAACATTAAAGGTGATGTTAGTAATGGAGATATCGAGTTAATTTTTCATAAATTCAATACATGACCATACAATAGATTCAATGGCACAAAAACGAAGTCAGCATTGATTGACGTTATTGCATGCACATGGGTGTAATACCCTTGACAAAAAACACCAAGAAAAACATACCTCTTCCGAATTTATGCTTTTTCTCCTTTTCAGACTCAAACATAATTCCAGCCTTCTCCACAATGATAACTTACAAGTGTCCGGAGATGTGGATGTGCTCACTTTGTATTTTGGTATTATATGGGTCTAGATCGAATACGTTATTGTTGGGTCATTGTTGATAATTTGTTTTTCATCGATCACTGACTGAAAACGTAAAAGGTGATGTTAGCAATGGTCATATCGAATGACTTTTGTATAAATCCAATACATGACCATACAATTGATACACTTGCACAGAAAGTCATTCGGTATTGATTGTAGTTCTTGCATGCACATGGGTGTAATACCCTTGACGCAGAAACACCAAGAAAATATACCTCTTCCGAATTTATGCTATTTCTCCCTTTCAGACTCAAACACAATTCCAGCCTTCTCCACAATATTAACTGATAGGTTTGCGGAGATGTAGATGTGCTTACTTTGTATGTGGGTATGATGTGGGTCTAGATCGAATAGGTAACGTTGGCTGTGTTGGGAGTGGTCAAGACAAGATAATTATGTCCGCGAAAAATAATAAAATATTAGTTAGGAGGTTTTTATCGAGTGGGCAGGCATAGCTGCAACTATTCAAATAAAGACACAAATAAAAACCGAGAATCATCTTAGAACTTTTAATTCAACTGCAGACGAACACATCAGGCGTCAGCTCAGCTTCTGGCAGCAGCTAACATGGGTCAGAAAAGTTGCAGCCTTTGTCCCCAACAATAAAATCCATTCATAACAACAGAATGGAAGCAGGCAAATCAAGTTGTGGTTTGGATCATCTTTCTCCTAATTTCTGGCACTTCAAAATGATGAATACAGAGAAGCTTCCAACAATGATTGATCATAGTTCAGAAGCTGTTGCACTATCTCATGTATTGAGGACAAAGATGGGAATTGCAGTGTTGCATCACAACATACAACCAAGGTTTCGGAGGAAGCTATTGATAAAGCCGATCTCAGCAACTCTATCTGATGACAAAAATGGAAAAAAATGTGCCGCTTGCAATAGGTACAGAACTTAATTTAAGCAAAATGTGGTCCTAAATAATGGACTTGTTTTGTTGTTCAATTCCCACGAGACAATGCTCTTTTTACTTCATGAATACTCAAAACCTGTTTTGAATGAAGTCTTACTACTTCTACTACTACTACTGTAGGAAATAGGCTGAAATAAGACACATCCATTTTCGATGGATCTCACGAAGGAAGAGGAAATAAAGAAATAAGATAATATAAAAATCCTGAACCTTCTTCTGAACATATCATTAATCAGAATCTCATATATACACATAAAATACAATATGGCAGTAGGGGACGAAGAAGCGAAAACAACGGAATCATCCACACCGCAAAAACAAGCATCCGGGGAGTTTGAGCCACCTCTGGCATGTGTAAGACGCATGCTAAAAAACACTTTGCCAGCCAACACCAACGTAGGAAAAGACGCATGTGCTTCATTCTCACGCGCGTGTGGGATATTCATTGTGTATCTAACTGCATGTGCGAATGATTTTGCGAGGGAAAGCAAAAGGCAAACCATCACTGCAAATGATATACTTGACGCTATCAAGGTAAGAAACATAGATCAATCTTTTCTAGCTTTGTGCACCGTCTGCTAAAACCATTGTATTTTATCACAGGAGGTTGACTTTGATGAGTTCTCACCGCAATTGAATGCCTTCATTGATCAGCATCGTAAAAATGAGAAAAAGAAAAAGGAGCAAAAACAGACTGAAGATCTAGCCAAGGCTAGCACGAGAAAGCATGATAGAGACGAGGAAGAAAATCAAGGTGATGACGAAGAAGAAAATCAAGGTGAAGGTGAGGATGATCCCAGTTTGCCAAAGAAACGTCAGAAGTTGGACGATGAGGAACACGACGGGGCAGTAGTTTCTGAAACGCCGGGAGATATTGATGTGAATGAGACTGTCGATGATACCGAGTCTTTGGCAGATGCTAGCCAGGATGACGGAGATAGCCAGGCAAACGCAGAACAATATGAATCAAATGTAAATGAAGATTCGATTGACGATATGTTACAAGAAGAGGAGTGATTAAAAATGGGAAATATACGAACCAGTTGGAATTGTATTGATTGTCTTCGAGGGACAGGGAACCCTTTTAGTTGACTCACTGATTGAAACTGTCAGAACAGCAATATGTAATGTTCACCGACAAACTAATAACAAAGGAAATAATACAATCAATAGAATTGAAAGACAGTATCTAGAATATTGAAGCAATACTTCCCTAATGCGCTTTGAAAGACTTGCAAGTAATGCGAATGGAGAGATCAAACCCAACCGTAGTGCCTCCTTTTCTAATTGGTCTTCCTTCTCCACTGATTATAAATGCCCCCAAAGAGATACCGCCAAATCCTTTCACATCAAAAGTAGCTTCATATTCTTCGACGCATTGGAATTCCAGGTGGACTCTCTCACACGTGAACATCTTGCTCTGCTCCTTGTGACTATTATTCCTATCACTTTCGTCAATTGAAACGCTAAAGAAACCCTTGTAGAAGCCACCCTGTGGAATATCTTCTGAAATCAGTTCTCCAGGACCGAATGCACGAGTGAGTTGAAACCCGGACAGTGCGGGCTGTAGATGCGATGACAATCCTCCTCGAATGATTTGTTCCTTGGAGCTATAGCTCATTTCGCATTGGAATTCATGATACGCGCATCCCAAATTTTGATCAGTGGACGATTTCTCATAGTCTGCATCCTTTGTAGTTTCAAAAAAGGGAGGAAGAGTGATGGGGTCCTCGTTTAGAGCCGTATCGCAGGCATTCTGTGTCGGGAAAATCAGAGATGAGAAATGGATGAATATATGATAACCATTACAAGTTCAGTTGAAAAATATTAGCATACTTACGATAACATGAAGCGGATTGGTATCGTCTGCGTAAGCCAATGAGCTTGGATACTGTGCATTCAACAAATGGATTGATGAGAAAGAGCGAACACTATAGCTGCATAAAGTTTCAATAATATTCACTCACGTCGTCACCGCTAAAGAAATCATCCTCGAAATAGAAATCATGGACTTCGCTTGCATGGACAATATCTTTGGTTGGGCTCGGAGAGACTTGCTTGAGATGTTGCGAAACCCCATCAACTTGTGGCTTCGAGTTCAAGGCAAAAGACATATAATTATTTGGCCTATTTCCTCTTGAGTTCTGGTGAAAACATTGGGATACTAATGAATAATAACTTGGAGGAGATTCCCATCTTGATCCGAGGGCAAACCAAGGATCAGACAGTGGCGGTGTCCATCGAGGCTCTAGTTGCGGCATGGAAGTTTGCATCATATATCCATGGTCTCTGAGCTTTGGCTGACTATCGGAACTTTCATTCTTGGAACGCTTTTGGCGGCCGCCGTGATAAGACCGATTGTTGTCGTCATTGAGAGAACAGTCTCCATTATTTCTTGTGGTCATAGTGTCAATCATTCAATCAATCAATGAGCAATGTTTTACTTATCCGTAATAACTGAGTCCTGTTATCAGTCTGCAGTGATACTTTGGGGGGTATACAGGATGGTGAAGCTTTAGCTGGGCGTACAAGCGGTAATATGAGAGATGAGAGATGAGCTATGTGCGTTCAGTTTTGTCATTTTTTGATTCCTTCACAAAAAATGAGATACAAAATGAAATTTTTAGTTGGCGGTTTCATTCTTTAAAAGGCCACTTTATGATACTAAATTAGTGAAGGAAAGCTGTTCGAACTATCGCCACCCTATTTTGCCTAGTGTTACCGTTTCTTATGTCTTTGTCCTATCCAAAGAGTTGGCAATGTCGCTGATGCAGTTGCGAGACTCAATCTGACAATCGTCCAAAAGAAGTATTAGACCTTTCGTCTGGAGAAGATATATCATGGCTACAGCAACCATTATGTTGGCCAATATATAGTCAATATTGGTTGAGTCAGAACTTACTCAATCATTGTCAATTTTTGTTGAACGATGCTGGATTTCTTTGAATCGTACGATTAAGAAAAGGGATGTATCACAGAGACCACAATCGGTCTGTAGGTCCAAGTAGACCAACAAAAGCACCGGCTAGCTAGATTGAAAATAAAGTGCTGCTAAAACGAAACAACTGAGAATTAATTGTATTTGGAATACTACTCCAAAATTGTTGTACATGCTATAAGCATATAATACGGTGTCTAAATGATTTTACAGCATTTGGTGCAACAAGCAACAGGGGACCTACCATATCTCTCTAGCTCGATAACAATGTCTTGAACTTGTCATCAATAGCACGGAGTGCCGCTTCTTCATTGTCGCTATTATTCGCATCATCCTCATCGCTTTTCTTTGTGAGCGCTTGAACTCGTTTAATCTCACGCTCGCGCATTTCCAGATTCTTCTCCCTCCTAGTCTCTCGTTCAAACATGTTGTTGATTCCTGCCTTCTCGTCCTTTTGAGGAGAAGCAAGTGATTTACACACCTTCAAGAGGCTTACTGTTCCATTGACATCACCGATAGCCACAAGTTTACCATTGCCTTGTACATCGATAGACGACAACGCTGCGTCTCCAACTTTATGTGTATAGGCAGCTTCATTCTGGCGATGGTAGAAATCCCAGACACCCAAGCCACCATCTATGTTAATGGTATAGAATACTCCAACTCGAGTGGGTGACCAGCATCCTCCAGTCAAATAGCCATTGTCGTATTTCGTAGTGATGATGGGAGTCTTGAGATCTTCAGCCCATATCTTGGTCGTCCAATCTCCAATCGTCATGAAAAACTTGTTGTGAGTGGGATTTCGCTGAATAGAGCGAATACTTCCAAAGTGCTGTCTATCATAGACCGAGACTCCATTGTTCGTCTTGCGATTTCTTAAATTAAGCGCAACTACTGCGCCTTCCTCCGTGCCAACCAAGTATCTTGCGATTTAAAGCAAAAGTAAGAAATTATTCTAAACATTGCTACATCCAGGACGAATGAAAACTTACTTTGTCGGTCCAGCCTCACCGTTATATTCTAGACTGCTGCCACCCAATGTAACCCCACCATTGTTGATATCACTGCATAGTAAAATCGAATCAAGAGGTTCATCGAGCTTTCGTGTATCCCACCACATCATTTTTCCATCAGTTGATACGGAAGCACACTGGTGGCCAGTCTTGGAAGAGACCCAATACACATCACTCACAGGATCATGGTGGGATTTCTCCAGGACAGAGGTATCCAGTGGGGAACAGGTACCGGCAATTCCGTTGGGTTTACGCAAATCAAAGTATGTAATAAGACCATTGTAGCAACCTCCCACGAGTGTGTCCGTATTCTTGGGATTAAATCGGAGACAGGTGAGGTGAGAAGAAGGATGAAGTTCCAAAAATGGCTTGTTGGAATTAGTAACATCCCAAATGTAGGACTGCTTGGAAAGGTTTGGATCATCGAATCGATCATCTTGAAAGTTCATGATCGAATAAGAAACTGCAATTTTGGAGCTACTTATTTCAGGATGCCAATCGATGGATGTAGCAGTCCTTTTCACGGGACTAGGATCTCGGAACACAGCCAACCCCTTCGCTGAAGGAGGTCCAGAACAGTGTTCAAATGCTTCATCCTCGAAGTACTGCTCGTAGATGTCAACAGTATTGTTCTGTTTGATGCACCTCTCGGCAATGGGAACAAGTGTTCTCATGGCACTCAAGTATGACTCATCCTTTTCTGCCTTTTTCCGAAATCGAGTGACATCACTGCTTTCCGTGAAGTCAACATCTTTTGGCCAACCGCCTTCTGTGTGAGACATACTTGTATTCTTCATTACAACGCTCTCGGTATTGACGTAGGCTTCGCTCATGTTTGGAATCGTAACAACGGCTTTATCACAGGGGTTCTGCTGGACATACTGCTCATCATATTCTTTGGTAGGAAGAATCGATTCGAGAATTTGAGTTTCACCATTGGCAAAATTGCACTTCTTGCCAAATTCTGATCGGCGCTTTGAATACAAGTATGCGACCTATAATTGAGAGATGCAATGTAAGAATCGAGGCAAAATGTGAAGTTGGAGGTGCTACGATAAGATTAACTCACCTCCATTGTTTTCAAAGTGAAGTTATGTCTACAGCGGTGTCTATCTTTTCTAAATCCTTTTCGAATTTGGAATAATATCACGACTTATTTCTACATAAGACAGGCATTTGGTTGACGTGAGTAGCCAGTTGCGAAAGATGCATTCATTCACTTCATAAAGTCCCTAGGCTAATCTTATAACTTATAATAGTGACAAATAATAATGCACAAAAAAGCTTCTTATTTGTATACTATGGTCATGATTGCATCTTCCTAGAGGTAGAGTGATATTGTTGGTATGCAAGCAGTTCACTAAGTTATGATCTCTATCCCAGACTCATTCTGCAGGGTTCCAGCGAAGTTTCCACATTTGGCAATATTAATTAAAGCTTTTTCAATTCAAATCCCAAGGTGAAAGAGAAACCACAAATGAGCATAGTATCCCAGTATGTTAAGATCAGAGTTGAACTGCTATTAAATAGGCGCGAAGTGGCTTATATGCACTGTTTTATTTGTCTCCGGTCTGCGCTTGGTTTATCACTTCTGCTTCTGCAAATGCCTGCAAACTAATTTCAAGGGAAACAGTGTTAGTCACAATAATATTGCGAGCAAACGAAATAGAGAATGTGCGTTCTACGGTTATCTCCCGTTGCGTAATTGCGCCAGAGCGCTGACGCCCAGGAGTGGGAATGTAGATCCGGTCAGGCGGAGTGCGTCAGGACAAACCCGAACAAGCCCTCAACACCTTTCCTTCTGATCTTGAGCTTTCTGCTGCCGCTTTTACCTCATGGAGGATCCGAGGATCATTAGGCGCGAATCGCAAGTGGCGCTGCAATCAACCGTACATAAAAACTGTGAAGTGACGGGAGCAGGCCGAGCTCGTGTGTGTTTCTTTCAGACAAATGGTGAACAAGTACACTTACCAATCTCGGGAAAAGAGAGGCTCATTGCTGCTGTGCTGACGGTGCCTGCGAAGGGATCCTGATATGTGAATCACTCTACGATAGAGGATGGTAAAACATATTTGTTTTACAAACAACAACAACGCATTGTGTACATTTCGGTTTTATGAGATGATATCTGTGTGTGGTGGTTGGTGCTTCAACCAACAGCCACCCATTTTTCAAGAACCTTTTGGAATGATTTGCATTCGCGCAATTTACTATCCAGGGTGTTTGCGATGTGAGAAAAGAAATGAAAATGCGAACTGCGAGCATGAATTCGATTATTAACATGATACCAGATACATACCAAGCAGAAGATGATGTTAGTAAAAATTACTACTTTACTATATCTCTTAGAGCTACAGAGTCACATCGCTGTGCAACAACGCTTTTCCATACTGTTCAGAGATACTACAAAGTGTAAAAGAGATGACTACCATTACATTCGTAAGAATTCCAGATGACATGTCCGAACCACTCGAAGATATATGCATTGATCTGCCAGGAAAAATAATGGGTGACCAAATACCAAAGTATTTGGAAGAGACAATGAAGAATCAAGATAGGTTCACGATTCAAACATCGCCTCTCAAACGAATGGCACCATTTGATGCAGTTGCGCATAATGAAGATTCAGAATCAGATCTTGCGGGAGTGTATGCATATTACTGCTCCTCGACGACAGGATCAGAACTCGATAGGCTTGAACTGAAACCTAACGTTCGAGCTACGTGCCTGTCAATGGCATGTGGATTGCATTCACAAAGGTTTTACGGAGATGTTTTCATTTCACGACTTGGATACTTTTCAAATGAAAGTGGCTATCATTTGATCAATTCATCTCTTGAAAGCAAAGAGGTGCAATATGCCTGTGAAACTCCTGACTTGAGGATTGCAGTCATTCAGGAAGTGAATCCAAATGCTGCCATCGATAGGATTTTACCACCTCAGTGGCTCACAGAAGCTGCTAAAGCAAATTATGAAGATGCAGCTGTATTGGCAGTGTTAGCGTCCGTGATGAAGCGAGATAAACAAGGAAATGAAAGCTTTGGAGAATCCGGCTACGAAAGTGATAATAGCAGTGTCAGTGACTCGGACGAATCTAATCATGCAACCAAAGCAGTTGCAGCAAAAGATGTTCCAGTAGCTCAAAGTTATGTTGCAAAAGTCCCACTGTGTTTGCAATGCAGGCGCCCTTCGAGAAATCTCTGTCCCCATTGTGAGGGAATGCAGTTCTGTGGCTCTCCAAGAGATTGTGCGCAAGTTGGCTGGTCTCATCAATCTATATGTAAAACATGGGCACAATACACTCAACGAAGAGAGGAACTTGCATCATTTCCCTTCGATTGGCATCTACCATTGATAAATCGTGAAAATCAAATTTCAGAAGAACCCTACAAAAACTATTTGACGAATGATCTCGGTGTTCTTCAGACTGCCGAGCCACCAAACTGGTGGTCAACGGAGACAAGCGGTTGGAGTGGAGGACAGAGTTCAAGCGCAAAAGGTATTAATTTCATGAATCGGCTCTCATATTCTCAAGGGTTTGCAATAGATGGTCGTTTATTACCACCCGAGCGCCCAGTGAACGAAGACGATGTGTCGAGAGCAGGCGTCACACATGAATCACAATGTAACCTCTTGGACCTAAATTCTTGGGAAGAGTACTACAAAGTGCGTGATATCCCTTTGGAAAGTCCAGTGGCGCTTCTCCTAACATTCCCTCTGACAATATATTATGCGCTTCTCAAATATGGCGCAGTTCCCATCACTGTGGCTAGGATGTTGAGCCGCCCGATCCGAATTCACGTTGTTGGCATCGAGAAAGAGTTGAACTTTTTGGATATGTTCAAAGAACTTGCCTTTTTATTGCCTCGAGACTTGCCAGTGAGTGAATTTTGAATAGATTTCTTGACACATTATCATGTGCACATTTTTGTTGCTCACCCGTCTACGCGTCCGTATTCAGGTTGAACTTGTTTTCATTGTAAGGCAAGACATGCTCCCAGAATCATGCAGTACTCATCTCCATGGTGGTAAAAAATGCGTCAAAGTTGAACTTACCCATAATCTGACTATAATGTTGGAAAGTGGAACATACAATGAAACCTTGGATCCGAACTTTGATTGTGGAACTGGTCAGCCAGATATGGTAATTGGATTAAATGCAGGATTATTTGCATACGAATCCTGGCGAAGTGTTATCGAATATTTGGATGCACATAGTGGAGTAGTAGGAGCCTTCACTGACTATAATGAACATAGTGGTGTTAATTGTGCAAGCCTTGGAGGAGGGAAGGCGAGAGAGAGTCTTGTGATGAATCCTTTCCGTCAGCCACACGCAATGCCTGTCTACAGTATGAACCTTCCCCAGTTCAGCAACGGGTTCATGTATGTCTTCAATGAACAAGAACTTGATCTATGATAAGCCATTAAAGTTTGCCAATGCTGGTAGATTACTAATGTTACTGGAATAATCAATTCAAAAACACTGAAAAACATCATTATTACCCAAAGATTACAAAGTTACCAACTATCTGCCAGAAAGGGTTCCCCTAACCCTAACATATCTCACCTCAGTGGCTGTCATGTCGGCAGAAATCTTCAAACTCTGCCTGAGCTTCGTTCTTGAAGTCATAACTTCTTCACAATCACGCACAACTTCAGACATGGGCGCGATTAGGAGGAGTTGGTGGAGTACATTGGTTTCTTTTTGTCGCATTGAGCCACCTTTCTGTACCAATGGCGCTTCTTCACCTGTGCAGTCCCGTTGCATGTGCTACAGTTGACGATCGTACCAGATTTGGTTGCGTGGCCCCCATTCCCCTTGCATTTCTTACAACTAACCCACCCTAGTCCTCTCAGGTAGCCCATTGTTGTACAAGCATCACAGTCGATAACGCGCACACGTGGCGTAAGGACAGTTAACGAGCCACTACCTTCGCATTTAGCACAGTTCGTCCAATCAACGCCAGCCAAGACACCATTGGAATCACATGCATTACAATTCTGTTTATTCAACGCACCCCTTCCCTTGCACCTAAAGCACTTCGTCTAGCTCTTACCCTTGAGCTGTCCACGAGCCTGGCACGGCCGGCAATTCTTTCTAAAGGGGGACACAGCTATGTTGTAAGCACCATCACCTTTACATTTGAAACATTTTGTCCAATCCACACTCTTCAGCACACCATTACTATTGCAGGCACTGCAATTTACAGTTCCATTCTTTGGATCAACTGTGGTGTATCTTCCTTCGCCATCGCACTTGGTGCACTTTGTCCAGTCATTCCCTTTGAGTGCACCGATACCGCTTCACGGCTGGCAATGCGATGTATAGGGCGAAACAGTTGTATCGTACACACCATCACCTTCGCACTTCAGACACTTTTTCCATTCAAAGCCCAAAAGCACTTTACTTCCTTGACATGCGTCACACTTGATTGTAGAACCAGCAGTTGTTTTTAAAGATCCTGTTGCATCACATTTATAGCACGGAAGGTTTAGTTTCGGGCGGACCTTTCCATGCTCGAGTAGTTCCACTTTGGGTACGTTGCGTCCACAAGCGCATTTTGGAGCGAATTCGTTGATTTGCCGCTCGATCCAGTTGCTATGTTGCCAACTCTCAGGGATACCATATCCATCGTGAGTTTTGCGACATGTGGGGCACGCTTTATTTGATTTGAAAGCGGTCCCAGCGCATTCCCTACAGTACAGGTTGCCACAACAGGATGACTCAAGTACATCACTAGCCACATTCAAGCAAATTGGACAAAAGAATTTCTCATTTGACGCAGTATTTTTCGAGCGCTTCGTAT
>Ga0307981_1003631_pt1 | contig 11440 bp, 8 predicted proteins | sample OrgLakmetagen987_FD_201849 | JGI IMG/M metagenome (GOLD analysis project Ga0307981, IMG submission 201849) | Saline water microbial communities from Organic Lake, Antarctica - #987 | ecosystem: Environmental > Aquatic > Non-marine Saline and Alkaline > Saline | place: Antarctica: Organic Lake... | reverse complement strand
CCACCCTCAGAGAAACCAACATACCCTGGAGGTGAACCTATTAATTTCGCAATATTATGACGTTCCATATATTCCGACATATCTAGACGTACCATTGAATCCTCAGAACCAAAGAAATAAGATGCTAATGCTTTTGTTAATTCAGTTTTACCAACTCCAGTTGGACCCGAAAAAATAAAACTTGCAATAGGACGATTTGGATTTTTTAATCCGACACGAGCACGACGAATGGCACGCGAAATTGCCTCAACAGCAACTTCTTGGCCAATTACACGCTCATGTAAAAGTTCTTCCATCTTTACTAATTTTTCAGTTTCAGTTTTTGAAACTTTACTTACTGGAATTCCTGTCCAAGACGCTACAATATCAGCTATATCCTCTTCCCCAACCGTTAATTCAAAACTTGAGTGAGTTTTTAAATCAGTTTGAGATTGTAAAATAGCTGTAATTTGGGCACGTATTTCGATTTCACTTTTATGCCATGTTGCGGCAGTCTCAAAATCCTGGTCACGAATCGCGAGATCTTTATTAATTATTTTTTCACGTAATTCTTTATCAAGTTCTCGGGCTGCCTCAGGTAAACCACACCCACTCAATCGAACTCGTGCACATGCCTCATCAATAAGATCAATTGCTTTATCGGGTAAAAATCGATCCGCAATAAATTGAGCACCTAATGAAGCTGCTGCATCTAAAGCGCTATCATCAATTCTTAGCATATGGTGTTTTTCATAACGATTTCTTAAACCACGTAGAATCTCCACAGTCTCATCAATCGTTGGTTCTGGAACTGTTACAGGTTGAAAACGACGTTCTAATGCTGGATCTTTTTCAATATGTTTTCGATATTCTTCAATGGTAGTAGCACCGATACATTGTAGTTCACCACGTGCTAAAGCTGGTTTTAAAATATTTGCAGCATCAACTGCACCTTCTGCAGCACCTGCCCCAATTAAATTATGAAGTTCATCAATTACTAAAATAATAGTTGTAGAAGATTGAACTTCCTGCATTACACGTTTAATTCGATCTTCAAATTCACCTCTATACTTTGTACCAGCGAGTAATAAACCGATATCTAAAGATAAAATTTCTTTTTCTTGTAAAATATCCGGAACATCACGTTGATAAATACGTTGCGCTAAACCTTCCGCGACCGCAGTTTTACCAACTCCCGGTTCACCAATAAGAACTGGGTTATTTTTTTTACGTCGAACTAAAATTTGTATAACCCTTTGAATTTCTTTACCACGCCCAACTACAGGATCTATTTTACCATCACGAGATTGTTGTGTTAAATTAGTTGTATATTCTTGGATCGAATGTTCGCGATCTGGGTCATCAAAATCCTCACCTATGGGACGTCGTCGACCTAAGGCCACAGCATTTAATTCAAGACCATCTTTACCAATAGCAGCTAAAATATTTTCACGTAACTTTGCAAGGTCAACTTTTAAGTCTTCAATCAAACTCCAAGCAACGCCTTCTTCCTCTTCTAACAAAGATAAAAGAATATGTTCGGTCCCAACATAACCGTGACCTAAGTCACGTGATTCTTCAATACTATTTTCTAAAACACGTTTTGCACGAGGAGTAAAAGGAATCTCGACTGCAACAAAACCAGCACCGCGACCTATAATTCGCTCGATTTCTGTACGCGCATCTTTTAAATTTAAACCTTCATCACGTAAAACTTTAAAAGCAACACCAGTTCCTTCACCCAGTAGACCTAATAAAATTTGTTCAGTTCCAACAAAATTATGACCTAATCGACGTGATTCCTCTTGGGAAAGCATAACAACTTTAATTGCTTTCTCAGTAAAACGTTCAAACATTAATCGGTTCACTATTGTACAGGTATTGTCATCTATTTCCTCAAATGAAAGACGTGGTAGTTAAAAATTTAGGGGTTTCTTTATAATTATTAATTAATGTATACTAACCCTATTACTTTGAAATTTTACTAAAAATGGAACAAATTAAAAATCAAAAAATTATAAACAAGATCGAATCAGAATATTTAAAAAAAGACATTTTAAACATTCAAATTGGTGACAGCATAAAATTAGGTGTACAAATTAGGGAGGGTGAGAAAACTAGAGTACAGGGTTATGAGGGAGTTGTAATATCTAAAAAGAATTCTAATTTAAATAAAACAATAACAGTTAGGAAAGTTTTGGGAGGTATTGGGATTGAGAGATGTTTTTTAATTCATTCACCAAAAATAGAGTACATAACAGTAACACGTTCAGCGAAAGTTAGACGTTCTAAGCTGTATTATTTAAGAAAGCGTTCTGGTAAAGCAACACGTTTAAAAACCAGTTTCAAATAGCAAAAAAAAGACTTAGGTGTACGTTTATAAATTAAAAATTGTGCTGCTATCATAAAATTCTGACACAATATTCTTAATTTATAATTACACCTAAGTCCTAGTTTTTACTTTACCCTAATAAAGTTAAAAAACAAGTCTTAATTATTTTAATTAAAGCTTTCTTATATGAATATTTAAACGATATATAAACAATATTTAATTTTAGATTATATTCATCTATATACATATGCAATGCATATGTTCTTCTGTTTATCCTAAATCTATATATTCGACTATAAACATGTACCTTACTTAGTATTGAATTATATTTATGCAGAATAATGTATTCTTGAAAAGTTTCAGAATTAACAAAATCATTCAATACTTTAATCGCGCTTTTAATTTGGCGATCCTTACGATATACCTCTATGCATGCTTTAATCATTCTTCTAATTTGGCGATCCTTACGATATACCTCTATGCATGCTTTAATCATTCTTCTAATTAAACCATAGTTACGATACAGCCTTCTCATGGATCTAAACTTAAGGTACAATTGGAACAATCCTGACATAGTCATTTTTTAATTATTACTTGTTTATTAAAATTTTTTTAACCATAAGATGATATACCATAACCAAGCTAAATTCTAGTAATAGAAGAAATTTGAGTGAAAGTAGCAAGTATATAAGCTATTTGAAAAAGCTTAGTATGACGGAAAGTATAAAGCATCTGGGTAAAAGCGATTTATTTCAATAATCATACCTGCTGTAAGTGACATCCAAACAGTTAATAAAACAGGAGCTGTCGACAAATAAGTTTTTAAATCATTCATAAAATAGTATTTGATATTTTTAAAAAAATTAGTTAATAATAAATTTTACCGCCACCCCATTTCTCAGAAATAATTTGTGGTTGAATCATTATATGACCCGCAATAGCAAACAAGTCTTCTTCCGATAATGAACGCATTTTTGGAAAAATGTCAGCACTAGAGATACTTGGGTGAACTTCTGAAATAGATTCTAAACCGTCGTATGTTGTTGGATTTTTCATATAGTCTACTAAACCAGTAATACTATTTCGATTAGGTGTAGCTAAGGCTAAACCTTCAGGATCTAAACCAACATTTGGGTTTGTTTTTGTAATACCACCTGTGTGACACGAACCACAAGAAGCATTAAATAAACGTTTACCACGTTTTACCTGTTCAGGAGTTAAGACAACACCATTACCAGCCGAATCTAGAGCAACTGTACGTGTTGCTTGATCTAATTCAATTGCTGAAACACTGAAACTGAAAGAAAAAGACAATAAAAAAACAAAAACTTTTTTAATAAAATTAATATTATTCATTATATATGACCAAAAAATTATAAAATAACTAAAATTTGTAGTAAAAGATTAACGTGGTGATACGGTAATATCTTCTGGTTTAGCAACAAGATCACCACTAGTAAATTCACCCCATGATAAAATTGGCCATAAATAGCCTGAAAACATAATATTTAAAGCCAGTGGAACATCAATAATAATCTCTTTTTCAGTAGGATTTTTGGTAGTTGCGACTGTTTGAATATATTTACGGCCAGACCATCCAATCCATCCAGTTGTATAAAGAAACATAATACCAGGAATAATAAATTCGGGTGCATGAGACCAACGCCCATCCGCAACTAAATGAGGGAGACCATCACTACCACACAGTAGACCAGAATCACTGTAACGAGCAAAACGAGTCTTCGTTTGATTTATTTGTTGTTCCAAAGCTAAAAATGGTGGAGTTCCAGCCTCATATTTTGCTTGACGACCCTCTAATTTTTTAACACTAGCATTAAGACGTTTTGTAAAAACAGGTGATTTATCACAATCTATTAAATTACCAACACTTGCAAATGAAGTATTTGGGCTATTAAAAATCATCATAAAAATGATACTAACTGATATAAGTAAACGTTTCACTATCAATTCCTTATAATTTTTTTTTTTACTAAATGATTGTTATTATTAACTATACTCTAAAATTATAGCACATATACTAACAACGTAAATTTAAAATTTTTTTAAAAAATGCCCGGAACCAGATTCGAACTGGTGACACGAGGATCTTCAGTCCACTGCTCTACCAACTGAGCTATCCAGGCTTAACCAACATAAATATAACAAATTTCAGTCTATTATGCAAGTAATTATAATGAATCTTTTTTTATAACGAATCATATACTTGTTTTTTCCCTTTTTTTTTAATAAAATACTTGTATTAGCTTTATTAAATGTTTATAAAAATTTATTATCATGGCAAGTAAAAAAATTCTATACAAAGACGATGCACGTCGTGCTTTGATGCAAGGTATGAGTATTATGGTTGAGGCAGTTTCAGTTACGCTTGGTCCTAAAGGTAGAAATGTTGTCTTAGAAAAAAAATACGGCTCGCCTCAAATCATAAACGATGGCGTAACAATTGCTAAAGAAATAGAACTTTCAGATAATATTCAAAATACGGGTGTTTCACTCATAAGACAAGCTGCAGCAAAAACTAATGATGTTGCTGGGGACGGTACCACTACGGCAACTGTTTTGGCTTATGCGATGGTTAAAGAAGGAATGAAAAATTTAACGGCAGGTGCAAATCCAATTTCATTAAAAATTGGTATGGAAAAGGGTTTACAATTTTTAATTTCTAACATCAACGAATATTCTCGGCCTGTTGAGGATTTATTAGCGATTTCACAAGTAGCAGCAATTTCGGCTGGTAATGACTTTGAGATTGGTGAAATGATTGCTAATGCCTTAGCCAAAGTTGGTAAAGATGGCGTAATTTCATTAGAAGAAGGAAAATCAACAACAATTGAATTAGAAATTTCTGAAGGAATGCGTTTTGAAAAAGGCTTTATATCACCTTATTTTATTACGAATCCCGAACGTATGGAAGCGATTCTGGAAAATCCATACATTTTGATAACAGATAAAAAAATTACTCTTGTTAAACAAGATTTAATTCCTGTTTTAGAACAAGTCGCGAGAACGAAACGTCCATTATTAATCATCGCGGCTGACGTTGAAAAAGAGGCACTGACGACTTTAATTTTAAATAAATTACGTAATGTCATTAATGTTAGCGCGGTACGAGCTCCAAGTTTTGGGCAACGTCGTAGACCTATTTTAGAAGATATTGCTATTTTAACTGAAGGTCAAGTTATTACAGAGGATACTGGTTTAAGTTTAGAAAATATTAATCTAACTCAATTGGGTCAAGCTCGTCGAGTTATTGTTACTAAAGATGATACAACAATTGTAAACTATGGAACCGAAAAGTTAGTTACACAACATTGTGAAAATTTACGTAAGCAAAGTAAATTAACTGATGACGGTTATGAAAAAGAACAGTTACAAGATCGTATTGCTAAACTTTCAGGTGGGGTTGCTGTTATTAAAGTTGGTGCTGTTACTGAGACTGAAATGAAAGATAAAAAATTACGTCTCGAGGACGCAATTAATGCGACACGTGCTGCGGTTGAAGAGGGTATAGTACCTGGTGGTGGTAGTATGTTTGTACATTTATCTGAAAGTTTAAAACAATGGGCTAAGTTAAATTTACGTGAGGATGAGTTAATTGGTGCATTAATTTTAGCAAAAGCAATAACAGCACCTTTAAGCCGAATTGCTGAAAATGCTGGAAAAAATAGTTATTTAATCATGGAAAAAATTGAACAAGAAGATTTTACTTTTGGTTATAATGCCTCAGAAGATATTTATGGTAACATGTACGAATTAGGGATCGTTGATCCTGCTAAAGTTAGCCGTTCTGCACTACAAAACGCCACTTCTATTTCAAGTATGATTTTAACAACGGAGTGCATAGTTGTTAATAACGAACGTTAAACTAATGTAAATGTTTTTTACAAAAACAAAATATAAGAATTAAACGTTTTTTCAAAAAACCTAACCAGCAATCACTAAATGTTTTACATTTATTCCTAAAAAGAATTTTGTCATAATATTTTTTAATTGCTATAACTAGTTTATTAAATACAATTACAAATACAATAAAATATAAGAATATATGCAGAAAGTTTTAGGTATTGATTTAGGAACAACAAATTCGGTCGTTGCAGTAATTGAAGGAACTCAACCAACAGTTATTCCAAACAATAATGGATTAAGGACTACACCTTCAGTTGTTGCTTATACTAAAAAAGGTGATTTATTAGTCGGCCAACTTGCTAAACGTCAAGCAGTTATTAATTACGATAATACATTTTACTCTGTTAAGCGTTTTATTGGAGCAAATCCAAAGGATTTAACACCGGATTTGAAAGAAGTTTCCTATACTTTAATTGAAGAAGCGGATAGTTTTAAAATTAATTGTAGTAACTTAAAAAAAGTTTTTACACCTGAAGAAATTTCATCTCAAATTTTACGTAAACTTACAGCTGATGCGGAAACTTACCTTGGAAATCCCGTAACACAAGCAGTTATTACTGTTCCTGCTTATTTTAACGATAATCAACGTCAAGCTACTAAAGATGCTGGAAAGATCGCTAGCTTAGAAGTTTTGCGTATTATAAATGAACCAACAGCTGCTTCCTTAGCATACGGTTTAGATAAGCAAGAAAATGAGTTAATTCTTGTTTTCGATCTTGGTGGTGGAACATTTGATGTTTCAATTTTAGAAGTTGGTGATGGTATTTTTGAAGTACTTTCAACTTCAGGTGACACACGTTTAGGTGGCGATAACTTTGATAAAGTTATCGTTAATCATCTTTTAGATGAGTTTGAAAAAGCTGAAGGAATATCTTTAAAGGGTGATAATCAAGCAATGCAACGTTTAAATGAAGCTGCGGAAAAAGCCAAAATTGAAATATCAACGTTAACGGAAACGACAATTAATCTTCCATTCATTACCGGTACTGAAAGTGGACCGAAGCATATTGAAACTAAATTCACACGCGAATTATTTGAAAAACTTTCAGAAAAACTTATACAAGGTTGTCGCGTTCCAGTAGAACAGGCATTAAAAGACGCGCGATTAGATAAAAATAAATTAGATCAAGTCGTATTAGTTGGAGGTTCGACACGTATCCCTGCAGTTCGTGAATTAGTTAAAGATTTAACTGGAAAAACACCTAACCAAAGTGTTAATCCAGATGAAGTTGTAGCTATTGGTGCCGCAGTACAGGGCGGGGTTTTGTCGGGTGAAGTTCGTGATATTCTTTTATTAGATGTAACTCCATTATCTTTAGGTGTTGAGACACTTGGAGGAGTAATGACTAAAATTATTGGTCGTAATACAACAGTACCAACGAAAAAATCAGAATTTTTTTCTACTTCACAAGATAATCAAACTAGTGTTCAAATTCATGTTTTACAAGGTGAACGTGAATTTGCAAGTGATAATAAAAGTTTAGGTGATTTTAAACTCGATGGAATTGCCCCGGCCCCAAGAAATGTACCAAAAATTGAAGTAACTTTTGATATAGATGTAAATGGTATTTTAACTGTTCGTGCCCAAGATAGCAAAACAGGTTTAGAGACTTCTATTGTAATTGAAGGTTCGTCTAAATTATCAGAATCTGATATTGATCGTATGGTTCAAGAGGCAGAAGGTTTTGCAAAAGAAGATAAAAAACGTAGTGAATTAATTCAGACAAAAAACGCTGCAGATTTATTAATTTATAACACTAACAAACAAATTGAAAATCTTGATGCTTCTACAGCAGAAACTCAAAAGGATAAAATTTCAGAAATTAATAGTTTAATTAATGATCTAACTATGGCTATACAACAGGAAGATGTTCAAGAAATGGAAAATTGTACGAAAAAAATTCAGTCGCTATCTGTTAACTTAACAAGTGAAACTAACTCATCTCCATTTGACCAAACTCTTGATATTTAAAGTTTTCGTTAAATATCAAATTTTGAAAGATTATGCTCAAAAATTAGTCAAATTAAAAAATCACATGTAATTTCAGATATATTCATATTTCGAAAACTTTTAATTTAACTAAAAAATTAATCTATCAGTTGTATCTAATAGTGTAATATTAATAATATTTTTACCTATTAGATACATATAACATTACAATCTTTTTATTAAAACATTTATTAGTAATGAATCAATGTATAGAGATTCAATCTTTTTTAGGTTACGGTAAGAATTGCTAAAATATATTTTCTACATAGCATAAAAACTAAAAATTCTCTTTTTAGTTTAATTATTTTAGTTTAATTAAAAATGAATTATATGATAACTAAGTGTATAATTTCTTTTAGTAGACTATTCTACTAAAATTTATATTTAATTTAGAATTCAACGAAAAAATGCTTAGTGATTCACAAATTTTATTCGCACTGGCTATAGCAATTATCCCTTCTCTTTTAGCGATTCGACTTGGAACAGCACTAAATAATTAAATTTTATGGGGTTATTTTCATATCTTAAATATTTATTTTTCTAAGATTTTTATATTAAGGTTCGATTATAATCCAAAATTTACATAAAGTCCTGATTTTAAAAAACTAACCAATTGAAAACACTTTAAATTTAAAAATTTTATACAGACTTTTGGTTATCAAGCGTTTACCTTTAAAAAAATTAAAATATGACTAAAAAAACAAATTTACCTATTTTTCCTTTTAGTGCAATCATCGGACAAGACGAAATGAAATTAGCTCTTCAATTAAATGTAATTGATCCAAAAATTGGTGGAGTTATGATTATGGGTGATCGTGGTACTGGTAAGTCGACGACAATTAGAGCGATTGCAGATTTACTCCCTAAAATTGATATAGTTAAAAGTGATCCTTTTAATTCTCATCCAACTGATCTAGAGTTAATGAGTGCAGAAGTTTTAGCACGCTATCGTAATAATGAAACATTAGAAACTGAAGGAATTAAAATTCCAATGGTAGACTTACCACTGGGTGCAACTGAAGATAGAGTGTGTGGAACTATTGATATTGAGAAAGCTTTAACCGAAGGTGTTAAAGCATTTGAGCCAGGATTATTAGCGAAAGCAAATCGTGGAATACTTTATGTCGATGAAGTAAATTTATTGGATGATCACTTAGTAGATATTCTTTTAGATTCAGCAGCATCAGGATGGAATACAGTAGAGCGCGAAGGCATCTCAATTCGCCATCCCGCTAGATTTGTTCTTGTTGGATCTGGTAATCCAGAAGAGGGAGAACTACGTCCTCAATTACTAGATCGATTTGGGATGCATGCTGAAATTAGAACTGTAAAAGATCCTACATTAAGAGTGAGAATTGTTGAAGAAAGAACTTCATTTGATCTTAATCCGCAGGAATGGATTGACAAATATAAAGATGAACAAGATGCTGTAACTAAGCGTATTACGGATGCTCAAGAATTATTACCAACAATGGAAATTGATTATAATTTACGTGTTAAAATTTCTGAAGTCTGTAGTATCTTAGACGTTGATGGTTTACGTGGTGATATCGTAACAAATCGCGCAGCTAAAGCGTACGCTGCTTACAATTATCGTACTAAGGTGGAAGTTGAGGATATACAAAAAATTATAACCTTATGCTTGCGTCACCGTTTACGTAAAGATCCATTAGAAACAATTGATTCTGGTGATAAAGTATCACAGGTATTTAACCAAGTTTTTGAATTAGATTAATGAAAAAGTTTCTTTTACAAGTTTTAAAATTTGTAAAAGAAAAATAAGTTATTCAATATGAAAATTTTTTTGATCTAATAGAGTCTGATTCATCTCAGTTATATTATTTTGCGTTAGATATAAAATATCAATTTTATGATTTAATGCAAATTTTAAAATTTTTTTATTATTTTTTAAATGTGACTTTAAACCAATGATATAGTCTGTTTTTTCTAGTTGTTCAGTAATTACCAAACTTACTTTTAATAATTTTGAAAGATTTAAAAAATTATATGTGGATACTGAATACAGATATACATAGTAAAAAGATCTTGACTTTTTTTGTTTAAAGTTATCTTTATCAATTTTTAAGTTTAAAAAATCTCTGGATTTAAATTTAATACGTCCAAAAATATTTGTTTTTTTAATTAAACTTTCCTGAAGTATCATATTATCAGAATTCGAGATTTTAACGAGCTTATTACGCCAATTTTTATTTGCGGTCTCTTGAATTATACTAGGGGAATCATTGGGTATATATTTGCTTAATAAAATTTTTGTTAAAGATAAATTTTCAATATTTCTAACTTGTAATTTAGGTTGTAAACCTTGAAGTAGGAAATCAATTGAATTTTCAACCTGTTCATGAATTGTCCATGAATTTCGTGTATTTAATTCAATTGCAATTTGAAAAGCTGGTAAATTTTTTCGTTCTAGAATCGTTTTTTGACTACTTCTTCGACGGGCTTCTTCATCACTTAAAGTTACACATTCAATACCCCCAACTAAATCAGAAAGAGTTGGATTTTTAATTAAACTACCTAAAAAAGTTCCATGAGCAGTTCCAATTAATTGAACACCACGTTCAGCAATAGTTTGCGCAGCTAAAGCCTCAAGCTCAGTACCAATTTCATCGATTATGATTACTTCCGGCATATGATTCTCTACAGCTTCAATCATCACGTTATGTTGTAAATTACTGTGTGATACTTGCATTCGACGCGCTCGTCCAATACCTACATGAGGTATATCACTATCACCAGCGATTTCATTTGAAGTGTCAATAATTACGACTCGTTTTTCCATTTCATTAGCAATAACGCGTGCAATCTCACGAATCATAGTAGTTTTTCCTACCCCAGGGCATCCTAAAATTAAAATTGACTTTTTTGATTCTAAGAGATCTCTGATAATATTTATTGTACCGTATATAGCACGGCCAACACGACAAGTTAAGCCGATTATTAGTCCTTCCCGATTTCGAATACAACTAATTCGATGTAACGTTTTCTCAATTCCTGCGCGGTTATCATCTGCAAATTGACTTAAGGATTTAATAGAGTAATCTAAATCTTGCCAAGTAACTAATTTTGGGGATAAGTATTCGGCATGAGTTGGAAAACGAGCTTCAGGACGTCGCCCTAAATCAAGAATAATTTCCACTAAAGCCTGTTTTTTCGAATGTTTTTGAATTTTCGCTTCAAATGAAGGTGGTAAAATA
>Ga0307981_1003628_pt1 | contig 11443 bp, 8 predicted proteins | sample OrgLakmetagen987_FD_201849 | JGI IMG/M metagenome (GOLD analysis project Ga0307981, IMG submission 201849) | Saline water microbial communities from Organic Lake, Antarctica - #987 | ecosystem: Environmental > Aquatic > Non-marine Saline and Alkaline > Saline | place: Antarctica: Organic Lake... | reverse complement strand
CGACCGTTCCATGGATAAGTATCAGCTACTATAAGTGCATGGTGCGCTTGGCCACCCTGCGCTTGCGGCGGCGACCGACCGTTCCATGGATAAGCATCAGCTACTATTGGTGGATGGTATGCTTGGCCACCTTGCGCTTGCGGCGGCGACCGCCCGTTCCGTGGATAAGCGTCAGCTACTATTGGTGCATGGTATGCTTGGCTACCTTGCGCTTGTGGCGTCGGCCGACCGTTCCACGAATAAGCATCAGCTACTATCGGTGCAAGGTATGCTTGGCCAACTTGCGCTTGCGGCGGTGGCCGACCGTTCCACGAATAATCAGCTACTAGTGCTGCAAGGTATGCTTGACCACCGTGCGTTTGTGGCGGCTGCCCATTCCACAAAAAATCAGGTACTGGCGGTGAAAGATATGCTTGGCCACTGCACGCTTGTTGCGGTCGACGATTCCACGGATAAGTAGCTGCTATCTGTGAAAGGTACGCTTGCGACGGCCGACCATCATAATCTCGAACGCGAATGATTATTCTCTCGATCGTTTGTTGTCCACTTGCCGGTCTACTTCTTGTCGCCGACGCAGTGTCCATTCGAATCCGTTTCGCAGGTCTTTGGCTTTCCAAAAGTGATGCCGTCCTCGGTCCCCTCTTTTTCTCCGGTTCCGTTCGGATCCCTTTTGCAAAGGCGGGGAACCCCACTAGCTGCTCCTTTCGGGTCTCTGCTTGTTGACTCGCACGACCTTTCCAGGCGAAGACTTCGAAGAGGGCCGTGTTGTCTGTATAGTTGTGCTGTCTAGTGAGCTTCCTTGCCATCTCATTTGTGTTGGAACCAAGCAGCGCTTCAACGGTTGAGATTCCTTGTGAGGCAAGGCACTGGCAAGCCTTTTGCCCCAAAAGTAGCAACAGCTCTGAATCTAGTTGATCCGTTGCTGGTTCGTTCTGTCTTTTCACAGAATCTCTCCAACCAACCACATATTTCCTGGCTGACAATAGTGGCATATCCTTCTGGTTATTTTCACTACTCCAGTACACGTAGGATTTTGCCAACGCTCTGTACCGAAATAGATCCTCTGGGGTTCCAATGGACATGGCGCTAAAGAAGGACCGAACTCTAGGCGTGAAAACTTCAAAGGCGGGGTGGAGTCCCACTAGCTGCTCCTTTCGGGTCTCTAGCCGTTGCTTCACATCACATTTCCAGCCTAAAACTTTGTTTCTGGCCGTTCCGACCGTACAATCTGTTTTGCAACAGCTGCTGCCAACTTTTCTTTGTGGGAATCAAGCAGCGCTTCGACGGTTGATATGCCTTGCGAGGTAAGACAGTTGCAAGCCTGTTGACCCAAAAGCAGCAACAGTACGTCCATACACGGGCGCCTAGTGGCGTTGCTATTGGACAGGTTACTATCTAAGGTATTATTAAAAGCTGCCTTATCGAAAGAAGTCGCCATCGCGTACGGCACGATAGGCAACAAGATACGATTTTGAGAATTGTGCCATTGTGGAAAGGTACCGTAACCGTATCCAGTAACGTATTAATCATCAACATTCAACCCCCGTGGTGTAACATACGTACGACGCAGAGTTGTTCTTAATATTCATGTCATAACGAATGTCACAATGGTCCGTCCTCCCCTTATTACTTATTACAGTACTCCAGTGAATGAGTCGATTCAATAAATCATTAAGATCCATTCACGAGGTATGATGCCAGACCGTCTATCTACAGTACTTAATCCCCATACTGTACGTAATGAACAAGATTTAGTATGCCTTTCGGTTAGCGATGAATGATGAGACTACTTAGTAGACTTACCTACGTTATAGGTTACAGCAGACTACAGCAGTGCAGTATTTAGGTAATCTTCATTTCAGCAGTTCGACGTCCGACCCGTCCCTGTACTACTTATCGTAGCTGTCATCATACCCGGGTATCTGTTTCGGTCCAAGGTTTATTTCTATTTATTTCACCCAAGCCACACCGGTACAGTAGTAGTAGTACCCAACAAGCCCCTTTCTTTCCCATTCTTGCATACCGCGCCAATCCATTGGAACCATGGTACTACTAGGTACGGGACCATACTAGATAGAGCGGCTTGCGAATTTCCAGACTGGCATCTTGCGAATCAACTTGGGTGTCGAGATCATGTTGGATCCAAGATAGCGGAACGCAGTTGTGTTGAAGAGATGTATCGCCCTTGTCCTTCATGTACTGTACGTCAAACGTACATAGGTCCGGGTATCCCCATGACGTCAGTACTGTAAAAGATGTTTTGTTTTGTGAAAGGCGGCTAGAGCTAAAGAGGGCCTACGTACATCCATAATGGTGTTGATACCAAAAACAACAATCCTTTGGATCTTATTACGTTCCTTCTAAATCAGGAATGGATTATACTGTTCTTTGCACTGCTCTTTGTCGATTTTTGACGCGCGTGTACCGACATACCAGGGTAAAATTGGTCTCCGTTGGTCGAGAAAGTGCCCGAGAGAAACATCAACACGCGAGATGTCGTGGACTACGATACTAACCCGCGGGTTCTCATCCTCGCTTTTGCCTACTACTATCCCATTTTTCAAACCTATTTACGTATTCCCAAGTACTCTCAGGCAATTGAGATCCCCGTGAGGTACCTTTATTCTACACTAGCTAGCAATTACGAGCTCAATCACATTCAGAATATAATTTGCAACGAATCCAACGACACTATTCGATTGGGCGTTTGTTTATTACCTGGGGTCGCTACATACAGTTACGCACTCGCCACAGCAGCTATTTGGTATCGCACTCAGGCTGCTAACAATGGCTGTTTTAATGACCAGGCACGCACACTAAACATTGGCCCTCATTAAAAACGTTGCTGGTGCCCGAAAACTACGGCCGGCAGAAATGCCTTGCCGCGACCACGGAGCGACAAGAGGCTTGTAGTTCTTCGTCACGAAATGCTGACTGCAAAAGTAGCCCGTCGCCCACGGAGGCGCCGACATTACTTGCAAGTACGATGGATCGCAGATTTCGCCGTGATTGCAAAATGCGAAATGCTGCGCTTCGGTCCAAACCCGCAAAAACGAAAAGAGAAATGACGACCTCATTAGGCTACTCGTTGGAGTATACTCGTAGTCTAGAGAGGATTTCAGTCGTCCTAGTCGAAAGTCGAAATCACCTTCATTTTCCGTTAGCGACCAATAAAATAAGCAAGAAGCAAGACCCTAAGATGAAACCACAATGGTGTTGATACAGTACTAAGAATCACTAAGTGATAGTTCTAATCGATGGAAGATGTCGACATTGAGGGAGCGGTGACTCGAAGTCTCTTTCGGACCAATTCGGATAGCGAGGAAGAGGAAGAAGCAAACGTCGAACAATCGGTGGCAGCGGCATCCAACAACCATAATGACGAGTTACAGTCGCTCGCTTCCAAGAACGTCCGACGCAAGATCATGCACGTCCTCTTGGAAGAACAGCAGACGGGAGCTTCTATCGCACAGCGCCTTTGGCCTGCGGCAGAGCACTTGGCACAGTTTGTACTGGATACGGTTGCGCCGAGTGATGGAGCAGCCAACGGTTCCAATAGCACAGTACCGGTAACACCTTCAACACGGTCTGAAAGACAGCAAGCCGCCTTGGAGAGCCTGAAGAAGATACTACGCTGCGACGATAACGAGAGCAGTTTCATTTCTATGTTAGAGCTAGGTGCCGGGATTGGTTTGACTGGCATCGAGCTGGCGACGCAACTACGTGCTACTGTGCTGCTGACGGATCTCGACGAAGGTCTACCGTTGCTACAGACAAACACCGTTCTCAATCGAGAGAGGTACCAGCTAGGTCCTCATGATACGGTTCAAGTACGCAAGCTTGCGTGGGGCAATGAAGAGGATTGTCAATATGCTCTCGAGTGGCACGAAAAGGGTGCCGCACAACCATCGGATCCTCTTCTGATATTGGGCTCCGATTGCGTGTACCATGCACACCTGCATGAACCTCTCGAAGTGACACTTTGCCGAATCCTTTCGTCGGCGCCCTCTGGTTCCGTTTGCTTACTAGCCGGGATGCGTCGATGGAAGCGTGATAATACGTTTTATCAATCGCTGGGGAAGCGGACGAGGACGCAAACACACGAGCTCCAATGTACGTGCTTGAAAGAGACAGTCCGTCGCGAGGGTTCCGAACGAGAAATCATGCGAGTGTATGCCGTCCAGTGGGTTCAGCGACAGCGGAAACAAAAGGTATAGCGTGGCGGTTACGATTTAGAAAGTCCACTAGTTTTTTAAGTTATCTAGCTAGCTACTCTCTAGGCAAGGTCGGTCTCTTCGTATTGCGGTACGATGCTGACTCTAGAGATGCGATCACCACCGTCCAGCTTTTGAAGTTTCACACCCGTAGCAGCCCGTCCCTGCGACGGAATCACTGACACTTGCTGTCGAACCATAATGCCTTTGGTAGTAATCACCAAAACCTCATCGTCCTTGCGCACCGAACGCAAGCACGTTACAGCGTCTCCGTCTCCCGTGCTATTTTTGAACTTGATGGCAACGACTCCCAGTCCACCACGCGCTTGCGCTCGGAACTCGCTGGAAGACACCAGCTTGCCGTAGCCCTGCGCGGTCACGGCCAGCACGTACTCTGCTTCGCCGTCCGTATCGGTACCCGTCAACAGACTCATGTCGGATATCTTGTCGCCAGCTCGGAGTTTCATCGCTCGAACTCCGCGACTGGTGCGGCCTGTCGGGCGCACCTTGGACGCCAAGAATCGTGTCGCCATCCCCATACTGGTACCAACTAATATGTCGTCACCGTCACGACAGCGTTGGCACCACTGCAGTCGATCGTCGTCCGCCAAAGAAGCAATCGTCAGCCCACGGCTAGTCAGAGTTTCGAACGCTTTCAACGGAGTCTTCTTAATCCAACCTTGCTCCGTTGTCAAGACAATGAATTCCTCTGCTGAGAACTCGTCAATGGGTAGAATGGCAGTAATGACATCGTCAGCTCGCACTGGTAGCACCGACGGAATGGGCTGTCCCTTGGCGGTCCGGCCACTAATCGGAATCTGGTAAGCTCTGAGACCGTACGCGATTCCCCTTTGGGTTACCATGAGTAGCGTATCGTGATCGTTACACGTAAAGCAGTGCGCTACCTCGTTGTCGACCGATTCACCGCCATCCGACGTTCCTCTCTTGCCTCTCGTCCCTCTTCCTTGACTCTCAAACGTCTTGAGAGGCATGCGCTTGATGTAGCCTCCTCGGGTCACGACAATCACAGACCGCGAGTTCTTGATCAGATCCATGTCCGACAAATCCCCATCGTCTTTGATTTCGATTCGACTCTTGCGGTCGACTCCAAACTTTTCAATGAGCTCTTGGGACTCTACCTTCATGACATCATATACTGAACTATCCACTTGCAAAAGATCGGTAAGTTCTGTACGAGATTTTTCCAGGTCGGCTTGTTCGTCTTCCAGCTTGCCCTTGTTTAAGCGCGTCAATTGTCCAAGTTGAAGGCGTAAAATAGCGTCCGTTTGCTCTTCCGTGGTTCCCAGCTCTTCTTGCAACGTGTCGCGTGCAGCTCGCTGGTCGGCAGCCGACCGAACGATTTCAATGACTTGATCCACCTTTACCAAGGCCATGAGCAATCCGCTCACAATGTGGGCTCTCGAGGCAACCTTGGACAACTGGTAACGGGTCTTGCGACGGATAGTCTGGAAACGAAAGTCCAAAAAGCAGTCCAAGGCCTGCCGCAAAGTGAATCGCTGGGGCACCAGGGATTGCGACGAAGGGTCCTCTGCGTCACTGCTCATTAACGCCAAAAAGTTTCCAGAGAAGGAAGTCTGCAACGCCGTCTTTTTATAGAGATTATTCAAGACAATGGCTGCGACTGCATCGCGCTTGAGTTCAATGACCATGCGAATGCCGTCGCGATCTGATTCATCCCTCAAATCAGCAATACCTTCCAGTTTCTTGTCATTGACCAGTGCCGCAATCTTTTCCAAGAGAGCCGCCTTGTTGACTTGGTAAGGGAGCTCCGAAACGATGATAGCCGTTCGCGACGCTGTCTTTTTCCCCATGCTCACTTGCTCAATCTTGGTAATGGCGCGCATGACAACTCCACCGTTACCAGTGGAGTAGAGCTGACGAGCACCAGCGGTACCCATGATGGATGCACCAGTCGGAAAGTCTGGAGCAGGAATCATGCGATAGAGCTGCTTGTCCGTGACTTCTGTATCATCTTGGCGTGCCTTGATCAAAGCGATACACGCCGTCAAGAGCTCCTTGAGATTGTGTGGCGGAACGTTGGTGGCCATTCCAACAGCAATACCCGAGGCGCCGTTCAACAATAGAACAGGAAGCTTGGCGGGCAAAACAACGGGCTCCTGTTCGTTTCCATCAAAGTTGGGGATAAAGTCGACTGTTGACTGCTGCAAATCTTCGAGTAGTGCCGCCTGCGACAATTTCGTCAATCGGCATTCCGTGTATCGCATGGCCGCGGCAGGGTCGGCATCAATGGATCCAAAGTTTCCGTGTCCGTCCACCAAGGGGTGGTTAGTGCTAAAGTCTTGAGCAAGGCGTACCAGAGCATCGTAGACTGCCATGTCACCGTGTGGATGGAACTTTCCCAATACTTCACCGACGACGCGAGCGCACTTACGGTGGCTACTGCTGGGCGCGAGCGACAGCTGGTCCATTGCGTATAGGATTCGACGGTGAACTGGTTTCAAGCCGTCACGAGCGTCGGGAATAGCTCGACCTAGAATGATAGACAAGGCGTACTGCATGAACGAGTTGGATATCTCTGTTTGCAGCTCGATTGCCGAGTCTGGCGAACCAGCTGCTGCCATGACATTGGCTTGTTCCGCCACAGCGGTCTCTGAAACATAATTGACGCGTTCGGTAGACGGAGCAAAGCTATACTCCTCGCTATCGTCCATTTCAGGATCTTCGTCGGGAGTAGATAAGAGCATCGTCGTATACACCTGCGACTTGCACTTGAATCCAAACGGCAAGACGTTGGAAGTGGATGCTGTCTTCCATCTTGTATCTGTTGTCTGCCGTGATGACCTGGAGGATTTAGATGATAAAGTATAACTTGAGGCTCCAAAGTGAGATCTTTTCAGTAATCTCCCAGTCGAAGGTCGCACTGTAAGACTGCTAGCAAGACTGCTTAGGCATAGGACGAGTAGCCAGCAGGGCGTGGCTCGCTTGAAGAACCGGTCCATCATGGTGGAGGCAGTTCTTTTCTGTGAAACCAGATCAATTTTAAGTTGCTTGGTTCATCTTTCATCTCGGTTTCAGGAGAAGACATCGTGCTCAGAACCCAGACGACTCATACATATTGAGTTCTGACCATTTCTGACTGTAGCTTTGGGCGCTCTTCCCTTTGCTTATTTGCTTCGCTACCACAAAAACCTAAATCGCGACAACTTCACCATGGCGCTGTTCCAACGCCACGCATCTTTGCTGATGGCCATCATCGTGCTCTTGCGCGTCGATCCAGGCCTTGCATTTTCAACGCCAAAGAACGATAACTCGGCTTCGTTCACGCTCTTCGACCGGTTCCGAGCCGTTTGTCCAGCTGATCCTTCCTCTGTCAGTCAGTTCGATTCCTCTCTCGTCTCCGCGTCACAAGATCATAACGACGACGCCGACGGCGAAGACGATTCCAAATCCGTATGGGTCGCCGTTTACCGGTCCACCAACAACAAACCATCAGTATTGGTCAAGGATTCGTTCCTGCAGGCCATGCGATCGGCTACTGATAGCGTTTCGGCCTCGTCTTCGGCCTCGGACTCGACACTCTTGGGATCTTTTGAGCAGAACCCCGGCGTGGCACAACAAGCTCCCGTCGCCGTCGCTCGACTGAGAGAATCAACACACTTTGACGGATCCTGGGTACTCGATTCCATGCGATGCGTCTTGAAAAAAGAGACTACCGATGCCTCTTGCGATGGTGGATCCGAGCACATTGAAGCCATTAGTACAGCCGTTGATACGCTGCTACTGCATTACCTTTCCCTTGGCTCGAATCGATTCGAATCGGCGATTCGTACAAAGGCAACCCTATTATCGGGTTCCTTGCTCGAAGAGCGAGGCTTTCGACCAGTACAGGACTTGCAAAAGGACATGGTAACGCACGTTTCCAGCTTGGATGAATGCTTGGACAAGTACGCCTCTCGATCAGTCGATACCATCGCCAAGAGTCCCGGTGCTCAGCAACGAGCTCTGACCATTGTGTCTCTTTTGGGTCGAATAGACCGACATGTGGATCTACGAGAGGCCTCGCAAGCAGCGGAACAGGATAGTGACGATGATGCAGACGACTACGATCCGTGGGCCAGCGTCAAGCGATTCCTCTAGCTAGCTGCAGTAGTAGTAAATAGCCGAATCGGCGCTCTATGTTGCTACTATACTACTGTACATAAAGAGCTAGCTGTTAACGTACGTAGGTACGGGTACGATACATATACTGTCGCAACTGGCATGGTCCACATCCTGCTCAACCGAGTGGCATGGATAATGTCGTACTCTGTGCACGTTGACGCCGTCAAAGGACTTCGGAGATAAAAGGCACACCTGGAACCAGTTTGTCCAGTAGGTCGAAAGGATAAGATACGGAAGTCGTTGTACGATCCTCCCACTCATTAGCAGCAGATAATCTCACAGTAACCGGCGGGTGTACGCGTCAGTATAGATTGTCTGCTGGTAGAGAACCCGTGCTGATCCGAGGGGTCTTGGTCTCTGTTGTAATCTACAGACATACTCTGGCTCACATGCATACTTTCTCTCGCCGGAAACGGTAACAAGGGGCAGAATCGTTTTCCGATGATCACGAATCACGAGCACATGACTTGATCAGGCTCAGAATTGGATTTCCTTGGAGCTTTTCCCTCTCCTTTGCAAACGTTCTGAAATAGGCTTGTACGATCCCACTGTTCGCACTCGACTTCGCGCGCCCAGACATGGCACGAATAGCGTCCTGTTGGATCTTCTTCAAAATATTCTTATGCTATTAGTCAATGAGCTCTTGGGACTCAAATCTTCGTCCGTGAGATGCAGCACCGGCCGAGGAACGACGACAAGACCATCCAATTGCAGGCTTTCACGCAACTGACTGATCAATTCGTGATCGCTGTCGTTAAAGTGCATCATAGAAGAGGAACCTGAAGTAGCAAAAAGTGTTTCTCGGCGTTCTCATCATGGTCGAATGTCGAATGAAGATCTGAAATCTTGAGAAATCTGCCGTTATATACGGACCGATATCCGGGGATGCCGATTCCTCTGTTTTCGATTTGCTGTGCTTTTTTTGGACTGACTCCCTCACCAAGTTGAAGTAAGAAGATTCGCACTGGTAATCAATCTCGAATCCGAGTGCCAGGTCGAAGGTCGGTTTTCTATTTTCAGATTTGTGCATGGACACCCCCTTAGCCTGGTTGTTAGAGCAACAGCAACATTGTTGCTCACTCTCTAAAGTAGTTGTCCTTTCACGCATTACACCCATCAATCGCTCTAAAGTACTATTATTACGGTAGTTCCAACAGCCTAATTAACTTTAAAGCACCCACAAATTGCCAGACGAGCAAACAGAGTATTCCACACCATGACTCCTATTCAGCAAGAAGACAATGCGTCGTGTTGGTTCTACTGCGCTCTCATTATTGTTGGGACAATCACCTAGTACCGGTACTACGACATCACCTACTCTCAGAAACCCAATTATGTCCGTACGCCAGAAGAACCAGCCAATGACAGCACATGCAACGGTCTAGCCGGGGATAAAGCCCAGGCACGTTTCAAATCTTCTTTTACAAAGCTGCGTAAGGGAGCTGGCAAAGCCCCAAAGAAGCCTCGCAAGAAGTCAAGTAAAACACCCAATACAACTGCTGCAGCACACTACAAAATGGCCTTCAAGGAGCCCAAGATTCCCGAAGAGTTAATTCTGCACTGTCAGCCCGTAAAGCTGCCAGCATCGTTTGAGGTGAACGGTGGTTCCCTTGTATTCAATGGCGGCCTGACAAATTTTCACCATCTTCCTCATCTACCGAGTGCTGATAAAGTGGCAAAAATGCTAAAGCAATTTGAAGAGGAGTTCATGCCAATTATTCTGCGTCGTGGGTACAACGTTCGCACCGTCTCGGAGATGTGCTGCTGTGCTGATGGTGCCAACTACGAACTTGGAGGCAACTGACGCCGTATCCAAAAAGGAGAAAAACTGGCTGAAAATGTGGAGCAAGGCAATTGCCTTGGCTACAATCGAATCGCTTGTGTAATGAGAGCAAGAAGGAAAGAGCAAACCATCCACTTGCGGTTTCGTTATGAAACCAACCACTTTATGCTCTATGGCTACACAAGGGTGGTAGATATCATGGCTCATGAGCTTGCACACTGTGCGCACCAGAATCACGGTGCCGGCTTTTACGATGTAATGGCTGACATTAAGAGAGAGTACGTTTGCTTGATGTCCGGTACACGATATCAGGACAGTCATGGCCCGTATAGCGAGTATGGAGATTTCAACCCCTATGCCTCTTTGAGTGGAACCCGCTAAAGTCAGTTACTAACTTTATAGTAGTATACATGTCATACAATCACGCCCGCTTTGACACTATCTCCGTGTGTGCAACGGCAGCGTTGGTACATCTTTGCCCAAGCAGCAGGATCCCATCGTCAAATCTTAAAAACTTAAAGTAACTAGGGAATTGACCCCCATACAGCAACTGCGAGGTCCGCCATCTCATGTCTTCGAGCAACACGGCTTGTTTGAAACCGGCTATATTTCCGCCTGTTAGCACACCCACTTTACCATCTCCCGCTGCTCACCATTTCCAATTTCTTCTCGTGAATCTAGCAATTGGGCGCTTACCCCCAGCGCATGGCCTCAGCTTCCTCCCTTTTTGCTGCAGTATTGTACCAGGTACCTTACCTTACCGGTACCTTGCCCAACACCATATACTGTACCCGTGAACAAGAAATATACGTACCTACTGTACACGCATTGTACTGGGTAAGTATCCATACTGTACGACTACGATACTGGTATACTAGTATGTACCTTATCAATACAGGATACAGGATCCCAAGTCAAATGTCGTCCCGCTTCGAAGCTATGATTTTATACCGTACCTGGTAGGAACAGTACTGGTAACAGGACAGTACTGTACGATACAGGCGGTATTAAGAGAATGTCTATCATTATTACGCACGTACAGTAATGATACTGTATATGAATTGACGACGCGGTCATTATTAGCTAGTCATTATGTCATTATCCTGTCATCGCACTTTACTATCGTCCCCACTGTCCTAAGTGCTCACTGGTCATCAAGCGCCGATTTTGCGGGGTAACATTTTCACTGGGTATCGGAGGAAGGACACTGTCGGGAATCCGAGTGGAGTCCCGGGAAAGAGTCACGTTTGCTCCAACTCCGATGAAACGGTTCCACGATCTGCAACAGTTTCATTTGCATTGG
>Ga0307981_1003627_pt1 | contig 11447 bp, 10 predicted proteins | sample OrgLakmetagen987_FD_201849 | JGI IMG/M metagenome (GOLD analysis project Ga0307981, IMG submission 201849) | Saline water microbial communities from Organic Lake, Antarctica - #987 | ecosystem: Environmental > Aquatic > Non-marine Saline and Alkaline > Saline | place: Antarctica: Organic Lake... | reverse complement strand
CTTTTGGCTTCAGAAGAGCATCAATAAGTGGAGTTAATGGGTTATCCCGTCCAATTTCTACTTTGAGGAGCCTTTTGTCGTGTCGGCCGCCGACATCGGCTTTTGTCGTGTCGGCCGCCGACATCGGTGACCGCCTCCCCTGATGGTAGCATCACGGCCGCAAATACTCGTGTCGAGGTGACCCTGTATCAAGCATGGCTGCCTCCTGCCAACTTTGACTTTGGTAACGGTGCAACGACGCCACGGGTACAGGTAATGGATGGACCATTCCTCGGTACCGAAGGAATCACCGAGATACACGGAACCTCAGCTTTCCAGAATGTGAACGGGGCTTGTGACTCCGATATTTGTCTCGTTGCCGACCCACTGAATACGATCCCCTGGGTTGATCCATCGGGTACATACCTGCCTGAAGATATGCAAGCGATCGTCTACAGCGACTGCGCCAACTATATCATTCATTGGGGACTAGACGACAATTGCTTGGGCCCAAACGCTTTCTTCGATGTGGCTGATGAGGAGTGGAATCTTGATGGAGGTGTTTTACTCAAGACTGATGTCGGGGGAGAGATCACGGTGTCGGGCAAAATGACCTATGGATATAACTGGGACACAAAGAGTGTTTCGGCTGGCTGGTATAGAATCACGTTTCTGCTTGATCCAGCCTGCTAACTCAAAGCCAAACTCACCTCTGGGACGCATATCTATGCGGGAGAAGCAGCAGTTCAATCGCAGGTCATCTCCCCTGAGCAGTATTCTACAGGATTGGCACCAATTACCGGAGGTGGGTTGTATGTTGACGTCCTAGTCGACCCATCGGCCAGCTAAGAGCCCAAGCGGAAGCCATCGGCAGAGATAGAGTACTATGAGTTACATGATGAATTGAATTACATGTTGGAAGAATTGCTCGAGAGCGTGTGACAGAGTGTTACGTATGAATTGGTGATGCATTTAGTTAGTTGCCTTGATGATGATGGTTGTCTGCCTTTCGTATTGATTGATGATTGAGTTGCTTTGATGATGATGGTTCGGTTGGCTGAGATGCATACAAGAGAGAGAAGGCGCCGCCCTGTAAAGAAACCCCCAAAATAATGCCTAATCTGTATCGTCTTCTCCAAAATGTGATATAATTGAGATCGTGCTACGTACCGATCTTCTCTCTCTCTCTCTTTACGTTGCACAGCAGTACCGGTACCGATAGTCTTTTAGTTTGTTCATTGCTTGCTTTTTGCTATTGACGACAACGCTGAGCTTGAGAGGTACGATTCAACGGCTCTCAACTGCACTCTAATATAGATAATTGGGCCAGAAATGCCATAGCTCTATTATGAAGAGCTGATACCAAAACGGGTTCGACGACGATCGACAGGGTCTGTGCCGTAACTCGTATCATAGCTCAATATTAATGTTAAGCCTAGCTAGCACTAGAAGAAATTCTAGCAGCGTGCACTAATCGTATAGCAAGCAGCTTGACGATACATACGGGTCCTCGTCGTTGTTTCTCCCCAATTGAGCATTGTCCGATAGCCTTTTGGATAGCGAGTGACTCTCGATTCAGAGAAACCCCGTCACCAAGAAACAACAAGGAGCAATTAACTTGAACTCAGCGTATCAGTATCTTGGTCAGTGCCTTGGCGAGTATAACCATCAGCACGTAGAGACCCGCAAGCATGAGCGTCGTTGATATCGATCGAACAGTCGTGATGGCAGTGCTTTGCTGTTTGGCGGCGGTAGCATCAGAGGAACCCTCCACGTTGGCGACCGCCGTCGACTTGGTTTTGATGGGCGCTACTTTGTCCTTTCCAGTCGTGACAGACTTTCCTTTGTGAGTCGATGCCGCATGGATCTTTTTCCTCTTTTTTTTTTTGGTGGCAGTCTTTGCAACGAGCGAATCCAGTGTCCCGATAGCAGCAGCAGCAGCAGCAGGTGTATCTTGCTTGTATTTATCGTTCAATGGTTCTGCTTCTGCATCTGATACTCCTGATGACGACAAGACCCGTTCCAAGAAAGCCTCGTCGTCTTCGTCGGTATCCCCCACCACGAAATCGTCGTTGCCGTCGTCCTTCTTCACTGTATGGTCGATGAGATCCGAGAAAATATCGAATCTCTCTCGTTCCACGGGCGGCTCGGTGTCTGTATTCGACCCGGACGCTGCTGCGGGTGTCAGCACGTCATCCCAGTCGTCCATGAAAGCTTGGCCTTGATCGGAATCCACCTTTTCTGCCACGTCGCCTTGTCGTAAGGCAATCTCTGCTTCATGGTTGTTGTAACTCTCGGACGTTGCTTCGTCCTCTGGCCGAAAGTTAGTCGATTCTCTGCCGCGTTTTGTGTTTCGTTGACGTTGCTGGCGCTTTTGCGTTTCTCGATCCTGGAGAATGTTGCGCGTGAGACTTTGAAAAGTGTTGCGCACCTCCCGACGGTAGCTGCTGACAATCTCGTGCACCTCTTCTTGAAAGGAATCCAAAAAAGGGGACGACAAAATACAAGCCGAATCGTCCGCGGCCGTTTCTTTCGTTCTGCTACCAGACGGCTGTACAGCGTCACCTTTCTTTCTCCGACTCGAGGATCTTGCATTAGCGACGCGTGGTGCGTACGGAGAAGGTGACTTGTCGTTACTGTTCTTCAAGGCGTGGACTGTACCGTCATGACGGTGATTCGTTGCCAGTACAAGAGACGCCACGACGACGAGTCTCTTGACGAGCGTTGGCGCAGCAACGGATAACTTTCGTATTCGTGTCCTTTTGGACGCCTCTTTGCGATCTCGACGATCCATGGCTACTACTGTTAGCGCTATTCGTGATCGTGATCGTGATCGTGATCGTCTTTGGTGAGAGGTCGTCCCCAACACCGTCATGGTCGTCTCTGCTCTTTAGTAGATGACATTTATAGACTACTGTGTTTAGTTGCCTTCGTCTAGACTACCGGTACTTTTTACGACGTATTGAACCGCAAGGATCGTCGGCGGTCGGCTTCTGGCGATTTGGCGCGTGGAAGTACAAAGCCGCTCAACGGAAGAAACGGGAAGGGGTATTGTAAGTAAAATATCGACTGTTGAATGGAGTGTACTAAGCAAAATAATAGTGAGAGATCCTTTTTCTTAATCTGCAATTTACAGTAAGACCATCTTTCACTTTTTGGATCTTTCCAACTTCCAACTTGGCTGCGATGCTGTACAGTACAGTGTACAGTACAGTAGCTCGACCATGGAGACTACCATGAATTCCAGTTGTTCTACCGGCACCGCCAACGAACCAACGGATGCGTTCGTTGCTGTGATTGTCCTGTGTGGTCTGCCTGCATCCGGCAAGAGTTGCCTCGCAAAACGCCTACAGCAGCATCTACAATCGAACGCTGACGACCAAGAGGAGGACGATCGTCTAGAACTCTCTCCAACACCGAAACGAAAGCGATCTTTGTGTAGCACTTGCCACCTGATTGAGTACGATGCTGTCCAAGAATCATTGCTGGCTGATGACAGTATTGCGGATGATGAGCTGAAAGCCTGGAGAAAGACTCGCCAAGTCGCCTTGCAAAGCTTGCAAGACGTCTTGGCGAAAAGAAAAGACGAAGCCATGTCCAGTGTCGTGCTGTTGGACGATAACTTTCATCTGTCTTCCATGCGCAAGCAAATCTACCAGACTTGTCAAAGGGCTGTGGCCGCTAAAGCGGATAGCACTAATCTCTCGTTGTATTTTGGCATTGTGCACGTGGATACCCCTGCCGCCGTTTGTTTGCAACGGAATCGACAGCGCGCTCGAGCCGTTCCCGACAAGGTCATATCCAACATGGCCAGCACGTTGGAACCACCACTGACCAGTAGTACATCATCTTATTGGGAACAAACGGTCCTCGCCGTGAATGGCGTTAGTTCCAATGTGGATCATGCAATGCACCAAGTGCTAGCGTTTGTCGAGACGCTTTCTCAGTCAACGGCACCGGTTCCACCACCCATTGATCCTGCCGTGGAGCAAGAGCGTTTGCGCGCCGAGCGTCAATCTACCGCATCATCTATGACGCATAGCTTAGATCAGCAGCTGCGTCAACTGGTTGGTATCGTGGCACGGTTTCGTCCCGAAGCAGCGGCGTTTGCCAACCAGATGCGACGGGTTGCGCTGAGTGGGCTCAAAAACTGCAACACCGACCAAGACACGAGTGAGGATATTACTAGTGAGGATATTACTAGAGAGGATATTACTAGTGAGGCTGCTGCTAGTGAGCCGAAACAACAGAGCAATTGTCGAATCTTTATCGACAGTATTTTGCTGTGGCATTGGACGCCAGACGAAAGAGTCGCCTTGGAGGCCCAATTAATGGCCGCGATTGAATCCTAAACGCTAGCCGAACAGCAGAGCGTTCTCTCTCCAAGATAAGCCCTTACAAATAAGGTTGTGCATTGGAATCTACTAGTACTCTACCCTTTGGTGTCTCTCTGCTTGTTTCGCTACATTGCATTCAGTTTCGCTTCTTCTTACTCCTTATTGTTACCAACATATGTACGACACACTGTACCTTGGCGGCGGAAACACAAGCGTAGTATCGCGACCTACAACTATTGATAGTCGGCTATGATAGACTAGACTACCGGAGCCACAACCAGTACCAGAAAGTCTGACCAAGCTACATGATATAGTCTGCGATGTACGAGTAGTTTACTAGACTACCAGTAGACCAGTAGTCTAGTTGAGTCTTCAACAATTTACAATTTGCTGTTTTTCGCGTGTTTGAATATCGGCTGGCGCGGCCTTTTTGAAGTTCCCTCCATGATGGAGCAAGCAGCTCCCATGCTCGCAATGGACGTTCGATCGGTTGAAAGCTACGCATCATAACAGTATCACAAGCACACCAGCAGCAAAGAAAGGACCTAGTCTATCCACCACCAAAGCCCTCAGCCACCCCTTTCACGCAAAAGACGCTTTGCATCGAATCATCGTATCCACATGTCGCAGAGAACTTCTTGCCTGCCAGCCAATGGAACTGAGCACTCCCTGGGAGATGATCCGCTTATCAACCATTTCCTCGAGACTAAATTTCCTCGGACTACTCGCTCTACCACCGCTGCCGCTAAGACTGCTGCTGCTAAGACTGCTAGCTCTACCACCACTGCTGCTAAGACTGCTGCTGCTAAGACTACTCGCTCTACCACCGCTGCTGCTAAGACTGCTGCTGCTAAGACTGCTACTAGTACGCAAAAGAGAAAGAGCGATTTCAAAGAGTCTCGATCGGACGAACCGCGTAGTAAAGCTCGTCGAGTGAGCCCAGGCCACTCGGCCCAACCCCAGGCCCAACCATCCAGCAACTCGGATGCAGCGTCGCAGGAGGAGAACTCTGCTGCAGCGTCGCAGGAGGAGAACCCTATTGCAGCGTCGCAGGAGGAGAACTCTGCTGCAGGGTCGCAGGAGGAGAGCGAGGAAGAGTCCATTGGTGGACTGGTTCGAAACCTTTTCAAGTTCACGACTATGGTAGGCGTCAAGGTTGCTTTGCAGAAACTAAAAACTCGGGCTTTGCTCTCCAACGACTTGAAAGATGTCATCACTTCGTCCGGTGGGATTTTGGCCGTCCTACACGCCATTGAGACGTACCCTAAGTCCCGCTATATTTTGAAAAAGGGCATCTCTATCCTGTACCTGCTTTCTGGGGACGACGACGATAGCAAAAAATGGCCATGGTGTAAGTTGACTGTATCGAAGTCATTTACCGGGCAGTCACGTGGCACACACAAGAGTCCATTAACGTACTGATGTACTTGTCGTCGCGTTGTTCACGAATCTCTCCAGGCTACCCGAGCTTCGAGACAAGATTGGCAATCACAAGGGAGTCATCAATTATCCTGTTGCTGCTATGGAATTGCATGTGCAGGATGAGTCCCTGCAGAGTCAGGCGTGCCAACTTTTGGATACCTTGGCCAGAGGCAGCCGCACTGCAAAGCAGACAATTATCGATGCGGATGGTCGAGTTGCCATTGACAAGGCTCTGGAACACCATCGAAAATCTGGCGAACGCTCAATTGTGGACGATGAATGCTGTCGAGTTCTTTCGTTTCTATCGGAGCCTTAGAGGTCCCCTATTCATTCATTCCAGGACTAATTAATTAACGTTTCGATCGAATCGCCGTGTCTCCGTGAGCAGCCAGAGGATCAACACTAGAGCTACTGTAGTAGCCGAATAGCTATAACAGACGATTCAGGAACAACAACAACAACACTATAATATCACTAAAGGACCGCATGAAGAGTCTCTACTAGCCAGCTACGACGTAGTACAGTATTTATGTATCATGTATCCACTGTAGCTATGGATTCCGCTCCTTATGCCACGCCACCACATCGTCATACTTCAAGGCGCCTCCAAATATATCCAAAGCACTGCCAACGGTACAATCTACCTTGCCCTGTCCCAGCCGTTCCACTTGCAGTAAATCTTGCAAACTCCGCACGCCACCCGCATACGTGACAGGAACGGGCGAGTGGTTGCCCAACAAGACGACCAAATCCTCTAGAATACCGCACTGTTTTCCTTCCACGTCCACGCCGTGCACCAAGAATTCGTCGCAATAGCTCGCTAGCGTTTGCAGCGTTTCAGCCGTGACTTGGGTCCGGGTAAAGGTTTGCCACTTGTCCGTGACGACGTAATAGGGTCCGTCGGGATCTGTCGGGTGTCGCCGGCACGACAAGTCCAAGACGAGCCGGTCCTTGCCAATTTTGGTAACTAGCGCTTGTAGCTTGCCGTAGTCCAATTGACCATTTTGAAAAACGTGGCTCGTGACAATCACGTGCGAAGCCCCTCGTGCCAGCCATTCCGCAGCGGTAAGGTCGGTAATACCGCCTCCCACTTGCAGCTGTCCCGGAGCTGCCGCGAGGGCTTGTGTAGCAGCTTCTTGATTGCCCGGTCCGAGCATGATAACGTGGCCGCCCTGTAAATGATTGGCTTGGTAGAGGCGCGCAAAGTCGGCCGCGGGTTTGTTGGTGGAAAAGTTGGTGGCCAACTGATCTTCCTCCTTGTTGTTGCTGTTTTTGCTGTTGTTCAACGTGCTACCGACAATCTGCTTGACTTGGCCATTGTGCAGGTCAATGCACGGACGGAACTTCATGGTCTGTAGTCTATGGATAGTATGATGTACTTTAAGTACGAGATAGACCTAAACTGTAATGTTGTTGTCGAATGTTGAATGTTGATGAATAAATGTTGTTCGTTGTAAAAATGTGTGGAGCGAGCGATGCAACGGAATATTGAATATGTCGTTATATTTGTCGTTACGACATAATAACGACATGGTCTGCCATCGACATCATCGACCATTCGACCATCGACATCGACCATGGGCATAATCCTGGATGTTGCTACTTGTTACTACTTTACGACACTTTACGCACTACTAGCGCTCGCCAACTCTAGTAGATAGCTAGAGCTAGCTATGCCTGAACTTATACTGTGAGTAGTATCAGATAAGATCAGAGATTGACATCTGTTAGTAGGGTACTAGTATTCGTACGAGTAGTATGGCAATGCTTACCACCAGTAGTACTGATACTGATACTGATACCGCAACAGCAGACATTCACGGCCGCTTCGAGGCGCTCATCGCCAAGCAATACGATCACACGGCCCACTACTGCAACGCTTCCACGGCCCTTTCCAATGCTTGGCTGCAGCAGCAGAACGAGCACACTACAAAAGGACAGCAGCAGCAGCAGCATCTTTCGCAAGCCGTCACGGACCTGCAAGAAGCAACGGCACGCGTCCAAACAGACTATCAGAAATTGCAAGCGCTGCAACTCTTACTAGCCGCCAGTACTAATAGTCAAGTAGCCACACGGCCACTGCCAATATCCACAAACGGTAGTACCGACAGTAGTCAGGGTACGCTGCGGCCCATTCGGCAGCGGCGGCAGCAGCATAATCACCATTGGCAAGTTCTGGCAGAGGAGCACGTGCGGCGCACCGCTCGCATTCTGCAAAGTCTGGCGCATGCCAACGGCGGCGGTCGCTCGTCAGCGTCCGTTCCCCTTTCGCCAGCGGCAGCCGCACCAGCAAATGCGCTCGTGGCGCTCGCAACGCTCCGGGCGTCCATTGCGCAACTCCAAGCGGCCCTGGCGGCGGCTGGCAGCGCTTCCGAATAAACTGTATCATAAAGTACAGTAGGCTCGATTCGACTATACCAACTCGCAAGTTATACTGTACCGGTACTGTAAATAGACAAAGAACCTTTCGTGTTTCATATTCACAAGTTATTAGAATGTGTATTACCTTCTTCCCTAAAATCAACGAATGTCACGCTGGCTAGCTCTGTTACCTAGCCATAGACTAACACTCTACTGTATCCTACCGTACCGGTATCCACACACTGCTGTGCAAGTCGTCCATCCGTACTGTAGTAAAAACGTCTAATCGACTTGCATCTTGGTAGCCTCATCGTCGCCAGACTCCTTTTCCACGCCTTCCATGGGTTCCATTTCCGGAACCGCGTCACCGTTAGCCGACGGAACGGCATCAGCAGCAGGAGGAACCTCCGCAGCCGCAGCAGGTGCCTCGGGCTTGGGTTCTTCCTTCTTTTTCTTGGGTGCAGCCTTATTCATGACAGGCTTGCACTTGGCCACCAACTCCTTGTTCTTGGTGTTCAAAACGGCAATAGTCAAGACGGGGTCCTGGTTCAATGCCATGCCGCCCTGCTTGTCCAACAATTCGTACAGCCAAGCACTAATCTCGTCGCACTTGCCGTGCACCACGGCACGCTCGTCGTCGGTAATGTGCGCATAACGCTCGTCCGTCTGGGACTCGTTCACCCACTTGTTGTACAGCTCCAAACTAGCTTGCAAGTTGGTCACTGTCATCGCGCGAGATTCAGCTTCCATTTGACGCATTTCCAAAGGATTGCCAAGGGCCTTTAGTTCCAAAAGCTGTTCCACGTACACGGCCTTGGTTGCGTCAAAGCCATCTTCGTACAACCAAGTTTCCATGGCGTCATTCTTGGCCGCAAACGCGCTCTTTTCCGCGTCCGTTCCGTAGGGTCCCAACTGCGAGTCCGACGTAATCTTGTCGCGCATGTCGTAGATATAAGACTCCAACTCGTTGCGCAAATCGGCAGTCTCCTGCACGATGCGGTCCGTGTTGGCCATGGCAACTTCGTGTTCGTACGCCTTGTCAACCTCTTCGCGCGACCAGTCGACGTGGCGAGTTACCTTGAACTCCAAGTTGGTCTTCTTGATCTTCTTCTTCTTTTCTTCTTCACCGCCTTCGGCCGGTGCTTCCTTGCTGCCCTTTACTACTTCGGCGGGAGGATCGACAGGAGCTTCTTCGACTTCTTCAACCATTTGCGCCGAACTGAGGTGAATGATACCGTGAATGTCTTGCTTGACGTTGACGCGCACCTTCTTCTCTTCACCAGCGGGTGCCTCAATGTGAAAGTCGGCAATCTCCCGGGACGCCTCTGCCGGCAAACCATACGACAAGGCCGAATCGTCGTACTTGGCCTGAACAACAAAGGTTCCCGATCGTTTAAGAGTCACACGACGCACAATGGGAAACGAGAGGCCTCGGTCAAACATGACGACCGAATCCGTCGGGGCGTCGGTACCATCCTCGGCAACCTCCACACCAGCGGCCGACTTGTCGTCTTGCCACGAAATCACCACGGGAAAGGGCTCGGCTTCTTGAATCTCGTACGGCAACACCTTGAATCGGGGCGACAAAATGGCACTCTGCAAGGCGCATCCACGAGCCACAGCTTCGTCGGCATTCATGGTGGTACTCAAAGTTAGTCCACCCAAGACTTCTTCCAAGGCGCGCTTGACACATCCAATGCGCGTGGAACCTCCCACAATTTCCACCGATGCCAATTCCGCAGCCGTCAAACCAGCCTCCTTCAAGGCCGACTCGACTGGCGACCGGAGACGAGCCAAGAGAGGCGCGCACATGGATTCGTATTCCGCAGCGGTCAGCTTGCAACCGAAATCCAAGTCGTCCATTAGCATTTCCAACTGAATACGAACCTCCTTGACTCCCGTCGGCGACAGGGTCTTTTTGGCCTTTTCCGCCGCCGTCAATAGCTTCAATACCGCCTTTGGCTTATCCAACACCTTGCCAGATAGCTTGCCGGCATATTTTTTCTCAAATTGCGCCGCCAACCACTCGCAAATCATCCAGTCAAAGTCGCGGCCACCCAGCGCCTTGTCAAAGTACGTGGACTTGACACTGAGCTTCCCCGACTGGTAGGTAACGACGGAGCAAGTAAAGCAGGCAGCACCCATATCAATAAACATGACATGAGACGGTTGATCGGCCGTAAACTCCTTTTTCAAGTCCTTGAAAATGCCGTAGGACAAGGCAGTGGCTGTATTATCGTGCATCAATCTCAAGACGCCCGAAGTAATGCCCACCATTTCACAAGCCGTCAGGAGAGCTCTACGTTGCGCGTCCGTGTAGTATACGGGAATGGCCAATACGTAGTCCGTCGGCATGGGTGCTTTGAGAGTCTCTGCCGAGATCTGTCCCATGTGCTGAATCATCATGCCAGCGACTGCTTCAATGGGAACGACGACATCTTGTCCGCTCAAAACGACCTTGACTCCAATGCTATCCTTTCCGGTAGAATGTTTGACTGGGCTAAAGGTGACGCCTGGATTGGTGGCAAACTCCTTGACGGCAGCTGGATCGTCAAAGGCGAGTCCAATCAAGCGCTTCATGCTTCCCTTGATGGTGTTCTTGTAATTGCTCGACACTCCCGACGTGGCTTGTTCTCCCATTTTGCGGCTGTCTCCAAAGCCAACCATGGTGCTGTATATACATGAAAGTATAGAGAGAGTGTATAAATGTGTGTGTGTGTGTGTGAGAGAGAGAGGTAGAGAAAGATACAGTTGGGGTCGAGGGCAAGCACGACTGGAACAAGGATCGCACATACTCGTACACTGTAACTAGCAATACCGGTACGGTAGATAGCAGCAACTTACGGATTCAAGCGGTTGGAACTGCCATTGAGAACCACATCGACGCCTCCACGACCAGCGGCCGCAATAAGCGAGTTTTGAAAGCCCCAATCGATACCAACGACGCCGCTCATTGTAAGTGTTTGTTGCAAGTGTGCAGTTAGAGACAGAGAGTAGGCTATGCTCGAGCGTTTGATCAATAATAATGGGAAAGACCGTTTCGTTCTTGGTTGGGATCGTCGAGGAGCGACGACGAAGAATTTTTTGTGTACCACCAAACAAACGGTCGGTTCGCAGCGTGTTCGCTTTTCGCGGGCTTTTTGAGGCGAAGGCCAGACTGGATCGTCCGCCGCTCTTTCTTTCTAATAATGATAATATGGCGAGACTCTACATTCGAGATTCTATATTCGAGATTCTTTCAATACAAATAATCGACAGGACGACGACAGTCGACGCGCGACAAGTGAAACGGACTACCGACAACCGACAATGAGAGAGCCATCACTTTATCACTTTTTGGTTCGTTCG
>Ga0307981_1003625_pt1 | contig 11450 bp, 16 predicted proteins | sample OrgLakmetagen987_FD_201849 | JGI IMG/M metagenome (GOLD analysis project Ga0307981, IMG submission 201849) | Saline water microbial communities from Organic Lake, Antarctica - #987 | ecosystem: Environmental > Aquatic > Non-marine Saline and Alkaline > Saline | place: Antarctica: Organic Lake... | reverse complement strand
ATGACGCTGGAAACTGTCGCCGCTATCTGCGACGATAGCATCATGGATCCGGCGAAAATCGCCGCCCTGTAAACCGGCTCAACACCTAGCCGGAGAACAGTTACACCACGCCCCGGGGCACTATCTTTGCATTGCGGGGGAACGCTGGGAAGCCCTCAAAGAAACGCTTGATTTCTGCCTGAGTTTGGAACCGCCCAATAGCATACCCCTCAAAAGCCTCGCGGATAATCGAAGCAACTGGCTCGACAGGAACCAGCAACTTTCCATGTGGCTTGATCGTTTCATATTTATAGCCGATGGGCGGGTTGTGAATCCAATACCCAGATTCCATGCGCGCCTTCATCTTTTGTGCTACCTGACGCCCGTTTTGTTTCCGCTCCAATGCGCCTTGCGCGGCCATAATGGTTTCAATGAACTCATCTTCCGGCGTATCGCCAAGCTTCATGTTCAGGCAGTCCATGATGGCACCACGGTCGCGGAACGCATCGCGTAGATCGAGATAGGCACGAGTGTCACGACTGGCGCGTTTCAGGTCATCAAAAACGACGATAAAGCGCTCGTTAGGTTGCGCGTCGATAAATCTCAACAAAGCCATCATGCCCGGACGTTTGAGGTAATCCCCACCGCCCGTGATGGTATCAGGGAAGACAGCGGCGACTTCATAGCCTTTGGCTGTCGCGTGTTGACGGCACCGCAATTCCTGGCCTTCCAGACCATGCCCATCTGCTTGGGTACGAGAAGAAATGCGACAATAAATGACGGCTTTTGGAGAAGGGCTAGTCATGCGGCGTCCTCACCTTTTTGTGGCTGTGGCGGATCGAGTGATTTTGTATGCTCAGAGTTTAGCACAGCTGCCTCTAAAGCGGCCTTCAAATCGATGTCCGCTCCACAAGATTTTGATGGTGATTTGACGTTAAAGCCGAGATCGACAAAGGTAAGGACGATTGACCATAGCGTCTCAATCAGCACTTGGCTTTGTTCATCGGGGATGTCTTCGCCCTCAAGATAGGGCAGCCAGTCTTGCCAATCAAAGCTCACGGCGGGGCGGCTTTTTGGCGTCAGGGATGTTTGTATTGTTTTATGCGGGACGGTATCTTTCATATCGGCTCTTTCTGTTTCGTTCTCCTATGTGGTGGTCCTGCATGATTATCATGACGGGACAAAAAGAGAACATATTAGGCATATCTTCCTATTAACCGCAAGTAATTTATAGATTTTATCTTTGCAGTGCGCGTGTTTTGTTCGAAGTCTGTTTGCGCTCAGACTTGCGTTCGGCATCACGCTTTGGCAGGTGGAATTCCTTCTCCCAAGCCTTGCCGTCATCATACAGCTCGCGTCCTTCTGCCTTGCGGTACGCATCCCGCATCAATTCCTTGGCACCTGTTTCGGTGATGCCTAAATGTTCGGCGAGGGTGTAACCAGCATGATCAAGCGCTCGGTAGAACGGCTTGGTTTCATGTTTCCTGATGATTTCCTCAACGCGCTTTGCCTGATGAAGGGCGTCTGACATTGCGGTATCAGGCAGATCAGCTTCGCGTCCCATCAGCTGTTCACGTTGCTGGTTCATGGTCTGGCCATAGCGATCCTTGAACAGCTCACGAATGATCACCTCCGCCCTCATTTGATCGAATTTTTCGGTCCGAGAATAGGCATGCGCAAAGTCACCTAACTTTTCAGCAAAGCGGCCAGTTTTGTTGATGCTGTCGCGTATGATTTCTGTGATCGCCAACCCTTCGCTGAATTGGCTGTTGGTGAGTGTTTTTCCCGTTTGGCCGTTGCGGACATCAAAATGTTCCACTTGATCACTCTCGTTCATAGTCGTCTCCTCTGTTAAATTTTTGGTTATCGCCATAATCACTGCCTTAGTTGGCGATTTTGGCGCATTCGATTGATCATCTTGGGGCAAGGTTCTGCGTAAAATCAGCGCTTGCGCTGTGGGATCTGGCGATCTGATTGCGCGCGACCATCCGACAGGAAGCGCTGAGGCCCCTCTGGTCCTGCATCGCGGGCGCGGGCGATTTCGACCAGGTCACGCAGCTCATGGGCATGACATTCGCGGATTGCGTCGAGGCGGCGGTGATGATCCGCCTTCACATCGCGTTTCGCAGCAACTTGGATGTGCTTGGTCAAATGCCGTGAATTTGGGTCTTTGCGGGAACTGAGTTTGTCAAACCGTTCGCCCCAAAGATGGGCGATATGGTTGCAAGCCATCGCAAGCCGTTGATCAAATTTCTGGTCATATTTGCGGCTTTGGATTTTTATCTCGCGGTCATGCCGCGTATTGATCTCTTGTAGCTTTTCCCAATCAGCCAGACGCGTGAGGTCTTTTGCCTGCGCCTGCCAAAATTCGACATCGACTGCCGCATTCATGGTGCGCAACTGATCTGCTGGTGCTTCCGTCATCGCTGACGCTCCGGTGCACGGCGGTCATGCGCGCGGGTGAAGGCGTCGCGCGCGACACCTTGTTGCTCATTCCGCGACTGCGCCTTCGCCATCAATTGATCCATTTCCTGCTGCTGACCGTCACGAGAACTTTGCAAATCAGACTGGTGGCCATTGATGACGTTCTGTTCGGCTTGGCGCGTAAGGGCGGCATAATTGTCCTGCACCACGCCTTTTGGGGCGGGATGTTCAAAGGTTAGCTTGTCTGGCGCGTTCAACAGACGCTGGTGTTCTGCGGCCACGCGTTGTTCATACTCGCCGTCATAGGCAGTATTCAGGTCCTGACGTTTCTGATCCCGGCGTTTCATGATCTCATCTGCTTCAGACCAGTCGGAACCGTTTCTGAGAACATTCTGGGCGTGCTGCATCACTGTCTCATGAAACGTCTTTTGCAGCTCAATATCGATATCAATGCTCATGGTGTGTCTCCACTGGGTCGTAAATTTGCATTGCAAAACAACGATCTGGTACACTTTTCACATGGTAGTTTTTGAAGATATTCAGGATGTTGAAGAGTGGCTTAAACCTTTGGAGTACATTGCGTTTTGGGACGCGGTTGCGCCGTATCATCTGACTTTGCAGGACCGCGATCACTGCGACGGGCTGATTGCGAGCGGAAAGGTTCCCGCTGATCTCATTCTCAGCGGGCTCAAATATATGGCGGTGATGGAATTGCGCTCGGCCTTCAATTTGAAGGATCGGATTTATGAGCCGACCGTGGCCAAGTATCTGACCACGACGCACTAAAGCACTTCCAGTTTTCAGTGAAAGACGACGTATCGCTTTTCGCGTTTGAGCACAGCGAAAGGCAGCAAACAAGTGATCCAATCTTAACTGAAAGTGCCAAAGGCCGCTCATTGATTTGGGCCCTTGAAGAAGTGGAACCAACCGCATCGACCAGCATGGGCATCCACCGTAAAGGTGCCGTACCAGCCAACAAACGTGCAGGTGATGTAATAGCGGTCTGCGAATGGATCGTATCGCGCACCATTGTCCCTGAAGGTATAGCTCCAAGGAATGTGGGGCAGCCCATGGATAGTGTAAGTGGCGTACCCCGCCAGCGGCAGGGCAAGCCAGAGAAAGAGTGCGGCAAGTTTCACAAGGCAGCTCCTTTTGCGTTAGTCAAGTTTGAGGTGGTCAGCCTGATCAGCGGATTGGGCGCTAGCGTGCCGCCTTCTTGCGGGTTGGGCGCAACGAAATGGCAGTAGGGTTCGATGTTTTGCATGCCGATCTTGAGAGCGACAAAGAAGCCTAGCCCCTTCACATGAATGAGTTGCAGATGATCCCCCATCGCCATCAGTTCCGCCGGAGACATCCAGCGCTGTTCGATCAGCGACAGGTTTGTCTGCAGGCGCAGGGATTCTGTATCCGCTCCCAGCGTTGACGACAGTGCATGCTGCTCGCCCATCATTTCGCTAACCAATTTGGCTTCGTTGAAACCCGAGAACCCAAACCATTGCTTTACGATGGAATTCTCTTCCAGAGTCTGCATTTCCAGCTTGCCCAGTTTCCGCTCAATTTCCGAGCGAGACTGGGCGATATTGTGGGCTTCGCCGCCGTAAGATCTGAGGGTTGTGAGCGCTTCGACGAATGGCCGCAGTGGCGCGTTGCTGAACTCATCATTGATAAAGGTGAGCGGTCCCGCACCCTGATACAGTGCATGCGTCAGGCACATGATGTGCAACGCATAGTACGGGCCGAGACGGTTCATATAGGCCTGCGGACCCACCAGAAAGATGATCGTGCCTTTCTTGATCAGGTCATAATGCGTCGTGGTTGAGCCAGCACCTGCTTGGTGCAAACGCGACCCAACAGCAAAGATACGAAGCGCTTCTTGAGCGGCCTCCAAATGCTGGGGCCAATGCTCATGATCGACCATACCCAGCACATTGCGCGCCAGTGTCTGCAACATGCCGTCGCCCTCGCTGGCTTCAATGGCTGCAAATTTATGCAACATTTGCGGATTGCTCAAAAGCGACCAGACACCGCCCGGCGTGGCCAGTGCGACATTGCGTTTCAGGAGTACATAGACGGCAAACTCGATCAGAATGCGCGGCCAGGAACGCCAGTATCTGTTTCTCTGATCTTTCTCAGGCTCTTCAATCAAAGAATGTGTGACCAGCTCATTGGCAAAGACCAAATCTTCTGGCGCGTTTTTGTAAGTTGATGTAACGGCCCCCACCGCATTCAAAGAAACACGGTGGGGGAACTCTTTTGGCAAGACGCCCATGTCGTCGATGACGGCAACCGGCAAACCCATGTCTGCAATCATTTGAGCGGATTGCGCGGCCAATTCGCCGTCTTTGCTGTCCATGACCAGCACAGATTTGCGCTGACTTGATGATATTAACGAATAAAGCCAAGGCATTGCACCCGACGTGGTTTTGCCGCCACCAGCTGCGCTCAGTAGCATTGAATGACCCTTGGGTGCCCAAATTGGTTGCTTGGTGTCGACTGTGAGGCCAAGCAGTCGCTGTCCCTGAGGGTCAATCGGAGGCAATTCAGTCTTGTGCGCAATTGCACCCAGTCTTCTGCGGAAATACCGGTTCATCGTGTCATCCCCCGGTCTTTCAGGGCGCTATGATCTGGCGCGCGATCCGCACGGGCATCGACGGCGTCGCTGCCAAATTTCTTGAGCTTTCGGTACCGTCTAAGCGTGCCAACCAGTTCAAAGAAAGCACCGAGAAACATGATCCCACCGGCAAACATCGCGAGTCCGCCGATCAACCAGAAGCCCCACCACGGTTTCGACGCCATCTGCCAACAGATGTAGCCATACCCAAACGCCAGTACCGCGCCGATGAAGTGGCAGTTGATCCGCACAACATCTTTCCATCCCGGTGACTTGTCGATCATGACCGCCCTCCGGCTCTATTGCGTTGAACAGAATTGGCCAATTCACGACGGATGCGGTTGAGGTGGCCATATGTGCCCCACGCGGCCACGGAGAGGTCAGAGCCACGTAGGTCAGAGTTTACGATCAACAGATGTGCGAGAGAGTTGCCAAGTACCGCGCTGGTGATTGCGCAGATGGCAATGAGTCCAAGCTCATGCCAAAACAGCAAGTCGCTGAAGGCCAAACCGAAGGCGACAATCAACCCGGCAATTAGGAAACCCGCTGCGCGAAACGGGCGCGGGGCAGAGAATGTTGTATTCGAAGTTAAGGCGTAGCTGTCATTATGCGTGTGACAGACGCCGTCGCCGATTTCGACAAATCCCAAAACCATATCTCAACCCTCCACGCGCAGGGCGCAAGCAGGTGAATGGAGCGCTTGGGTCAAATCAGTGGACAGGTTTTGTGGACCGCCAGCCAAGCGCGCTGAACCCGCGTGCAATCCCCATGCGACGCGTTCAGCACCCACAACGGAAGCAGCGCAAGAACAGCGTGACGGTGCCAGTGCAGCGATGCGAGACAGACGTTCGGTCTTCAGACGGCGCGCCTGTTCCTTTTGACCCGCCAAAGGATCAATCGACAGCAAGTCAAACAAAAGATCACCGCCGTGATCGCAGAACTGATCCGCGCCGTTCCCAATTGCACCCAACAAGCGGTTGCAGGAAATGTCCGGCTTGGGCGCTGGCTGCGGGCGTTGCGATGCAATATCAGCACGCAAGCCATGTTGGCAGGCCCGGTGCCACCCAGAATTGCCAATTGTCCTCTCAGCGACAACAGGACCAAGCACAAAGCCAGACACCGCCGCCCATGTGATCCCGGCGACAATAATGCCACCAGATATTGGAAGGGAATTCATATCAAACATCAGGTTTCTCCATATTTAGGTCTCTAGACTTACGGTTTCGGAGATGAGCCGACGGGTGATCTTCGAGCGGAATGTTTAATCGAATTCCGCTCGAAGAGTGGTGGACACTATGCATGTGAACGAAGAAAAACCCGGTGAGCATTGCTCACCGGATCATCTATTTCATTTTGCCTATCGGGCTTCAGGTGATCCGTCCTTGGAACCTAGTCCTTTGTCCCCGAACCTCGCTGGCTCGAATTAGGCGTGTGTCCAAGTTGGACCGGGGGCGCATCCAAAACCCCTGAGACTGAGAACGGATCGCGATCGACCTCATCTTCCTCAGGCTCTACCAGTGGCCGCAGAGCCGAGAAGGCAAAGAACCAAAGTAGCATTGGGAACAAAGTGTCGATTAAAATCAACATGGCGAACAGAGGTAAGAAGAATCCAACCCATTCCATCGCTTTCATCACGCCAGTCTCAGCCGGAATGCTGGGCCGTTCCAAATCGCCAATCTCGATCTTAGCCAGCGCTTGATCAATGCCTTTTCCCGCCGGAGCTAAGCGTGCATTGATTTTTTGAGCTAGGTCGCGATCATTTGCTGTCTCAACACCAGTCTGCAATGTCTCAGCCAGTCCTGTAACGACAGATAGCGGCAAAGCCCGTTCGAGGTCAGACAGCGCCCTTCTTTGGTCAGCAAGCAACTCTTGCACCTGAGCGCGTCGCGCCTTGCGCGAGCCAGTTGATGCGTTCAACGCGATTTGGAGCTCGCTCTCAGTTTCTGCCAAACGCTCTAGGGAATGATCACGAAGGCTCTCACCTTCACCCAAACTTTCCTGAACACTACCAATTTGGTCTGCGATGCCCTTAAGCGTAAAGTAGGTTTTTCCTTCACCGCCGTTGCCACGAAGGCTCACGCAACTGGCTGCGCGTTCACATTCCGCCGCGCCTGAGACCTGTTCAAAAGCGGCTTCCACTGCCACGATAACTTCGTCTGACTGGCGAACACCTGAAACATAGGCGTCGACATAGAGTGAGTTCTCGCGACCAAAGTCCTGCAATTCCATTTGATCAATTGTATTAATCGTCAAGCCAACGAAAGACACCGTCGAAATGGTTAAACCTGTTGTGAGAATTGCGCCGACGCTTGCTGCAGCGGCTCCTTTCACTTCGCTTGCCGCCTGATAAGCGCCGCGCGTGATACAAACGCCATTGATAGCGTAGTTTGCGACACCACCCGCAACCCCGATGACGGTGACCTCAACCCAATGCGCAACAGATTGCGGATCAATGAGCCAATACGTCCCAAGTCCGAACAATGTGCCGGAACATACGCTTAAGATTTTGAGCTTTGTTTGGTGTTCTGAATGGCGCTTTTTGAGCCTTTTTGCGCGCGCTATGGTCTCTGGAGGGGCAAAGGCACCGCCATTCACAGGTTTCTTAATAGGCATAGAATCGTCCTTTCGATGATTGTATCGGACCAAAATTGATTGAAGGGTGTCCCGAGGCGGGCCCAAACCGGGCGCGTCGCGGGAACTGTTCGAGCGGAATCTATTCGGGGTGGCTGGGCGCGCCTGAGCATTTGCCCGTTGTTCGACAGTCGTGAACTTCCAACGCGAACCATAAAAGCATCATTGGGTAGATCATCCGCTTTTGAAGTCTGTAGGTACCTTTCCAGCTATCGCAGGCCTTGGCTTTGATCCGGTTGATGTGACTTTTCTGATCTTCTCGAAGCGCGTTGTCGTATTTTGCGACGTCATCGATATTGTCGCTACGAAACCGAAAGGGCTTGCCGTCGATGTCGATCAACGCGCCGGTGTGATGGCGGCTGAGTTCCTCGACAGCAAAGTCCCAGGTTTGTGTGCCGCTATGCCCCAGCTTCGCGACGCGGACAGCAGTCGCCTTGCTGAACGCTGGTGATGTGAACGTGAATCTGCCGGGTGCTTCGTGGGTGCAGTGGCAGAATTCGTTTGTCTTGTCGTGTTTCGCTTCCATGATTTGAATCCAATGGTTGCGAAGAGCTCTTCTTGTTCAGTGCGTCGTCGTCACTTCACACTCATCAGCCGAATGGTCTGATTGGATACAGTTTGCAGGTTTCGACACCTCCAATCGACCAGACCATTCTGGAAGGAATCTGGAAAATTGATTTCAGCTATGCCGTTGAAGTAAATATACTAAATCAGTCAGTAATCTTGACCTATATGGATTTTTCGAGCATACTAATTTGTAGTGAAAGAACACATCGATACGACATTTGAGGTAAAGATCAGACGTAATGCCAACACGGGACATGTCTCCGCTGAGCATTGGCTACTAGATGGACAGGGCGAGTCTCCACCAGGAGACCGCCCATCCACCATTTTGTTTGATGATCACGGTCGCGTTAAGACAATGATCTGGAAGCAACTGGGAAAAATGCATCGCGACAAGGGCCCTGCATGCATTGAACTTGACCCTGCTTCTGGAATTCACGTGCTAGAAGAATATTTCGAAAATGGCCGTTGTCATAGAGGTGGCCGACTCCCGGCACGGATATCACGTGACGCAAAGACAGGGGCTGTGTCCAATGTCAGATACTTCGAATTTGGTGTCGAAAAGCACTGGCGCAACAAACCTCCGGTTGCCCCCAGCATGTAATTCTTGCAAACTCTGAAGAGTACTCACTTACAATCGTCAGGGCCGTCAAATTGAAACACATGCCCAATATAGATTTCGTCAGTTTCCGTGACGAAGTTGTCCCGAGAATGGATGGGAGCTCATGTAAGGTTCGTCGTGAGATTGGCAGCGCACTACGACGTTTCTCGAAAATACCCGGCGCAAACGCAAAAATTCAAGATTCAGAATGGACGGAATGGCTGCATGAGGTTGAGCTTTCGGATGACCCAAGAGACTACGCATGGTCTGGAAAGAAAAAAACGCCCGAAGGCATGACCAACTTCGTGACTAAGCTGCAAAACCCTGGGTCTGGAAGCCCAAAAACTGCAGCGGCACTATACTATAGGCTTCACTACCACGTTGAAGACTTAAGCTATGCACACGATGTCGACCGAAAGGCATTCAATGGAGAAATCTTTGATGACAGAAATGACGGAAAGCCTGTATTTGAAGAACGTCAAGAAGCCGTTTGGTCAGAAGACAGTATTTCACCAGTTTTGTCCCTGGATGTCATCGAAAGTGGCCTTCATTTTTCGAGGCAAGTAAGTAACGTAGTCGGGCGTTCGAAAGAACTACAAGACCTACGATACTTCCTTGACACTGGGGGTTCGAAATTTTCTTGGCTTCAACTAGCCGGAATTGGTGGTCAAGGAAAGAGTCGCCTTGCATTCGAACTTGCGCAAGAGAGAATTGATGGAGGGCAATGGACAGCGGGTTTCCTTGCTGGCAATAAACTTGAGAAATTTTCGTTCGATGTCGAGAAATGGCAACCCGACAACCCAACACTTATAATAATTGACTACGTGATAGGAAGTGAATTCCACGTACGACCAATAATACAGAATTTGGCAAATCGAGGAGATGATCCCAGCCATCCTATTCGGTTACTTCTAGTCGAACGGCAACGTTGGGATAGAGGAGGACTGATCAAAATGGAGATTGTGAGTCCAAGCAGCCCACCCAGTGACTATGCTTTCGACGCATCCGAGGGTGTTGCCTCTTGGTTCCTTTCTTTGTGTGACAGAAAACATGACGGATTAGATTCCGCCATTTCGCGATCCCGATATACCAAAAATAACGGTGTTGTTGAGTTGAAGGGGCTTGCGCCCGAATCGCTTGTCCGAATTATTCGCGATGCTGCGGGGAAATCAAAAATCGTTGAGTCAACGACTGATGAAGCCATAAGAGCCACTTTGGAGAACATCGATAAGTCAGGCCGCCCACTGTATTGTTTGTTGCTAGCGCAGGCACTAACTGAGGGCTTCTACAAAGAAGGTTGGACCCGTCAGGACCTGCTGGAACAGGTACTCGCTCGTGAACGCGAAACCCGATGGCGATTAGCTTTTGGAGATCGAACACCAAAAATCAGCGAAAACAAGCTTTCCAACAAGATCTCGGTATTGGCTACGATGTTAGGCGGATTTGCCAACTCAGATAATGCGACGCCTGAAGCCTGGGGAGCGATCGAACTTCGAGACATAGAGGAAGCGTGTGTTTTGTCGGATGCTCCTGTGGGAACAAGACAAACACTGAAGCATTTTGTTCCAGCTCTGCAGCCAGACATTTTGGGAGAATACTTCGTCTTGGCCTCCTTAGACGCTGGATTCATTGATCTTGAGGAATTATGTTCCACCGCCTGGCTGGTGTCCCCTGAAGCTATGGGAGCATTCGTTGCACGATGTGTGGACGATTTTTCCACACATCCAGTTACTCAGCAACTGCTCGAGCACATCCCGCAGGAATACGCTTGGGTATTGCATTCTCTGGCAATCCAATTTCACCCTGCTAACGTTGGCAAGTCCGGTAAAATGATTAGCTCGATTAGTTACATGGGGAACACGAACTGGACTATTGGCAGCATGCAACTTGCTGATGATAAGGTCAGTGATCGGGAGCAAAAATCAAAACAAGCTGCGTTTTGGTATCAAAAGGCTATCCAGCTGGGTTCGATTCCATCGCATTACAATTTGGCAAATTTGTATTGGAACGGTGAAGGCGTAGAGGGTGATCAACTTCATGCAATTCAACTGTACAAAAAGGCGGCAGAACTTGGCCATGCACCTAGCATGGAGGTTCTAGGTGATCTTTACCGCAATGGCATTCACCATGACACTGATTGTGCAGCCGCAGCGTATTGGTATGAGCGGGCAGCAAAGGATGAACAAATTGAGTCAGCTTACCAACTAGGCTTACTTTTTGAAGCGGGCCTCGGTATTGACCAGAATTCGCGAATGTCTTTCGAATATACCTCGATGGCAGCCGAAAAGGGGCACACGTCTGCTCTTGTCGAACTTGGGTGGAAATACCTTCATGGCGATGGGGCTATGCAGAATGAAGGCGAGGCCGTGTCTTGCTTTGCAAAAGCTGCTAAAAGAAAATCAGATGATGCGCTTCTTGGTTTGGCCGAGTGCTATGGGAATGGATTTGGAGTCGAAAAGAACCATAGCCGCAGCGCTGCCTTAAACCGACTAGCCGTGAAGTGGGGAAATGAGTTAGCCGCAATTATTCATGAAGCCCCTGTTTTGGCGCGTGGGGCGATGTTTGAAGGCCCTTTGCCTTTGGATGCCCATAGGTGATCGGCGCCCGAATTGCGCATCGGGCGTTTTCAACGATCTGGGT
>Ga0307981_1003619_pt1 | contig 11462 bp, 13 predicted proteins | sample OrgLakmetagen987_FD_201849 | JGI IMG/M metagenome (GOLD analysis project Ga0307981, IMG submission 201849) | Saline water microbial communities from Organic Lake, Antarctica - #987 | ecosystem: Environmental > Aquatic > Non-marine Saline and Alkaline > Saline | place: Antarctica: Organic Lake... | reverse complement strand
ATTTAGATATTTATCAAGTGGCAGAGAAGATGGGTAAAGCAGGTTGGAGCCTTAATTCGTTGCAAAACCCAGCATCGATACATCTGTGCGTGACTTTGAAGACAGTGGACCACAAAGATGATTTTATTACAAACTTGGAAAATGTCGTCAAAGATTTACTGTTGAATCCTACGGAGAAAAAAGAAGGAAGCTTCGCTGCTATTTATGGCGCTACTGGAGCAATGCCGGCAGGTCCTGTCAACGAGCTTTTGAAGGTGTACACTGATGTTACCCTCTCCTGTTAAGCGACTGTTATTTGTAGAATTAGAGTGAAGGCCAATAGTATTTATCATGCTGGTGCGGCCAGTAATAACTCCGAAATTGCGCACCACGCGTTCTGTGCAATTTACCGTGGTTTGAGTCTCCTAAATAAAGTAAATGTTCATTGTGGAAGATGCAAAATTGTTGTTGCTTTTGGAATGGAGCGTTCTTTCGATTCTTTGTTGTCTCCTTCTTCCTCCTTTTTTGGGCATGACCACTTCGTGAATATAATGGCATTTCACCTTTTAATATTCAGCATTCTCCACTACTTTGCTTCTGCAAAGGAGGAGGAGAGGACAAGTAAAGTTCGTCAAGAGGAAGGATTAACACTTAGGAACATGGATTTGTTCATTGCTTACTTTGAACTTGGTGGCATGTGGTATTTAATAAATAAATCCTATCTTATATCGGGAGGCGTGTGGTGATCGGCAATCGTATTCAGCTTTGATTTCTCAATCACATTTGATAAATCGTTTAACCAGGTCAAGTTGCAAGGTTCCACCATTCGTTAAAAAACAGAACACAGCCATGCCGAAGAAGAAAAAGAAGTCAAAGAAGGTGAAAGATCCGCTACAAGAAGCACGGGAGTTGCTCCGCAAAGATCACATTTGCCAAGCCCAGCACCTGACAACTGAAATTGATACAGAGAATAAAACAAAGGCGGAATTGGCTGCTCGGCTCGCCCAAATTTCCCAATTTTGGGATTTTGAAAAGAAACATCTAGAGGTAAGGGGGGCAATCTGGTATTCCTGTCGAGACAAAATAAGTGTACTAAATCTTTATCGAAATTCATTTCTGCATTTCCAATCACTCACCATCTTTACATTTAACGTCGGAAAGGAAAAGAAGCTGCAGCTGCAGAAGCTAAAAGACAATATTAATGAGGCTTCGGCAAGGCATTCCTTGCATCTGGACGACACGAGAGGGGGCATCAAGAATCAATTGTATCAGCAACAGAACGAACTCACTCGAGTAAAAAACAAAGCTCAACTTGAAGTACATCATGTTCAACGAGAGTACTCGCAAGCAGCGAGCAAGAATGCCTACAATGTTGTTGAGCATCAAGATGTCATGAAAAACATGGAAATAGCTCACTACCATTTCATGACCAAGATATGCAGCAGTCATGATGAAGATATGTCATCCTTAAGGGATGATTTCAAGAGGAGCTTCAGTCAGATCACAGAACAATCAGACAGGAAGTCCAAGAATATTCGAGACGAGAAGGAGGCTATCATGGATATCAAGCTGAAAGAACTGGGGGATGAAAGAGGAATACAGACACACAGAGTAGAACACAAATACGAGCAGGTATGTCCGATACGCTTGATATTAACATGCATGCTGTGTCGGCACCGCACTGACTTTCTTCGCCAAATTGGAATACTTTCCCACGCTGCTAGATCATGCATGAACTAAGTACAGTATGTAATGATAAGTTGCATGGGGAATTGGATAGAATCCAAGAACAAAAGAGGGATTTATCGCACAGTCGGAATGAGTTGAGGAGTATGGAGAAGAGGGCAGAATGCCTTGAAGCTAGGAATGAAGACATAGTAGAGCCATTTGCTAATGCAAAGGAAAACTCAAACCGGCTTGGGAAAGAAAAACAATGCTTCCATGTGAACAAGAAAATTTTGGAAAAAAGAAAGGCTGAATTGATGACAGAAGAAAGTCGGTTAAAGGATCTCCAATGGCACCACGAGGTGTTGTTTCAAAAGTTTCAACTTCTTAGCATTGAATGTGGGAATATTCAGAATGTTGTAAGAAATAAGAGATTGGAACAACAGCAAGAAATGCAATTACACGAAATGGTCCTTGGCAACCAGGTCACAAAATTAGTTCAGTTGGGCAGAGATCAAATTAATATTTTGTCGAATTTGCTCAAAGGTTTTGGTTCGCTTCAACAGCATTCATTCTTTCCAAAAGTAGGAGGAGGCAAAACTCGAATGGAAGAATTAAAGAGCATACAGATCAATGTGCAGCATTTGCATAATCTCTTCATGGCCGAGAAATACAGCATAGAAATACCCAAAGCTATTTACCAAAAGTACTAAGTCAATCATTGAGTAACTTAATTTTACGGGTGTATTCTCTTCTTTACATCATTACAACCTTAATTAGTTCCATTGTGCACAATACGAATATCGAAAGCTTGAAGAACTGCAAAGAACGAGCTTAGTGAACAGACCATGTATGCCTACATGTATCAAAGACAACTTCTCCTTAAGTTTGGCTCTAACGGTCATAACTTTGACAATACGATGCTTCTCTCGACAGACACGCAGATCCTTGCTAACCCAATCTTCACCACTCTCCTGCACCTCTCTCTATTAATCAGTGTTCCGTCTCCAATAGAAGAGGCAAGAGTCTTCTTTCCATTCCTGGCAATCAAACAAATGGCAAACTCATCAGCTGACGAACCATTTACATTATCGCAGCCAAATTGTGGTATCCAAATTGATTTTGACTTGATGGCTCTCGGTCCGCAGTTCGATGATCTATCTCTAACAGCATTGAATTTTCCTGCAGCTTCCGCAGACGTAAAATTTTCTGCCAGACTCGATAATCCTGCAGCGTCTTCTCCAAGTCTTCTCAGTTGAAACTTCGCTAATGGCTCGAAGTTGGCATCATCCGGATCATCAGCATCAAGAATACCTTTCAAAGTTCCATAGATTCTTCTGTTAGTGGAGTCGCCAAAAATGAGAACATCTATATTTTGAAAGTTATTCTTCATCTGGGATGGCGTGAAGACAGGAACACCAGGAGGTGGTACGAAATAATGTCCAATCCAACTGGAATCCGATGAATTGGTTGCCTTGATGATATTGAGGATTTCTAGTGGGAAGGGAAGGCGAGGATGAGTCATGCCTCTATTCTTCTCGTTGTTGGCATGTGTATCGACATCCTATTTCTCCCCCTCCTGTTTTGGTGTTGGCATTTGATCAGGTTCATTGTTGTCTAGCACTGGGTAAAACATTACATTGCATATCGTATTATCAATCAATATCAAATACAGTTGAACCTTGGTGACTTAAATTGTTACCACCATTACAAGCTATCCTGTCCTTTGAAGCTCTCTCCTTGCGTGTAGATATCGATTCATCAACTTGGTATACATATCTTTTTCATGCAAAAGCTCTTTAGCGATCATCTCCAAATCGTCATCATAAGCCTGACTTCTACCCGAGGCGACTGATCTCGCCTCAGCCGCATCCCCAATTCTGCTCCTTTTTGATGATTGCGATTGAGAAACTGCGCCTGAACTTTCTTCTTCTCCTTGGTGCTCTTCACCACAGGACTTTCTCTTGGTACTTCTTGCAATAGTGGATTCATTCAATGGTTGCAGCTCTGCCTTTCGCTTCGAGTATATCTGTGTCAGCTTGTATCTTTCATCCTCGCATTCGTTCTCGATGCTGCTCTGCTTTTCTGATAGAGCAGCAATTTCTGCACGTTCATTTTCAATTTCATTTTCTAGGTCTTTAGGAGTCCTATTATATTGCTCTGGCTTTTCCTCTTGTATCACCTCATCCTCTTCGGCTTCACACTTTATCTGTATACCTGCTACAGGTACATCTGCCATATCTTCCATATCTTGAAGCTTGGAATTTTGTTCCGAGCATATTTGCATATAATTGTCTATTCGATCCTTCAAATGTGCATTGTCCTTCTTGCTCTTCTCCTCTTGTTTTACCAATAGAGCAATATCTGATCGTTGCGTTTCAATTACCTTCCCTAGGTCCTTGTTCTTCTTTTCTAGATCCTCATTCATCCTTTTGCATTCATAGAGTTCTTTACTTTTCATAGCCAGTGCGCTACCCCATTTAAGATTATCTGTACTTTCAACCTGATTAATTTCTTCAAGGTGGCAACAGTCTGCACACTTTTGATCATAGTCTTGCTGGATCTTCAGTGTTTGTTCCTCAGCTCTCTTGATACGGCTTCCAGCTTCCTTCTCAAGATCTGCGCACTTTTTATCAAAGTCTTGCTGGATCATCTCTGCATTTTTCCGAGCTTCCTTGAGTTGGCTTTGGAGTCTGCGAATAGTAATATTTGGATCATTATTAGTAGAAGAGTTTCGTGTGGTATGCTGTTCTGGATTTGATTGCTTCGTGGGGGTATTACTGCCATTGTCTGCGGGCACAATACTTGCAGATGAATTGTTGTTCCTTCTCCTTGAATTGGAATTGGATTGAACTGTGAGTATCATTTTGATTATATTGGATGCACCATTGTCAGTTGCGATCTTAAGCGGTGTTTTTCCATCATGATTTTTTGTTGACAGGAGTATATTGGCGTCACCAACTTGAAGTGTGAGGTTGATTTTCTCGGCGACCTTGGTGTGACTCCTGATACAAAATCTCCAACATAAGTCATGCAATGCAGTATTACCTTTCTTACTCTTTGCCATGACGAGATCTTTCCCGCCAACTTCAATCAGCATCTTGATTATATTATAGGATGCACCATGTAAACATGCAAAGTGGAGTGCTGTTCGATGATAAATATTTGCCTTCATAACCAATTCCTTTCCTCCAATATCAATCATTGCCTTTATAATATCATCAGGTGCACGATAACAGCATGCTCGCTGTAAACATGTCCCATAATCATTACTACGGTACATGATATTCGATTTCCTTTCCTCCTCTGCTGCATCGGAAGATAAATACTTCCTCACCTCAGTCCATTCCTTCTTAATACACAATGAGTATAGATCAACTGTCATTGTTTTTTCTTTATACTTTATGCACGAGTCGTAAATAGAGGATGATTAACATCGCAGAGTGATTTGGGAGTGGAGCGTGCGTGCCAGCGTTGAGTATGGTAAATGGTAATCCGTAATCCAGTTGGCAAAAGATAAAAAATAAAAAATAAAAAGAAGAGTGACGTCAATGCTTAGAAATACGACTTCACGTCTTTTTGACCATTGCTCTTCAATTTTGAATCCAAATCATCTTTCTATTCATTATTATTAGAACAATGCTATCATCGTAGCTATCATCTTCGTGTTCCACTAAGCATTTGTTAGGAAACAATAAGATCGTCTCTCATCAATGCAAAGCAAGAAAAAACAAAAGCTCTTCATCAAAAAGTAATTTTTAATTCCGCTTATCCCTTATCCCAGCTCATCCCTACTAATTAAGTTAGTTAGACTACTGCTGCAACCTTGCCCATCATAACATTATTATCATTCAAACAATCGACCATGATGAGATTGCTTGCACTCTTAATGTTATTTCTGATGATGGATATTAATACAAATCGTCGATTCACATACGGATTCTCTCAAAAAGCATCCATTGCATCTTGCATCATTCCATCATAGAAGCACTGCTCATAGACTTCTTACTACTACTAGCTAGTTAACAACGTAGTAATGGTTGCTGTAGTAATGAATTCCTACTAAATCATCATTGATCCGATTCTTGGCACCACACGTCAATCTTGAATAGCGCCAAAATATCAATCACCTCTGCATCCGTCGCTCTCGTCTATCAGGCAGCATCAGTGAATAAGAAAGGAGATGCGGCAGTTTTAATCGCTACATCGGCACTTTCACAATACCTATGTCCAACGGATAATGCAAGACAAGCTTCAGCAAAGAGAGCTGATGAAAAACACCCACCTGTTACTGATGGAGCTGCAAAGTAGCGGCGGCAGGCTGCCAACAAATGGCATATGGTGGTCCACTTCGCGCATCAAAATTGGTGGTCAACTTCTGGGTCTGGCATGGATGGCTGCTCGCGGTACTGGAATTGGGAATAATAGTATTGGCAGCAACAGTAATAGTCATTTGCGCGGTGGTGCAATGATAATGGCTGCCAATATGGCTTTCTTTTTATGTGGAGGAGGCGAAGCAGTAAATGACGCCAATGGTGATCATACTCCCATGCCCTCTAGCTTGACTCGCTCAATATTGATGATAGATACGATTCTCGTGGGATCGGCGTGCAAGTAGGCGCGCTGTTTAAGTGGGAAAATATCTCGTTGGAGTTGGTATGCATGCTTTCGAGGATGTTGCTGGGTTGTTGGACGGGTTTACTGCTGCATCCGCCACTACTGAAAAGGAATAAGAGCGAGGCTGTAACTTCGGTACAGTACATAGTAAATTCAATACACTAAACACTACAGCAGTAGTAATAGTGGTAGTGGTGACTATCGTATTCCAGTGCTGTTGTTGCTTTGATTATCAGCGTCAGATTGATCGAACGATATGGCAAACTCATCAGCTTACGAACCAATTACATTATCGCAGCCAAACTGTGGTATCCCATTAGATATTGACTTGATGGCTCTCGGTCCGCAGTTCCATGAACTATCTCTAATAGCATTGAATTTTCCTGCAGCTTTCGTAGACATCAATTTTTCTACCAGATTCGATAATCCTGCAGCGTCTTCTCCAAGTCTTCTCTGTTGAAACTTCGCTAATGGCTCAAGGTTGACATCATCCCCATCATCAGCATCTAGAATAGCTTTCGAAGTTCCATACATTCTTCTGTTAGTGGAGTCGCCAAGAAAGAGAACATCTATATATTGAAAGTAATTCATCATCTGGGGTGGCGTGAAGACAGGAACACAAGGAGGTCGTACGAAATTATGTCCAATCCAACTGTAATCCGATGGATTGGTTGCCTTGATAATATTCACGATTTCTAATGGGAAGGGAAGGCGAGGATGAGTCATGCCTCTATTCTTCTCGTTTTTGGCATTTGTATCGACATCCTGTTCCTCACCCTCCTCTTTTTGTCTAGCACTGGGTAAAACAAACATTGCCTATCGTATTATCAATCAATAACAAATACAGTTGAACCTTGATGACTTAAATATTACCACCATTACAAGCTATCCTCTCCTTTGAAGCTCTCTCCTTGCGTGCAGATATCGATTCATCAACTTGGTATACATATCTTTCTCATGCAAAAGCTCTTTGGCGATCATCTCCAAATCGTCATCATAAGCCTGACTTCTACCCGAGGCGACTGATCCCGTGTCAGCCGCATTCCCAATTCTGCTCCTTTTTGATGATTGTGATTGAGAAGCTGCGCCTGAACTTTCTTCGTCTTTTTCTTCTTCTTCTTCTTGGTGTTCTTCTTGGTGTTCTTCTTGGTGATCTTCACCGCAGGGCTTTCTCTTGGTACTTCTTGCAATAGTGGTTTCATTCAATGGTTGCAGCTCTGCCTTTCGCTTCGGAGATGATATCTGCGTCAGATTGTATCTTTCATCCTCGCATTCATTCTCGATGCTGCTCTGCTTTTCTGATAAAGCAGCAATTTCTGCACGTTCATTTTCAAGTTCATTTTCTAGGTCTCTAGGAGTCCTTTGATGTTGTTCTGGCTCTTCGTCTTGTACCACCTCATCCTCTTCGCCTTGTCTCACCTCATCCTCTTCGGCTTCGCACTTTATCGGTATACCTGCTACTGGTACATCTGCCATATCTGCCATATTTTGAAGCTTGGGATTTTGTTCCGAGCATATTTGCATATAATCGTCTATTCGATCCTTCAAATGTGCATTGTCAATCTTGCTCTTCTCCTCTTGTTTTACCAATAGAGCAATATCTGCTCGTTGTATTTCAATTACCTTGTCTAGGTCCTTGTTTTTCTTTTCTAGATCCTCACTCATCCTTTTGCATTGGTACAGTTCTTTACTTTTCATAGCCAGTGTGCTACCCCATTTAAGATTATCTGTACTTTCAACCTGATTAATTTCTTCAAGGTGGCAACAGTCTGCACACTTTTGATCATAGTCTTGCTGGATTTTCAGTGTTTGTTCCTCAGCTTTCTTGATACGGCTTCCAGCTTCCTTCTCAAGATCTGCGCACTTTTTATCAAAGTCTTGCTGGATCATCTCTGCATTTTTCCGAGCTTCCTTGAGTTGGCTTTGGAGTCTGTGAATAGTAAGATTTGGATCATTGTTGGTAGAAGACCAGTTTCGTGTGGTATGTTGTTCTAGATTTGATTCCTTCGTGGGAGTATTACTGCCATTGTCTGCGGGCACAATACTTACAGATGAATTGTTGTTGCTTCTCCTTGAATTGGAATTGGATTGAACTGTGAGGATTCTTTTGATTTTCTCGGATGCACCATTGGCAGTTGCGATCTTGAGCGGTGTTTTCCCATCATGATTCTTTGTTGCCAAAAGAAGATTGGTATCACCAACTTGAAGAATGAGTTTGATTATCTCGGCAGCCTTGGCGTGTCTCTTAATACACAAACATAAGTCATGTAATGCAGTATCACCATTATTATCCTTTGTCATGACGAGATCTTTCCCACCAACATCAATCAGCATCTTGATGATATTATAGGATGTACCACGATCACATGCAAAGTGGAGTGCTGTGTTACCATTAAAAGCGTTCATCATTACCAATTCCTTTCCTCCAATATCAAGCATTGCCTTTATAATATCATCAGGTGCGTCCCAGTAGATTGCTACATATAAAGATGTCCTCCCCCAATAATGATCATTACGGTACATGATATTTGCTTTCTTTTCCTCCTCTGCTGCATCGGAAGATAAGTATTTCCTCACCTCAGACCATTTATATTTGGCACACAAGTTGTAAATTTTGTAGTATTTCATTGCTATGATTGACGCACGAGTCGCAAATAGAGTGGGTTGATAAATAATGGTGTAGTAGTAAAGGAGGAGTGCTGGCTGTAACTTTCGGGTGGAAGAGGCCAAATACTCATTATTCTAATAGCACTGATAGAGCCACTATCCGTCGACAAATACAATTACGTAAGAACCACATTACAGCCATCATCTATAGTATTTTGTTTTCTAGAATTAATGGCATTGTTAGAAGACAATGGCGCATTACTGATTAGGTCGGTCAATGTGCTCGGTTGAATAAGATTTTGAAGACCTCCAAAGAAAAACTGAAACATTGCCTATCATATACATTATCTATCAATATCACATACAGTTGAACCTTGGTGAATTAATTGCTACCACCATTACTCAATCTAATCCTCTATCTCGATTCATGAACTTGTGATACATTTCACTTCTACTGTTAGGGTATCCGTTATCAGCCGCATTCCCAATTCTGCTCCTTTTTGATGATTGCGATTGAGAAACTGCTCCTAAACCTTTTTCTCCTTCTTCTTGGTGCTCTTCACCGCAGGGTTTTCTCTTGGAATTGGATTGAACTGTGAGGAGCTTTTGGATTTCCTTGGATGCACCATTGTCAGTTGCGATCTTGAGCGGTGTTTGCCCAGCCTTGTTCTTTGCTGCCAAGAGTAGATTGGCGTCACCAACTTGAAGAATGAGTATCATTTTCTCGGCGGCCTTGGTGTGACTCTTGATATACCAACATAAGTTATGCAATGCAGTATCACCATTATCATCCATTGCCAAGACGAGATCTCTCCCGCCAACTTCAATCAGCATCTTGATGATATTATAGGATCTACCATAAGTACATGCAGAGTGGAGTGCTGTCCAATCATCATCGTCTACCTTCATGATCAATTCCTTTCCTCCAATATCAAGTATTGCCTTTATAATATCATCAGGTGCCTCATAGTAGCATGCTCGATGTAAACATGTCCTCCCAAAATCATTACGGTAAATGATATTTGATTTCTTTTCCTCCTCTACTGCATCGGAAGATAAATACTTCCTCACCTCAGGCCATCGCTTAGTATAACACAAATGGGATAGATTGGAGCCTTTCATTGCTATGATTGACGTATGAGTCGTAAATAGAGTAGGTTGATAAATAATGATGAACGATGTACGTGTTGTTCAACCATCATGAATCATCATCATCATGAACCCTTTCTGTTTCAACGCGTGACATTTTCATTTTCATTTAGTAGAAATTTATTGGAAGTTAGCAACCGTTATTTATATCATTACGCTGCCACAATTACTATTTATTCCATTCAGTTCCATTCTATTTTTGTGCCGCAAACACATTTTATTAGATTGAATGTGATCTAGAATTCTCTCCGCCTTGCCATAGTCCGAGCAGAATATTATCTACTGTCTTTCATCTTTGTGGTTCTAGCTGGATTTGGCGATAATGCTAGAGAAGGGTGAATCAATCACTATGGAGCATGGGGCATCAGGCATCACATTGTTGCACCACCTTGAAATACAGGTAGCAGACCTTGCACTGATCCGAGAAGCCATTCAGCCTTGATCCTCAAGTGCAGCTCAAACAGAAGCTCGTCTCCGCGGAGAATTATCTAATCTGAGATTGGAGCGAGATACCGTTATTGGAGAAGGCACAGAGGCAAACAGAAAAGTAGTTCTTTTGGAAAAAGAAGGTCGATTACTCAAGGCTAGAGTTGCAAGTTGCAAGGTTAACTCAAGAGAAAATCAAAGTGGAGAGGGTTTCACGAGTTGCATTATCGCTTGCAAGAAGTATGGATACTCACAATGCCATCGACGCTGACTACTACGAGTACAAGCGTAAGGTGGGTGAGGTATACATCATAGACCACGTTCAAAGAATATTTTAACATACATTATTAAGGTTGAGCACAGGCGATAAAACTCATTCCATCATTCTTCGTCATCCACAGGCCACAGGTTACCGATCTCAATGACCACCTCCAGTCCAAGAACGCAGTGGTTTCAGAGCTTAGTCACCAAGTAGATGAATACCGAAGACAAATGGAACGCTCTCTAAGCCAGAATAGATTGTCACAAATTCGTGGAGAAGGTATGATAACTCCTTTTTGAAATCGCAGGAGGTAGTCTGTACGAGAAAAGAGACTTACAAAACGTTATTTGCAAAGGTGGTCTTTATAAATATTTGTATTTTCTATTGTATCTGTCCATCCCTAGTCTCACTATTGTTCAAAATAAGAAAGAGACTGAAAAAAATAGACTTCATAACTTCAGATAAGTTCATTCTCGTTCGCTTTATCGTATTGTGTTGTACAGGATCTGTGTATTGTACCAACTTCTTCATGATGACTTCATCTTGAATCCATTGGAAGCAACGGATTTCACCTCAAACCAATCCTCAAGCAACTTTATTTGTATTCGTAAATGAAAACCCTCAAAGGACTTTTAGCAGTTCCATCTCCAAACTGGTCGCCATGCATCGCATTTTTGAGAAATTGTAGTATCGAACCAGACCTGGCTTCCTGCTTTATAGACATGGGTCCCAAGTATGGAACGAAAAATTTCCATTT
>Ga0307981_1003617_pt1 | contig 11464 bp, 7 predicted proteins | sample OrgLakmetagen987_FD_201849 | JGI IMG/M metagenome (GOLD analysis project Ga0307981, IMG submission 201849) | Saline water microbial communities from Organic Lake, Antarctica - #987 | ecosystem: Environmental > Aquatic > Non-marine Saline and Alkaline > Saline | place: Antarctica: Organic Lake... | reverse complement strand
CGGCTCATCACATGGTAGATCGCCCCGGGGTATTCGATACGTTGCTTGCGTGGCATCCTTTATCCATGGCACCGAATAAGACACCATGTCAATATTTATATTCTACGTTTGACCCCTTTTTTACTTCGGTTACTCAATCAACGTTCTGACGCTTTTCGCCCTAGTCTTGGCGATCGGTATGTTGGTCGACGATGCCATCGTGGTGACCGAAAATGTAGAACGTAAGCTAGAGCAAGACAGTGACCTCCAGCCTAAAGACGCCGCGAAAGCGGCCATGAAGGAAATTTCCGGCGCACTACTCGGGACGACTGTCGTCATCTGGGCGGTCTTCCTGCCGATGACTTTTTTCGAAGGTTCGGCCGGCGTTATCTATCGGCAGTTTTCGGTCACTATCTCAGCGGCGATGGGCATCTCTCTGTTTATCGCACTCACGCTCTCCCCTTCCCTCTGCGGGATCATCCTCAAATCAGGCAAACAGGTCAAAGACCGCGGCTTTTTTGGCCTGTTTAATCGAGGATTTGAACGTCTACGAAACGGCCATAAAGGACTTTTGGATCGCTTACTCGAAAACCGCATTATCCTACCCGGTATCTTTGCTCTGCTCATCATTTGCGCGGTTGTCATATTTTTGCGAATACCTGGCTCATTCCTGCCGGATGAAGATCAAGGGCGCATGTTTACCCTTTTGACTGGCCCTCCAGGGTCCACTTTGGAGCAGACCATTACTAAGCTAGAAAAGATGGAAGACTTCTACCTTAATGAGGCAGGTGATGCGGTCGAGGGACTCTTCACCGCTGCTGGATTTAGTTTCGCCGGACGTGCACAAAATGTCGGGATCGCCTTTATCAAAATGAAGGATTGGAGTGAGCGCGGTGAAGATGAGAGCGTATTCAATATTAAGAATAAGGCGGCTCAAGCGCTCTCTCAAGTCGATGACGCCATGATCTTCCCCATCGTCCCGCCGCCCGTCAGTGCGCTCGGTAATGCAAGCGGTTTTCAATTTCAACTGGTCGACTTGAGTGGACAAGGCCAGGAGGCACTTTCCCGAGCGACCAATCAGTTTTTAGGAGCCGCCAACCAGAGCGAGTTGCTCACTCAAGTGCGTTTCAACGGGTTGGCCGAAAGCCCTCAATATGCGCTCAACATCGACAGTGTGAAAGCACGTGCCCTCGGCGTCCCACTCTCCAGCATCAACCGCACGCTTAGCGCCGCACTAGGCGGTGTCTACGTCAATGACTACATAGAGAAAGGGCGAATTAAACGCGTCTACGTGCAGTCGGATGCCCCATTTCGCATGTTACCTGACGACATCGACAATTGGTATATGCGAAATAACGAAGGTTCCATGGTGCAACTCGCAGAACTGGCCTCCGGGACTTGGACGAAAAGCTCACCCAAACTGACTCGGTTTAATGGCTCCTCATCGCAAGAAATCCAAGGTTCGACAATGCCTGGAGTGAGTTCCGGTGCAGCCTTTCAAGAAGTGGCCCGTATCGCAGGTGAACTTCCAGATGGTTTCGGGGTCTCTTGGACCGGTGTTTCCTACGAAGAGAAAGAAGCTGGCACCAATGTCGGCATACTCTACTTAATTTCCGGCCTCGCGGTTTTCTTCATTTTGGCCGCCCTCTACGAAAGCTGGGCCATCCCTATTTCGATTATTTTGGTGGTGCCACTTGGACTCTTTGGAGCCGTTTTAGCCACTTGGGGCTTCGGACAAGCTAATGATGTCTATTTCCAAGTCGGTCTTCTGATCACCGTCGGCCTTGCCGCCAAAAACGCGATTCTCGTGGTCGAATTCGCAAAACAAAATTTTGAGCAAGGCATGCGTGCCTACGATGCAGCGTATTATGCCGCTGAGCAGAGACTGCGTCCAATTTTGATGACCTCCCTAACTTTCATTCTCGGGGTCATGCCGCTCGCTTTTGCTTCCGGGCCTGGTTCAGGCGCCCAGCGGGCGATCAGTATCGGCGTGCTCGGTGGTATCATCACGACGACCCTATTTGTCGTTGTCTTCGCACCCTTCTTCTTCATGTGGGTCTACCGCTTGTTCAAAAAAGATGCCGTCGAGGAGAACCGAAAGTCGAGTTAGTGCACCCAGCGAGTCGCTACGATTCCGCACTTCATTCCAGTTTAGTTATCCTGAAACCAAAGCAGAATTCAGAAGAGACGGCTACTCCGCTTGGTCTGGCCAATTGGTGACCAGGAAGTGAGTTAATCTCGCAGCTGAATTCGCCGCAATGGGGCTGTAGACAAGATATTCATCACTCGGCTTTGCTTGCGTCAGATTACTTCCTGAGCGAACGATCAAAAAAGGTATTTCCATTTGCATACAGGTCAGTGCAAAAGCAGCCGACTCCATTTCCATTAAATCGACTTCGAGGGTTCTCAGAAAATCGATACGCGCTTGTTGCACCCCGAGCAAGTCTCCGCTCGCGACAATCCCATCCGAGTCAATTGTCACTGGATAGGTCAGGCCATCCACAGTCACTTCGTGCGGGGTGTAGGTTTTCAGAAGCTCTGCAGCGGTCGCCCGCATATCGCCGTCAACTGGCAGGAATCGACTGAGTTTATCGCGTGTACTGGGAAGGTAGAAATCGGCTAACAGAATCCCCTCGGGTGTCTGACTGCCGTAATCATGAAAAAACACTGTGTGAGGAATGACAATATCACCGGTGCGCTTCTTTGGATTGGTGCGTGACGCGGTCCCTGTCATAAAGGCCATCGACGGTTCAAACGTCTGAATAAAGAGCGCTGTGCACATCGCCGTATGCGCTTTGCCAACACTGGTCAAAGAAATGACAACAGTGTGCTCCCCCAGCTGACCTGTATAATATCGAAATCCGTAGAGTTCACCCTCTTCCCGGTTCTCAAGGCGTTCGACAATGAAAGGCGTCTCTTTCGGAACCGCCCCCAAGATTAAAATCGGGCCGGAGCCGCTGGATGCTGAATTCGCTTCACACAGCACTGACAGTGGAAGCAGACAAAGAAGGAAAAACTTGAATCGTATTGTCATAATTAATACATTACAGCATCTTCTGTGCCTGTACCTGTGCTTTAAAGCTCGAGTAAAGAGCGCGCTCAACGCATACAGGCAAATCTGTCAACTGGGTCCTCACCATGGCTGTTTGTACCCAAGACCTTTATGGCACATGCTCTGCTGATTGAGGGAATGCATCATTCATTCTGTCGTCTACGCCCCAGAGGGTTCCTTTTAACATCAGTTTTGTTGGCGACCTTGTTTGCCAGCGCCTCCGAGACTCTGCTTGAGGCCAATCCTTCAGATGTGTTTGCCGATATACGGAAAAATGCCACTCCGGATGAATTATACTCCCTCCTGTTTGCAATGCCGAAGGGCGGCGACCTGCATCATCATGGGGCCGGCAGCGTCCCGATGGAATACGTTGTGGATTACTATCGCGATCGTGAAAAAAATGGCGGACAGGATTTTTACATACGCACCAGAATCGAGTTTTGTCCTGACGCCCGCCTCAGGCCCGAGGTCATGTTTCACGTATTACGGGAGTCGCAATGGTTAAAACTGGACCCTTGCTTACAAACTCAATTTGAGCCAGTCGAGAGTTTAACAGAGACTCAGGTAGCGGCCTGGCTATCGGATCTTAAGATCGATGAGGCGAGCGAAGGTCGGGATGAATTCTTTGAAAAAATCTGGTGGCGCCTCGGCCCTTGTTTCAGTGATTTAACGATTGGGCCGGAACTCCTGGTCGAGAACATGAAAAGCCTGGGCAAAGAAGGCATTCGCTATTTGGAAATACAGACGATTCCCTGGGCATCATCGGAGCACAACGGCGATCCGATTGAAGCGGAAGTTTGGTATGAAACCTACAAAAAGCGACTCGCACAACCAGACGCCGTAGCGACGGGTGTGACGGTTCGCTTCCAAGTTGTCATTATCCGGTTTCTTGAAGATGCTGAGGACCATGTGCGGCGTGCGTTTGCGTTCATAGATAGCCATCGCGATTTGTTCGTGGGCATCAATCTGGCTGGACGTGAAGACGATGGGAAAGGACAGGCCGCGCGATTCACGGAAGTCTTCCGTGAAATGCAGCGTAAATATCCAAGGATTCCATTGTCGATTCACGCGGGTGAATCGGATGAGGCTAATTCAAACATTCACGACACCTTATTGCTAGGAGCGGATCGTATCGGACATGGGCTCAATCTATTAAAGGATCCAGATACTTACCTGCTACTCCGCAACAATCGCTATTTAGTCGAAACGAATCTAGTCAGTAACAAGCTCCTTGAGTATGTCTTGGATCCGCAGGATCATCCGTTTCCAGTGTTTTTGCGGACAGGCGTTCCTGTCTGTTTGAATACGGATGACCGTGGGATGTGGGATTCGACTTTTTCTGACGAATACTACACAGCCGTCAGCGAATATAACCTTAGCTGGGAGGAAATCGTTAAGGTAGGTCGTGCCAGCTTGGAATACGCTTTTGTCGATGACTCAACCAAAGAAACATTGCTTGCGGAATACGATTCGAGAATTGCCGGCTATGAGGATGTATTTTTGGTTAGCGACTGGCGAGCAGTCGCTCGTACGGTCCAACCGATCGTATCAAACTACGGGAAACAGAATTTCGGCCTCACCCTCCCTGTGACAATGGACCAAGAAATACCCTAGCAGAGGGGACGAACTGCCGCGCCAGAGGACTCAAAAGAGCTCTTGAAAGGGTTCAGCTCGAAAGGCACTCACTTAAGAATCTGTCGGACTGAAATAAAGCTGGGATTAACCCTCACCCCCGGCGGCTACGCCGCCGAAAAGCAAATTCCTATCAGTAACTCTTTTGCAAGTGCCAGATTGCATGACTGGCCTGCTTGGGGTGGACAACCGTTTTGATGATAGCGTGGATCCACCACTCCTTTCCCTTATCAGGACCTTTCACGACCCGGTAACGCAGCTTCAAATCGTAGCCTGGGTCTGAAGGCGTTCCGATTGAGCGCCCAACCCACTGGTGATCCAAAATCTCGCCAAAACGCCCCAAGCTCTCGCGAATAACGTCGAGAGCCTCCTTTTTTGCGGTTTCAATATCGGGCAGCGGTTTCACTGTGCGGTGAAAATAGCCAAAACAGTGAAAATAATCAAGCGGGATTTCACCACAATGCCGTATTTCACCGCATGGTGAAACCGCTCGAAATGGCAACAGGAGAAGGGTAAAGCCCAAAAAGCGATACAAATAGCCCCCGCACCGCTGCAAGCCGCGCAGCAGCTTGTCGATCTCCCGGTTTCCCTCCACCAGGCTCAAAGGTCGAGCGATCCCGCGTCAGCTCCTCCACCGGATCTTCTGAGGACCACCCTGACCTCCGAAGCCTCGGCCAAGGAGTTCGTCTTGGGCGTTCATCGACTCCCAGCCCGACTCATGCTCCATGAGCTGGATCGCTGGTTGCTCGATGAGGTGATCTTCGGTGTAGGTGGCCATGGATCGCTATTTAAATCTCTGTTGAATGTATTCGTGGGCGTGACTTGCTGGCAGTGCCGGTGACGATGCTCCTGCGCGGATGTAGAATTCTTCATTCCCGCCATTCTTGAGGAACACCGGCTTGTCGCTAGGCCGACATTCAACGGCCAAAAACCGAGATCCTTCAATCTCGCTGCACTCCACATTGAGGCAGGCATACACTGATTGTCCCAAGCTCTTTTTAATAAGATTGTCGAGGTGCAAAAGCAGCTTGTCTTCGTTCGGAAAATTGTCCGAATCCAGACCCACAATGTCTCCTTCGTCATTTACCCCGATAAAGAGCGTTCCGCCTTCTTGGGAGTTGAGAAATGCCGCCAACGTTTTCAGGACTGCGTGCTCCATCTTGGGATCTTTGCCTCCGGTGTGAAGATTAACCCTGAGTGTGGATTTGAATTCTACCTGCATGCCTTCTCCACGTTCGATGCGTGCGGCATATGTGTCCTCCGTGATCTCGACCACTTCACCGTGGGTCAGACGGTTGAAGCCATCCGAGACGATTTTCGCGATTCCATTGCGCCGCGCATCCAGAAAGTCCTGATACTCCATCTTCTCCCATCCTTCGGGGAGAGCATGCCAGTAAGCTTGATCGGCTTGCTCCTTTGGCTTGAGGCGATCCCAATACTTGGGGAAATAATCGGAGGGAGGTGTATCCGAGATTGCAATGTTGTCATTCCATTCGACTAGCGCGTAGTTGGCGATCTGGTTGGTTGTGCGGGGTTTTTCAAAACCAAGCGATCTGAGAAACTTCTTCGGATAGAGATGATGCCGTTCCACCGGGGCCTTCTTCGATTTCATCGTTGGGTCTAGCACATCACGGGTGTGTTTTTTGGAGAACAAAGCCTTGGCGTTTAGGAGATTCAAGGAAGCATGATAGGCATAGAGCAAGGGGCTGGTCGCCGAAGATGTCTCCAGTCGGTTAGGTAGAGTCACGGACCAAAAGTCGGAGGTCAGCTCCGCCACCATTACCCGTTCGATCCAGCTCAGGAACTTCTCGGCCGTATCGACCGGCCGCAAGGCGGCAAGATCACGCTCCATCAGCGTTTCAGGGGATCCTCCAGTGTAACGAGAGGTCACTGAGGCCATGAAATACCAACGTCCGATCACCTGACCGAGGGTGTTGGAGACAACCTTGAGGTCGATGCGGCCGATGAGGTAGAGGATGTAGCTGTAATAGATGGTCGTCTGGGAGCTGATAAGATTAGAGCCCGTAAAACCGCTTTGGCGAATAATCCCAAGGAAATCGTGCCAGTGGGTCAGATTAAGGACATGGGATTGTGCCTCCTTCAGCTTCGCAAACTGCTCCAAGCGAAGTTCTTCGCTGAATTCATCCGTTTCCATGTCTTTTCCGCGCAAGACGGAGTAAGCGGACTTGAGTCTAGCCCGGCGGAAGGCTACGCCCACGGCGACCCTGAGTAATTGATCCGGCGAAGGCTCGACAAAGTGGTTGTATGGGCTCGGTCCGGACTTGCTGGGAAATCGTGCTCCACGGCAGAAGTCCTCAAGCTCCTTGCGCCCTTCTTCCCAGAACACCGACATCAAGGTGAGGATGAAGTCCGCCTGGTTGAGCTTTTTTCCCTCGCTATTGATTCGAACGAACACCTCGGCCACCTGTTCCTCATCGATGTTTGCGGAAAGCTGAAGCGTGGTAAACGGGAAGCTGGAGAGGTTGAACAACCGCTGGAGCGCGACCTCACAAGCTTTTCGTTCTTCTGGGGTGAATTCCTGAGTGTTCTTGACGCGGTAGTCTTCCAAGCCTTCCAAATACTCTCCAATGATCCGATACTGGCTCGCGGTGGCTGAAAACAGCTCCGAAATATTCGGCAAAAATTCGGGATCTCGCCGGATCGCCGCATCGCACACCTCGAAGCGACCATCAACGGGTCGGAAAGCAATTTCGATGTTCTCGCTTTCGTAGTTCTCGCGAATGACCGGAATCCCTTTCATCACGGCGTAGAGCGAGGTCATCCGCTGCTGTCCGTCCACGATTAAAAGTTGTGGAACCTTCTGATGCTGGTTGGTGCCAATCAACTTTGTCTTTTCCCCAACCTGGTTCTCCCAAAAGAGCAAGTAGCCCACCGGGTAGCCCCGATACATGGAATCAAACAGATCCCTCACTTTGGCGTTCTTCCAGACGAATGGTCGCTGAATATCCGGCAACCCAATATCCCCCATCTCGATGTCGTCGATGAGCTTGGAAAGAGAATAGCCGACTTCTTTGAATAGGGTGGTGCTCATGGATAAATTAGTTGAAAGATATTAGTGAAAAGGTCAAGGTACGGATTCGTTCGTCCTGTCTCCTAGTGATCCAGAACGGGGAGACCGGCAGGAAATTATTCGCCGCCGCATTCTCCCAATCGACCACCCTTACCACGTCAATCCACTGCTAAAAAGACGGTCGCAGCATAGGATTGTCTCCTACGAAAGCCGTGCAGACGCTTTGTTCAACGCTTTTTCAGTAAATTTGTATAGATCCGAAGAAGTTTGAAACTTTCTGAATCCGCCTTACGATACCTCATAACCATTAAAACCATGTCGAATACGGCCCCTACCCCACAGACCTTTTCAATCAAAGACGCCTGGAAACCCCTCCCCGGCGGGTTCTGGCGTATCGAAGAAGCACAACACCTTTTGCGAAGGATGACTTTTTCGGCTACGCCCGAAGCCGTCACCGCCGCACTGCGACAATCGCCGGAGCAATGCGTAGAAGAAGCCTTTAAACCGGGTGCCGTCATGCCCAAGCCGGAAGCGCTCTCCGAATTCGAGTCCACGGTGCACGAGCGCTACCGCAAAATTTACCGCGACGTCGAAGATCCCGAGGAAAAGCGCAAGCTGCAGCGGGAACTACGGCAAGAAGACAACGACTTGTTCCGTGAATACGCCATGGAGTGGTTTTACTACGCACGCGATGCTGAAAACAGCGCGAGAGAGAAGTTCGTGCTTTTTCTTCAAGACGTTTTCGTCGTTGAGCGTGCCAAGGTCAAAGAGACTTATTCGCTCTACAACTTGCAGCAGACCCTGCGCACTGGCGTGATCGGCAACTACCCGGAACTCTGCAAACAAGTGAGCAAAGAGCCGGCCATGATTCGCTACCTCGATCTGGTGCAGAACACCGCCCGCAAGCCCAACGAAAACTTTGCCCGGGAACTCTTCGAATTATTCACTTTAGGCGAAGGTAATTATACCGAGGCCGACATCAAAGAAGCGGCGCGCGCCTTAACCGGCTATCGGATCAAAGATCGCACCGAGTTCTATTTCCAAGAAAACCTGCACGACGACCGCAATAAAACAGTATTCGGCGAGACCGGCAATTGGGACGGCGACGACATTATCGACCTCACTTTCAAGCAACCCGCTGCGAGAACCTTCCTCATCCGCGAGTTGATCAAATTTTACCTAACCGAACAAGCCGTGCCCGAGGCCTACATCGAAGCGCTGGGCGAGCAATGGGCGAATCATAACTTCAGCCTCAGCTACCTGATCGAGACATTTTTCCAGAGCCGCCTTTTCTTCCACCCCGCTTATCGCGGAAATTTCGTTAAAAGCCCGATCCATTTCTACATCGGACTCTGCCAGGATCTGCGCCTCGACATCGCCCCCTTCGATAGCCGCGTGCTCCGTAGTATGGATGTCATGGGGCAGTCTTTCTACAATCCGCCCAACGTGCGCGGGTGGCTTTACGGCGAGCACTGGATCAACTCCACCACGATCAGTGGACGCCGGCAAGTAGTGGACTATTTATTCACTCCACTCAACGAAAAGAAGCTCAACGGCAACGAACAGCGAGATCTCGAAAAGGCACGCGAAGCAGAACGTGGCAATTTTCTAGTCACCAATGAGCGCCTCAAACAAGTCGTTGGCACCGGAGCCGACGATCTGGCCGAACACTTCACCACCTACTTCATTACCGCCCCTTCGCGTCCCAGCTACCGGGGTGCCCTTGAATCTATTTTAGGCGACACAACTGCCGACGGTGCCACCCAACGCATCCGTAACGCCATGATCGCCCTCCTCCAATCCCCCGCCTATAACCTGTGCTAACATGCAAAACCTACCACTAACCCGTCGTGAATTTATCCGTGGTGCCGGCGGCCTCGGCTTCCTTGCCTTTAGCGGCGTCGCCCCTGCCTTCCTTGCGCGCAGTGCCCTGGCGCAGACACCTGCGCCGGAGCGCGACCGCAGTATATTTGTCATTATTCAACTGGCCGGGGGCAACGATGGCCTCAATACCGTCATCCCCTACAGCAACGACCAATACTACAAGCTTCGCCCGAACCTTGGCCTGAGTAACGGGCTTCTCAACCTGAACGACGATCTCGCTCTCCACCCAGCCTGCTCGGAACTCCATCAACTCTTTCAGGACGGCAAACTTTCCATCGTCCAAAACGTCGGCTACCCCAACCCCAACCGCAGCCACTTCCGCTCGACCGAGATTTGGGAAACCGCCAGCGACAGCGAAACCTTCGCCCGTGAAGGTTGGATCGGGCGCTACTTTGACAATACCTGCGCCGGTGCCCCCGATGGCAGCGTCGATCACGACCCCTGCGGCATTCATGTTGGCGACATGATTCCCCAGAGCTATCTATCGGAGAAATCGCACTCCCTTTTCGGCATGAAGCACCGCGGCCGCTTCGACCGAGGGCAGGATCCGGCTGACCTAGCCTACGAGAAACTGCTCCAAGCCGACCACATCGAAGGCAACGCCAGCTACCTCCAGCACACCATGATGAATACCCTGGTGACCGAGCGCCGCGTCGAGCAGATCATCGCCAAATATAAGGCCGAGGCCAACTACCCCGGCACCAAGCTCGCGCAATCGCTCAAACGCGTCGCCGCGCTTATCCACGCCGACATGGAGACCCGCGTTTACTTTGTCTCCCAAGGCGGCTACGACACCCACGCCAACCAGTTGACAAATCACCAGCGTCTATTGACCGAACTCTCTGCCGGGATGAACGCCTTCCAGCAAGACCTCAACGCCCACAAGAAAGACGATCAAGTCCTGACCATGACCTTCTCCGAGTTTGGACGCCGCCCCGCCGAAAACGGCAGCGCCGGCACCGACCACGGCACTGCCGCCCCACTCTTCGTGATGGGCTCCAAGGTCAACGGCGGCCTCCTCGGCCAAGCCCCCGAACTCGTGACCGACGTCAAAAAAGACCTCGAATATTCGACCGACTTCCGGGGCATTTACAGCAGCGTTCTCGATAAATGGCTCGATGTCGACTCCGCTAAAATCCTCGGCGAAAAGTTCGAGCATGTTCCGTTTGTGTAGTTGGAAAACCCTTTTAAACGTAGGGGCATGACTTGACTAAGTCCCTGAGCCTGCCGAAGTGGTTGCGCCCGTCGCGGATCGGCTCTTATCCTCGACTGGCCTGAGCAAGCTCAGACACTACGTTTTCGTCCGAACCTCAGTCGATAAATCACAAAGACCATGACTACCGTAAAAACGAAATACCACGGGAAGCTCTGCAGTGAATCAACAAAGGTTGATTGCTGGGCGGCCTGACCGACGGCTTCGCCCTCTGACTGTGATTTGATCCATGCGATCAAACCCGTGTACATGATCGACACCGCCCCATAGCTGAAATTTGTGGAAAGTCCACGAAAGCTCAGCACGGTCGCCCGCTGCTCCGAGGGTGCCACCTCGTTCAGATAGCGGCTGACAAAAAAGCCCGTCAGTTGAATCGAGGCATAAAGGAATACCGCCGGAATGATGCCCCAAATCGGAATCGCATAGCCCAGCCCGAGCAGAAAAATGGGGTCAAACGCAAAATATAAAGATTCCAGTCAAATCCCCCTAACCTCCCGTGGCAAATCCACTCAAAATGCCTCCGCCAGACTCGACGCTTCATCGCACAAAAGATCCGATTAATCTGTCGATGATTTAATGCGGATGTCCGTGCCCTCCATCATTTCCTGTGAGAAATAAAACAACCATGACAATAGCGACGATTAGAATCCCGATCCAAAAGAGTCCCGGGCCA
>Ga0307981_1003616_pt1 | contig 11465 bp, 8 predicted proteins | sample OrgLakmetagen987_FD_201849 | JGI IMG/M metagenome (GOLD analysis project Ga0307981, IMG submission 201849) | Saline water microbial communities from Organic Lake, Antarctica - #987 | ecosystem: Environmental > Aquatic > Non-marine Saline and Alkaline > Saline | place: Antarctica: Organic Lake... | reverse complement strand
ACCGGATGAAAGAACATGCGAAATCCGAAAGTAAGCCGCAGAAAGAGCCTTTGTGTTGTCGGTTGTCGCTGCAGGTTCTATTGATCCACGTATCGAAGAGTTAGTCGATTGTTTGCTGTACGCCTTAGCTTTAAAAGCACATAACGAGACTGTGTCGATTGATTCTGTCATCATCATCATAATCATCATCCATCAATTATGGGCGCCTCACAAAGCTTAACAACGAGATGCGACGGCAATAACGCTGGAACGGGTTACACCCCTCCGCCGAAAATGCCCATGGTGGAAACCATGGAATCCAAGGCCTATCGCAAGGTACGTCTCTTACAGTGGACATATATTGTGTTATTATGGAAGTACTTTGATGCCTCATCGACTATAACTAACTCCGTTTTTATACCCTCTCGTTTCAAAATTAGTTTACGCAACAACCGCTGGTTCCGATTGGGTGCGTGGCAACGGCCTACTTTTTGGTGTCGGGCATTAAAAGCTTTCAGCAACGCAATCCCGTGCGAAGTCAAAAGATGATGCAGATGCGTGTCGCGGCGCAGTTTGCGACTCTCCTGGCCTTTATTGGTTACGTTGGACTGGACAATTTCGATACGCGACTGGCACCAATGTACCAAGAAGCCAAAAAGGATGAAGAACCGGGTGGTGGACCGGCAAAATCCAACTAAAGAGTGCTCTCGTTCTCGGAATTATAGCTTGTGTTACGCGTTGATGAATTCATGCACGGGAGCGTGCTAAAAATGAAAAGGGCTGGAGTAGAGCTGCTGATAGAGTGCGTCTTGTCGATTGTTGTTCTGACGCATCGTAGCATCCAGCTTTGCGTAGACACACGATCCTAATCTAGCTCTGGCACGCTATTAGTAAGAAACTACACGCAAGTCTCAATTAGATATTAGAAAGGGTCTGTCGAGACGCAGTTTGGAGGGTCTCTTGCGGTACACGTGTGATTCATTCCATTCTGTACAGACGTCCATTGGACGTGCTGTTCCATCCAGTGAGAGTTGCAGCGCCGGACGATAACAGTTCCATGCCGTCCCGGCAGTTGTCATGATTCGTTCACTCTAGTGGAGAGTTTGCCGAGGCAGTCACGGTTAAAGACAACGACAACGACTGTTTTTAAAAGTTGACGACGCGTCGCTTCTTCTTGACATCCTTCTTGGCGGCGCCAGCCGTTTCCGTCTCGCCAGTCATCGCCTTACTGCTACCCGCATAACCTTCCAGCAAATCTTCCACATTCACATTGTCCAATTCGGGTTTGGGCGCCTTGGGTTTTTGTTTTTCTGGACACTGTGGGGCCAAGTGCCGGACCGAGCCACAGTGCTTGCAGGCCCCGCCATTGACGTATACGCCCTTGTCGTTGGACGGACACTGGGATGACAAGTGACCAATTACCTTGCAGACAAAGCAAGTGGCAAAGGGCAGCGCATCGTCGGCGGACTTTTGTCTAATGGGACAGTTGTGAAGGGCGTGTTCGGTGGAGCCGCACTTGTAGCAGATGCGTTGCTGTGGAGCAGTGCTACTGCTGCCGTTACCGTTGCGTCCATTCTTATTGTTATTGTTGGCATTTTGGGGGCAGTTATTGACGGAATGGCCTCGTTGCCGACAATTGTAGCAGGTGAGCTGACTGTCGCGCTGTTGTTGGTACTTTTTAGCCTTGTGTTCGCGTGCAATGGCCGTGTATTTGGTGCGTCGTTCCTCCTTTGTCATTTTGGGCTTTTTCAAGGCGACCTTTCGGCGGTTATCCTTGTTCGGGGAGCTCGTTGTCGTGTTGGTAGTCGTCATGATAGGGTTTGTAATGTATAAGGGGTTGTTTCGCTGGTAAGTGTGGGCGGCGCAATCATATAATGATGGTCGGCCGCAGTTAGTGTGAAACAAGACCATGTTCCTGGAGATTTTGCGCCAGAAAAATGGTTGGGCGAGAGCGAGAGGGGAGGAGGCATTGTTCAGAAAGTACGACATTATCACACTTAGGTTGCCACGTGAGATATAGGGCGGGAAAATCGTCTCGGCATATGAATCGAATCAATTAATCGACTTTCGGCTCTTCGTCCATTCTTTCAGACGGTTGGACCATGACGAACAGGCAACAGGCAACAGGCAGCATATAATCCAAGCCTCGAGCCCTTGACTAGCGACCTAGCTGTAGAAATTTCTTCCTCGCTATCCAGGTCGGCTGTACTGGCGATAGTCAGTGAGTCGTCGACACGATGGAGCATTATGGTGCTGCTGCTGCTGCCCATGACGAGGAGATCGCCAACACTGAACCTCAAAACCTTACTATTCCTTCCGATATCGCTCAAGAGGTACAAGTAAAGAAGGCATCGTCCGCAGCAAAAGAACAATCAGTTGCAGATACAACAGCACCAACTTCATACGGCGACGATGACGCTTACCCAGACCTTTTGCAGCACCTACTTTCGTCCTTGGCGTTACTTCCCGACGTGGTGGATCTTCTGGAGGTTATTGCTACAGAGAGCTGTGGAGACTCGTTGGGAAGCTCTCCGCTCACGTTACCCGAAGTGATTTGGGATGTCTGGAAGGTTCAGCAGCAGACGGATGCTGTGACGGATATCGTCAACGATAACGACACAGAGAGCGAGAGGCAGCAGCAACAGCAGCAACACAACGTCGCCAATAAGGGAGACGCTGGCTACGAATGGAGGCAAGGCTGGCAAGCGCTCGGCTCCTTGATTCAGGAGATTCCCGCACTGGAATTGCATTCCGTCGCCGTCCAGGCCATTGTCTTTAGCGAGTCGACAAGAGGCATTATGTATACGACAACCTGTCTCCTGTTGTGCGTCGCGGCACTCTACCAGTGTCCTGGGCCCACCATTACCGTCAAGAGAAAACGATGGTTGTCGGTACTTTTCGAAACGTGCCGATTGTTTCAGCGCCATTATGAAGTGGCCACCTCTCCAGACGGCCTGGGCACGGTAAAAAGAGTGTTTGGTCCACTGTGGACCCGCCATTTGGTCCCCGCCATCCGGCACGTGCAAGATGCACTACTCTTGGGAACATTGCTGGATACCGGTACGGACAACAACGACAACGGCAGCCATAGCACAGACAACCATAGTAAACACAACGACTTGCGTTGGGTCTCCCCGGCCGTCCTTTGTGGTGTGGTATGTACCACGGCTCGTTTGGGAGGAGCACTTTTCGATTCCGACAACCATGCATTGTCAGATGCTTGTGGTGCCGAGCCAGCCTTGTTTGCCCACGTCGTTGGACTCTTGCTGCCCGTGTTGCACAATGTCCTGGAAGGGCGCCTCGAACACATTTGTCTCCATTCGTGGCGACCAGCGTTGTTGACCGATGCACTAGCGGCTAGACCCTTGTCCACACTGAGTCCAGCAGCCGCTTTTGTCGTGTGGACCATGGAACAAGACCAAGGGGATGGACAAGACGACAGTGGCGATGACGAAGACGAGAGGAGTATCGCAGTTCTACAGCGTCGAGAGATGGTGTCTCATATGGAAACGGTCTGGGATGACGTGGGGATTGCAGTCTTGTCCGCAGTGGGTTTGGAAGTTGCCCGGCCGTTGGTTTGGTCGTCCAACTACGCTTGGAGGCTGGGCTTTCCGCACGTGGACGTGCTCTTGAATAGCAACGATGCGAAGCAGCTTCAGTTATTGGGCTTTCGACTGCTGCGGACTCTTCTCGCCATTGCACCCGCGCAATCGTTACCAACGCCCAAAGCTAATTATCCCGATTCCCCTATTGGAACGCTTCAGTTGGTTTCAAATCGCATCGTTGCGGGTGCTAGTGCTGATGGTCAGCGTAGCACGCCATCACGAGTGGAAGTAGACTTGCCAGACGCAACACGCGCTTTTTCCCTCATGAAGCAAGTGGTGTCCAAATACAACCCTGTGGATCAAGTGGTGATTGTCCGTCAACTGGTGCAAGACTGTCCACACCCTGGCCTCAAACCCAAGTTGCTGGATCTCTTAAGAGTGTTTGTGGCGTGGGATACCGAGTGCAAGGCCATGTCCGATGCGTGGGCATATCTTGACAGTTTTGTCGTTGACCTGGAGGACATTGTAGAAACGAAAGAGTCGGGAGAGATGGTACTACGAGACGCGGGAGACCTGGTTGATGGCGTGGAAGTATACGTTTCTGCGTTCGGTCTCTTGCATCTATGGATGCTAATGAAAAGGACAGCGACGGGTATCGTCGATGCAGCGTCGCGCTTGGAGATTATTCACAACGCCGTAAGGACGACGCTATCGCACTGGGAGACGAGAAATGGAGGCATGGGGGCGCCACCAGATCAACACTTTCGGCTGAATCTCTTGGAGAGCTCGCTTCGCAACGCAATTGTAGAAATAACGCATGGCTAAGTAGAATGCAATAGATGCATGTATTATTCATATATTGAACCTGAAGGTTGTTCTTTTGGTATCATTCCTACACCTAAACCTCGGCTCTACCAACCTAAACCTCGACTCGTTCAGTCGTCTCAACTCCTTCTCTCACTTCGGTGTCAGAACCGATGCTCGACGAAGCCATGGATTGCTCCAACGATCGTTGCTCCATCGACGACTGTCCCTTGGACGACGCTGTCAATGACTGTACCGTGGAAGAAGGCAGCGCTAGCCTAGAATGGGTCAACACAGAATTTTTGCCGTCCGACGGGACAACGCAAATAGTCCTCATCCATTCGGATACAGCCGACGACACGGTACTCTTCTCGTCTTGTCCGCTTGAGTTATCGCTCTTGCTGCTAGCCGTCAGGTTGACACCAATCTGAAAAATGTTATTGGTACCACTCTCGTCACTGCTACTCGTACAATCGTTGTCGGCGTAGGCCGTACTGCTCGTGTCGACCTTCTGGTTGAACCAAGGGCTCTCAAATGTTTCCGAGAGTGCCTGGACGGAGGAGCCGTCCAACGACGAAGCCGAAAGTAAGGCACTCTGCGTCATGGCCGATATAGCAGTGATTCGGATACGCTCGGGTGTCTCCGGTGACACGTTGAACTCTACATCGCCCGACCTCGTTGTGGAGGGCGTTGAAGGGGCTTGCTGATTCTGGTGGTCGAGAGTAGACGTGTTGTAGCCCTTGAACTCGGAAGACATGCCGGATACCATTAGGAGACCTTTCGAATCGTCTACAGCACGATGCGCTGGACTGCTAAACGTTCGAATGCGTTGATTCTCGATATAGCCGCGATCCTTGTGGTGCTGAATAATCATGTAGAGAATACCGAGAAAGATCGATCCACTGATAGCAATCAACACGATATCGAGCGTCGAGAGTTTCTTGGACGAACCCAAGGTGTCGTTGGGTGCCTTGGCAGGAAGAATCGGCGCCACGGCAACTTCAGATATGTTCATTATAGACGGTTCCTGGCTCGAGTGTAAGAGATCTTGAAACTTGATGGTGCCAGTGCTCGATGCAAAGGCATCTTGCACAAGCGTGTCGAGACGGCTTCGCTGATCGGTCGTGGTTTCCAGAGCCGTCGCCAAGCAAAAGAATCGAACCCGGGTCGAAGGCAACTCTTCTTCCAACTCAACGAGTTCCGCTTGTTGAATCACAACTTCAATATCAATGTAGCCGTAGCTGTTGGTTTCTTGATAGAGAAGCAAAGTCGAGGCAATCGATTCTTCGACGGCTTGAATGGCTGCAAAGTCCAGTTCGCTTTCAGTTGGTCGGAGAATCATTCGGAAGGGAGACGACGCCACTAAAGCCAGGCGTGGATCAACTACCTGTGCTGCAGACTGTCTTAACAAAGTGGTAAGAGACATGCATAGCCAGGAGAGTCGCAAGAAACACATCATGGTCGGCGGCTTATATCGAGAACAAAAGAGGCGATTCACTTGCAAAATGTGTGCGGCTCATCTTGCGGCATTCTCGACGGTTCGTGTTGACTCCTTACCTCAATTACACATGGTGAAACGGTAGTCTCGCGTGGCTGCATGTTAGAAAATGGATCTTGTGGGGAACGAAGCGACTCCAACGGATGGTCTACACATACAACCTCTCAACTTGCGATAGAGGTACCGTACTGGAGCGAAAACAAGGGTATTAAGTAGGCGCAAAAATAGACGGAACTTTCAACTTTCCGACAACCAGAAAACCGAAAATATGAACTCTGCGAGGTTCCTCACAAAAATGGACGGGATCACCATGGTAGACCCAGACGCCTGGGAGGCTTGATTAGATCCTAACAGCCGCTAGCACACTGAGAGAAAGCTGAGGAAGGATTCCCTGGAAAGCTGAGCAAGGATTCTCTGGAAATCTTTGGGATGCTTCTGCGCTTCCATTACGTGGCGATTAAGAACATCACCAGGTAGCTGTCCTGGCTCGTCCTGCTGGCTGTGGTGCGACGAGTCGGTTCGTGCCCACCCTTCTCTGCAAGTAGAACTTGGACTCTGGCAAGCAGAGCTTGGACTCTGGCAAGATTGGGATTTGGACTAGGATTGATTTGAGGCTATAGTGTTTTTTGCTGTGACGTCGAACAATGCTATGCTGCATTTTATCCAATTGCCTCCAGAAAGAGAATACCACGAGAAGCACTTTTAAAGAATTGGTCGGCTGTCCCGCCTTTTCTCGAAATGAATTCGGTGTTGCTTTATGGTGGAACAAGAGCGCCGTACCCCCGCTCTCAAGGCAGCATATATAACAACATATCCCAAGCTAGTACTTGAACGAGCTCTCTAGCTGCGGTTCGATTCAATCCAAGTCTAGTTGGCGCGTTCATTATTTTAGACAATGTCGATGTTGTCGCAATGGTCTCACTATATGCGGCAGCAGTCCTCCGCCGATCCCAAGAAAGCTGAGGCGGTGACTGACTCGCCGTAGTAGACTATTAGGTTATCTACTACTAGTACTAGTACATTCACGTGTTACTTAGCACAGTTTAAAGGGGAAAGACTGCCACAATCCTCATGAAAGGCACTAAGCTACCCAGCGAGAGCGGCGGTCAACTCTGTTCGTGAATGTAGTATAAAAACGAACTCTTTTGCTGACAGATTCATCACGTTGTTTATCATTTGGTTTATAGTCGGTGTATTAATGTATTAGGCTGAAGTGACAAATGCGTGACGGATAGGTAGTACTAGTAGTCGTATTTACTTAACAACAAGGATCCTGCTGCTCTAGTCGTAAACCACACCGGTACCGTACCGTACAAATTGGAAAGGCTTCTCCTAGTTTTGGGTCTTGGACGAATGAATGAATCATCGGAGTCCCGAACGCAACATGAATGGAATAATAAATAGTACAGTCGCCTTGAAGGGAAAACGAGTTTTAGTAACTCGGTAAGGTGTACGCGTAGCTTAGTACTAAAGTCTACGTGGCTTCTTCTCCCTCCAGCCCGCTGAAAAGCATCATCTCCTTGAGCCCTGCATCTCATCGTAGTCGTTGCTGTTGTTGCTGTTCCTATTTCTTCTCTATTTGTAAAGAATAACCACAGCTATTATGTCCGAAACTAAGATGAACCCAATGAAGGAAATTAAGGTCGACAAGTTGATTCTTAACTGTTGCGTTGGTGAATCTGGTGATCGATTGACTCGCGCCGCCCGTGTGCTCGAACAGCTCACTGGACAACAGCCCGTCTACACCAAGGCCCGTTATACCCTCCGATCCTTCGGTATCCGTCGTAACGAAAAGATTGCCGTTCATGTTACCGTGCGCGGTGAGAAGGCTCTAGAAATCCTGGAGCGTGGCCTCAAGGTTAAGGAATATGAACTCCTGCAGAAGAACTTTAGTGATACCGGAAACTTTGGATTCGGCATCAACGAGCACATTGATTTGGGTATCAAGTACGATCCTACCACCGGTATCTACGGCATGGACTTTTTCGTGTGCCTGACGCGGCCCGGAGCCCGTGTCGCCCGACGCAAGGTCCGTCAAGGACGCGTGGGCTTTTCTCACAAGATTCAAAAGGAGGACTCTATCAAGTGGTTTCAAGACAAGTTCGAGGGTGTCGTCCTTGCCAACGCTGTTGGTTAAGCGCCCTATTATAAGGAATTAAACGAATGATCTCACCCTGCTTATTTTGTGGTAGCAAGATTACTAATACGTAGGTATTTTGGGGGTCCTTGTACTATTCGTAACTGCATCCAGTTAACAGATCTCGGACATACCTCAAGTTTATCCTCATCGTCCAGGTCATAACTGTTACTGTATACAGCCACACAAAAGCGTGTTGAGTATTCCTTGCTGCTGTCCACGGGTCGACATGGGTCTGAGAACAGGAACAGAACGCCAGTTACCGGTTGCCGGATGGAGGCTGGAAACACCACCGAGACAAAAGCGCGAGGAGACCCTCTCTAACCTCTCTTGTATACAGCACTATCTTTACAGCTTTGCAAGAGCCTGGAGCTGGCATAACTTGAGGATCTTGGGTGCCTTTCTTTTATGCATACGTAGACTGGTAGCTAGAGGCAACGCGCTACTTGGAGTCCAGTGCGGTACTAGCTAGAGCTAGACTAATACCAGGGCGGTCCTAGTATATCTAACAAAAGAGCAGGGCAAAGAAGCCAAGGCGGTAGATATATAATAGCCTGCTTCCACCAACTTTGTCGTATGCTGCCTTGATGGTCGAGAGGTCTAAGACGTTGCACTTAAGATGCAATCTACATTTGTAGGCATGGGTTCGAACCCCATTCAAGGCACAATGCTAATATTTTCTTTGCCCGATTCCTTGGCGGGACCATACCATGTCTTTTGCTAACACGCATCACACACAAGTCGAAAAATGAATAATGAAGGTCTTCGAAATGATCGACATCAATCAAGCGCGTAAACGTGAATGCCTCTATTGTTATCGCAGCTACGAATACCTGCACCATCTCTACTTACACTTGGTTAGTATCCAAGGTAGAAAATAAGAGACTATCTGCCTACGGTAACTATGCATAGATATAGCGTTCACGTAGAAAGCATCTTATTATTATCATGGCTGTTTACATATAATCCTTGCAAGACGCCTCCCACCAGCCGCCATTCCTACCAGTCCCTATGTGGTTGTAAACTAATCACAGTAGTCTAGAATGCTATTAGAGCGAGAGAGGTTACCTTAGACAAGCTCTACATGACCTTTTGCTAGCGGGGAGTCTGGATTCGGACCGAATGAGCCAGGTGGCGGCTCGTCCTTTCGTCGAAACGGATTGTTCTTACCCGCGAGTATCCGACGGCGGTGTTCGTTCAGTCGTCTCAGCAGCTCTCGTAGTCGCCGCCGACGCTTCTTGGGTTGCGGACGGGCATATTCCGGCAATGTCTCGGGCATTAAAAATACATAAAGGATGAATGGAATCAAGGAAATCAAACCGAGAGCCGTAAAGGCAGCGGGATAGCCGTAGTCTTGCGCTAGCGCTTGGCCGATATAGCCGGACACGGTTGCTCCCAGACACATGGCTGAAGTGGTTACGCCCAAAGAGAGCGAGAAACGTCCCGTTCCAGCACTAATATCATTCGTGACAAGAATCTGCAGTGTGCCGATAATACCGGCCCCGACAGAGTCCAAAAACTGCGTCGAAAGAATCAAAGCCTTGAGCACGTGCGCGCCTTGCTCGGTTTGTACAGAGTCTTCGGCTGACAAGAGAGCCGTCAGTATAAAGCATCTGAACGTGAGAGCCACCAATCCGACTATCATGAGGTTCTTGCGACCCCAGATGGGTGAATAGTCGCCACAAAGCTTGGCAAAAAAGGCCATGAATCCCTGGGCAATCAAAATACATAGGCCCGACAAGAGAATACCAGCTTGGGCGTCACGGAGCGCCAAGCTCTGCATGACCAATGGCAAGACAGACGAGTTGGCCAAGTGAAAGAAAAAGATAATGGTCGTGAACGTGAGCAACCGTGGGTTCATAATGACTGCCAAAGGTGTACGCGCTCGTAACCGCTGCAGCTGCAACTCATCCTTTGCTAGCTCATCTTGCGACGTGGTGCTTCCTTGACTGCTTCCGGTGCTGTTAGTACTATGACCCCAGCCAAAGACAAAGGATGGCTTTGATGAGTAGCTGTGCTTGCTTTTTTGACTCAGAGTGGAATCTAGATTGGGAATGGACATGGTTGATGGCTCCAGCCCAGCATTGCTGGTGGACCTTGGATCCTTGGTACTCTCGACCGCGTTACTGGTGACAGTTAAGCCCGATGTTTCTGAGGTCAATGGTGCTGCAGCTTCCACGGCGAGTGCTGGTGACGACAGAGGCGTTGGGGAATCTATATCATGGAGTGATACAGATGGTGGTTGCAAGCCGTCCGTAAGGAGATCAGGAGGTGTATACATGTTCGTCGTAAGGGATGGCTCAGCACTATAGCGTCGGTGTGGCGCTACTGCTGCTGTGACGGACAGTGGTTTCACTTCTGCTTTAGAGATACCCGTGTGACTTTCTGATTCCGAGGATTCTTCCCAATTCAAAATGGCAGCTCTTTGTTTGCAGACGGCAACATCGTCCATGTGTTCGTAGTCCGTCATGGTTGGTGACTCGGTAATCAAGTTTCGTGCAGCATCCCGGTTAATATGCGTGGGTATAATGCGTCTGAGATTGTAATAGACGCCGATTGCTGACAAAGGTCCCACGATGAAAAGAGCGCCAATGTTTGGATACAAAAAGTAGGCAATGAGACTGCCCATCGCGACAATGAGAGCCGTTCCGACGTGATTCATCATTCGATTGCGCGAGACTTGATGCGTAAACCCCGTCGATCCAACGATTCCGAGCGTAATACTGTTGAACCCCGGTGTTAGAATAGCCGAAATGGCGCCTTGAAACAGCTTCCACAGAATCATAAGTGGCATGTTGGTACCGTTTTGCTCCGCCGACAGAGCTGTAATGACAGTCAAGGCGGAACACAGAATCCCCGCCCAGATAACCCACGATATCTTCCGATTCGAGTAATCTAGCAAGTATCCGGCGGGTGCCATGCAAAGAAACTGACTCATGCCAAACACTAGAAAGAGAACGCCCACTTGCTTTTCGGTAAAGTCCTTGGCGCTGATGAGAAAGGCCGCTTGCATATTCAACTGTATACAGTAGTAGTACCAGTGAGAAAGTTTAAGGGGGCAACGAGTGAGCACCAAAGGTTTAGGCAGCAGTACTGAGCTCCATCTAGTGTTTCGTAACTTACCATGGGAAGTCCATCGCGCAAGTCTCCGAGGAAGAAGGCGGCCTTTGGGAGAATCGGTCGCGCGTCCATAGCTGGAATGACATCCCACGCCTCTTCGCCAAAAGACTCTGTCGGCTCGGGTTTTCTACGGTTTACGTTAGCGCAAGGATGGTAAAGAGGAGGAAAGTCCAAGACTGCCGAACCACTTCGTCGCATCTTTATTCTGTAAATTGTGTATTGTTCGCCATGGCCAAGGGCAAAGAAAGTGAAACTTTAAACTTTGAGGCTTCGACCATTCTTCATTACAAGTCCATGTGGCTGGATAGCTTGAATCATTGGTCGGCTCGCATCTTTTCTGCTTAAGTACCAAGCAAATGATCGATATACATGGCTATCGACA
>Ga0307981_1003609_pt1 | contig 11494 bp, 12 predicted proteins | sample OrgLakmetagen987_FD_201849 | JGI IMG/M metagenome (GOLD analysis project Ga0307981, IMG submission 201849) | Saline water microbial communities from Organic Lake, Antarctica - #987 | ecosystem: Environmental > Aquatic > Non-marine Saline and Alkaline > Saline | place: Antarctica: Organic Lake... | reverse complement strand
GTTTTGACCCCTATAAAACAAGAGTATTCTTTTAAATTTCGTTAGTTAAATTATGCGGTTAATTTATTCATTAAAATTAAGTGTTTGTCAGCGTTCCATTTTTCCATTGGTGTTATTCTTCCTAATAGTCCGTGAAGCCTTTCGCTGTCGTAAAATAGAACATATTCTTTAAGGATTTTTTCTATTTCTCCAAAGGTTCTATATTCAAATCTCTGAAAAACTTCTTTCTTTAAAATTCCGTGATAAGCCTCTATGTGAGCATTTTCTTCTGGTGTTGCTATATGTGTAAATTCTTGGGCCACGCCTATAATTCCTAGATATTCTCTTACGTTCTTGGCAATAAATTGACTTCCATTATCACTTCTAATCACTACATTAGTAGGGTATTGATAGTTCATAAATAAGTCAGACAACAATGTTATCACTTGAGCTTGTTTAATTGAAAAAGCAAAAAGGTCTATTAATATTCTTCGCGTATGAACATCTATTACAGATAGTAAATAAGCATTTTTACCAGCACTAGGAATCCAAACCATCTTTATGTCCATTTCTAAACAATCAAAGGGTTTTGTGGTTTTTACTTTTCTGAATTTAACAAACTTGCGCCCAGAACCGCTCCTGTCAATACGGTTTTCTAACTTCAATAGGTTCGCTTCTTTCATTATTCTGTACAGCTTTTTATGGTTAATTACATAACCATCTCGAGTCAAATAAGAGGTCAGTAATCTGTAGCCACAATCTATAAAAGGATGACTTAGTATGGTCTTTACAGACTCCATAACAGAATCCTGAGTAACTAATCCATTCTTATAATGATACGTAAACTCACTTGGCTTATTTCCTTTTCTCCCAAAGCTTGGTCTGCGATAATAACTGCTGTCAACCATTCCTACCATATTGATTATGCTAGTTTTACTGATTTTATATGTGTTAAAAAAAGTATCTACTAAATCTTTCTTGGATCGGACGTCCCAAACTTTTTTTTTTAAAAGTTCTCGCTGGACTTCTAGCTCAATCTCTTTGTTACTTAAAAGCTTACGAAGTATTCTATTTTCCTCTTCTGATTGCCTTAACTCTTTGCTGCGCGTGTTATAGGTCACTTTTAAGCCTGCTTCACCTTGGGTATCATATTTCTTCTTCCAACTATAAAAAGTTCCCGTACTAACCTCGTATTTACGACAGGCTTCAACGATTCCTAATTCTTCAGATGTGGATAGAATTTTTAACTTTTCTTCTAAACTCCATTTCTTGTATTTCATATCTCAAAGGTATCAATTGAAATTTAAAATATCGCTCCGAACTTATTGGGGGCTAAACTAACGACTAAAGGACTGCATAATTATATTCATGATTCCTTTTTTCTGTTCTATTCCCATTACATTTATTGTGAACTTTGCCATATTTATTTATTCTTTAAATTAGTCCATACTTCAATCTGTACTTTATCTCCCAAATGAAGGTCATCATATTTCTTTTTAACTCCTTCAAATTCCCCAGAGATTAATTTGCAAAGAGTCGAAGTCAAAATTGTATTAATCGATATAACAGTCATGGTTTCCTCCAATGTTGATTTCTTGTTTTTGTATATGTAATTATATTGCCTATCACTTATATGCTCTCCATGCGCGTGATTTGAATACAAGTTCCACATATCATTAATACGATTGGCATCAATTCCGCTTTTTGTTAATATATCTTTAGTAGACTCTAATTTCGCACGACTCGGATTCAGATAGTTTTTTTGCTCTTTCAGGCTTGAATTTTGAAATTTTGAATAAACTGTTACTTTATCAATTATAGTTTTGATATCGTTTTCGATTTTTTTCTTTTTCTCTAAGTTTTTCTTGAATTCAACTGGAAACTTGTTTTGTTTTTGAAGACCATGCAATTTATAAATGTCATATCTGAAGTCCTTTTCAATAGTTCCTACTTGGTCAAAAAATAAATAGTACATGATAGCAAAAGACTCAATTTGCATTCTAGTCAAAGCAAATGCAGAAAATAAGTCGGTAATTTTAATTTGTTTGTTTATTATAAAAAAGCGGTTTCCTGTGAGTAGTTTTTTTATACTATGATTTGCCATGCCATATCGAAAATATTTGTTTTCAATTTCAGCATGATGGTGTTCGATTTGAACTTTGTAGTCAAAAAGACTCTGAGTTAGGGTAAAGAGGGAATTTGTGAGAATATCAAAATGCTTTAAACGAGACATAATATTATCCGATTTAAAAGCTTGATAAATTTCCAATAAGTATGGTGTTATCTCTTTCATTAAATGTTTGCCAACGGTTTTGTATAAGAATAGTAGGGCGGAAAAAAGGCGACTACCATTCGGTTAGATACAAGCCGAATTTTCAAAAAGACCAGTCTATTTAAAGTGGTACTATTTCCATTCTTATCATAGTTGACATTGTTTATGGAATAGTAAAACCTAATTATAAGTGTTTTTTATAAAATAAATGAATAATAAACGTTTTTCATGAATTATAATTATTTTTCACTTAATTTCTTGAGTTCAAGTAATAAATGCAACTTTTAGCAGAATGATAAAGTTTTAAATATTTATCAGAAGAAAGAAGGGATTTTTTATTGAGATAATTCGTTCAGAAAAACTTGGACGCTACAGCAGAAGGTTGTGGTTTATATATGAATGGTTGTTGGAAGAGCGACTGCCTCTACCAGATCTACAAATCGGAAATTATGTATCTCTAGTAAATGAAAAAATACAATATGCTATTCAAGGTGAGAAATCTTTTAGACATCGTATTATTAATAATTTGCCTGGGACACGATATTTCTGTCCGTTAATATTCAGAACAGAAAAATTAGAAGCCCATATAAATGCAAATCTATCGCAACAAAAAAATATATTTTTAAACAGTGTTCATAAAGATGTCCTACAACGGGCGTCTTCCTTTTTATTATTAGAGGATTCTAAGGCATCATTTACTATAGAAGGAGAACAACCTAGTAATAATCGTGCTATGCGCTGGGGAAAAGCAATAGGTCAGGCAGGAGATAAGCCCCTAACTATAATCGAACTGGAAAGATTACAACAAATCATTATAGAAAATCCTAGATTTTTAAAAATGGGATTGCGTGCAGAAGGAGGATTTGTAGGAGAACAGGATCGCAATACAGGAGAACCGCTGCCTGAGCACGTATCTGCTCGACCAAAAGATCTGGAGCAATTATTAAACGGATTAATAGCTACAAATAACTTACTGCAAGATCCAACTATGATGCCGTACTAGCTGCTGCGTCAATAGCATTTGGTTTTGTGTTTATTCATCCATTTGTAGATGGTAACGGTCGCTTACATCGATATATAATACATCATATTCTAGCAGTAAAACAATTTACTCAACAAGGAATAATTTTCCCAGTATCTGCATCTGTTTTAAATCATATTATAGATTATAAGAAGGTATTAGAATCTTATTCTCATCCAGTATTAAGTTATATAGATTGGAAAACCACTTCCACACATAATGTTGAAGTAACTAATGAAACTATAGATTTTTATAGATATTATGATGCCACAAGTCAAGCTGAATTTTTATATGATTGCGTTGACGATACCCTACAGAATATTATTCCAAAAGAGATCAATTATTTGAGGAAATATGACGGATTCAAAAGATATATAGATAATAATTATGAGATGCCAGATAAAATGTTAGCACTTTTAGTTCGTTTTTTAGAGCAAAATAATGGTGTCTTATCAAAAAGAGCTTTATTAAGTGAATTCTCGGCTTTAAAAGAAAAAGAGGCTGTCGACATAGAAGCTTGTTACAAGAAAAATTTTTCTTAAGAATTCAGCGAGTAAACATCAAAAAATCACTCTTTTTCGAACTATTAAAAGCATAGAAATCATTTGATTACTAAAAATAATTAAACTTAAAAAAACTCTTTAATCTATTGAATTAAAGAGTTTTAAGTAAATTTCAGAGAGGAAGGGATTAACTCCATTGATCCCAAAAGGGAATCTTGAACAAGCATGTGAATCTTCATCCTGCTGAAAAGCAGGATGGAATCTCTTCAAAAAAAAAGAGCCATCAAGCTGCGCTTGTGGCTCTTTTTTTTTTGAAGAGTTAAAACCGCCGAAAAGGCGGTTTTAGATTCACTTTTGTAGAGAGGAAGGGATTCGAACCCTCGAAACGTTGCCGTTTACACGCTTTCCAGGCGTGCGCCTTCGACCACTCGGCCACCTCTCTAATTATTGTTAGCGTTTGCAATAATAAGATAATATACCTATTTAAGCCAATTTTTTATCTGAAAGTCTATTCGGTTATTTCTCCTCTTAAGGAGGTCTCAAAGTATTTTCTAAAACTTGCTGGACTATCGGTGTGTTGCAATAAGTACATCATTTTTGCCAGTGCCGCCTCGGTGGTGATATCGTTACCAGACACCAGTCCTATTTTCTGCAGCTGTATACTGGTTTCATATTTCCCCATCGCCACTGCGCCGCCTATACACTGTGTCACATTCACCATTCTGATGCCCTTTTCTAAAGCCTCTTTTAAAAGGTTTACAAACCATTTTTGAGTAGGAGCGTTACCACTTCCATAGGTTTCTAAAACAATACCTTCTAAACCATTGATCTGGCATATCGCTCCCACTACTTCCTCGGTAATTCCTGGAAATAGTTTTAAAACAACCACGCGATCCACAAGATCAGGTCGGTATCGCATGCGGTTGGAATCCGGTACAGGTGTTTTTTCTTGTTTCGCTTTCGCGAAAGCGGGATCATCAACCTGCCATTTCCACAATAAACTTTTATCAATATTTAAATTCACCCCACTAATCGCTAGTGGTGGGTAATTAGGCGAACTAAAGGCTTCAAAATGCTCAGCATTCATCTTTGCCGTTCTATTAGCCCGATACAATTGGTATTCAAAATAAATACAAACCTCCTTAATGATCGGCCCGTCCTGATCCTGCTCTACCGCAAGTTGCAAGCTAGTGATCAAATTCTCCTTGGCATCGGTACGTAAATCACCTATAGGCAATTGGGAGCCGGTAAGTATAATGGGCTTGGTAAGATTCTCAAACATAAAACTGAGCGTGCTACCCGTATAAGACATGGTGTCACTACCATGAAGCACCACAAAGCCGTGGTAATCATCATAATTCTTATTGATGACATCACCTAGTTTGCGCCATTCTTCTAGGTTCATGTCTGAAGAATCTATAGGATCGTCAAAAGAAAAGGTATCTATCTCACAATCCAGCTGTTTTATTTCGGGAATATGAACAAGCAACTTTGAAAAGTCAAAAGCTCTTAAAGCTTTGGTCTCCGGGTCTTTCATCATACCGATAGTTCCACCGGTATAAATCAATAGTATTTTAGGCTTCATTAGTGACTGCCAGTTTTTCTTTGTTCAACACGGGTCGTGCATACATGTTTAAGAAGCTTTCTACTGCCTTACGGTCTTCTACATTAACACGTAAACGCAACCTGCGTTCAAACTGCTGCATGTCGTGGTCTGAATAATGCGCTTTGTATTTAGAACTGTTTGTCAGTAAATCATGAGCTACATAATTAGTAGGCCAAAGCTGGTAATTGGTCTGTATTTCTCTATCCAGATGCTGTACAATGCGTTGCAACACTTGATTGGTACTTTGCTCTTCAAGAGCTTCTATATGAAAGGGCTTTGCCGCGTGGATATGGATGTGCTTTTTCTGACCTAAGGCTCCTTTTAAAATACTATTAAAATCTTCATTTTCAGATTTGATGTATTCTTCGTCGGCTTCTTTAGCAAGTAGTTCTGGCACTTTTAAAATATCAGTCGGATCGTACTCGTAAGAAATCGACACCGGGACAATACGCAAATTGTTCAAATAACTCTCTAAACCTTCTTTGCCAGCCGCGAGAGCGATCATTTTAAGCACGCCTTGTTCGGTGATATCGTTACCATCTTTAGTACGGCCTTGACGTTGCGCTACCCATACACTTCTATTGTCTTCGTGAATTAAGGAGTTGATATACTCGCTGAGTTTCTTGCTACTCATTAAAATTTCCCTAGGGCTAACTCCTCTTTTTACTATAAAATTACGAGTAAGACGGCTTAGTGCGTTTACAAAAGGACGCTGTACCAGGTTATCTCCTATAGCGCTTGCTGTTCGTATCAGACCTTTATTAAAAAGGGTGAGGTTGATCAAAGAAGTATCCAGAACAATGTCTCTATGATTTGAAATATAGAGGTAGCTCTTTTTAGGATCTAACTGATCAAAACCCGAAGTAGTAAGTCCTGCACTAGATTCTGTTAGCACGGTCTCAACCGTTCTACAAATCACATCACGCTGAAAATCATTGATAGATTTACAAGAGAGTATGATCTTTTTTGCCTCTTCGTAGTCCATGTCTTTAAACGTGTACTGGAAAAGTGATTTTATCATGGGGTGACGCACTGCGCTCTGAAGCGCAATTTGTACTTCAGCGTCATTAAAAAACCGTATGTCGTCGTATCTATTCAAATCTTTGGGCTATAAAAACAAATGTAATGATCTCCTTTTTATATACCGAAGACTTGGCGCGAATTTAAAGTTGTGATTTCTGCAATTTCTTTAAACTCTTTGTTATAAATCAGAGCTAGCTTCTCTGCTACTTGAATTAAATAGGCACTTTCATTGCGTTTGCCGCGGTAAGGGGCTGGCGCGAGATAAGGGGCATCTGTTTCTATTACAATTTCAGAAAGCGGAATTTGATGGAGAAACTGATCTATTTTACCGTTCTTAAAAGTAACCACCCCACCTATTCCTAATTTCATTTTTAAGTCTACAGCGCGTTGTGCTTGTTCTAAATCACCAGTAAAACAATGAAAAATGCCATGAAGTGCCGTTCCTTTATAATCGTCTAGGACTTCAAAGACTTCGTCAAAAGCCTCCCGACAGTGAATGGCAATAGGCAGTTTCTTATCGATAGACCACTGGATTTGCGTATGAAAAGCTTCTTGTTGTTGCGATTGAAAACTCTTATCCCAATACAGATCCATCCCTATTTCGCCCACTGCTATATAAGGCTCCTTTTCTAGCATTTCTGAAACATGAGCCAGCTCTTCTTTGTAGTTTTCCTTCACATGTGTCGGGTGTAAACCACACATTAAATGAACTTGAGTTGGATATTTTTTTTTAAGACTCAGCATCGCATCTGTATAACTCGCATCTATGGCTGGTACAAAAAAACGTTCTACTCCAGCATCAAGAGCTCGTTGCATCATCGCCTCTTGGTCCTCATCAAAAGCCTCACTGTATAAATGGGTATGTGTATCTGTCAAAATCATAAGGCAAAAATAAGGATTGCTATAGGCATGCTTTGCCTTTTTTAGAAGAAGTTTGCGCTGCAGTTGTTTTGCTTTCTTTTTTTTAAAAGAAGTGCATACCACAGTTGTTGACCTAAGAAAGCTCCATTATATTTACCTCTTAAACCTATTTCATGGCATCGCTTAAAAAATTACTTCTATCCCAAGGCTATATAGCGCACCAACTCAGAGTGGCATCAAAAAGTGGTCATCTAGTTACCAAAGCATCCATAAATGGTCATCTGGGAAGGTTTATTATAGACACAGGTGCCAGTGCTACTTGCGTAAATCAAGCCATGTATAAAGAATTTCAACTAGAAACAGAATTTATGGACCGACAAATAGGTACAGCTAGTGGTTCTCTAAGACCACGTATTTCTCATCACAATACCTTAGAATTAAGTGATTGGTCAGATGAAGATGTCACCTTATTAAGTATGGATATGAGCTTTATCAATACTGCCCTTAAAACAGAAGGAATGCGTTCTATACAAGGATTATTAGGAGCCGACTTCTTGATCGCTGCAAAAGCAATTATAGATTACAAAGGCAAAAAGATGTATTTAAAGCCATAAAAAAAGCCTTGATAGTGATATCAAGGCTTTTTTTTAAATGAGGTTGTCATCAATAGGAAACACTAAAGGTTCCGTTGGTGATATCAAAATTATTGGGCGGACCGGTCACAAAGTTAAAAGTTCCAGAAACCGTATTTGCTGCAGGGTCTGCTGTTAAAATTTCTAAAGTACCCGTTACCGAGATGGCACTAGCACCACCGCTAGTCGTATAAGTAGCTGTATAATCGCCACTTGAAGCAAATGGGTAGGAACCAGGAGTTATCGCACCTGGAAAACTTAATGTTATTGCCGCTGAGCTATTAGCACCACTTACTAAAATAGTTCCAAAAGAATCCACACCAGCTACCGTTTGAGGGTTGAGAGCAACACCATCCACATTTGCATTAAAGCTGTCTGTAGTAGACCCACCGCCACCTGTACCTAATGCTCCACCAAATGGCACTTGAAAAATAATACCTCTTCTCATATAGAGAGAGTCTGCATTATTTGCTAAGTAACTCACAAAACTAAAAGTTCCCGTAACCCCACTTTGAGCGTTTACAGAAGTAAGACGTACTTCTCCGTTTCCGTTTCCTAGGTTAGAAGAGAAACTCTCAGAACCGTTAAAGGTATAAATAGCCTCACTTTGAGAACCTGCATCTAATCTATACGTGCCTACACCATCACCGTCAAGGTTAAACTCCAATGTTTCTAGAGGATTTTGTCCAACTACCCTAAGTGTTCCATCTGCATTTACCGTAGCGCTCATTTGGGAGGACTTAAAAAATTCTCCATTGCGTACCGCTTGGATCGCAGGTGTATTATCTTCTTCTAAATTTTCAGAACAAGATCCAAAAGAGATGACAGCAAGAGCTATCAACAAGTATTTACTAATCAGTTTCATAGAATAAAATATGTGTTGCAACAAATGTAAATAAAATATAAAGATATGATGTATATTATTAAATAAATGATATTTTTGCAAACTCAAATTAATAATCAGGGTCGGGCACCCATAAACTTTAATAGTTATGCCAGTAAAAATTAGATTACAAAGACACGGTAAAAAAGGAAAACCATTTTATTGGATCGTTGCAGCTGATGCACGTTCAAAAAGAGATGGTAAATACCTTGAAAAATTAGGCACTTACAACCCTAACACCAACCCAGCAACAGTAAATCTAGATGTAGATGGAACTGTAACTTGGTTAGAAAATGGTGCACAACCTACAGACACAGCGCGTAACTTATTGAGCTACAAAGGTGTGATGATGAAGAAACACCTTAAAGGTGGTGTTCTTAAAGGTGCATTTACAGAAGAGCAAGCTGAGGAGAAATTCACGGCATGGCTATCTGAAAAAGAAGGTACGATCTCTGGTAAGGCATCAGGTCTTCAAGCAGATGCTGACGCAATGGCTGCAAAAGCTCTAGAAGCTGAAAAAGCAGTAAATGAAGCTCGTATCGCAGCAAATACTCCAGAAGTAGTTGAAGAACCAGCTGCTGTAGGTGATGATGCAACAGAAGAAGAAGAGTAAAAAACAAGGCCATGCGTAAAGAAAAATGTTTTTACGTTGGTACTGTAGTTAATAAATTTAGCTTTAAAGGGGAGTTACTAGTTAAACTAGACACAGACGAACCAGAGCTTTTTACAGAAATGGAATCAGTTTTTATCGAGATCGGTAAAAACTTGGTTCCATTTTTTATTGAATCTAGTCAGCTGCACAAATCACTCCTTCTTAGAATAAAAATAGAAGATATAGATGACGAAGCTGCGGCAGACGCAATGATGAAGAGAGATCTTTATCTACCTCTTTCTTTTCTTCCTGCTCTAGAAGGGAATAAATTTTACTTCCATGAAGTCATCAATTATAAGATGATAGATACCAATCATGGCGATATAGGCACCATTACAGGTATCAACGATATGACTACTCAAGCACTTTTTGTAGTAGATCACAACGGAGATGAAATTCTGATTCCGGTCAATGATCATTTTATTGATCAATTAGACCGAGAAAACAAGACCATTACTGTTACCACACCAGACGGGTTGATAGACCTGTATCTTTCTTAAGCGGTATAAATTACTTTTTATCATGAGCCTATTCAAATTCAAAGAATTTACCATAGCTCAAGACCGCTGTGCTCAAAAAATAGGCACTGATGCTGTTTTATTGGGCGCTTGGGTAAGAACTTCTCAAGAACCCAGAACCATCCTTGATGTAGGAAGTGGTACCGGAGTTATTTCATTGATGCTCGCACAAAGGTTTCCCAACTCCCATATAGAAGCTGTGGAAATAGATGTAGATGCCTACGAGCAAGCAACAGAAAACTTTGAAAACAGTCCATGGGGCGATCGCTTATTTTGTTTTCATGCTGCCTTCCAAGAGTTTTATGAAGAGGTAGAAGAACGTTACGATCTCATTGTGAGTAACCCACCATTTTATGATGCCGTCAGTGTCAAGAATACAGAACAGATCGAGGACAAACGCCAGCAAGCTAGATTTGATGACGCCTTGGCTTTTGAAGAACTGGTTTATGGTGTTTATCAATTGCTGGAAAGCGATGGGACTTTTGCCTGCATTATTCCTAAAGATAGAGAAGAGCGTTTTCTAGAAATAACGTCTCATTTTCAGTTAGAACCCGTGCGCACGACATACGTTAAAGGCACGGAAGACAGTAAAGTAAAAAGGTGCTTGATGGAATTTCGCTTTCGAGCCATGCCTGCCGGCAGGCAGAAAAGCGTGAAAAACAACTCTGCTATTCCTAAAATAGAAACGCTCGTCATTGAAAAATCAAGACACGATTATACAGATGTTTATATAGGTCTTACAAAAGACTTTTACTTGAAAATGTAGATTTTACGTCATCTCGTAAAGCTTTGTAGAATAGCATTATTACGATACTTAGAAAAACAACTCGCAATCGATTGAAAGATTAAAAATAATTAGGCCAGATTCCTTAAGAATCGATTATTTTTACGACCAAATTACTCTAATAACAAAACCTTTAAATTTTGTATTTTTAGTTTTGTATTTAACATTTAAAGAATGAAACCAGATTTATTTGAAGCACCAGATTATTATAACCTGGACGACCTTTTAACTGAAGAACATAAAATGATACGCGATGCTGCCCGTGCATGGGTAAAACGTGACGTATCCCCTATTATAGAACAAGCAGCGCAAGATGCAAAATTCCCTAAGAGCATTATCCCAGGCCTAGCTTCCATCGGAGCTTTTGGCCCGTATATTCCTGAGGAATACGGTGGTGCTGGACTGGATCATATTTCTTACGGATTGATCATGCAAGAAATAGAACGTGGAGATAGCGGTGTAAGATCTACGGCTTCTGTACAATCTTCTCTAGTCATGTACCCGATATGGAAATACGGTAGTGAAGAGCAACGCATGAAATTCTTACCTAAACTTGCTAGCGGTGAGTTTATGGGATCCTTCGGTCTTACAGAGCCTGATCATGGTTCTAATCCGTCTGGAATGATCACTAATTTCAAAGATGCTGGAGATGGAGAAAACGTTATTCTTAACGGCGCAAAATTGTGGATATCTAACAGTCCGTTTTGTGATGTAGCTGTTGTATGGGCAAAAAATGAAGAAGGACGCATACATGGGATTA